>Ga0182013_10008002_pt1 | contig 11477 bp, 10 predicted proteins | sample 612S2MmetaG_FD_120487 | JGI IMG/M metagenome (GOLD analysis project Ga0182013, IMG submission 120487) | Permafrost microbial communities from Stordalen Mire, Sweden - 612S2M metaG | ecosystem: Environmental > Terrestrial > Soil > Wetlands > Permafrost | place: Sweden: Stordalen | collected...
ATCGAGCAGCGCGATCGGGCCGTGCTTCATCTCGCCGGCGGCGTAGCCCTCAGCGTGGATGTACGAGATCTCCTTGAGTTTGAGCGCGCCCTCGAGCGCGGTGGGGAAGTTCACGTAGCGGCCGAGGAAGAGGACCGAGCGGGCCTTGCGCAGCCGTCCGGCGATCTTCTTGATGTCTTCGCTCGTGTTGAGCACGACGTCGATCGAAGCAGGCAACAACTTGGTACCTTCGGCGATCGCGCGCAGGCGCTCGATCGGCGCCGAGCGCCGAACGCGGGCGAGATACAACGAGAACAGCGTCGCCGCGATCGCTTGCGAAACATAGGTCTTGGTGGCGGCGACGGAAATCTCGGGTCCGCCGCGGGTGAACAGCGTGCCGTCCGCGAGCCGCGACAGGTGTGAACCGACGACGTTGCAGATGCCCAGGATCGGCGCGCCGACATCGCGCGCGACACGCACGGCCTCGATGGTGTCGGCGGTCTCGCCCGACTGCGACATCGCAATGGTCAGCGTGCGCGGATCCATCGCGCGGTCGCCGTAGCGGAACTCCGACGCCAGTTCCATCTCGACGGGCAGCTTGCACAAGGCACGCATCAGATACATTCCGACCATGCCGGCGTGGTACGCCGTGCCGCAGCCGGTAATGGAAATCTTGGTGATCGCGCGCAGCAGGCCCTCATCGATCTTGAGTTCGCTTGCCAGTTGAACGTCGCCCGATTCGTCGATCCGTCCGGCCAGCGTCTCTTTGATCACACTGGGCTGCTCGAAGATCTCCTTGAGCATGAAATGCTTGTAGCCGGCCTTCTCGGCCGACGTGGCGTCCCACATCACTTGCTGGACGTCGCGCGTGATGGGCTTGCCGTCGAACGCCGTGAGCGCGTAGCCGTCGCGGGTGACCTCGACGACCTCGCCCTCTTCGAGCACGACGATCTTGCGCGTATACTGCAGCATCGCGGGGATGTCCGAGGCGACGAACATCTCGTCGTGGCCGACGCCGACGATCAGCGGCGACGCACCGTTGCGGGCGAACACCAGCGTCCCGGGGGCGTCGCTGGAAATGACGCCGAGCGCGAACGCGCCGCGCACGGCTTTGAGCGTCGTGCGGATCGCCGATACGAGGTCGCCGGCGTAGTGGCTCTCAATGAGGTGCGCCAAAACTTCGGTGTCGGTTTCGCTGGCGAAGGTGTGCCCTTGGGCCAGCAGCTCGGCCCGCAACAGTCCGTAATTCTCGATGATCCCGTTGTGCACCACCGCGAAGCGCCCGCTGCAGTCCATGTGCGGGTGCGCATTGGCGTCGGACGGCCGGCCGTGGGTCGCCCAGCGAGTGTGCCCGATCCCGGTCGTACCCGAAAGCGCCTCGCCGTTGGCCAGGCGCTCCGCGAGCCGGCCCAGTTTCCCCTCGGCCTTCGAGCCCGCCAGGGCTCCGCTCGCGTCGATGACCGCGATGCCGGCCGAGTCGTATCCGCGATACTCGAGCCGGCGCAGGGAGTCCATGATGATCGGAACCGAGTCCTTGGCGCCGATGTAGCCGACGATGCCGCACATATCGAGTAGCCTTACTTGATGCCTTCGCGGGTTCTTTTGTACGGAATCTTGCCCAGCCGTACTTCGTTGAACGCCGTCGAGACGGGCTTGTTGGGATTCACGCGGTCGCTCAGCGGCGGAGCGCCGTTGTTGAGCTGCTTGGCGCGTTTGGTCACGACGTTGACGAGGGTGAACTTCGAGTCGACGTGCTGCAAGAGACCGTCGAGATCGCCGAAGACTGAGTCACTCATGGTTTATGTGTTTTCCAATTCTTTGATGCGGTTGTCAGGCAAGCGATGGATGCGAAAGCGCTCGGCGCGAACGATCGCTTCGAGATCGTCGACGGCGATTTCCGGGTGGGCTTGTTCGTTGATGACGAGGTAGTCGAAGCTACGCACGAAGGTCAGTTCCACGTGCGCGATTTCCAAACGCGCCGCGATCTGCTCGTTCGTCTCGGTTCGCCGCGCTTCGAGCCGGCGCCGCAAGTTGGAGAATTTATCCGGAACGAGGAAAATGAGCACGGCACTGGGATACCGCTCCTTGATCGCGAGCGCGCCGTTGACTTCGGGTTTCATGATGACGTCGAATCCGGCCCGCAGCGATTCGTCGATGAACGATCGCGGCGTTCCGTAGAGGTGTCCGTTGTATTCGCGCCATTCGAGAAACCCGTCGTCGCCGCGGCGGCGAATGAACTCCTCGCGTTCGAGGAAGAAATAGTCGACGGTATCGCGTTCGCCCGCGCGCGGCATCCGCGTCGTGGACGAAATCGAATACAAAAGCCGTTGGTGACGAGCCTTGAGAGCCTCGACAAGGGTGTCTTTACCGGCTCCTGAAGGACCCGAAACGACGAACAAAAGACCGGGCCCCGAGATTACCAGCCTCCTCGTAACGTGAACCCGCGGACCACGCACGTCCAGGGGCAAACCTAGTAGTTGCGCCCCCGGCCGCCGCTCTCCCTCTTGGGGATCGTATGACCACGGATTGGATCTTGACCCGGCGGGCCGCCGTCGAACTCGAGCGCGCCCTGCGCGGCGGGCGGGTCGTCGATGCCGGCCTGCTCGAAGACGGGCGCTTCGCGCTGCAGGTCGGCGAGCTGCGAGGTCGTCCTGCGGCCACTCTGGCCGTCGACGCGTTCGGTTCCCCGCCGCTGGCGATGCTCACCTCCAAAGCGATCTCGCTTGCCGCCGACCCCGGGTGGACGCGCGCGATCTCGACGGCGCTGCGCGGGATGCGGATCAGCGCGGTCCGGGCGCGGCACGGCGACCGCGTGCTCATCGTCTCGCTGGGAACCCGATCGCGCTTCGGCGTCGCCAACGAGCTGCGCTTGGTTCTCGAGCTCATCCCGCGGTTCGGCAACGTCCTCGTGCTTCGCGAGCAAACCATCGTGGCCGCCGCCAAACAGTTCTCGCCGGCAGAAAACGAGGCGCGCAGCATCCAAGCCGGAGCGATCTACCTGCCGCCGCCGCTCCCCGCGACCCGGCTTGACCGGCCGGGCTTCGAGCTCGCGCTCGCCGGCGACCGCCGGGCGCGAATCCGCGCGCTGGGCGGTTTCCGGCCCGGTCTGCCGCGCCTGCTCGCCGAATCCCTGGTCGTCGAGGCCGAACCCATCCCCTGGCAATCGACCGTCCGGCTCGCCGACTGGCTCGAGGCAAGGGCCGACGCGATCGTCGGGTCCACCGCCGGCGAATCCGACGGCCTGGGCGACGTCCATGCCTACTATGCGGGAGACCAGCTCGTGCAGGCGCACGTCCTGCCGTTGGCGCAATTCGCGCATCTTCGGCACGTCCGCACCGCCGAGCTCGTGCCGCTCTTGGCCCAAAGCCGGGCCGCGAGCGATGCCGCGCGGCATTCCAGCCGGGTCGAGCGGCGGCGCAACGCCATCGCGCAGCGCCTCGCCAAGCGCCGCGCGGTCCTCGATGCCGAGCGCGCCGCCGTCATCGCCAAACGCGACGATGCGGCCGGACGCGACGATCTGCGCGCGGCCGGAGACGCGCTGTACACCCATGCCGCCGAGGTTCCCGCCCGCGCGACGACATTCGTCCCGCCGACTCGACCCGAACTCACGATCGCACTCGATCCCGAGCTGGACGCCAAAGCCAACGCGCAGGCCTACTTCGCCCGCTATCGCAAGGCGTCCGACGCGCTTCCTCACCTGGAACGGCGGCTGGTCAGCCTGGCCTCGCGCGCCGCCTCGCTCGACGAGTTGGCCTTCGAGGCCGAACGAGCCGACGCGGTGGCACTCGACGACATCGCCGCGGCCCTCGACGAACTCGACGGCAAGCGCGCCGTCCGCGCGCCCGCGCGCGGCAAGCCGCGGCCCATCTTGCGGATCGAGCGCCCGTCAGGCGCGCGTATTTATGTCGGCCGCTCGCCGCGCGAGAACGTCGAGGTCACGTTTCACATCGCTCGCCCCGACGATCTGTGGTTTCACGCCCGCAATATCCCTGGGTCGCACGTGGTCCTGCAGCCGGCGCCCGGAACAGCGGCAGCCGACGCCGACCTCGATTTTGCCGCCGATCTGGCCGCAACGCACAGCCGTGCCCGGAGCGCGCCCCGCGTCGACGTGGACTATACCGAGCGGAAGTTCGTGCGCAAGCAGCGCGACGGCGCGCCGGGACTCGTATGGTACACCGGAGCGCGTACCCGAGTCGGCCGGCCCGAAGCTTGAGCGCCGCCGACGTGTGTTTGCGCCGCCACCGCGCGCACTCCGCGGACGGTGCGCCCGGTGGCGACTTTGGGTTTGGTCGGGTCCACCGGGCAAGGCCCAAGCACCGAGATGCTTATCGCCTCCCCGAACCGCTAGTTCCCGCGGATCCCTCGATCTAACCGGTCGCTTCGCTGCGCCAAACACGGATTTTACACGGCGTCCGCGGCGTATTGGGCGATCCGGGCGGTAAGTTCGGCGTAACTACGGTCGAGTTCATCGGCGAAACCGGCAATGCCGTCCCAGCGCTCGAGCCGCGCGCGATCTTCGATGTCGGCCGCGATGCGGCTCACCCGCCCGGCGCCGATGTTCGATGCGCTGCCCTTGATCGAATGCGCGGCGCGCGCGACGGCGCGAATGTCCGCCTGCGCGATGCCTTCGCGCAGCGCGCGAATGTAGCGTGACTCGGTTTCGCGCGCGAGTCCGAGCAGGTTCGCGATTGCCGGGCGGTCGTCGTCGTACGCTTCTTCCAATCGCTCCAGATTGAGGACGTCGTCTGTCTCGTTCACCTAGTGAAAGGTTAGCTTTGCGCAGCCTGTATCCCGGTTCGAAAGATAAGCATTGCATCGCCGAAGGAAAAGAAACGGTAACGTTGTTCGATGGCGTGCGCGTACGCCGACAGGACGCGCTCGCGGCCGGCAAACGCAACTACCAAAACGAGCAGGGTCGATTGCGGTAAATGGAAGTTGGTCAGCAGCGCGTCGACGACGCCAAAACGAAAGCCGGGCGTGATGAACAGGTCGGTCGTTCCGCTCCCGGCAGCGACCGCACCGTTCGTCTGCGTCGCACTTTCGAGCGCACGCACGACCGTCGTCCCGGCGGCAATCACCCGTCGCCCTTCGTTTTGCGCGGCGACGACGGCAGCGGCGGTCGCCGCCGGAATAACGTACCGCTCGCCGTGCATCTCGTGAGCATCGATTCGTTCGCCGCTCATCGGTCGAAAGGTGCCCAACCCCACGTCGAGCACGAGCGGCACGATCGTTACGCCGCGCGCAGCGAGCGCTGCCAGGACCTCGGGGGTAAAGTGCAGCGACGCCGTCGGCGCGGCGACGCTGCCCGGAACGCGCGCGAAAATCGTTTGATAGCGCGCGTCGCGCGCCGCATCACCGGGCCCGACGTACGGCGGCAGCGGCATCTCGCCGTGTTGTTCGACGAGCGAGCGGACATCGGCGGTCCCTTCGAAACGCAGCACGCGCGTACCGTCGTCGAGCACCTCGGCGATCTCCGCGGCGATCTCACCGAACGCGATTCGGGCGCCCCGCTGTAAACGTTTACCCGGGCGGACCAGCGCGTGCCAGTCGCGCGCGTCATAGTCGAAGGCTTCTCGATCGCGCGGGCGCAGCAACAGCACCTCGGCGCGGCCGCCGCCGGCGCGCGTGCCGCGCAAGCGCGCCGGCACGACGCGCGTCTCGTTGATGACGAGCACGTCTCCCGCGCGAAGCAGTTGCGGAAATTCACGAAACGTGCAATCGCGAAGCGGCGCACCCGGCGGCACGACCAACAGCCGCGCGTCGTCGCGACGTTCGGCCGGCACGCGAGCGATGAGCTCGTCCGGCAACTCGTAGCGATATGCCGCTACGCGCCGTTCGTCGCTATCCGCCGGAGTCGACCGCGGCGATGCGCGTGCCGGGAAAATAGAATGCTAAAATCGCGGCGGCGCTGTTGCCGGCCGCCCCCATCGCCCGGGCGCCCCACTGACACAACCCCACGCCATGACCACGCCCGGCGCCGCGAACGACGAGCGCCGGCGGTGCGAGCTGCAGCGCTTGGATCCATGACGAACGCACGATATCCGCGCCCAGCAGGCTGCGGAACTCGCCGGCGGGTACGCTCGCGCGCGCCGCACCGCTAAAAACGTCGATCGTCAGCGGCCGGCCGCCGGCGTCGGCGGGGCCGAGCCCGAAACCCGTAATCGGCCCGGAGACTCGCGCGCCTAGCGCCGCTTGCACGCGGTCGAGCGGAATGCTGCGCTCCCAGCGATAATCCGGCGCCGCGACGCAGTACGGATCGGCGACGCCGCGCAGATACGGGAGTTCCTCATGCCCCCAAACTGCCGCGGCGTCGGCTGTGTGTCCGCCGCAGCACGCCGAGTAAAAAACGCTGGCGTTGGCGCCCGCGAACGTGATGACGCTGTCACGCGTCGCGTCCACAGCGGCGTTGGTCGCCGGATATTCCGCCTCGATGCCGCCGAAGCGCTGATCGTTCTGCGAAACGACCACGTCGTACGGCCGCGCGAGCGTTCGTCGGCTCAGCGCGAACGTGCGCGCGACGATCGCCTGTGCCGCGAGGGCGTCGGGCGGCCAGCCCGGCGACGCTTCGATCGGCAGAACCCCGTAAAGATAGTCGTCGACGCCGACCGCCGCAATGACGCCCGAACGACCGCCGGGCAGCGCGACGATCGACGGCGTTCCCCGCCAGCGTTTGTTGGCGAAGGTGAACATGTCGCCGTCGGCGGGTTGCGGAACTTCCGCGCCGCGATCGGCGCAGATCAGCACGCGCAGCTGCGTCGGCGCGACGGCCCCGGGCGCGGGCCAAATGTCGAGGCCGCCGGTAGCGCCCGCCGCGCGCGTCGCGACGGCGTCAAAACCGCCCGCCAGCACCGTTGCGGCGGCCGCTTTGATGAAGCGCGCCCGCGCGAGCGGCACTACAACAGCCGCTCCTGACGCGGCACGGCATTCGCGGCATCATTCAGATCGAGATGTGCGAGTGCGCTCGCGGTTATTTTCCGTCCGCTGGCGGTGCGTTGGACGAAACCCGTCTTGAGCAAGTAGGGCTCGACGACGTCTTCGAGCGTTTCGACGTCCTCGGCTAACGTCGCGGCGACCGCGTTGATACCCACCGGACCGCCGCCGTATTGCACGGCGATCGTCGTGAGGTACGCGCGGTCCAGCCGATCGAGTCCGAGGACGTCGACGCCTTCACGGCCCAACGCCAGATCGGCAACTTCACCGGTGATGATGCCGGCCGCGCGGACCTCGGCGAAATCGCGCACACGGCGCAACAGCCGGTTTGCGATGCGCGGCGTTCCGCGGCTGCGCCTCGCGATCGTCTCGGCACCGTCGGGCTCGATCGCAATCGCCAGCACCCGCGCGCTGCGCAGCACGATCCGCTCGAGCTCCGCTTGGGCGTAGTAATCGAGATGGTGCATGATCCCGAACCGGTCGCGCAGGGGCGCAGAGAGCATTCCGGCGCGCGTCGTCGCGCCGACGAGCGTGAAGCGCTTGAGCGGCAGTTTGAGCGTTTTGGCGTACGCGCCGCTGTCGACGAGAAAGTCGATTTGAAAATCTTCCATCGCCGGATACAGATACTCTTCGACCACGCTGCCCAACCGGTGGATCTCGTCGATGAACAGGATGTCGCCGCTCTCGAGCGCCGTCAGAATTCCAACGAGATCTTTGGGTTTTTCGAGCGTCGGACCGGATGTGGGCCGCAACGCGCCGCCCAGTTCGCGCGCGATCAAACCGGCGAGCGTCGTCTTTCCCAGCCCCGGCGGCCCCGAGAACAGCACGTGTTCGAGCGGTTCGCCGCGTCGTTTGGCGGCATCGATGGCGATTTGGAGGTTGTCGACGATTTGCGCTTGACCCACGTAGTCGTCGAACGTTCGCGGACGGAGCGTCACGGCGTCGGCATCGTCTTCCCCCGCGCCGGCGGCGGGCGAGACGACGCGCGCGCCGCCGGCGTCGTCCGCCGGCGGCGTCGGGCCGATGGTCTTTTTGCGCACGCTCACGGCGCGGGCGGCCCCAGCGCGCGTTGACGGTAGATTTCGGCCAGCAACGCCTCGGCGTCAGCGACGTGCGGCGCCGCTTTGAGGGTGCCGGCGATCATCTCTTCGGCTTCGGCGCGTTTGTAGGCAAGCTGAATGAGCACCGCGAGCGCTTCGGTCGCGAAGTCCGGAATGGCAGCGGCACGCGCGGCCGGCGCATCTTGAATGAGCAAGAATCGGGTCACTTTTCCCTGCAGTTTCGCGACGATGTCGCGCGCCTTCTGCTGACCGATCCCCGGCAGCGTGCGCAGGTAGGCGTGATCGCCTTCTTCGATCGCCCGCGCGATGCGCGCCATCGGCGCCGAGAACGCGCGCGCGGCGGATTTCGGCCCGATGCTCGCGACCGAGATCAACGCCTCGAAGAACTCGCGCTCGATCGCGTTCGAGAATCCGAAGTAGGTGAAGCGTCCGCTGTTCCCGTCGATTTGTAATTGGGCGTAGATCTCCAGGACGACCGGCGTTCCCGGCGTCGCTGGAAGCTTGTTCGCGACGCTGGGCGGCATGACGATGTCGTAACCCAGACCGCCGGCCTCGACGAGTGCCGATTCGGGCCCCCGCTCGAGCAGCGTGCCGCTGATGCGCGCGAACACCTCAACGCCCCGGAAGCGCGCGGCGCGAACGGCGCGGCACGATGGCGATTCCGGCCCGCGCGAAGCGCGTCCGCTGGGCTTCGATATTGGCGAACGCGATCGCGATCGCCAATGCGTCCGAGACGTCGGCCGGCTGCGGCGCCGCGTGCAATCCCAGCAGTTGCACGACCATCCCGCTCACCTGCGCCTTGGGCGCCGCTCCGCTGCCCGCGAGCGCGCGCTTCACCAGCGAATGCGCGAGATGTTCCATCGTCACGCCGTTGCTTCCGGCGGCGAGCGCGATGACGCCGCGCGCATGCCCCATCAGCACCGCGGTCGTTGGATTTTTGTACGACGTCCACAATTCTTCGACGACCATGCAGTCGGGCCGGGTCGATACGACGACGTCGACGATCGCCGCGTGCAATTGCGCCAACCGGCGTTCGAGCGGCAGATCCGCATTCGGCTGCAGCACGCCGCCTTCGACGAGCCGGCAGCGGCCGCCGTCGCAATCGATCACCCCGTAGCCCGTGGTGCGCAGCCCAGGATCGACGCCCAAGATGCGGCGCACCGTCACTTCGGCGGTTCCGCGCGGTGGACGTACAGCGTGACCGCTTCGCCCGGTTTGACGTCTTTGTTCGCCTCGGGCTCGGTGCGCACGATCTTGCCTTCATCGCCCGGGCAGGGGGTCGTGTCGTCGGCCACGGCACCAACGCAGTCGGTGGTGTACGCGATGTTCCCGCTTTGATAGCCGTTTTTCTCCAACGCTGCCTTGGCATCGTCGAGCGGCATGCCGGCGACGTCGGGCACCGTCCCGGGAACGCCGATGAAGATCGCGACTTTCGAGCCGCGTTTGGCGGTGCTGCCCGGCGCGGGCTGCTGCGCGGTGACGGTGCCGCCGGCATTGGTCGGATCGACGTTGTAGGTGATCTCGGGCGCGAAACCGGCGCCCCGTATGAGCGCGAGCGCGTCCGCCGGCAGTTTGCCGCCCACATCGGGGATGCTCGCGGATGTCGGGCCGAGACTGACCATGACGTCGACCGCGGTACCGCGATCGGCTTGCGAGTTGGGCGCTTGAGCCTGCGACATGATCGTGTCTTGCGGAATCGTGTCGCTAACTTGTTTGTCGACGATATTCAACGTGAGTCCCAGCTTGCGCAGCGCCGCGCGCGCGTCATCGACGTTCATGCTCACGACGTTGGGAACGTGGGCGGGCTGCAGACCCTTCGATACGGTAAGTGTCACCAGGCTGCCTTCGCGCAATTGCTGACCGGGTTCGGGAGCGATCGCGACGACCTGATCCTTGGGCTCGTTTCCGTAGCGCTCGACGACGCGGGCGCGCAGTTTGCTGTTCGCTAGTTCGCGTTGCGCGTCGGCACTGGTGTAGCCGACGATCAAGGGGACCGATACGAACGGCGCGCCGCTGCTCACGACCAGATCGACTTCCGCCCCGCGCACGAGTTTGGCGCCTGCCGCGGGGGTTTGTCGAATCACCCGATTCGCCGCGATCGTCTCGCTCGTAGCTTGTGAAATCTTGGGCCGCAATCCAAAGCCGGCGAGATCTTGCTGTGCGGCATTCACGCTCCGATTCGTATAGTCGCCCAGCGTGATGGCTTCGACGACCGGGCGCGTGCGGCCGAACAAGAGATAACCGGCGACGACCGCGACGACGAGCAAGGCGACGAAGCCGATGGCGCGCCAGGGCGGCCGCACCGGCGCTGCCGCGGTGCGCGCGGCGGCCGATGGGCTCGCCGGAGGCGGCGCCGGCGACTTGCGGTCGGGGGCGGCGGATCGACGCGGCGGCGGGCGCAACGGCGCGGCACCCTCAATCGGCGTCGACGGGCCGACAGGCTGGGCGACGGCGGGCCGTTCGCGCGCGTCGCGCAGCGCCGACGCCAGTTCCGTCGCCGACGCGAACCGGTCGCGCGGGTTCTTCTGCAGCAGCCGCGCGACGATCGAGACCAGCGCCGGGCTGATTCCCGTCGTCGCCGGATCGATCGGCGGCGGCGTTGCCGAAACATGCTTGAGCGCAACGGCGACCGGCGAGTCGCCCGCGAAGGGCAGCGTGCCCGTGAGCATTTGATAGAGCACCACGCCGACCGAATACAGATCGGACGTTTCGTCGATCGCCAAGCCCTGCGCTTGTTCGGGCGAAAGGTAATAGACGCTGCCCATCACCATTCCGGGCTGCGTCACGCCCAGCGTGTTCTCCGAAACGGCGCGCGCGATGCCGAAATCGGAGATCTTCACCACGTCGTCCTTGGTGATGAGAATGTTGGCCGGCTTGATGTCGCGGTGCAGCAGCCCCTGGCGATGCGCGTAGGCCAGACCGCTGGCGATCTGGATCGCGTAGTCGACCGCGACGGGCTCGGGAATGAGGTGCTCGGCCGCGATCTGCTCGGCCAGCGTTTCGCCGTCCACCAGTTCCATCACGATGAAATACGCGTGGTCTTCGCTGCCGAAGTCGTACACGCTCACGATGTTGGGATGCGAGAGTTTGGCCGCCGCCTGTGCTTCATACGAGAAGCGCTTGACGAAATCGTCGTCGGCGGCGTACTGCTCGCGCAGCACCTTGATCGCGACGCGGCGGCGCAGCAGCGTGTCGGTGCCGGAATAGACTAGCGCCATCCCGCCGTTGCCCAACCGGTTCTCGATTCGGTAACGGTTGTTGAAGATGCGTTCGGGATCGACGGGAATTCCGCTCACGAAACCGCCGTCGATGCGCGCGTCATCCATCTCGCTGGAGCTGTTTTTCGTTGCGCGCCCTCCGCCACCATGATTGTTGGATTAACTTCCCTCTTTTGCCAACGCCACCCGTAGGACGCGTTTGGCGATCGGCGCCGCGAACGTTCCGCCATACCCGACGTTCTCGACGACCACCGCGACGGCGACGCGCGGCGCCGCGGCCGGAGCGAAT
>Ga0182013_10008003_pt1 | contig 11475 bp, 13 predicted proteins | sample 612S2MmetaG_FD_120487 | JGI IMG/M metagenome (GOLD analysis project Ga0182013, IMG submission 120487) | Permafrost microbial communities from Stordalen Mire, Sweden - 612S2M metaG | ecosystem: Environmental > Terrestrial > Soil > Wetlands > Permafrost | place: Sweden: Stordalen | collected...
ACCGGGTGAATCTTCTGACCCATACTACCTCGAGGCCCCCGTGCCGGGAGCCGTCTTCTTGCGGCGCGTTGTCGGTGACGGCTTGGCCGAAGCAACTTTGGCCGCGCGCGAGTCGGGCGTCGAAACCGCGACCGCCGCGCCGGCGCGCTGCTTGGGCTTGTGTTTGGGCGGCGTCGACCCGACGGCGATCGTCACGTGCGACATCCGCTTGCGTTTGAACGCCGCACGGCCTTGGGCGCGCGGATCGAGCCGTTTGGTGAACCCGCCGCCCGGACCGCCGTCGACGGTCACCCGCGTGACGAACAGCCCGTCGGTGTCCAGGTTGTGGTTGTTTCCGGCGTTGGCGACGGCCGACTTGAGCAGCTTCTGCAGCGGTTCCGCGGCGAAGACGCCGGCGAACTCGAGCAGCACGAGCGCTTCTTGAACCGACTTGCCGCGAATCGCGTCGGCGACGCGGCGCAGCTTGCGCGGCCCGACGCGGGCAAAGCGCAGATGCGCGACCGCCTCGCTGCGTTCTTGGGTCTGCATCACTTCACCGCAGCCTTGTCGCCGCTGTGACCCTTGAACGAGCGGGTCGGCGAGAACTCACCGAGCTTGTGCCCGACCATGTTTTCGGTGACGAACACCGGGATATGGATCTTGCCGTTGTGCACGCTGATCGTGTGACCGACCATCTGCGGTACGATCGTCGAAGCGCGGCTCCAGGTTTTGATGACCCGCTTCTCGCGCGTCGAATTCATCTTCTCGACTTTGGCGAGCAGGTAGTCGGCGACGAACGGCCCTTTTTTGAGTGAGCGTCCCATTACTTCTTGTTCCGTTTCCGAACGATCATCGATGCGGTGCGCTTGTTGCGGCGCGTCTTTTTGCCCATGGTCATCTGACCCCACGGCGTGGTCGGCGGCCGACCGGAGGTCGAGCGCGCTTCGCCGCCGCCGTGCGGATGGTCGACGGGGTTCATCGCGATACCGCGCACCGAGGGCCGGATGCCGCGATGACGCTTGCGGCCGGCTTTGCCGACCACTTCGTTTTCATGATCGACGTTGCCGAGCTGCCCGATCGTGGCGCGGCAGACCGCGAGAATCTTGCGCACTTCGCCCGAGGGCATGCGCACCTGCGCGTACTCGCCCTCTTTGGCCATGAGCTGCGCCGAACCGCCGGCCGAACGCACCAGCTTGCCGCCTTCGCCCGGCCGCAACTCGATGTTGTGCAGCACGGTGCCCAGCGGAATATTGGCGATCGGCAGCGCGTTGCCGGTCTTGATGTCGGCTTTGGGCCCGGACTCGATCACGTCGCCGACCTTGATCCCGGCCGGCGCCAGAATGTAGCGCTTCTCGCCGTCGCGGTAGTTCACCAAAGCGATGCGCGCGGAACGGTTCGGATCGTACTCGATCGCCGCGATCTTGGCCGGAATCCCGTCTTTGCCGCGTTTGAAGTCGATGATGCGGTACTGCTTGCGCCAGCCGCCGCCCTTATGACGCACGGTGATGTGGCCGTTGTTGTTGCGGCCGCTGTGCTTCTTTTTGACCTCGAGCAGCGACTTCTCGGGCTTCTTGTCGCTCAGGTCCGAGAAATCCATCGTCGTCATAAAACGACGCCCCGCACTAGTCGGCTTATATTTCTTAACAGGCATCAGCTGAAAACCACCGTCGGAACCCGCACACCACACGCTGATTTCGTGCGCATCGTTTCCGAGCGCGAGGCGCGATGAGCGAAGCGTACTTTAGTACGTGAGCGAAGAGCAACGAAGCGCTCGGGAACGAGGCGCATGAAATCACTGTTCAAAGTAGTTTATTCCGGCTAGTTCGATCTTCTGACCGGCGGCCAGCGTCACGATCGCTTTTTTCCAGTCGGACTGCTTGCCCGACGTGCGCGTCCCGCGGCGGGCGAAGTTCTTCACCTTGCCCGGCACGCTGACGGTATTGATCTTGGTGACGGTGACCTTGAAGATGTCTTGCACCGCGTGCTTGATCTGCGTCTTGGTGGCCTGCGGGTGCACCTCGAACGAATACTGCTGCACGGTCGTGCCGGCCATCGATTTCTCGGTGATCAGCGGCGCCAGGATGATGTCGCGAGCGTCCATTACTTCGACTCCGGGGTGAATCTGCCGACGATCGTCGCGTGCGCCTGGGTCGTGAGCACCAGACGGGTGAAGCCGACGACGTCCTTGACGTCGAGGGCTCCGTCGTGAGTGATACCGACCTGGCGCAGGTTGCCGCCGGCGCGGGCGAGCTTTTCGCCGACCGTCGCGAGTTCGGATTGCGCGAAGACGACGAGCGTGCTGGGACCGCTGCGCGCGGCTTTGGGCGAGCCGAAGATCAGCGTCGCGAAATCTTTGGTTTTCGAGATGTTGAAGTTCGCCGCGTCAAGCAGCGTGACGCCGCCGTTGGCGAATTTGTCGGTCAGCGCGGCCACGAACGCCGCACGGCGTTCCTTTTTGTTGAGCGAACTGACGTAGCTGCGCGGCTGCGGCCCGAAGACCACGCCGCCGTGACGCCACTGCGGCGAACGGGTGGAGCCTTGGCGCGCCCGGCCGGTGCCCTTCTGGCGCCACGGCTTGCGGCCGCCGCCGCGCACTTCGTCGCGCTTGAGCGTCTTGTGCGTGCCGGCGCGCGGACTCGCCAACTCGCGGTGCACGGCGCGGAAGATGAGATTGCCTTTGCCGCCGTTTTCCTCGGCGCTGAACACGGCCGGGGTCGCCTCTTCGCGGACGACCTTGCCCGCGACGTCGATCACTTGAGCCACTATGCGCTCGCCTTCGTTTTGACCGAGAGACTAACGGTGACCAGCCCATTCTTGGGGCCGGGCACCGGACCGCGAACCATCAACAGGTTGCGTTCGGCGTCCGTGCGGACGATCTCGAGATTCTGATGGGTGACCCGGTCGACGCCGTAGTGCCCGGGCCGGCGCGAGCCGCGCACGGTGTGACCGGCGTTGGTGTCGCCGTTGGAGCCCGGCTGACGGTGGATCATCTGCCCGTGGGTCTGGCTGCCGCCGCTGAAGTTATGGCGCTTGATGCCGCCCGCGAAGCCGTGGCCCTTGGAGATTCCGACGACGTCGACGCGTTCGCCCGCGGCGAAGTCGGCGACGGTGATCGTCGCCCCGAGCTGGGTACCTTCGATGCCCCCGCGGAACTCGCGAATGCTGCGTTTGGGCTCGAGGTTCGCTCGTTTGAAATGTCCGGCAAGCGCTTTGCTGACGCGCGATTTCTTCACGTAGCCGAAGGCCAGCGCGACGGATTCATAGCCATCCGATGCTTGCGTCTTGCGCTGCACGACGGGGCAGGGACCGGCTTCGATCACCGTTACCGGGACGCAGCGGCCGTCGGCCGTGAATACGCTCGTCATCCCAACCTTGCGGCCGATGATGTTTTTCATCTCGAAGGTTTCCTATTACGCGTGACCGTCTTGCGTCGGCGCACACCAGCTTGCCACGGATCCAGGCGTTTATTCTCGCAACGGGTCGGCGGTGCCGAAAAGGCGCAGCCGGCCAGGACCACAACCGCTAGAGAATACCAAGGCCGACGCAAGATGTCAAACGCCGATCCGAAGATTTCTCCTCTGAGCCTGGCGTATCGCGACCGCGTGAAAAAACGTCCTCGGCTCGGAGCTTATCCAACCGGCGGGACGCGCCCCGGTGCCGCGAGCGCGCCGCATCACATCGGGGCGGCTTCGCCCGCCGTCGAGCGCCGCGACCCCGGTCCGGAAAGGCTCCTTCGTGGGCTAGCCGGCGCGAATGTCGAGCGCCACGTCGAGCGTGACGGCGCTGTGGGTGAGCGCGCCGACCGAGATCAGATCGACGCCGCTCTCGGCGATCGCTCGGACCGTTCCGGCGTTCACGCCGCCCGAAGCCTCGAGCAGCGCCCGGCCCCGCGCGCGCCGGACTCCTTCGACGAGCGCTTCGGGCGTGAAATTGTCGAGCAGCACGATGTGCGCGCCGGCCGACAGCGCCTCGTCGAGCTGCTCGAGCGAATCGACTTCGACCTCGATCGTCACGAGATGTCCCGCGTAGGCGCGGGCGGCGGCGATGGCCGGGACGATTCCGCGCGCGGCGGCGACGTGGTTGTCTTTAATGAGAATCGCGTCATCGAGCCCGAAGCGGTGATTCTTCCCGCCCCCGTGCCGCACGGCGGCCTTCTCGAGCGCGCGCATCCCCGGCGTGGTCTTGCGCGTGTCGACGATCGTCGCCCCCGTCCCGGCGACCAAACCGACGTAGCGCCGGGTCGCGGTCGCGACGCCGCACAACCTGCCCAGCACGTTGAGCGCGGTGCGTTCGCCGGTCAAGATCGTCCGCAGCAAGCCGCTGACGGTCGCGAGCCGGGTGCCGCCGCCGACGGTGTCCCCGTCGGTCACCCAGTTCTCGACATCGATCGCGGCATCGAGCAATTTGAAGACGCGCCCCGCGGCGCTCAAGCCGGAGACCGTGCCCGCTTCGCGCGCCACGATGTCGGCCGAACCGGTTTGCTCCGCCGCAATGATGGCGTTGGTCGTCAGGTCGCCGGCTCGCCCGAGATCTTCGCCAAGTGCCGAGCGCAAAAAGTCATCGAGCGCGAACGCGTTCACGACGAACCGGCGGCGACCGCCGCGCACGGCACGCCCACGAACGAACGCGACGACTGATGCGGATCGAGGAGCGGAAAGTCGCGCCGGAAGTGCGCGCCCCGGCTTTCGCGCCGCACCAGCGCCGCCTGCGCGACCGCGCGGGCGATCGTCAACGCGCCGGAAACCCGCGGATCGGGACTCGCCGGAGCGGCGGCCATCCGGTCGATCCGCTCGATCGCCTCCCCGAGGCCGGCCTCGTCGCGAACCACCCCGACGAACCGGCTCATGGTCGCGCGCAGCGGCGCGAGCGCCGCCGCCAAGTCTCCGGCGAGCTGCAGCGAAGGCTCAGTCGCCACCCGCACGGACGGCCGGCGAAAACCGGCGCGGCCACCGACGTCGCGCGCGACGCGGGTGCCGAAAATCAACGCTTCCATCAGCGAGTTGCTGGCCAGACGGTTCGCACCGTGAAGGCCGGTCGCGGCGACTTCGCCGCACGCCCAGAGACCCGGCAGATCCGTGCGGCCGGCCGCATCGGTCGCGATGCCGCCGATCGTATAATGCGCGGCCGGAGTCACGGGGATCGCATCGCGAGCGGGATCGATCCCGATCGCGGCACAGTGCGCGGCGATCGTCGGAAAGCGCCGCCCGAAGCGCTTGCCCAGCGCCCGGCGCGCATCGAGAAAGACGTGTCCGCCGCGTTCTTCCACGGCGAAGATCGCCCGCGCGACGACATCGCGCGGCGCGAGTTCCTCGACGAACCGTTCGCCGTGCTCGTCGACGAGCACGGAGCCTTCACCGCGCACCGCCTCGCTCACCAGCGGCATGGGGTCGGCGCTCGACGCCAGCGCGGTGGGATGGAATTGCACGAATTCGAGATCGGCGAGCGTCGCGCCGGCGCGGCCCGCCATAGCGACGCCCGCACCCAGGGTGGCGGCGGGCGTCGTCCGCTTCGCATACAGCCCGCCGTACCCGCCGCTGGCCAGGACGACGGCGCGGGCCTCGATCCGGACGACCTCACCCGATTCGTCGACGAACCGCGCGCCCGCGATGCGTCCGTCGTCGGCTTGCAGCAGCTCGTAGGCGCGCAGACCGGTCGCCTGCGTTATGCGCGGGCGCGTCGCGACTTCGTCCAGCAAGCTGCGGACGATCGACGCGCCGGTGTGGTCGGCGGCGTGCACGATGCGGCGCCGTGAGTGCGCGGCCTCCAGGCCCAGTGCCAGCGAGCCGTCCTCGCTCCGGTCGAACGGCACGCCGAACCGTTCGAGCAGCCCGATCGCCGCCGGCGCGTCGAGCGTCAGCCGGTTCACCGTCGATGGATCGGCGATGCCCGCCGCGGCGGCTAGGGTGTCCGCGGCATGGAGCGCCGGCGTGTCGTCGGAACCCAGCGCTGCCGCGAGGCCGCCCTGCGCCCAGGCCGAGGCCACTTCGGTGCGCGGTTCGGTGTCGTTCACGAGCAGCACCGCGGCATCGCCGACGCCCAGGGCGCAGGCCAACCCCGCGAGTCCGGCGCCGATCACCAGAACGTCGGTTTTCACGCGTTGACCAACACCGGCAGATCGATCATCCGCAGCAGCGCCGAGCGCGCCCGGCCGGCGACCGCGGGATCGACGACGATCTCATCCTCGAAGGTTTGCAGCGAACGCAGGACTTTCGCGAGCGTATTGCGCCGCATGTGCGGGCACAGATTGCACGGCCGCACGAACTCGACGTTGGGAAACTCGGCCGCGACGTTGTCGCTCATCGAGCACTCGGTCAGCAGCATCACGCGCTCGGCGGAGTGCGCGCGCACGTAGTCGATCATGCCCGCGGTCGAGCCGGCGTAGTCCGCCGCGCCGATAACGTCGGGCGGGCATTCCGGATGCGCGAGGATCACGATCCCGGCGTCGTCTTCGCGCAGCCGCTCGATGTCGATCGCGCGGAACCGCTCGTGGACCTCGCAGTGACCCTTCCACGCAAGGATCTCGACGGAGGTATTGGCGGCGACGTACGCGGCGAGATACTCGTCGGGAATCATCAGAACGCGCGGGACGCCCAGCGACTCGACGACGCGCACCGCGTTCGAGGACGTGCAGCAGATGTCCGACTCCGCCTTGACCTCGGCACTCGTATTGACGTAGGTCACGATGGGCACGCCGGGATGGCGCAGTCGAAGCGCGCGCACGTCGGCTCCGGTGATCGATTCGGCCAGGGAGCAGCCCGCGCGCTTGTCGGGCACGATGACGCGGCGCTGCGGGTTGAGGATCTTCGCCGTTTCGCCCATGAAGTGCACGCCGCAGACCACGATCGTGTCGGCTTCGACCCGCTGGGCTTCGCGCGCCAACGCCAGCGAGTCGCCCACGATGTCGGCCACGCCCCAGAAGATCTCGGGCACCTGATAGTTGTGCGCGAGAATCACCGCGTTCTTTTCCCGTTTGAGCCGGTTGATCGCGTCGACGAACGGAGCGTGGAGCGGCCATTCGGCCGCCGGCACCACGCGGGCCATTCGATCGTAGATGGGCCGGGTTCGCTCGGCGACTGCCGGGGTGAAGGGAAGCAGATCCATGGTTGTACTTTCAGGCGCTCGAGCCGGGCGTAGCTATGCCCTTATACTACATTTGAGCATAATGAGTTGCAAATGTTTTCTCTCGCAAGCTCGAAAGCCTCGCGTTCTTGTCGCGCGTGCCACGGGCGCCGGACGCGGCGCTAGGCCTGACAACCTAGCCTGCGCCGGCGAATCCGCTGTTGGGCGGCTGGCGACCCGCGCTACGAACAGCCTGGGGCAATCCTGCCCCGAGCCCGGCAGTTTCGATCGTCCCGAAGGCGGGAGGCGCGCGTACACCCGCGGGACGGCGCCGGTCCCGTGAGGTATGACGAGGCCGAGATCACGTTGCGGGAGTGCCTGGCAATTTCGCGCGAGCAACAGCGGGAGGCGATGGTCGCTTTTACGCTCGAATTATTCGCAACCGTTGCCGCCGATCGGCCGCGGCTCGAGCCGGAATTTAGGCTCGCAATGCGTAGGCGAGGTGCACGCCTTCTGGGCTTCGTCGACAAATTTTTCGCCACGTCCGGACACGTCCCACGCGGGCCCATCCATCAGCAAGATTACGAGTTGCTGGCCGGCTCGCTGCACGAAGCACTCGGCGCCGAGACCCTGGCAAAGCTTCTGCACGAAGGCGCGGCGATGACAGAGGACCAAGCCGTCGCGTACGCCGAGACCGTTTTCGAAATCGAAGAGCGATCTGCAGACGTTCGGTACGCTGCAGTGAAAGAAAAAGGGCCCGCGCGATAGGCCCGGCTCTCGTTCGGGAACCGTTCCCGCGTCGGCATGCCGAAGTCGGTGCCTCCGGTGTCGGCGAATTCCGCTTAACGCACCGAACTTCGCACGTTCTCGCGTTGATCGCGAGCATACGCCGACCGCTGCCGGCGCGGCGCGTTTAGCGCAGCCCGATCCCCGGGTGCGGCCGTTCCGCCATCACTTCGCTGCGGAAGCGGAAGGTCTCCGCCGGGCGCCCCGAAGTGGCGCGGCGCTGGCCCGTGCCGACCACCAGACCCCCGTCCTCGACGAAGCGCCGGAAATTCGATTTGTGCAGCCGGGTGCCGGCGAGCGCCTCGACCGTCCGCTGCAATTGCCACAGCGTGAACGATTCGGGCAGCAGCTCGAAGACGACCGGACGGTATTTGATCTTGGCGCGCACCCGGCCGATGGCGGTCGCCAAGATTCGCCGGTGATCGAGCGCCATCGGCTCGCCGAGCACGTCGTGATGGACCGGAGCCTCATCCACCGCACCGATTTCGTACAGGATCTCGTAGCGCTCGAGCACGGCTTCGTCGTTCCAGGGCGCACCGTCGAGGCCGAATGCCGCGGCGCCCCGGATGCGCCGCGTGTCGTCCGCACCGTCGGCCGCAATCCACGCGCGGACGCGATCGACCACGCTCTGGTCGAGCATCGGCGGACGGCCGCGCCGCCAATCTTCCCACGGAAAAAAGCGGTACCAGTCGATCCACGCGACGTTCGCCGGCGCGCCGAGGACGGGACCGCCGATGAGCCCGAGGTAGCCGACGGTGAGGAAGCGGGGGCCGCCGGTGGTTTCCCGCGGGTCGCGGAAGCGGTCGCCGAACGTATAGAGCTGCTCGAGATAACCCACTTCGACGCCGACTTGCTCGTCGATCGAACGGCGGGCGGCGAGTTCGAGCGTGCGGTCACGCCCGGGATCGAAGGAACCCGCGGGCAGCCGCGGCCGCTCCCCATCGATGACGGTCAGCACCAATGGGACCGTATCGACGACCGAGACGATGACGGGGTCGAGTCCCAACGCGATCTCGGCGGACATCGGGCGGTGCGGACTAGTACACTCGGAAGAACGTGCGCTCGCGACCGAGTTCAGCGCTTGAGCACGCGCGCGAGCTTATCGAAGAGTCCGTCGATGGCGCGCTCGTGGGCATCCTGCAAGCGCTTCCAAAACATGCGGCCTTCGGGATCGGAGAGTTGCGCGACGGTGTGGTGCGTCAAGACGATCTTCTTGCCCTCGTGGCTGAGAAAAAAACCGTGCGTGCCGTCGACACCTTCGTTGTCGATCCGCCACACGATGCGCTCTTCGGGCACGACCTCGGCCAGAATCGAGTGCATCCCGAGGTGCCACTCTTCGGTCGTCCCAACCGTCAGCGGGCCCGACGTACGCATGAACGGCTGCGCGGCAAACGGCCAGATCGCATCGCCGGACGTTCCCATCTCCGCGAGCAGCTGGTAGATGCGCCGGGCAGTCCCTCCGAACGCGCGGGAGTAACTGACATCGATTGGGATCGGCATGGCGCGCGTTTCGTCGGCAACGGCGGCGGTGCCCTTGAATGCTCGCTCGATCCACGGGCCGCTTCACCCTCGCTTCGCCGGATCTTCATGGCTTCGCCCACCGACGAGCGCTAGACTAAGCGTGTCATGATCGATCGGAACTCCCCCAAAACGACCGACGGGGGTGAGCCGGCGCGCGCGGCGCGCGCCCTCGACGAGCCGTTGAACGCCGCGCTGGCCCAATTCACGTTGGGCCTTTCGCCGCTGAGCCTCAGTCTCGCGTACACGGATTGGCTGCAGCATCTCATGTTCTCGCCCGACAAGCAGCTCGAACTATACGCGCAAGGGATGCGAAATTGGCAAGCGCTGTACGCCCTGTCGGCGCAGTCCGCGCTCGGGTTGCCGGCCCCCGCGGCGGTCGAGCCGTCGCCGCAGGACAAACGGTTCGCCGATCCGGCGTGGCAAAACTGGCCGTTCAATCTTCTGAGCCAAAGTTTTCTGCTGACCGAACGATGGTGGCAGCGAGCCACGACGGATATCCCCGGCGTCGCGCCACATCACGAAGACGTCGTAGCGTTCGTTTCCCGGCAGATCCTCGACGCCGTCGCGCCGACGAACTTTCCGCAAACCAATCCGCTCGTGCTCGAGCAAACGCTGCGCGAGGGCGGTGCGAATCTCGTGCGCGGCGCGTGCAACGCCGCACAGGACGCGCAGCGCACCGCGGCGAGCGAGCCGCCGGTGGGCGCCGAGGCATTCGTCGCGGGCCGCGACGTTGCGGTCACACCGGGCAAGGTCATTTACCGCAACCGGCTCATCGAACTCATCCAGTACACGCCGGCGACGGCGCACGTTCATCCCGAGCCGATTTTGATCATGTCGGCGTGGATCATGAAGTACTATATTCTCGATCTCTCGCCACAGAACTCACTGATCCGGTATCTGGTCGAAAACGGTCACACGGTCTTCGCGATCTCGTGGAAGAATCCAACCGCGGACGACCGCGATCTGAGCTTTGACGATTACCGCCGGCTCGGCTTCATGGCCGCACTCGACGCGGTGAACGCCGTGGCCGGGCAACAGCCGGTGCACGCCGTCGGCTACTGTTTGGGTGGAACGCTGCTCGCCATCGCGGCCGCGGCCATGGCGCGCGACGGCGATAACCGGTTGGGAAGTCTGACGTTTTTCGCCTCCCAAACCGACACGACCGAAGCCGGCGAGATCATGCTCTTCATCGACGACGCGCAAGTGAAGTTCATCGAAGACATGATGGCCGAGCGCGGCTACCTCGAAGGCCGGCAAATGCTCGCGGCATTCCAGCTGCTGCGCTCGAACGACCTGATCTGGTCGGCGATGGTGCAAGAGTATCTGCTGGGCAAGCGCACACCGATGTTCGATCTCATGGCCTGGAACGCCGACAGCACCCGGATGCCGGCCCGGATGCACGCCGAGTACCTGCGCACCTTGTTCCTCAACAACGATCTGGCGCAAGGGCGCTTCGTGGTCGCCGGGCGGCCCATCTCCCTGCGCGACATCCGGTTGCCGATCTTTGCGGTCAGCACGACGACCGATCACGTCGCGCCGTGGCATTCGGTGTACAAGATTCACGAGCTCACGAGCGCCCAGATCACCTTCGTGCTTTCCAACGGCGGGCACAACGTGGGCGTCGTGAACCCGCCGGGCACGCCCCGCCGACACTATCAGCTTGCGGTCCACGACGCGGAGGCGTCGGTCCTCGATGCGACGCGTTGGCAAGCGGAGGCGCCGCTGCACGACGGTTCGTGGTGGCCGGCCTGGCAAGATTGGCTCGCCCGGCACTCCACGACGCCGGGACCGACGCCGCCGCTGGGAGCACCGGCCGCCGGGTACGCGCCGCTCGGCGACGCGCCGGGCAGCTACGTGTTCGAGCGATGAGCGCGAACGGATCGGCGGAGCCGGTTTCGCACTGCATCGACCGGATCGAGAATCGCACGTTCGATGAGCTCCTACCGGGCGACACCGCGAGCCTGGTTCGGACGCTCACGCACAAAGACATCGAACTCTTTGCCATCATGTCGGGCGACGTCAATCCGGCGCACGTCGACGAAGCGTTCGCGAAAAGCGATATGTTTCACAAAGTCGTCGCCCACGGCATGTGGGGCGGCGCGCTGTTCTCCACGGTGTTGGGCACGCAAC
>Ga0182013_10008005_pt1 | contig 11472 bp, 9 predicted proteins | sample 612S2MmetaG_FD_120487 | JGI IMG/M metagenome (GOLD analysis project Ga0182013, IMG submission 120487) | Permafrost microbial communities from Stordalen Mire, Sweden - 612S2M metaG | ecosystem: Environmental > Terrestrial > Soil > Wetlands > Permafrost | place: Sweden: Stordalen | collected...
CTCGTTTGAAATCGGACCAGTGCAGGTTGGCGCGGGTCGGCTATTCCTCATAGCCGGCCCCTGCGTCATCGAAAGCGAATCCCACGTCCGCACCATGGCCGACGCTCTTCAGCGCGTCACCGCCGACCTCGCCGTCCCCTTCATCTTCAAAGCCAGCTACGACAAGGCCAACCGCACCAGCGTCAAGAGTTTTCGCGGCCCCGGCCTCCTTGAAGGCACGCGTATCCTCGGTCGCCTCGCTCGCGAAACCGGCCTTCCCGTCCTCACCGACGTCCACGAGCCCAGCCAGTGCGAAGTCGCAGCCGAAGCCGTCGACGTCCTCCAGATCCCCGCCTTCCTTTGCCGTCAGACCGACCTGCTCGTCGCCGCCGCAAAAACCGGGCGCGCCATCAATATCAAGAAGGGCCAATTCGTCGCCCCCTGGGACATGGCCCACCCCGTCGAAAAAGTTCGCTCCACCGGCAACGGGCGCGTCTTTCTCACCGAGCGTGGCTCCAGCTTCGGCTACAACAATCTTGTAGTGGATTTTCGCGGCCTCGCGACTATGCGCGCGCTCGCCCCCGTCGTCTTCGACGGCACACATTCCGTGCAACAGCCCTCGGCGGCCAACGGTGTCAGTGGCGGACAGCCGGAGTTCATTCCGCTCCTCGCGCGCGCCGCCGTCGCGGCCGGCATCGACGGACTCTTCCTTGAAGTCCATGACGACCCCGCCAACGCCAAATCCGACGGAGCCAATGCCCTCGATCTAAAGCTGCTCAAGCCGCTGCTTCAAACGCTCCTCGCGATTCAAAAAGCAGCCGGCGCACAGCCCTGAATTCCGACCTGCGCCCAACCCCTTACCACACGGTTGATGAAACCATGTCCGGCGGCCCGGCCTTGCTGCCGATCACGTCCATCTTCAGCACAAGTTCAACGTTCTTGTGCTCCCATCCAGCCGGCATCTTCTCCACAATCTGCCTTATATACTGCGGATCGCTGGCGAATTCGCTTGCCACTTCAGTGCCGTTGGGTCCCAGACCTGCAATCACCAGCACCGGCCCTTCCGTGGTCGGGTCGTAAAAGCGAGCCACAATCGCATAGTCCGTCGTCGCGGACTCTGACGAGTCGGTCACGTCAAACGACAACGGTGGATTGTGGGCATTCAGAGTGTCCTGAATCTCTGCGCTTCGGCCATCAAATATGAATCGGAATCGCAATGGATTCATGATGTGCATCGTCCATTTGTTGTTCACCGCGCCCACCAGCACCACCGGGCGCGATCGCATGTCTGCCAGGCTGGTCTCTGTGGACTCCTTCACTTCGTAGGTGCGGCCATCTTTCTGGAGAACGCCCGTAAGATGGGTCAAAGCCACCGCGCTGAGAACCGAGACGTAATCGTAACGGCCCGTCATGCTATCAACAACGCCGGTGTTCCCGGTGCGCGGCGACAGGGCCTCCTGCAGTACTGGCCCCACAACAAACAGCACCTCGCCCGGCGATTTCAGCAGCGGTCCCCACAACTCATTTACGACGGCTAGGTTTGTCTGGGTGGACTTGTGGTACCAAACCGCAGCGAACACAGCCGACAAAAGAACCAGTGCGGCGAGTGCGGCAGCGGTTAGTCGAATCGAGCGCGGCCGCTGCATCAGGTATTTTGCAAGTAAGTTTGCGGGTGCCTGTACATTGCCCAGAGGAATGCCGCTTGTGGCCGGCGAGTGAGGAATAAACTCCGGCACATACGAGCCGAGCGGCAATTCGATCTGCAGGCGCGCACCACTTCCGGTCTCGTGATAGTACTGGGCAATCCGCTTGCGAACCTCGCTGGCGCTGAACCGGACCACAGGATCTGCATTGGTGTCGTAATTGGGGTTGCGCCCAAAAACCTCCACTCCCAGGGTGCGCTCTTTCAGGTCGCCGGAGCGGCCCTCAAGCGCGGCGTCGACCACGTACTTCAGTAGCGCCGGATAGCGCTTGCTACCCCTGAAGTGATAACTAGCCAGAATCGCATCCAGCTCTTTCAACACAAGTTCGCGATCCTCCGGAAAGGCTGGCTTCCAAACCTCCGGAGAGTGCGCACTCGTCGACATATTCTGTGACCTTGTGTTTACGTTGGCACGTAGCATACACCCGTGCCGTGATTCATGTCACGGACATTTCCAAACATTAAGAAAAACAAAATTGCCGCCAACCATCCACAGCCTCCAATACGTATGTAACCAATTATCAACAACATACAGATTAAGCGTTTCTTCAAAATCCGTAACATACGGTATCAGTCTTGCGCGAGCCAGCGCCGAGGTCAAGAATCCACCCGGTCTGAGAAAGATCTGCCTAGGGTGATCTGCGGGCTAAAGCAATTCCAGGATTGGTATACCTCGAAGGCAATACGCAAAGTTGACGCGACCGGAAGGGAACGGCAACCTCGCATGAATTCTGTCAGGGTACGGTAATTCTGGAGAAGCTCTAAAGACAGAATTGGGGGATTTACCTCCCCTTCCTGCCCATCGCCGAACCGACGCTGGTTTTCTCGGACCTTTCTGCACCCCACCGAGCCGCCTCGCTCTCCGTCAGTTGACTCTGGCGGGAATGGGGTACCCGGAAGGCGCAAGGAAATCCGCAACCTTCCCTGGGGGGAAGGCAGTCCTCGGCGAGGGCGCTCTCGGTTCCAGCTGATGCGTGCCTCGTCCTGGGGTTTGTATGGCATTGAACTATGTATTTTTCGATGCTTGGAATTCTACTTAGCCAGGAGGCTCCATTATGACGCTACAAAAAAAGTTGATGAGACCCATCATCGGGTCCATGTTCGTTCTTCTCGTGTTCGGGTTCACCCACTTGCTAATGGGCCAGGCCGTTAGCGGCACGCTGCTCGGCACCGTGACCGACTCCACCGGTGCGGTCGTGCCCAATGCCAAGGTCACCATCGTTCTCACCGGCCAGAGCACTGAATATGCAACGGCTACCAACGGGAACGGAGACTATACCGTACCGAATCTACCCTCGGGGACCTATTCCATCACGGTCCTCGCACAAGGTTTCAAAAAAGAAACCCGCAGCAACATCGCCCTTGCTACAAACATCACCCAACGCGTCGACATTAACCTGGTCACCGGCAGCACCACGGAGACCGTCGAGGTCACCACCGCCCCGCCTGAACTCCAGACCGACCGTGCCGACATTTCAAGCACCATCGAGCAGTGACAGATCGGCAATTTGCCCCTCAGTAGCGGCAACAGCTTTCAGTCGCTCCTCAATGTTATCCCCGGCATGGCGCCAATCGTCTTTAACAACTCTCAGTTCTACAACGCCAACAACGATCTCTCCACCAACGCGAACGGCCAGTCCTCCTACGTCAATCTCTACCAGATTGAGGGTATCGACGACGACCAGCGTACCGGCATCCACATCATTCTCGTTCCACCCGCGGCCGCGATCCAGAACGTCGACATCACTACCAACAACTTCGAAGCGGAGTTCGGCCGCGCCGTGGGAACCGTTGTCAATGTGACCCTCAAGTCAGGGTCCAACTCGTTCCATGGATCTGCTTTTCAGAACATGGAAAACAACGGCGTCAATGCTCGCAATTACTTTGCAACCGGGCCAAACGGCCGCCTCGTTTACAACTACACAGGTGGCTCATTCGGCGGTCCCGTCCGGAGAGATAAGCTCTTCTTCTTCGGCGATTTTCTCCGCACCTCCGACCACGAGTCCGCCACTATTAACGAAAACGTCCCGTACTATAACGTAACCAACGGCAACATCGATCTCAGCGCATACACGGGTCAGGTTTACGATCCCAATACAGGCGATACGGCCGACTGCCTCGGTGGCCCGTCCGCAAGCGCTTGCGGCACGGGGCGCACACCGTTTGCCGGTAACCTCATTCCTTTAACGAATGCCGGGTTAAGCCCGGTTGGTATGGCCGTCCTCAAAGACATCGACGCCCTTGCCAGAAACCCAAAAACGAATCTGGCCTCGGCTAAGTACATCGCCGGCACAACGACCAACAATTTCTCGGCGAATCTGCCCTTCAGCAAAGACACCATCAGCTACGACATCAAGTCCGACTTCACCATCACGCAGAAGGACCACCTGAGCGGCCGCTTCAGCCATCAGAACATCACCACATTCCAGGCCCCGCTCTTCGGCTCGTTCCTGGGCGGACCCGCCAGCGGCGGCTTTGAAGCCACCGGAACTGCAGCCGCCTACAGCACCGGTTTCAACTACGACCACGTCTTCTCGCCTACGCTGTTTACTGAAGCCCGCGCCGGCCTGGCCCATCTGCGTAACTCGGCCCAACAAACTGACTACGGACAAAACGACGCAAAAACCCTCGGCATCCCCGGCAATGGCCCCAATGGCACCGACAATGTGCCTACAAGCAGCGGCCAGGTTGCCTTCCAGGTCTTCAACTTCGTGGGCAATGGTGAGGGAACCGGCAATCCGCTCATCGGCTACTCGCAATCGCTGCCTTGGCTCCGCGCCGAATCCAACATCGACTTTGCCAACAACTGGACCAAGATCCTCGGCAACCATACCATCAAAGGCGGCGCCGACATCCGCCGCGTCCGCGACGATCTTCTGCAGGGAAATAACAACGCTGCCGCGGGTACCTTCTACTTCCAGGAAAACCAGACTTCGGCTCCGGGTGCTGCCAAATTCAATGGCGCTGCCGTCGGACAAGCCAACGATATCGCCAGCATTCTGTTTGACGTGCCCTACCAGGTTGGTCAGGATACCAACAGCACATTCCCTTGCTACCGGCAAAACTGGCTCTTCTTCTTTGCCTCCGACAAATGGCTTGTCAATAACAAGCTCACCGTCGATCTCGGGCTGCGTTATGAGCTATACCCGCCCGCCACGCCCCGCAAGCCAGGCGGCTTCGTCAGTTACAACATCACAAATAACCAGCTGGTTGTCGCCGGCAAAGACGGCAACCCGTCCAATATCGGAATGAAAACCGATTACACCAACTTTGCTCCCCGCGTAGGACTGTCTTTTCGCGCTACCGACAAAACTGTTATCCGCGCTGGATTCGGCGTTAGCTTCGTTCCCTTCGTAGACAACAGCTACGCCTATAACTATCCCATCAAGACCAGCACGTTCTATACCATCGGTGGAGGCGACGGGCCTGCCCTGAACCCGGCCGGCGGCGTCGTCAATTTCACAACCGGCGTGCCGGCGACACCAACAGCTCCCTTTAATTCCAACGGAACGCTCACCGAGAGTGCGGCCAATGGCACCATCGGATTGGCCAATCTCTATATCCCGCTCAATTTCAAGAATGCCTCCGTATCCTCGTGGAATGCGGCGGTCGAGCAGGCGCTGCCAGGCAACATGTCCTTGCAGATCGCCTACGTTGCCAATCACGGCACACGCATCGATGTGGCGCAAAACATCAATCTATCCTCCATCTATGGTCAGGGCGGCACAACGTACGATCCTTTCAACGTCGCCTTTGGAAAGACCGCTGCGGTAACAGAGTACTTCCTCGGCTTCTCCAGCAATTACGAGTCGCTGCAAACCCAGCTCACGCGCCGCTTCCAAAATGGACTCGCGTTCACCTCTGCATTCACATGGGGCAAGGCGCAAGGCTACCAGACGGGCGCGCAGGACGGAGGCCTGATGTTCTTTGCCGGGCCCTGGCGCCACAACTACAACTTGCTTGACTTCGACCGCACCCGGAACTTTGAGCAGACGGTTACCTACGAGCTTCCAGCAGGACACGGTCACCGTTACTTCAATTCCGGAGCCCCCGCCTACCTTCTTGGGGGATGGAAGACGTCGGCAACCATTGGGGCGGTTTCAGGCTTGCCCTTTACCATTTCAACTGGCTCTGCTACATCGGGTACAACCCAGACCGTCAATATGACAGGCGGTTACCAGGTTACGCATAGCGTCAGCGGTGCCGCCAACACTCCATGGTTCAACCCTGGTTCCTTCTCCGCTCCACCTGCCTGCACCGCATACTCGGCTAGCAATCAGGTGCCCTGCGCCTTCGGAAATACCAACCGCAACCAGTTCCGCGGCCCGGCCTATTTCTCTGACAACTTGTCGCTCTTCAAGGATTTCCCAATCTACCGCGAATCGAACCTCGAAGCCCGGTTCGATGCCTTCAACATGACCAATACCCCCGCGTTTAACCTGCCAACCTCAACCCTTGGATCAAACCTCGGTAAGATCACCAGCACACTCGGCAGCGGCGTTGGCAATGTCAACGGCGTCGGTGGTCCACGCGTACTTCAGGCATCGGTGAAGATTACCTTCTAATTCACCGGCACGCTAACCCGAAACAAAAAAGGCCGGCCATCGCACTCCGCGATGGCCGGCCTCAGCTTGCTGAGAAACTCCTGCCACAAACTTGTTTTCAAAGGGCGCGACTTTAATCACGCCGCACCTGTCGCAAAATCAACCTAGGCCTCACAGCCTGCGGAGAAACTCCATCGGAGCTGGAATAAGTGTGAGGGCTGGACTTCAGTCGTGCCGAAAACGGCCCGATTTGAACATATGCCTTAGCTCCTGAGGGAGCGCCAGGGACCAAATCCGCGGTTCCTTCCGCAGCACCTTCAGGCCCCTGAATACTGTCGTTAATGCGGATAGGCCCGCATCTTGGCCCCTACGGCTCGTCCGAAAAAATCGCCTCAATCGTCGTCTCAAACAACCGCGCCAGCTTGAATGCCAATGGCAAACTAGGATCGAACTTCCCCGTCTCAATCGCATTCACCGATTGACGCGAAACCTCCAGCTTCTCCGCCAGATCGGCCTGCGACCATTCCCGTTCCGCTCGAAGCACCCGCAGCCGGTTCTTCATCTGTACCTCCAGCGAGCAACCAGCGTCGAGACGACCGCGACAGCGAAAAACACAAGCTGAATTGACCACAAATTCATCCGCTGAACCTGACCGTACTTCTCCAGGCTTCCGCAGAACGTCGCCACCGCCAGGGTCACGCCAATCCCCCACAGCAACGACTGAACCAGAACCGTCTTCTGGAAATCGTCCGTCTCCTCCGCCAGGTAGAGGCCCGCGATCACAATGGACGCGACGATCGGCAGCGACTGCACTGCAGCGCAAACCAAGGCCAGTACTCCGGAAGGGTGAAAATGGTGGTAGTGAGATTCAAGAAATCCCAGTACGACATCCATCGCGATAACAAAGAAGAACAACGGCACAACAACAAAAAGCGCCCGGTCTTCAAACCTATATTTCGCCGGACTACCGACTCGACGCTCCATGATTGGTCTCCTTTACTTTAAGACAACTAAACTTTACAATTCGAATCAAAATTTGTCAAGTAAAGTTGACAAGAATTCTTCGCCTTGTTTCAAAGGCCCCACAGGCCCCCAGTCCTCGCATGATTCAAGAGCGTCAACTGCATCAAATAGAAAAACTGCATCAAAACTAAAATTGATGTATACTTGCCCCATGCGCACCACCGTCACCCTCGACGACGACGTCTACCAGCTCGCTACCCTCTACTCCCGTGGTCGCGGAATCACTCTCAGCGCTGCCCTCAGCGAGTTGGCCCGCAAGGGCACTACCGCCCCTCCCGAGTCCACTTCAAGGCTGGTGAAAGCTCCAAATGGCTTGCTCGTCTTCGCCCCGCGCGGCCGGGTCATCACCTCCGAGATGGTTAAAGAAGCACTGGAAGAAGACGACCGTGCCTGAGCCGAAATACCTCCTAGACGTGAATGTGCTCATCGCTCTCACCGAGCCCGAACACACACACCACCACAAAGCAACCGACTGGTTCTCGACTCCCGGTCTCGATTGGGGCTTGTGCGCATTTTCGCAGGCGGGATTTCTTCGCATCGCAACCAACCCAAAAATCGGCGCGCATTCGCTCCAGGAGTCAACCAGTGTGCTGGCGGCGCTTACCAACCGTCCCGGCTATCGGTTCTGGCCCATCACCACCGGCTGGGCCGACCTCGCCGCCCCCTTTCGTAAGCGAATCTTCGGCCACAACCAGATCACTGATGCCTATCTCCTAGGCCTGGCAATCCAGGAAAACGGCATCCTCATTACCCTCGACGAAGCAATCCCCTACCTCGCCGGCCTTCAATTCAGCCAGCATGTCCTCGTCCTCAAGTCCTGACCCTGCCCTCCAATGCTCTATCCTCATTCCATGGGCTTCCAGGACTTCCTCGGCAACTCGGCAACGGTCACCCACCTGCGCGAAGCCATCCGTGCCGAGCGATTTCCCCGCTCGCTCATCCTCGCCGGCCCCAAAGGCGCAGGCAAATATACCCTGGCCCTCATGCTCGCCAAAGCCGTCAACTGCCTCCAGCCCACTCAGTCCGACGGCCTCCCCGACTTCTGCGGCGTCTGCCGCAACTGCACCCGCATCGCCGGCTCCGCAAATCTTGACGACCTCGTAGCCGAAGCAGTTGCCGCCCGCGACGACCTCCGCGAGACCGACAAGAAAGATACACGCATCCTCATCCAGACTCATCCCGACGTGCTCATCGTTCCCCCTGACCCGCCGCAACTGCTCATCAAGCTCGGCCAGGTTCGCCAGGTCATCCATGTCGCCTACTACCGTCCGCCCGTCGAGTCCAAGCGCTCCTTCTCCATCTTCACCTCCTCCGCCTTCATGAAAGAGGCGGCCAACAGCCTGCTCAAAGTCCTCGAAGAGCCGCCCGACCAAACCTCGCTCATCCTGCTTACTGAAAACCCGCAGGAACTCCTTCCCACCATCCGCTCCCGCGCCGTTGTCCACCGCCTCGGCGCCATCCCCGCCGCCGATCTCGAATCCCTCCTGGCCCAGCGCCGCCCCGAGCTCAACACCAAAGACCGCGCCCTCGCCGCCCGCCTCTCCGAAGGCGCCGTCGGCCGCGCTCTCACCATCGACCTCGCCGTCTACCTCGCCAGCCGCCAGGACGCGCTCATCCTCCTCCGCACCGCCCTCCGCGACTCCGGGGCCCCCACGGACAGGTCTTCGTCCGTGGGGTCAGAACCTGATTATTCCCAGCTCTTCCACGCCACCGAGACCTACCGTGCCGGCGCAGACGGCCAGCAGAAGACCATCAACCTCCTCCGCGCCCTCGGCAGTCTCATCGAAGATCTTCTCCTCGTCGTCGCCGGAACCCCTGCTCTCATCCGCAACCTCGACCTCGCCGCCGAACTCGATCACCTCGCCCAGGGCCTCTCCGCCCAGGGACACGCCCTCGAATGGATCGATAGCGCCGCCCGCGCCCTCGTCCAGGTCGAGCAGGGAATGAGGCGCAATCTCCTCCGCTCCCTCTCCCTCGACTCCATGGCCGTCAGCCTAGAACGTGTTTGAACCAGTCTTGAATGTGTCTGACTGCGCCTGACCGCAAACGGGCAACCCCCAACCAACCCTCAGGCATCTCTTCCCTTAAATGCATCCCCTTCATTGCTCGCTCGAATTCTCAGAACGTGTTCTATCGGCTGCGGTGAAACTCCAGCAAAGCTCCAATAAGCGTCACTCGTCCCTTGCGTCGCCGACCCGCGAGGGGATGAAACCTCGTCGTCAAGCATCACCCGCTAACTTGCTGACTTGCTGGTCTCCGCGCAACGGAGGCTAACTCGCTGTACTTGTTCAATCCTCTTCATTCGCATTGCCCGAAGCACTACGCGAAACGAACACCATTTTTTGCGCGCGACTTCAGTCGTGCCGCAAATGCAACCAGATAGGCCTGGCCTTTCGCCCCTGAGGCATGCTTTTGGCGGCTTCCCGCGAAGAACAAGCCTTCTTCTGAAACCCTAGGTCGTATCGACATATAGGAGCGGCGGCGCTGGGAGCCAATTTCGCCGAGTTCTAGGAGCGAGGAGTGACGCATATTCGATATCTGCTAGCGACGAGCGACAAGGAAATCGGCGAAATTGGCCCCAGCCCGAAGGGTTGCGGCGAAAATCTCGTCATACTTCGTTGTCGTCCTAGCCTTGGAATAGCCAAAGCCTTCGTCCTCCGCCTCGTCTGGCACGATTTTCTCTCGCAACGCCGCCACTCCTATATGTCGATACGACCTAGGGCTCGACAGGAATCGTTTGTCAGTGCATTCTGGTAGTAAGCAATCTGTGAAGTGAGCTAGTGTCTTCTTCGCCTGGGCGAACTCCATCCGCTCTTATCCGGTGAGTTGTCACAGATTGTCGCACGCGTTCGCAAGGCTTCCAAAGCCAAAGACCCGCACAAACTTCGTGCTTCCTGAGGAAGGATACTTTTCGATGAGCCTTTCACCCATTCTGCCCCCAACTCGTCGCGAAAGTCCCGCAGGCGTCCGCCCCCAATTCCGCAACCGGCGCAGTTCTCCGTCCTCGGCCCCTTCCCGCTTCCTCGCCAGCATGTCGGATATCGATGCCCCCCTGCGCCATGCCGAGCTCTTTTATCTCCAAAAGCAGATTCAGTCCCAGACTCCCATGGTCATCGTCCTCGAAGACGGCGAGCAGGTAGAGGGCTGCATCGAGTGGTACGACCGCAACACCCTCAAGGTCCGCGGAAAAGCCAAAACCTTAATCTATAAATCCGCCATCAAGTACATGTACAAACTAGGCGACATCGGACAGTAGAAACATCGAGGATTATTCCTCGTCAGGTGCCCCACCCTTTTGGTTTCTTGAACGCTCACCCAAATCAAAGACTGAGGGTGCCTTTTAAGCGAACATTTGGTGCTCGCAAGACACCTCGCGAGCGAACATTAAAGGCCCAAATTCTGCCTCGACTTGCGCACTCACTCTCAACCGCCGGTTTCCGCAACCGCGGCCTTCCGCAGCCGATCCCGAATCGCCACACCGATCCCATCTGGCGTAGGCAGTGGGCAAAGAATCACCGTGCACCCTCGCGCGTCCAACTCCCGCAAGCCTGCGTAGAGGTTGCGCGCCAGTTCCTCCGGCGCCGACCAGCGGCCCCAGGCAAACACCGTCGCGCGCTCTACCGACGAGTTGATCTCCGTCGGCAGCATGATCCCCAGTCGCCCGCCTGCAAGGCTGTGCGCCTTCTGGTCCAGAGCCGCGCCGAGCCGCTCGAAGGGCGCTTCCACCAGCACCAGCCGCGCCTTGGGCGCATAGTGCCGCAGCCCCACTCCTGGCGAGGGAAGCGCCTCCATCGGCTCCTCCACCTTCTTGCGCGGACTCCTGAAAACCTCCACCGCGCCCCCAATCTCGCGGATCTGCTCCACCGTCACCGCTCCCGGCCTGTAGATCACCATCGGGCTCTGGCACGGATCAAGCACCGTCGACTCAACCCCATGAGCCGTCGATCCCCCATCCAGCACCGCATCAATCCGGCCATCGAGATCCTCGAGCACGTGTGCGGCCGTGGTCGGGCTGATGTGTCCAAAGAGATTGGCGCTGGGCGCTGCCAGCGGTACCCCGGCGCGCCGAATCAGTTCGAGCGCTACCGAATGGGCCGGCATCCGAACACCCACCAGCGGCCGTCCCGCCGTTACCTCATCCGGTACCGCAGCCGAGCGCGGCAGCAGCAGCGTAAGCGGCCCCGGCCAGAATGCCTTCATCAGCCGTCGCGCCGCCTCCGGAAC
>Ga0182013_10008008_pt1 | contig 11468 bp, 10 predicted proteins | sample 612S2MmetaG_FD_120487 | JGI IMG/M metagenome (GOLD analysis project Ga0182013, IMG submission 120487) | Permafrost microbial communities from Stordalen Mire, Sweden - 612S2M metaG | ecosystem: Environmental > Terrestrial > Soil > Wetlands > Permafrost | place: Sweden: Stordalen | collected...
GCGATCGGTGTGGTAACGATCGGCGCACCCGCGTCCGCCGCGCATGTGACGCATAATTTCGCCGCCAACCTGGCGGATATCGTCGAGAAAGGCACGGCGGAAGTCACGCTCGCGGGACGCACGTTCACGATCACGAAACAATTTCTCGACGACGTCGCGGGTCAGAACATCCTGGACGATCTTGGCCGAATGAAGAAAGCGCTGCTGGTCTGTCACGCGCCTCGCGACGAATATGTCGGCATCGACAACGCCAGCGCGATCTTCAGCGCCGCACGGCATCCGAAAAGCTTTTTGTCGCTGGACACCGCGGACCACTTGTTACGCAACCGGCAGGACGCGCTCTACGTCGCCGACGTCATCGCCACCTGGGCATCTCGTTACTTGCCCGTTTCTAGTGCGGAATCCGCATTGCCCGACGGCGTGGTCGAAGTCAGAGAATCCGCCGGCGGACATTTAACGCAACGCGTCCGGGCGGGACGCCACACGCTTATCGCGGATGAGCCGGTCGCGGTTGGAGGCGCGGATCTGGGGCCCGGACCGTACGATTATCTTCTCACCGCGCTTGGCGCGTGCACATCGATGACGATGCGCCTCTACGCCACGCGGAAGGGTATCAAAGTGGACCGGTTCTCAGTTCGCCTGTCGCATCGCCGCGTCCACGCGGAGGATTGTGCGGATTGCGAGACAAAAGACCACGACATCGGGGAGATCACGCGCGACATCACCATCGAGGGTGATGCGACCGAAGCCGAGCGCGCCAGGCTGATGCAAATCGCCGAGCGTTGTCCGGTACACGAGACGCTGACGCACGAAATCAAGGTACGCTCGCGTCTCGTGTAAAAGTCAGCCGTTCACGACCGCGACGGCCTCGATCTCGATCATGAAGTCCGGACCGGCGAGGCGGGTGACGCCGACCGTCGTGCTGGTCGGAGTCGCCACGCCCAGATAACGCATCCGCACATCGCCGCACTTCTGGAATTCGTCAAAGTCGGTAACGTACGTGTTGGTTTTCACGACGTCGGCCCAGGTGGCGCCGGCCGCTTTGAGGCATCGGTCAAGGTTCTGAAAGGTTTGTTCCATCTGCGCGCGCATATCGCCTACGCCCACGCAGTTGCCGTCGATGTCGCGCGCCAACTGGCCGGCGATGAAGACCAGCTTGCCGGTGCCGCTGACGGTCACGACATGCGAATACGATGGCTGCCCGTTGGACAGCCTGATGTTCATTCCCTCCGGTTGAAATCGTTCGACGTTCAGAGTCATGTCAGTAGCTCGGTTTGGTGGGGAACGGCGTGAGCTGAAGTTCGTGAGTCCAGCAGGACTTGTCCTGGGTGTGCAGATACCAGAACGCCTCGGCGATCTTCACCGGATTGATGATGAGGTCGGGCCGGTTCTGATTGCGCGGCATCGCCCTTGTGCCCGGTGAGTCGATGGTGCCGTCGATCACGATGTTGGCCACGTGCACGCCGAACTCGGAGTACTCCTCGGTCAGCACCTGCGCCAAGGTGCGCATCATGACCCTGGGGTAGTACAGCGATTGTCCGGTCATCCGCTTCTTGCCGCGCAACGAACTTGAGTTGTTAGAGAAAAAGAACGATCCGTGACCGTTCTTACGCATCGCGGGCAGCACTTCCTTGGCGATGAGAAACGGCCCGCGGGCGGCGATGTGCAGCGCCGTGTCGAGCATTTCCACCGGGATGTATTCCAGCAGTTCCATCTCGGGCGGCAGATCGCGGCCTTCCAGGTAACCGGCGTTGTAGACAAGAACCTCCGGGTCGCCCGCGTCGGCGCGGATTGTCGCGAACGCCGCCGAAATGGAGTCCTGAGAGACCAGATCCAGCTCGACGATCATGCAGTCGCCGCCTTGCTGCTGGATGGCTTCCGCCAAGGGCAGCGCGTTCGAGGCCGCGCGGGTCGTCAGAACGACGAAGAACCCCTCTCGCGCGAATTTTTGGGCGACGGCGCCGCCCACGCCCCAGCGCACACCGACCGGCAGTTCGCTGTCGTCCAATGTCTTGCCATGTGCAAGGAGAGTGTTACGGCCGTCCGACTGCCATTTGGAAGTGGCACCGATCACGACGGCGACGGGCTTGCCTTTGGTATTGGCTGATTGAGTCATTTTCGCTTCCTGTTTCGGTTGTCGGCTTCAGGCTCGGTCCCAGCCCCACCAGGCGCACAGCGCGTTGCCCATGATCAGGCGCTTGTCCTGATCGTTGAGCCAGGGCAGTTCCTCGGTGAACATCGTCACGCATTGATGCCAGGAACAGGGCATTTTGGTGATGTCGGTGCCCCAGAACACGCGGTGCGGACCGAACGCATCGTAAATTTGTCGTAGGTAGGTGTGCATCGCGGGGAACGGATACGCCTCACTGGAATAGCCCGGCGCGCCGGTGGCTTTAACCGCGACATTGGGCAGTTTGGCCAGTGCCAGAAGCTCCGGGATGTGGGTCATCGCGGCGGCGTCTTTGAGCGTGGTCAGACCGCCGCGGCCGCCCAGATGATCGATGGTCAGACGTAGCCCGGGGTGACGTTCGGCGATGCGGCCGAGTTCTTTCAGCGAGTCGGTCGCCAGAGTTGCCACGGGGACATTGGCCTTTTCCGCCTCAGCCCAGAGCCAGTCGATGGTGCCGTCGGCCAGCCATCGCCGAGCCGGATCGTGCAGGAATGTGTAACGAAGTCCAAGCATGCCGGGTTGGTTTCGCCAGGTCGCGATGCGACCGCGCGAACCTGGTTGGTCAAGCGGCAGCGACCCCATGATCGCGAACCGGCCTGGATAGTTTCGCACGGCGTCGAACGCCATTTGAGTGGAGTTCGGGTCCCAGCCTGGAGGGTGGATGACGGCGGCATCGACGCCCCCTTCGTCCATCAGCGCGATGGCTTCCTCGGGGGTGAAATGGGTGACCTGGCGGTGCGAGAGATTGGACGGCAGTCCGGTTCCCCAGGTGTGGATCTGGGCGTCGACGATCTTCATGGGGCTCCCTCTCCGATGGTTGATGGGAGGGTAGCGCAAAGGGTGGGGCCAGAATACTGGTAGTCAGCGCCGACCATTGGATTCCGCTGCCTCATCTGAATCAGAGGTGCCGTCCAAAGTCCATACTATCGTGAAGAATACGAACAACATCGATGCCGTCGCCAGTCATCCGATAAAACAGTAAATGGGAGCCGGACGGATATTTGTAATACCCGGCGCGAACTTCCGGACAGGCACGGCCTGTTGACGGTCGCTCCGATATCATCTGGATATGCCCGGCGATCTGGCGAACATAAAGCTCCGCCTGGTCGATGCCCCAGTTTCGCTGCGTATATTCCCAGATTTCATCGAGGTCGCGCTGTGCGCGTGGCGAAATCCTATAATGGCCCGTCATTTCGGCGACGGCTGGGATTCCCGCTTCCGTGCGATGAAAGCCTCGAAGTCAAATGGGGTGGATGGGCCACTTTGCTCGCCTTCGATAAGGGCTGATCGTAAAGCCTCGAGCCTTGCTTCACGCTCTTCAAGCAATCGTAACGCCGCCCGCACGACATCGCTGGCGCTGCTGTAGCGACCCTGACCGATCTGCGCCTCGACGAATTTGGTGAAGTGCTCGCCGAGGCTGAATGAAGTGTTTCTGCTGGTCATGGTGAGGCCATGATACCAATTTTTGGTACCGGTAGCAATCGTGTGCCCCTACCTCAGCCGCGGCCCAGGATCCATGCCCAGAAGAGCACGGCCGCCGATGGGGTACCATTCGGGGCCGACGGTCACCGTCTGTCCGACCACGTGCAGATCGCGCCAACATTCCGCCAGCCGGCTCCCGCGTTTGAATGACGTGCTGCCGCCCCAGCGGTACACCAGATCCATCGCCTGGCGCGCGCAATCGGCGGCGTTGGTCGAGGCCAGCCGGCAGCGCGCGCGTTGTTCCAGCGTCGTCTGCCCTCCCCCGGCGATGGTGTTCCAGATCTCCGCGATCGTGGCGCTTCGGTAACAACGGCCGGCGTTCAACACGGCGTCCGCGCGGCCGACAGCGTCCTGCACCTGAGGGAACTCGCACAACATTCCGCTGCGCCCGCGTGGGGATTTCTCGACCGCCAGGGCGATCAACGCATCGACGCCCGCGCGCGCGATACCGGTGATGACGGAGCTGTGATGCGGGCCGACCCAGCATTGGCTCGGCAGGGCGTAGGTGATCCCCGGCCAGCGCGCCCATTGATTGTCGAGCGGGACGCCGACGTGGGGACAGGTGCGGTACTCGGGCAGGAACACGTCCTTTACCGTCCAGTCGAAGCTGCCGGTGCCGCGCAGGCCGGCCACGTCCCAACTGCCGGGAATGACCGTTGCTTCCTCGCGACGAAACACGCCGCGCCAGTACATCGATCCGCCATCGGGACGACGGCGCGGCTGGCCGGCTTCGTCGAGGATCTGGAAACTCCCCAGCATCCAACTGCTTTCCTGGCAGCCGCTGCCGAAGGTCCAATGGCCGTTGACGCGGTAGCCACCTTCGACCGGAATCGCCTGGCCGCCGCCCTGCACGGCGGTGCCGGCGATCACCGAAGGGCTGCCCTGGCCGTGCACTTCCTGGACGCCCGCATCGGACAATCCCAGCGTGACCAACTGGCCGATGCTGTTATTGGCGATGTTCCAGCCGATCGAACCGACGCCCTCGGCCAGCAATTCCACGACGCGCGTGTAGGTCAGCGGATCCACCTGGAGACCGCCCAGAGACCGGGGGATAACCATCCGGTAGAAGCCGGCGGCGAGAAGTTGCTCGAACAGAGCGCGGGGGATGCGCTGCTCGCGCTCGATCTCCTCCTGATACTGGCGCAGCACGGGGCGCATCGCCGCCGCCGCCTGAACCAAAGGTCGCGCGTCGATATCCGAGGGTAAGCGCGTGTCTTCGACCAACGTGTCCATCCCGTTCCTCCCGCCGAGGTTCCCGATCGGCGAGCCTGAACGCATTCGGCGGCCGTGTCACGCCCTTGCCTTTAGGCCGTCATCAAGAGACGGTAGGGGGACGGACCGGCTCGTTCGCGGGCCGGTCCACCCCAGGGGAGGTCCATACAAGGCCTCGCGACAGAGCATCCCGGCGCGGCCTTACGCCTCCCGGTAATCCAACAAAATCAGCCCGCACAGCACCAGACAAACCGGCCACGTCCACCCGGCGATCCGGCGCAGCATCGGGCTTCCCGCCGGGTCGAGGCGCAGTTCCAGCCAGCGCGACCAACCCGCGACGATGCCGGCGAGGGCCAGAGGCGTGTGGGTCACCTCGATCAGCAACTGCTCCTTCACGTTGGAGATCGCGTGGCTGTGGGTCAGCAGCAGCGTGCCACCGGCCGCGCACATCAGCGGGAACACCAGCGCGGCGGCTTTGCTGTTCCAGTGGCCCGCCCTCACCCGCCATTCGAACAGGGCGAATCCGACGATCAGCAGCACGAAGACCCGATGCTGCAACACCTCGATATCTCGAAAACTTTCGAAGAAGCCGATGTCGCCCAGTGGCCAGACCTCGGGATCGGAGCGGACGAAGAGGAACAAGCCCAGGCCGATGAACAGGAGCGGCCAGTGTTTGGCCCAGCCGACGCCGGCCTGGTTCGCGAGGGCCAGCAGGCCGATGGCGACCACGAACAGGCCGGACCAATGGTGATTGTATTCCGACCAGGCGATGTCGTCGGCGTTGCGCGGCGGCAGATCCCCCGCGCCCGGCACGAAGGCGACGCCGGGCTGGGCCACGTGATGCGCTGCCTCGGCGTCCAGTTTCGCCTGCAAGGCCGGGATCGCCAGGCTGTCGTGATCGGGGCTGCTGAAGCGCGGCCACTCCGGCGTGTCGCGCGCCACGATGTCGGCCCAGGTGGCGCGGTCCTGGGTGAGGTCGACGGCGGGGGGGACGGAGGTCAGCGAGGCGGCGGCGAAGAATACCGCGACGCCGATGCCGATCTCGGCTTCGGCGCAGCGCCGCAGGCGGTTGACGGAGGTCGAGGGCGTGGCGCGCAGCCGCTCCACCGACAGGAAGTTCAGGCCGCCAAGAGCGAGCAGCATCAGGAACAGGCCGATCTTGGCGCCGACCATGACGCCATAGGCGGTGCCGTAGAATCCGGCCCAATCGCCGATATAGAACAGGCTCATGACAATGCCGCTGGCCAGGATGCAGGCGACGCCAACCATCGACATGCGGGAGAAACGGCTGCCGATGGCGCGAAAGGACTCGCCGTCGTCCACCCAGGCGAGAGCCGCGAGGAAGCTGGGGATGCCGCCGATCCAGATCGCCGCGCCGGCCTGGTGCAGGAAGGCGGCGGCGAGCAAGGGCGCGCGATCGTCCAGCCGCGCGGCGGCATGGGTGGTCAATGTCGCGGCCAGCAGGATCACGGCGCACAAGGCCAGGAGCGGAGCCGCCGGGGTTTCGTGGCCGCGGCGGAACAACAGCACCGCCAGCAGCACGCTCGCGATGATCTTCACGATCCCGGCCAACGTGGCATACGCCGTCAGGGCGGTGAACAGGCTGATATCGACGGTGCCCACCAGGACGGCGGTCTCCAGCGCCACCGTCGTGGCCTCGGCCACGGCGAGGCCCACGGCGCTCCAGGCCGCCAGCCTGGCGGTTCGGCGCGGCACGCCGGTGCCAACCTCGCGCAACAGCGGCCGCGCCAGCAGGACCAGGAACAGCACGCCGCCGAGAGCCATCGATTGCGCCAGGATCGTCAGGCCGTGGACGATGATCGAGAGATAGCCGAACAGGTCGATCAGCAGTTCCACGCGCTCAGTTTCCCGTCACGGTGAACGGCACGTCGCCCCGGGTGATGTGCCCGTCGACGGCCAGGACCTGCCAACGCACGCTGTAGACGCCCGGTGTGAGCGTGGCGGTCGCGGTGAGGATGTCCGGCGGGCCATCGGGCTCGATCGGCAGCGCGGCCTTGGTCTGGTCGGGTTTGGTGAGGGTCAGGCGGGAACGCGCCCGGTCGACGCGGCTGTTGAAACGCAGTTTCAGCGCGACGGATCCGGCGGGAACGATGCCTCCGGCGGGTGGCTCGCTGGCTTCGAGGATCGCGTGTGCCTCGCTGTGCCGCGCGGACAGAACAAGGATAAGCACACCGGCCAGAACGGCACGGCGCGAGCGGGAACGAAGCGGCACGGACGGAAACTCCCCCGATGTGGAAGGCGGCGCCCGCTTAACGCGGCGACGGCCGTGTGTCCATGCGGCGCGGGTGCTTGTTGTGAGGCAGCGCCCTGGCGGGTTCGAGGGGCGGAGCCCTCGCGCTTCCTCACACCGAACGCCCGCACGGCATGGACGGCGGCGGCCGGATGGGGTTGAATCGCGTGTTGTCAGTCAGAGGACCGAAGACGCCGCATGAGTCGCCCGCCGCCCGGCCGTCGCGCCGATTATCGTTGGTTCAACGCCATCACCACCCGATGGATGGACAACGACGCGTTCCAGCACGTCAACAACGTCAACTATTTCTCGTATTTCGACACCGCGGTCACTTACTTCGAGATGACGGAACAGGTCGTCGGCCCGCTGGACGGTCCGGTGCATTGCGTCGTCGCCGAAGTGGCCTGCCGCTATTACAGTTCGCTGGCGTTTCCGGATCGGGTGGCGGTCGGCATCCGGGTGGGGAACATCGGGCGCAGTTCGGTGCGGTATGAGATCGGCGTGTTCCGCGACGATGAGGATGTCGCCGCCGCCGAAGGTCATTTCGTTCACGTCTTCGTCGAACGCGGCGCCCAGAAACCGGTGCCGATTCCCGACGGCGCGCGCGAGAAACTGAACCGGATCGCGGTGTGACTTCGACGCAGGGAGGAAAAAATAAAATGATCCGCGCGATGGCCGCCATGGCGGCGCTGTGGCTGATGCTGACCGGCGCGTCAGGCGCTCTGGCCGAAGTGAGCGTGGTGCGCATCGGCATTCAGCCGGGCATGAGCTACCTCGCGCTGAACGTGATGAATCGGGAGAAAATGCTGGAAAGCCGCGCGCACGACGATGGCAACGATCTGAAGGTGGAATGGATCGTTTCGGCGAACGGCGCGGTGATCAACGATGGCGTGCTGTCGGGCAATATCGACATCGCCGGCACCGGGATTCCGGCGTTTGTGACGCTGTGGGCCAAGGGGCGCGGCACGGTGGACGCCAAGGGCATCGCCGCTTACGGGTCGTTGCCGGGCATGCTGGTCAGCCGAAATCCGAACGTACATTCGGTCAGGGATTTCAGCGGCGCCGACCGGATCGCGGTGCCGGCGCCGAAAGCCTCGATCCAGGCCATCCTGCTGGAGATGATGGCCGAGAAAACCTGGGGTACTGGGCAGCACGACAGGCTGGATCCGCTGATGGTCGGGCTGTCGCATCCGGACGCGCTGATCGCCATGCTGTCGGGCCGGAGCGAGATCAACGCGCATTTCACCAGTTCGCCTTATTACGATGAAGAGTTGAAAATGCCGGGCGCGCATGTCGTGCTGACGAAAGAGGATATTTTCGCGGGCCCCCTCACGCATGGAATGCTGTGGACGACGGGAAAGTTTCACGCTCAGAACCCGAAGGCGATGCGTGAGTTTCGCGCCGCGCTGGATGACGCGATGGCGCTGATCCACTCGGATCCCGGGCGTGCCGCCGCCGATTACCTCTCGCTGGCGCGGGAGAAGATCGATGTCGCCGAAATGACCGAAATCATCACGCGACTGAACGCGCGATTTGAAACGACGCCGCGCGGCATCTTCGCGATCGCGAACTTCATGCACGAGATCGGCATGATCAAGGTCGCGCCCACCCGGTGGCAGGACATGTTCTTCGAGGACGACTGGGTAGCGGACGGCAGTTGACCGGGACGATCAGACCGGCACGTCGCCCATGACGATGATGCGCCGCATGAAGCGCCGCGCGCCCTCGGGATAATCGCCGTTCGCCTTGTGCAGCAGGCACCGATTGTCCCAGATCACCAGATCGCCGGTGCGCCATGTATGCCGGTAGACGAACTGATTCTGTGTCGCGTGCTCGGTCAGTTCGTCGATCAGGCGATGGCCCTCGGCGCGACCCATGCCGACGATGTGATCCATGCGATTGCGGCTGATGTAAAGCGCCTTACGGCCGGTCTCCGGATGCGTGCGTACCACGGGATGGGTCGATGGGATTTGTTTCGCTCGCACTGCCGGGTCGATCGAGCGGGTGCGCCCGATGCCGTCGCGGTCCGGCGCCATCATGTGCACCGCGCGCATGCCCTCCAGGCGGTGTTTCATGGTCTCGGGCAAGGCATCGTACGCCGCGTAAAGATTGGCGAATTGCGTATCGCCGCCGGTCTCCGGCACCACGACGCCGTGCAACGCCGTCAAAGCCGATGGCGCCGCCATGAACGTGTCGTCCGAATGCCAGGTCGCGCCGGCCACCAGCCGCTGGCCGTCGCCTTTGGTGTCGCGGTCCTCGCTGGACAACGTGGTGACCGCCGGAAAGCCTTCCACATGCGGGATCCACGGCCGGACCTGAGGTTCCCCGAACAGGCTGATGGCGGCGAGAAACGCCGCCGGCCCGATATCCTGATCGCGAACGCACAGCACCTGATGATCGAGCAGCGCCCGCCACAGCAGGCCGAATAACGCCGGATCGGGCACGTGATTGAGATCGACGCCGGTCACCGCGACCGCCATGCGCGGCGCGAGTTTCGTCAGTACCGGCGTCCCGATCTCGGTTGTCGTCGTCATGGCCTGTCCTCCCGTGTCACGCACGCTGTCACGGCTTGATGACACCCTGCAAGCCGCCGGGATCTCCGGCCAGGGGCTGCGCCTGGCCGCGGAGAATTTGCATGACCTTGGCGCGGACGGTGTCGTAGTCCGGCTCGCCCACGTAAAACTGATAATTGGTTGAGACCAACGCGCCGTTTGGCGCCCGATCCACCATCTCCAGGTAAAACAGCGGCTTGTCCGACGCCAGCAAAGCAGTGGACGACCAGGTCTCGGTGGTATGTTCGTCCGTGCGCAGGAAGATCCCGACGTCGGGGTCCATGCGTGGGTCGCCGAGGGCAAACTGATAGCGGGTAAAATCGCTGCCGCCGCGGGAGAAGAAATCGTCCACATGAATGACGCCGCGCGTGGTTTCGATACGATCTCGGATAAAATCGGTCTTGTCCCGGATGTCGGGATCGATCGCGGTGGAAATCGCGAGTTTCACCCGGTTGAGCGCCTCATCGCGGCGAGGCAGATCGCCCTGCGCCTGCGCGACCTGCACCATCAATTCCCACGCCAAGAAATAATTGCCCGACAATTTCACCAACCGTTCGAGCCTGCCCCGAGCCGCGTCGATATTGCCCATTTCAAAATTGAACTGCGCCGAGCGGAACAGGGCATCCAGGTTCCCAGGCGAGTGAGCGAGGACGCCTTCCACCAACGCCAGGGCGCCACTCATATCGCCGTTGTTGAAGATCGTCACCGCGCGTCCGACGTCCGCCATCGCGCGGTCGGCTTGCGCCAGCGCGGGCGGCATCAGCCCCATCAGCAACGTCACCGCGGCGCCGATACGGACCGCGTCGATCAATCTCATTCAATTGCCCCAGGTCATTCTGTCGTTCGCCGAAGCCCGCATTTGGCAGCGCGAGCGTCAGAGTCGCAAGCGGGTTGGCGACAACTTCCGGACGATTGACGTTGGCATTTTCCCCCAGGACGCGACTCGCTTGTCAGTCGGCGAGTCCGGGTCTGGAACGGCGGGCCATCACGGCGATCCCGCAAAGCAGCAGCAGCGCGCCGACCACCACGAACCCGGCGAACGGCAATGCGTTCAGCAGCCAGGTCACGAAAGGCAGGCGGGCGATCGTGCTGCCCTCATGACTGGCGAACATGCCCAGAAGTTCAAGGCCTCCGACGCCCAGAGCGACGAACACGGAAAGCCCGGTGACCGCGATATTATAGGAGATCGTGCGCGCCGGATCGCGCATCGCCCAGCCGTAGGCACCGGTCATCACGGCACTGTCGGCGGTGTCGATGAGAACCATTCCGGCGGTGAACATCGCCGGAAACACCAGCACGGCCCATGGCGACAACCCCGCGGCGGCCTGTTGCGCGGTCAGGATCAGCAGCGCGACCTCGCTCGCGGTATCGAAGCCAAGCCCGAACAGGAAGCCGACCGGCAGCATGTGCCAACCGCGCCCGACGAGGCGTTGCACCGGGCGCAACACCCGTCCCATGAGACCGCCGGGATTCTCGAAGCCGTCGCCATCGCGGAAACCGCCGCGCCGGGCACGCCAGAGCCGCCGCAGGGTCAACAGGTTGGCCAGGGCGATCAGCAGCAGGAACGTGGCGGAGAACACGGTGCCCCAGATGTCCGCCATTTGACGCAGGCTCTCGATTCCCGCGAACGACGGCACCGCGATGACCCCCAGACACAGCAGCAGGACGGTCGCGGAATGGCCGAGCGCGAAGAACAATCCGGCGTCCCAGGCGCGGCGGCGGTCCTGCACCAGTTTGCGCACGACGTTGTCGATCGCGGCGATGTGATCGGCGTCGACCGCGTGACGCAGGCCGAGCACCC
>Ga0182013_10008009_pt1 | contig 11467 bp, 7 predicted proteins | sample 612S2MmetaG_FD_120487 | JGI IMG/M metagenome (GOLD analysis project Ga0182013, IMG submission 120487) | Permafrost microbial communities from Stordalen Mire, Sweden - 612S2M metaG | ecosystem: Environmental > Terrestrial > Soil > Wetlands > Permafrost | place: Sweden: Stordalen | collected...
CCGGTGGTTGGTGCAGCGCCCGTGCCCACATCCACTTTCCATGCAGCACCGGAGGCGAAATCCAACGTCGAAAAGCTCGTGAATTGCGTGCCGAGTGTGATCTCCGTACCCCCCGACTGAGTGCCGGCGAGTTCCAGTACATCGTTGACCGACGCATTGGCGGCGACTTGACCGTTGAACACCGCACCTGGATCAACAACGAGGGTGCTCGCAACTGCACCGAACTGCACCGCATCGCCCGCGGCACCGTCGGCGCCACTGGACCCGGCCAAACTGCCGCCGCCCGCTCCGCCCCGGCCGCCGGAAATGATACCGGAGCTCTCCAATGTGCCACCGCTCAGATACACGCCTGCGCCACCACGACCGCCGTTGCCGCCGTTGTACCCGAAGGGGCTGCCGGCATAGGCACCGGCGCCCCCGGCCCCCCCGGTGATGCTGCCGACATTGATCAGAGTGCCCGACGACAGATTGACGCCCGCACCGCCATTGCCGCCCCAGCTGGCATTTGAATAGTCACTGCCGCCGTTGCCACCGTTGCCACCGGTGATGCTACCGCCGGCCTCGTTGATCAGCGTACCCGACGACAGACTGACGCCCGCGCCGCCGTTACCGCAGCTGCCGGTGGCGCCTCCGCCGACATGGTCTCCTCCGGAACAGTACCCCGCATCGCCGCCGGCACCCCCGGAAATGTTGCCGTCATTGGTCAGCGTGCTCGACGACAGATTGACGCCCGCGCCGCCCGCGCCACCGCTGCCGCTGCCGTAGTAGCCGGCACCGCCGTTGCCACCGGCGCCGCCGGTGATGTTGGCACCGGCCCCGTTGATCAGCACCGTACCCGATGACAGATTGACGCCCGCGCCGCCCACGCCGCCGTTGCCGCCGAAGTTGAAGCCGACGTAGCCACCGTTGCCGCCGGCACCCCCGGTGATGTTGCCGTCGTTGTCTAGCGTCCCCGACGACAGATTGACGCCCGCACCCCCCGAGCCACCGCTGCCGCCGGTGCGGGCTCCCTCATAACTTCCGCCCGCGCCTCCCGCTCCACCGGTGATGGTGGCGCCCGCGGCGTTGGTCAGCGTGCTACCCGACGAGAAATGGACCCCCGCGGCACCCGCACCGCCGGCCCCGCACGTACCGAGGTAGGTATTACAGAGGCCGCCGATGCCCCCGGCGCCGCCGATGATGCTAGCGCCGACCTCGTTGGTGAGCGTGCCTGAGACGATATAGACACCCGCGGCGCCCGCGCCGCCGCTGCCGCCGCCGGTATGGCCGGCACCCCCGTTGCCACCGACACCGCCAGCGATCGCTGTGTAGTTGTACACGTTATTCGCGCCGCGGTCGGTGTAGGCGATGACGCCGCGAAGCCCATTCGTCCCCTTTGGATTGCCGTAGGTGCCGTTTGCGCCGGCGAGGCCTGTGATCGGGTTAAAAAGCTTGACGATCATGCCGCGCGCTCCCAACAGGTGAGGATTGAGCAGAATGAGGTAGCTGCGCCAGAGGCGCAGTCGTTGACGAGATCCGCTCCCTGCCTCGTCACGACGCGATTCACTTGGATTCAGAACATCTTTTCGCAACTTATACGTAGACGCTCGGCGATCGTCAAGGACACTCGGGAGCTATGGCGTCAACCGTTCGGTGCTGCTCGAAATCCTTGGCCGGATGTCGGATCTGAAGCGCGAAACGCGTCTTAGACCATATGAGATGCAGTTTTATCTAATGCGATGTAGGGCTCGGCATTTGGCAACTCGCCAATTGAACGAAGTAAGAAAAAGATTTTATGGGGGGAATCATGAACACATCATCCGTTCCAGTGCGCAATAGTAATTCGATTCGTATCCTCGCCATGAGCCTGCTGGTTCTCGCCTTGACGACCGCAAGCGCCCGGTCGGCCACGCGAGTCGTCAGCGGATACTTGTCGGGTCTGAACCGGGGAGAGTCGGTGACGTTGGTGCAGAACGGCACGGAAGCGCTCACCGTCAGGTCCAACGGCATCTTCAATTTTGCGACTCCTCTCGGGAGCGGCGCCGCATATGAAGTCACGATCGGCACTCAGCCAGCCTCGCAGCTGTGCACGGTCGATGCTGCCGGGTCGGGCACGGTGCCCGAAGCGGGAGTGACTCATCTCGAAGTCTCGTGCGCGGCGAGCACGGATGCCACCCCGGCCGCAACGACCAGTTGGTGGATTCCGTACACGGCCTCTCCCCAGGCCGGGACTACGGGCGGTCTGACGGGATTGTTTCTGATCGCTTCGAATCTGATCCCTGATTCACCGACGCAGCAATTCATCGTGAAAACGAGCGCCAAAGTTCTTGGAGAGGGAGTCAAGATTACGGCGGCCGGCCTCGCCGGGGCGCAGCCCATGAATATCATCTACTCCGCCGTGGGAACGGACGGCAACACGCATATCTACGGTGCGCCGATCAACAATACGGCCGCGGTACCCACACCCGCGCAGATCACGAACCTGTCGCTCACCTCTGCGCAGACGATATGCGGTGCGGCCCAAGCACAGACGAGTCTCACGAATGCGGCCACGCTGTTCCTCGTGCTCAACGTGTCGGCACCGCCCTGCGGCGTCAACCCGAGCACCTACTACGTCGTTCACTACAACCATAAGCCGACCGCGAAGCCCAAAAAGGTGAGCATCTCCACCACGCAGATTTGGACTCTCTACAACGACGGTGTTCTGGTCGGGCTCTACTTGTACAACGCGCCCACCAAGTCGCTTAATTTTTATGCGACCAACGCGTTCACGTCGCCCACGGAGCTTGTGACCTCGATCACCGGCGTCGCGCCGATCGCCAGCACCGCTTCCATCTCGAATGGCACTACGTTCGGCGCAACCGTATTCTTCCCCGCCGTCACTGGCGTGACCACCGTCGGTAACGCACTCTACAGTATCGAGTCGACGTCACCCACCGCGGCGACCCTGATCCACAGCGGAACCGTGAGCCAGGGAGTGGTCGACAACGCCAACCTGTATTTTCAAGATACCACCTCGAGCACCACCGCCGTGTTCTATCAGGTGGGGCTCACGTCCACCACGCCGATGAAGCTTTTCAGCGGATCGGTGACCCCTCTCTCGGGCTACACGCTCATCGGAACGGACACGGTGCATTTGGCATTCATGCAGTCCGTGTCGGCGCCGACCTCGCAGGCGACGGTGAGCACGATTCCGGTTGGCGTCCTGTCGACGACGTCGACCGCAATTGCCGGACCCTACACAGGTCAAGTGTTCGAGCCCTTCCTGGCGGCACCGAAGGTCAATGATTGGGCGGCCAACAAGTTATTTTTCACCATTCTGCAGTTCGCGGCGGGGCCTCCGGTGAAATACACTTATTCGAGCACTGCCACGGCGCTCAGTAAAACTGCCCCTGCGCCGACCACAAGTACGGCCTACGAGTCGCTCGGCGCAGGAGGCGTCTGGCAGGCGAAGGGAATCACCGATACGGATGGCGGCATGGGCGGCGCTACGATGAATGTGGTCAACGTATCGACGCTCGCGGATTCTGCCCTCACCACGACGGGAGGCGGCGTTTATCACATACCCGCGCATTACGAGGCGTTTCTAATCGAAGTGGGTACGGCAAAGATCGGGTTCGGAGGGCTGTTTCCAACCAATTCGACGTTGCCACAGAGGGGTCTCGCCTCCGATGTCGCCGGGAAATTCATTATCGAGGAGGCGGACACGAATACGAACGTAGCTTTCTAGCGGGGTGGCGTCCTCGCTCTATTTCTAGCCGGCGCCAGCGGCCCTGATGAGCCCGCGTTGATGTCGGCTTTCGAGCAGATTCTCGAGGGCGGCACGCAGGCTTGTACGTTGCCCGCGAGTCGTATCGCCCACGAGATGCCGTGCGCGCGGAGGCAGGGAGGGGTTGCGTGATGAGGGGCTCCTCCTCTCTGCGCTTGATCGTCGGCCGAATCACTTCGGCTGAAAAAATAGACTTTTCCAATATCGACTGGCCGGTGCACTGACGGACCGTCGCCCGCGCCCCGTCGATGTCGCGTGTCGTGCGCCGCTCCAACCGCTCGGTGCTGCTCGAAATCCGAAATCCCTCGCCCGCATGTCGGATCTGGCGCGAGAAACGCGTCTATCCCTATATGAGAAGCAAATTCCGCCTCTTTATAGGGGAGAGATGAATTGACACGCCCTGCACTGGCCGGAATCGCACTAATCGCGACGGTTTCCGCCGCCTCGGGTTGGTTTCTGGGCAATGGGTGGCGCTCTTCGCCCGCACTGCCTGAGACCGCACCCGCGAATGCCCCCGCACGGCCGACGTCCGACCGCGTGCGCGTGTTCAGCGACGGAACCGTCTCGATTCAGTTGAGCAAGGCGCCGCTGCGCTGGCTATTGGACGAGATTGCCCGGCAAGGGGGCGCACTTCCCGTTGAGGCGAGCGGACCCGCGGTACGCAGTCCAACGGTACCCGTGGCAGCACCGGGCGAATGCGGTCGCGACGATCCCGCCAAAAGCGAGGCACGCGATTCGACCGAGTTTGTGCAAGCGCTGCGTGGTGGCAATGAGGCCGAGCGTTTGGAGGCGTTGGAGGAAGCACGTTCGATCGGTGCGGAGCTGCCCGCTGATCTCTTGCAGCACCTCATCGACTCGGACCCCTCGGACGAAGTGAGGGTGCAGGCCGTCAGGACGTATGTGGACGGCCGCTCTCATGAAGCCGACGCAGTCAGCGCCTTGCTGGACGCCAGCCGCTACAACCATAGCGCGGCGGTCCGGGCGGAGAGTGGCAAGAGTCTCGAATTACTTGATCAACGGCAGCACGTCCAAACAGCCAACTTGCAGCCATGAGTGTCGATCCCGCGATCTTGCGGGGAGCATACGGTAAGTCCGTCTTGCGGGGCGGCTGCGGACTTGCCGATCACAACAATCAGTTGCCCCTGTAGCTACCCGGGAGATCATCGTCATGAAAGGAACCCACCAACTCGTTCTTGCAGGCGCGGCCCTGCTAGTGGCCTCACTTACCGTCGGGAGTACCCCGGCTCTTGCCCAGTTCACGGGTCCAACGCCGTTGTCGCTCATCAACGGGTGGACCAACGCCCCGTTCGGAACGAGCCTTGCGACAGTCGAAGAAGTGTCGGGGATCGTGCAATTCAGGGGCGCCATTGCCACCGCCGGAACCAACCCACAGCCGTTTGTGCTGCCATCCTCACTCAGCCCTGCGACCGATGTCTACGTCCCCGTCGATCTGTGCAACGCCACGAAAGGGCGGCTTCACATTCAGAGCAGTGGCGCCGTGACCGTTGAGGCCGAGGGCGGGACGTTCAGCAATGCCCAGTGCTTCACCTCGCTCGACGGCGCGTCCTTCGCTCCGAAGGCTACCGGTTCTACGGCGCTGACGCTGATCAACGGGTGGACGAATGCCCCGTTCGCCACCAGCAACGCGGCGGCACACAAAATCAATGGGATTGTCCACCTGCAGGGCGCCATTGCCTCCGGGACCTCTGCGGAGGCGTTCGTGCTGCCCGCAGCGTTTAGGCCGGCGACCGATGTCTACGTCCCCGTAGATTTGTGTAACGCCACCAACGGGCGGCTGTACATTCAGCCCACTGGCGCTGTGAGCGTCCAGGCCGAGGGCGGGACGTTCAGTAATGCCCAATGCTTCACTTCACTCGACGGTGCATGGTTCAAGACTGGCGGCGGATTCAAGGCGCTTACGCTGATTAACGGCTGGACAGGGGGAGCGTTTAGCACCGGTCAACCGAAAGTAGGGAACGCCTACGGAATTGTGTACTTCCAAGGCGCAATTGCCACCTCCGGGACCAATGCAACTCCGTTCGTGCTGGCGCCCGCGCAAAGACCGGTGACCAATGTGTACGTTCCCGTCGATCTGTGCAACGCCACCAATGGGCGGCTGCTGATTGAGACCAGCGGAACCGTGATCGTTCAGGCCGAAACCGTGTTTAGCAATGCCCAGTGCTTCACATCGCTCGACGGCGTGTCATTCGTCCAGTGAGGAGCACCTGAGAGTGAATAGCATCTGAGACAGAGGGGGCGAGAATGTCGTCATTCTCGCCCTTCCTCAGCCACACTCCCGCTACCACTTCGAGCAGGTCTCGTTGGAACCTGAATCCGCGTCCGGGGCTGCTGCGATGGGCAGCAGGTTTTTCGCACGCTGGTCGCGCGATACCTTAGTACTGATGACTTCGCCGCTGGATTTGGCAGTATGGCTTGGCACGTTGAAAAACCCACCTGCTCGAGGCCCACGTCATGGCGCAAGAGACCTTCCCGATCGACTTGAGCAAATTGAAGCCGCTCAAGCTCGATCCCGCGGTCGCATCACTTTCGGAAGATGCCAAGGCGACGCTACGGCACAACATTCAGTTGTGCCGGGACGCCATCGTTTTTTTCACCGCGTTGGCGGGGGCGAGGGGACTTTCGGGGCATTCCGGCGGTCCGTACGACACCGTCCCCGAAGTCATGATCGTTCGCGCCTTCATCGATCATGGCGCGCCCATCGTGCCGGTTTTCTACGATGAATCGGGGCACCGTGTGGCGACGCAATATCTGCTGAGCGTATTGAACGGCGCGATGCCGGCCGAGCGGCTGCTGCACTACCGAGAATACAACAGCGGGCTGCCGGGGCATCCGGAAAAAGGCCTGACGCCGGGGCTCGAGTTCAGTTCGGGCCGCCTCGGGCATCTGTGGGCATTCTGCAATGGCGTTGCCATGGCGAATCCCGGCAGGGCGGTGGTCCTGCTCGGCTCCGACGGCAGCCAGATGGAGGGCGATGATGCCGAAGCGGCGCGCCTCGCGGTGGGCAAATCGCTGAACATCAAGGTGCTCATCGATGACAACAACGTGACCATCGCGGGCCATCCGCAGGAATACATGACCGGCTACGACCTGACGCGGACGCTGTCGGGTTATGGACTGACGACCGAGACGACCATGGGCGAGGATCTCGACGCCCTGTACGTCGACTTGTGCCGCGTCTTCAACAATCAACTGCCGCATGCACTCATCATCAAGCGTCCGATGGCTCCCGGTATCGGCGGCGCCGAGGGCAACCCACATGCGCACGATGCGCTCAAGGCGGATGTAGCCATCGCTTACCTGGAAAAGCGCGGCGGCTACGATCAGGCGATCGCCTTGCTCAAGGCCGCCAAGCCGGAGAAAAGCCCGCTGACGTATCGAGGCTCGTCCGGCGTCGGCAAGAACCGCGATGACTTCGGCAAGCTGATCAATGAAATGCTCGATGGCATGAACGAGGCTCAGCGCCTGGCGAGCGTGCGCGTGTTCGACAATGACCTCGAGGGCTCTTGCGGGTTGCATCACATCCGCAAGAAGTACCCGCAAGTGTTCGTGCGCGGCGGGATCATGGAGCGCGGCAACTTCTCCGCCGCGGCGGGCTTCGGCTCCTCACGCGGGAAGCAGGGCGTATATGCGACTTTCAGCGCGTTTCTCGAGATGTGCATCAGCGAAATCACCATGGCGCGGCTCAACTTCTCCAACGTGCTGGCGCACTTCAGCCACAGCGGCAACGATGACATGGCGGACAATACCTGTCACTTCGGCATCAATAGCATGTTCGCGGACGGCGGCCTGAAGCCGGGTCATGGCGAGGACATCACGCGCCTGTACTTCCCGGCGGACCAGTTCCAGTTCGCGGCGTGCGTAAAGCGCATCTTCAACGATCCGGGCCTGCGCTTCCTGTTCAGCACGCGGGCGCCGGTGCCGGATCTTCTTGGCGAGGACGGTAAGCCTTTCTATCAGGGCAAGATTTTCGAGCCCGGCAAGGACGACCTGCTACGTAAGCCGGGCGCGAACGGCGGCTTCGTCGTTTCTTACGGGGAGGCGTTGTACCGCGCGCTCGATGCCGTGATCGGCCTCAAGGAGAAGGGTGTCAATGCAGGCCTCGTCAACAAATCGACGCTCAACGTCGTCGATGAATCGATGATGCGAACCCTCGCCAAGGCACCTTGGGTGCTGGTCGTCGAGGGCTGGAACGTCAAGACGGGACTTGGCAGCCGCTTCGGCGGCTATCTGCTCGAGGCAGGATTCAAGGGCAGGTATGACCACCTCGGAACGCACCTCGAGGGAAGCGGCGGCCTGTGGCAGCAAATGGGCTATCAGGGTCTGGACCCGGCCGGGATCGGCGCGGCGATCAGCAGATTGAACTCGGCGGCCTGAAGGAATTGTGCAGGCCGGGAGCTTTGAGTTTCTGCGCCGCAGCGACAACCCCATCATCGATATCTCTGCCTCGCCCGGGGTACAGCACCAGTTTCCGATGAGGAGCGCCCGATCGAGCAGCGGCGGCCTGCCGTCGAAGGCCGCCGGCGGGCGAGGGGCCTTTAGATCCACACGTCATTGGCGGCGGTAAGCTCACCGCCCGCGCGGCCGGTATTGGTGACCCCGCGGGGCTCGACCAGCAGCGCGTGGCATTCGGAGTCTGCGCGCGTGCGGTGTTCGACGCCCCTTCGGACCACGAACATTTCGCCGGCCCCCAGTTTCACGAGATTGTCTCGAAACTCGATTTCCATGGTTCCGAACAAGACAATGAATACCTCATCCGTGTCCTCGTGATTGTGCCAGACAAAATCCCCACGGAATTTCACCAGTTTGAACTGGTAGTCGTTCATTTCGGCGATCACTTTTGGAGCCCAATGATCTGAAAATAGCGCGAGTTTCGCGGCAAAATTAATCGCTTGGTGGATGCTCATGTTCGCCTCTCGAGTATGCGACATCGTCAATAGGTGCCAGTGTCAATCCTTACTTTCGACGCAGTTCTCAGTTCCCGCTGCGCAGCAACATCCTACTAGAACCCTGTGATGTAACGCGCATTCGGCGGCGCCGCCGTGCTGCACACTTCGGTGATCCTAACGAAGTGCAGGGAACGGCTCACCATGATCAATGCCCGCCAGCTTCTGATTCGAAGCACCGCAGGATCGCTCCTATTGTTGCTGGGGGCATGTGCGTCAATCATTCACGGTACGCATCAGGATGTCGGCATCAGCAGCGCTCCCACGGGTGCGGCGGTGACGATCGACAACCTTCCTTCCGGGAACACACCGGTTATCGCCAAGCTGACCAGAAAAGACAATCATATCGTCAGGATTGAGATGGCAGGCTATCAGCCGATCGACCTGACCTTGACCCGCGGCGTGAGCGGATGGGTCTGGGGGAATGTGGCGTTCGGAGGCCTTATCGGCCTTGCGGTCGATGCCATCGACGGGGGGATGTACAAACTCTCGCCCGACCAGTTGACGGCATCGCTTACCGCCAAAAACGCATCGGTGCGAAAGGCCGGGGACGGCATATACGTATTGGCTGTCCTGAAGCCTGAATCGGATTGGGTTAAGGTTGCGCAGCTGCGGGCTCGCTGATTAGGGTGTCCGCCGGAATGGGGATGGCGCCAATGACCATGGCGCCTTTGGCGGCGCGACTTATCTCCAACCACGATTGGAGAACGTCCCTCCAGATCCTCGCCGCGCTCGCCGCTGCCCTCATGATTCCGGTAGCGCTACTGGTGCGTCGGCCGCCGGGGTTGAACCTCGAAACCGTCGCCCCCGGAACGCCGGAAGAGCCGCAATCGGGCATCACCCTTGCGCAGGCCACTAGATCGCCGTGCCGTGGCGACCTTGTTTGGCTTCGTCTATGCCGGCGTCATGCCTCTGTATGCCGTATTGGTGCGCGAAAACTTCCCGCTCCGGATGATGGGAACGATCATCGGCGGAACGAAAATGGCGGGTAGTCTCGGCATGGTGACGGGCCCGCTGGCTGGAGGCTTGATCTACGACACATTCGCCGGCTACCGAGGGCTCTACCTCGGTGCCGCGGCTTTGGGCATCTGCGCCTTCGTAATCGCGTCAACCTTCAAACCCTACGCCGCCAAGCCGGCCCCGGAGCCGGCACGCGCCGGAATGGCCTTCTGACCGCTCGCGTGCCGTCGATGCGTAAATCCAGTCCGGCCGTCGCCCGGCGACTCAGTTCAAGAGCCCGAACACCGCGACGCTATTGCTGGTTGCGACGAATACCTTTCCATCGGCGACCACCGGCGCGATGTTCTTGTTGCCCGCGCCGAATTGGTCGCGCCCATTGGACGCCTGGTTGCTGTTGTACAGCTCCGTGGCAAGATTCGTGGCTGCATAGGCATGGAGCACGGCGGGCGCGGTGTTCTCGTATGCCCAGACGATCGCATTTTCCGTGCCATTCGCCGAGACGACCGGAAAGGTTCCGGGATAGGTGAAGTGTGTGGAGCTCTGCGATGTCGGTGCACTGGATAGCCGCGCATTCGTCAGCGAAAACGCCATCAATGGGCCGCCCTGCGGGCCGTAGTAAATGCTGGAATTGAAATAGGCGGGCGTCGACCAGACTCCGTTGCCCAACACTCCCGTGAGCTGTTGCCAGATGTTGTTCCCCACCGAGGTGAACTTGCCCATGTCGTTGCGATCGACGACATAGATGTTGCCGTCCTTTCCCGCCCCGACCGCCAATTGCCGCATGGTGCCATTGGTGTCCGTCATGTCGGGCAACAGCATGATGCCGCCGGAGCCCAAATCGACATCGCCGCTGGACTCGGCGACTTCGCCCAACATCGTGAAGTAATCGGCCACTGCGAGCGTCCCACTCGACGAGGAGATCTTCACGAATGAGTTGCCGTAATCTCCGCCGGTGGGAAACCCGGCGCCGGTGAGCGTCGTCTCGAACCGGCCATTCGCGGTCAGGACGTACACGTTGCCCGCTGAATCGGCGGCCGGGCCGCCCCCGCTCATCCAAATCGAGGGGCCCTGGCTCGCAAATCCGCTGCCGCTCGCATCCGCCGCGACATTGAGAACGTGGGTGATCTCGAGCGTGGCTGCGCTCAGTACGATGATCCAGCCGCCATAAGGGCCATTGTCGCAATGCGACGCCCAGCTCGTGTAGACGGTGCCGTTGTTCAACAGCAGCGCAGCCCGTTCCTTGTATTGCCCCGGCGCAAACATCGTTGCCCCGAATGTCGCCGCGATCTCGGTCGGGCTGCCCGCCAGTTCCTGTCCCGTCGTGATGTCCAACGCGTGCAGCCGCTGGTGGTAGGCGGACGAAGCATCCTTGGTCATGGCGACGACAAACATCGTGCCGTGAGCCCCTGCGGTCCGATCGATCACGGGTGTGGAGGTGATGCCGATTTCCGGTGTGACCTGGGAGCAGCCCCGATCGTCGCTGGTCGTTTCGCCCGCGCCGAGAAGCGAGACCTTCCAAAGGGCCGTCCCAGTATCCGCGTCGAACGCGTAGACCGAATCGTGCTCCGTCGCGACGAATACCACGTTGTGGCTGCCGCCCGTCACCGATAATTGCGAAAGGTAGAGCGGTTGCGCGTCGACCAGTCCATCCACCATGAGGTTAAAGCGCTTTCCAAAGGTGGCGGTGGTTACGTTCGAGGGCGTCAGGGTGGATTCGGTGAGATTTTGTCCGGTGCGCATGACGTCGTATTTGTAAGTCACGACATCGGTACCCGAGGCGGCGGTCGCGGCGGTC
>Ga0182013_10008013_pt1 | contig 11466 bp, 10 predicted proteins | sample 612S2MmetaG_FD_120487 | JGI IMG/M metagenome (GOLD analysis project Ga0182013, IMG submission 120487) | Permafrost microbial communities from Stordalen Mire, Sweden - 612S2M metaG | ecosystem: Environmental > Terrestrial > Soil > Wetlands > Permafrost | place: Sweden: Stordalen | collected...
GTGGCATTGCTTGTTCCCTCTCTGCAAGGCACGCCCATGTGAGATAAGTTTCGCGAAGCGAGTGTGCGAGTGATTTGAAGTGGCGTCGTCGATGACTACCCGTCGACAATAGACGTTAGGGCGGCCGCCGAATTTCCGTCAATAGCCGACTACTTCAACCAAATATCTAAGCGTTGCGGGAGAATTTACTCCGCGTTCATCTCCATCGTGTTTACGGAACGAGAACCGTGCCACCAGGCTTTGATCGATGCCAAACTTTCCCTGTTCAGGGCACTATCACGGGGGATCAGCGATTGGCACACACGTCGTGTTGATTAATATCTCGGTAACACGGCCAGCACAAACTGTTTACTAATGACGGCAATATCACATTGATTGAAATACATCACACTGCAACGACCGAGGCGGCACTTGCCAGTGCCGCCTTCGGAAGCGAGCCGCACAGCTGGCCGCTGCCGTCTGCGACCACGCCACGGCAATTGTGGCTGCGCGCCGTCGCCTCCGGCGGACAGGGGCGCTACAGCAGTGCTTACCGCGACCTGGCGGAGCTGCGTCGCAGTGTTTCGGCGGGTCGGTTGGTCTCGCTGGCCCACAGCACGCAGGGATCTTTCCTGCGCCAGCTCGGTTGGCACGCCCTGGCGCGGGGCTGGGACGGCCGCGCCCTGGCGCTCGCCGGCGCCGATGCGGAGGCCCGTGGCGACGCGCTGATCGGGCTGGCCGCCGACGCGCTCGGCGTCGGCCGCTTCGCCGCGGCGGCGGCGTTGCTGACACGCGCAGACCAGGACTTGGCGGCTGCGTCGGCGCCGGATCGCCTCGCGGTGCGCCGGCGTTGGGTGGCAGCCGAGTTGGCGATGGCGCGCGGCGAAGGGCAAATCGCGGTCCGCCACGCCGAGGAAGCCGTCGAGCAGGCCCAGGCCATGGCCATCAACAACGCGGCGTCGGCGCGACACCGGGTCAAAAGCGATGTGGTGCTCGCTGCCGCCTGGTGTAGTGCGGGCAGCACCGAACGCGCACGCGCCGTCGCCGACGCAGCGCTGGACGACACTGGCCGATTGGGACTGATCCCGCTTCGCTGGGCACTGGCGTGCTTGCTGATAGATATCGGGAGCGTCACATTTGCGGCACAGGAGATGCGCGAAATTCGGGATATCTGCGCAGGCCAGGTGCGGCGCGCCGGTGGAACCTGGCGTTGCGCCTGAAACGGCCTTTCGGCCGTTATTGTCAGTTTGTTAGTTAGCCCTTGATGTGTCCGGTTTGTAACGTTGGAGATACCGCCGTCGATGACAATTCAAGGAGATCGTCTCGACGCTGTGGTTGCGGACGCCGCGGCGGGAGACCGGAACGCCTTACGGGAGGTGTTGGAGACCATCCGTCCGATTGTCGTGCGTTACTGCCGAGCGCGAGTTGGGATAGTCGATCGGGGCGGTCTGTCGGCCGACGACGTCGCACAGGAGGTGTGCTTGGCCACCATAACCGCGCTACCGCGCTATCGGGATCGAGGACGCCCGTTCCTGGCGTTCCTGTACGGCATCGCCGCTCACAAGGTCGCTGACGCCCACCGCGCCGCCGGCCGCGACCTTGCGTACCCTGCTGAATCACTTCCGGAACGCTGGTCGGTCGACGCCGGCCCGGAGCAGCGGGCCATCGAAGCCGATTCGACCAGTCGGATGAGCGAATTGCTCGAGATCTTGCCCGCCAAGCAACGTGAGATCCTGATCCTCCGCGTTGTCGTCGGCCTCAGCGCCGAGGAGACCGCGGCCGCGGTCGGCAGCACCACGGGAGCGGTCCGGGTGGCCCAGCATCGTGCGCTGTCGCGGCTGAAGTCTGAGATCATCGCGGCAGGTGACTGTGCCTGAGTTCGGTTACGCACGCTCAGACCAGCCGTCATTGGACGAGTTGGCCCGCACCGATCTGCTCCTCGACGCAATCGCCGAACGTGAGTCGGTTGACGCCGACGACCCTGAGGACAACGCGCTGGCGGCCTTGCTGGCGGACTGGCGCGACGACTTGAGGTGGCCGCCGGCCAGCGCACTGGTTTCGCCAGAGGAGGCTATCGAGGCCCTGCAGACCGGATTGGCTGACCTTAAAAGCAGTGGACGCGGTCGTCGCGGCCTGTTGGCCATCGGATCGGTTGCTGCGACGCTGTTGGTCCTCAGTGGTTTCGGTGCCGTGGTGGTCGAGGCCCGTCGGGGTGATGCCTTGTACGGCCTGCACGCAATGTTCTTCGACCAACCGCGGGTCAATGACAACTCTATCGAGTTGTCCGCCAAAGCCGATCTGGCGAAGGTGCAGCAAATGATCGACCACGGCGAATGGGACCAGGCCCATAGTCAGCTGGCCCAGGTCAGCAGCACTGTGCAGTCCATCGACGACGGCGCCGGCAAAAACGACTTGATGGACGAGGTGAACCTGCTCAACACAAGGGTTCAGTCACGGAATCCAAATGCGACGGTGCCGCCCGCCGCCCCACCCAGCGCGGGGCCGGCTCCGAAAGGCGGCAAGCCGCCTAAGGCTCCGGCCGCTTCGACTACTCCGCCGGCGGTCTCGCCCAGCCCGAACGGTAAGGCGCCGGCGCCGGTCACTACGACCCCCCCGACGACCCCCCCGACTCCCAGCCAGTCCCTGAGTCCATCACCGGCTCCATCAGCAAGCCCGTCAACGACTACTCCGTCTTCGGGTCGGCACCGGCATCACTCGCCGTCATCGGATGCACCCAGCACGACGCCCTAACCGGGCAATCAGAGCTCGAGAAAAAGGGCCGCGCTTAGTGGCGCCGGTGGAATCCGTCGGCGTCTGACGTCGCTTCGTTGAGCGAGGCGTCGGCGTATCCCCGGCAGTAATCCCAGGTGACGTACGCGTCGGGTTCGGGATCGTAGGCAGGTTCGTGCGGGCGAACGGTTCCGTCAATCAGCAGTTGCAGCAGGTTGGCACGCAACATGTCCCAGTCGTGATAGTGGTCTTGCTGACACTCGTCGCAACAGACCACAAGCCCGCGAATTCCCCTGTGCGCCAACAGCGCTTCGTAAACGGCTAGATCGGCGAGGTCGGCCTCGACGGCCATTCGTTCCTGCTGGTCCAGCGGTTGTCCGGGCTCGACAGCTTCCAGCGCCGCCGACGGGTCACAGGGGTCGTCGGCAAACGGATCGGGTGGCAAACCCGGTGGGAGGTGGTCGCGCACGCCCCTAGCCTACGCAAGCGGACAGTGATAACGCCAGCACGGCGGCTGCCCGCCGTCGCGTGTTGGCGGGACGCCAGAGGTCATCTTGCGCCGCTTCTCGGCGCGCCCCAACATGGCGAGCCACCGGGCGGCGCCCGATTGCCCGCCTCGCCCCCTCGCCGCTCCGCGGCTGGGAGGTACCCCCACCGCGCGCCGCTTCTCGGCGCGCATCGTCACCGGGCGGCCGCCGAGCCGATAGGATGGATTTCTTACTCCGCACGTGTATGGAGGCCCCACCATGTCCCGCGGCATGTCCCACCTCGAAGACAGCTCCGACCTGATCGGCAGCCCTTACATGCATGACGCTTCTCTTACAGGCCTTGCGGCCGACCCGGTGCCGACCGGAGGCGACGACCCGCACAAGGTGGCAATGCTCGGATTGACGTTCGACGACGTCTTGCTGTTGCCGGCGGCGTCCGATGTGGTGCCCGCCACCGCCGACACCTCCAGCCAGCTCACCAGGAAGATCAGGCTCAAAGTGCCGCTGGTCAGTTCGGCGATGGACACCGTCACCGAGTCTCGGATGGCCATCGCGATGGCCCGGGCGGGCGGCATGGGCGTGTTGCACCGCAACCTGCCGGTTGCCGAACAGGCCGGCCAAGTCGAAATGGTGAAGCGATCCGAGGCCGGAATGGTTACTGATCCGGTTACTTGCCGGCCAGACTTCACCTTGGCTCAGGTCGATGCGCTGTGCGCCCGGTTCCGGATCTCCGGGCTGCCGGTGGTCGACGACTCCGGTGCGCTGGTCGGCATCATCACCAACCGTGACATGCGGTTCGAAGCGGACCAGTCCAAGCACGTGGCCGAGGTGATGACCAAAGCTCCGCTGATCACCGCTCAGCAGGGGGTCAGCGCCGATGCCGCGCTGGGCCTACTGCGCCGGAACAAGATCGAGAAGCTGCCCGTCGTCGACGGCCACGGCCGGCTGACCGGGCTGATCACGGTCAAGGACTTCGCCAAGACCGAACAGCATCCGCTGGCCACCAAGGACAGCGACGGCCGGCTGTTGGTAGGCGCCGCGGTGGGCGTGGGCGGTGATGCCTGGGTCCGGGCGATGATGCTGGTCGACGCCGGGGTGGACGTGCTGATCGTCGATACCGCCCACGCGCACAATCGGCTGGTGCTCGATATGGTCGGCAAGCTCAAACTCGAAGTTGGCGACCGGGTCGAGGTGATCGGCGGCAACGTCGCCACCAGGTCGGCTGCCGCAGCTTTGGTCGACGCGGGCGCCGACGCGGTCAAGGTCGGTGTGGGGCCGGGGTCGATCTGCACCACCCGGGTCGTGGCCGGCGTCGGGGCGCCTCAGATCACGGCGATTTTGGAGGCCGTCGCCGCGTGCCGAAGGGCGGGCGTGCCGGTTATCGCTGACGGCGGATTGCAATACTCCGGCGACATCGCCAAGGCGCTGGCGGCGGGCGCGTCGACGGCCATGCTGGGCTCGTTGCTGGCCGGTACCGCCGAGGCGCCCGGTGAGCTGATCTTCGTCAACGGCAAACAGTTCAAGAGCTATCGCGGCATGGGGTCGTTGGGTGCCATGCAGGGGCGGGGTGGGGGCAAGTCGTACTCGAAGGACCGCTACTTCGCCGACGACGCGCTCTCGGAGGACAAGTTGGTACCTGAAGGGATCGAGGGCCGGGTGCCGTTCCGCGGTCCGCTGTCGTCGGTGATCCACCAGCTGACCGGTGGTTTGCGCGCCGCGATGGGCTACACCGGCTCACCCACCATCGAGGTGTTGCAGCAGGCGCAGTTCGTCCGGATCACTGCCGCCGGACTCAAGGAGAGCCACCCGCACGACGTAGCGATGACCGTCGAAGCGCCGAACTACTACGCCCGTTAGAAGCGAGCCGGCTGCCAACATGGTCGAAATCGGAATGGGTCGCGTTGCGCGTCGCACCTATGAACTCAGCGAAGTCAGCATCGTGCCGTCACGGCGCACCCGCTCGTCGCAGGACGTATCGACAGCGTGGCAGCTGGACGCCTACCGGTTCGAGATCCCGGTAGTGGCGCACCCGACCGACGCCTTGGTATCGCCCGAGTTCGCGATCGAGCTCGGCCGGCTCGGCGGCCTGGGGGTGCTCAACGGCGAAGGGCTGATCGGACGGCATGCCGATGTCGAGGCCAAGATCGGTCAGCTTGTCGAGGCCGCCGAAAAGGAGCCCGAACCCTCCGCGTCGATCCGGCTGCTCCAGGAGTTGCACGCGGCACCGCTGAATCCGGAGCTGCTTGGCGCCGCCGTCGCCCGAATCCGCGAGGCCGGCGTCACCACCGCGGTGCGGCTCAGCCCGCAAAACGCCCGGGCCCTGACGCCGGTGCTGCTGCAGGCCGGTATCGACCTGCTGGTCATTCAGGGCACGATCGTGTCGGCGGAACGGGTGGCAAGCGATGGCGAGCCGCTGAACTTGAAAACCTTCATCTCTGAGCTCGACATTCCGGTGGTTGCCGGTGGTGTGCTCGACCACCGCACCGCGCTGCATCTGATGCGCACCGGCGCCGCCGGGGTCATCGTCGGCTACGGCTCCACCATGGGGGTGACCACCAGCGACGAGGTGCTGGGCATCCGGGTGCCGATGGCCACCGCGATCGCCGACGCCGCTGCCGCGCGGCGCGAATACCTCGACGAGACCGGCGGCCGCTACGTACATGTGCTGGCCGACGGTGACATCCACACCTCCGGCGAGCTGGCCAAAGCCATCGCCTGCGGGGCGGACGCGGTGGTGCTGGGCACGCCGCTGGCCGAAGCCGCCGAGGCGCTGGGCGACGGATGGTTCTGGCCGGCCGCGGCAGCGCACCCGTCGTTGCCGCGGGGGGCGTTGCTGCAGACCGCCGTGGGTGAGCGCCCGCCGCTGCAGCAGGTTCTCAACGGGCCGTCCGACGATCCGTTCGGTGCCATCAACCTGGTGGGTGGTTTGCGCCGATCAATGGCCAAAGCCGGGTATTGCGACCTCAAGGAATTCCAGAAGGTCGGCCTGACCGTCGGCAGCTGACCTTTTCGGCGAGCAGACGTGAAAGCCCCTAAATCCTCGGCGTGTCGGGGGATTTTGCGTCTGCTGGGCCTGGGTCGATACTGGTGTGATGAAGCCGGATTACGACGTCCTGATCATCGGTTCAGGTTTCGGGGGCAGTATCAGCGCGCTTAGGCTAACCGAAAAGGGTTATCGCGTAGGCATTTTGGAGGCTGGCCAGCGCTTCGCCGACGAGGACTTCGCCAAGACATCCTGGGATCTGCGCAAGTTCCTGTGGGCCCCGAAGCTCGGGTGCTACGGCATCCAGCGCATCCATCCACTGCGCAACGTGCTGATCTTGGCTGGCGCCGGAGTGGGCGGCGGCTCGCTCAATTACGCCAACACGTTGTACGTGCCGCCGGAGCCGTTCTTCAAAGACCCGCAGTGGTCGCACATCACCGACTGGCGGGCCGAGCTGACACCGCACTACCAGCAAGCCCAGCGGATGCTGGGCGTGGTGGAAAACCCGACCGTCACCGACGCCGACCGCATCTTAAAAGAGGTCGCCGACGAGATGGGATGCGGCGACACTTGGGTGCCGACACCGGTCGGGGTGTTCTTCGGGGTGGATGGCACCAAGGCCCCGGGCATGACGGTGCCCGACCCCTTCTTTGGTGGGGTCGGACCGGAGCGCACCGGTTGCCTGGAATGCGGCTCCTGCATGACGGGTTGTCGCGTCGGTGCCAAGAACACATTGCTGAAGAACTACCTCGGGCTCGCGGAATCAGCAGGTGCACAAGTGTTTCCGATGACAACGGTGAAGAGCTTCGGGCAGCGGCCCGACGGACTGTGGGAGGTTCGCACCGTTCGCACCGGCAGCTGGCTGCGGCGGGACAAACGGACATTGACCGCCGAGCATCTGATCCTGGCGGCTGGCACCTGGGGAACCCAGCACTTGCTGTTCAATATGAGGGATGCTGGGAAGTTGGCCAGGCTATCAAATCGGCTGGGAGTGCTGACCCGGACCAACTCCGAATCGATCGTCGGCGCCGGGCGGCTGAAAGTCTCACCCGACCTGGATTTGACTCACGGGGTGGCGATCACGTCGTCCATCCATCCGACGGCTGACACGCACATCGAACCGGTTCGCTACGGAAAGGGCTCCAATGCGATGGGGCTCCTGCAGACCCTGATGACCGACGGGCCGGGTCCCGGCGGCACCGACGTGCCGCGGTGGAAGCAGTTGGTCGAGACGGCCCGCGAAGATCCGGGGGCTATGTTGCGGCTGCTCAATCCGCGCCAGTGGAGCGAGCGCACGGTGATCGCGCTCGTCATGCAGCACCTGGACAACTCGATCACCACGTTCACCAAGCGCGCCAAGTTGGGCCCGTTTAGTTGGCGCTTGTTCACCAGCAAACAGGGACACGGCGAGCCGAACCCGACCTGGATTCCGGCCGGTAACCAGGTCACCCGCCGCATCGCGGAGAAGATCGACGGCGTGGCCGGCGGCACCTGGGGTGAACTGTTCAACATTCCGCTGACCGCACACTTCCTCGGCGGGGCGGCGATCGGCGACAGCCCGGAGCACGGCGTCATCGACCCGTATCACCGGGTCTACGGCTACCCGACGCTGTACGTCGTGGACGGGGCGGCGATCTCGGCGAACCTCGGCGTTAACCCCTCGTTGTCTATCGCCGCGCAAGCCGAGCGCGCCGCCGCGCTGTGGCCGAACAAAGGTCAGAACGATCAACGGCCCCGACAAGGAGACGCCTACCGGCGGTTGGCCCCGATCCCGCCGGAGCGGCCGGTGGTGCCGGCCGGTGCGCCAGGCGCGCTGCGCTGGTCACCCATTGACCCGATCAGCCCGGTCAGCACGGCCGGCTGATCAACCGGCCGCCCATTAGCCCGCCAAGGCGAGCGGCGCGCCGCTGAGCACCCGGCTGCGATGGCCGTGCACATCGACGGGCACATCGCCCATCAGGGTGACCCGGTGCATGAGTCGGTGCTGGTCGTCGTAGTCGTCGACGGCGCGGTGCTGGGTGGCGCGGTTGTCCCAGATGGCTACGTCGCCAGGGGCCCAGTTCCAGCGAATAGTGTTCTCGGGCACAGTGATTCGCCGCTGCAACAATTCGAACAACACGGCTGATTCGTGAGTGTCCAGGCCGACGAAGCTGCGCACGAAATCGCCGGCCACCAGGGTGCGCTCACCGGTCTCCGGGTGCACCCGCACCACCGGATGCTCGGTGCGGAAATCCGGCTTCTCGAACGACTGCCGGAAGGCCCGCTCGGTGTCGGTCATCGACTCGGTTGATTCCGCGCTGACGTAGTCGTAGCGGTTGGTGTGCACGGCCCGCAGGTTGTCTACCAAGCACTGAAGCGGCTCGGGCAATTCCGCGTACGCGGTCGCCGTGTTGGCCCACAGTGTCGATCCGCCATAGCTGGGCAGGGTGACCGCGCGCAGGATCGACGCCGCTGGGTAGTTCGCGGCGAACGTGACGTCGGTGTGCCAGCGGTTCGCCTTGCCGAACTCGGAGTTGATCGGCGTAATGACCGGCGCGTTCGGTAGCGCCGCCAGGGCGGCGGGGTGGCCGATCGGCGTGCCAAGCCGGCCGGCGAAGGCGAGCTGCCGTTCGTCGTCGAGGTGTTGCTGGCCGCGGAAGAAGATCACCTTATGGGTCAGCAGCGCCGCACGTATCGCCTCGACGGCGGCCGGATCCAGGTCGCCGCCGAGGCGCACCCCGTCGATTTGGGCGCCGATGCGGCTGCCTAACTTCTGCACGGCCATCAGGTCTGTCATCGCTTGGTCCTTCCCAAGGAACACTGGTGTAGTCAATTGACTACACCAGTGACTGTAGTCGACTGACTACATCTTGGCAAGCGCCGGTTCGGTCAGCTCGCAACCGCCTCGAGCGGCGCGCCGCTGACCACCCGGCTGCGCTCGCCGTGCACGTTGACGGGCACATCGCCCAGCAGGGTGACGCGGTGCAGGAGCCGGGGTTCGTTGTCGTAGTCGTCGATCGCCCGGTGCTGGGTCGCTCGGTTGTCCCAGATGCCGACGTCACCCGGCGCCCAGCTCCACCGGACGGTGTTCTCGGGCAAAGTGATTCGCCGCTGCAGCAATTCGAACAACACCGCCGATTCGTGTGGGTCCAGGCCGACGAAGCTGTGGATGAAATTGCCTGCCAGCAGGGTGCGTTCGCCGCTGACCGGGTGCACCCGCACCACCGGGTGCTCGGTGCGGAAGTCCGGCTGCTGGAACGCCTGTATCAAGGTCCGCTGGGCATCGGTCAGGGATTCCAAGTCGGCATCGTTGATCGCGTAGTCGAACTTGTTGGTATGCACGGCCCACAGGTTTTCGACCAGGTGCTTGAGCGGTTCAGGCAGGCCTGCGTAGGCGGCCGCGGTCGAGGCGAACAGTGTCGATCCGCCGTAGCCGGGTAAGGTGATCGCGCGCAGGATCGAGGCCGCCGGGTAGTTCGCGACAAACGTGACGTCGGTGTGCCACTGGGTCGCTTTGCCCCATTCCGAGTTGATCGGGGTGATGATCGGCCCGTCACCGCCGAAGGCCTTGGCCGCCGGGTGGCCGATCGGGGTGCCCAGCAAGCCGGCGAAGGCGAGCTGTTGCTCGTCGTCGAGGTGGTGCTGGCCGCGGAAGAAGATCACCTTGTGGGCCACCAGCGCCTGGTGAATCTCCTTGACGGTGTCCGCCTCAAGGTCGCCGCCCAGGCGCACCCCGTCGATTCGGGCACCGACGCGGCTGGTCAGCTTGGTGACGGTGACTGTTTGTGTCATTGCTGCTGTCCTCTGTCGAAGTCGCGTGTAGTCAATCGACTACATCAGTTAACGTAGACAGGTGACTACAGGGTCGGCAAGTGTTGCGCGCCGCAAGATTCCTACCGGGCGTGAAGAAGTGGCTGCGGCGATATTGGAGGCGGCCACTGATCTGTTCGCCGAGCGTGGTCCGGCCGCAACGTCGATCCGCGACATCGCGACCCAGTCGAAGGTCAACCACGGCTTGGTGTTTCGCCACTTTGGAACCAAGGACCAGCTGGTCGGCGCGGTGCTCGATAACTTGAGTGTGACCACCACCGCGTTGTTGCAGAGCAACCCGTCGCCCGCCGAGGCGGAACGCGTGACGGACCGGCACATGCGGGTGATGGCCCGCGCCCTGCTCGACGGCTACCCGGTGGGGAAGTTGCAGACGCGGTTTCCGGGCGCAGCCCAGTTGTTCGAATCCATCCGCCCGGGCCACGACAACGACCGCAGCGCGCGCCTGGCTGTCGCCAATGCGTTTGCGCTGCAGTTCGGCTGGCGGCTGTTCGCGCCTTTCGTTCGCTCCGCGGCCGGTCTCGATGACTTACCGGACGCCGAACTGCAGGAGGCCGTTGGCGCCGAGATCGCCCGGATCATCGAACCGCGCTGACGCACTCAGTTGTCTTTGCGCGCCAGGCTCCGCCGGTGCATGGGCTCGCGGCCCGGGGGCTGGGGTGGCGGCGGCAACAGTGACTTCCGGGGGCGCACCGCAACGGTCGTCGGTGCATCGGTCTTCAGCGTGAGCTCGTCACCGGCGTGCCGGATGGTCAGCTCGGTATCGGTCCCGTCGCTCAGCGTGTAAGTGACGTCGGAGTGGTTGGCGTCGACGACGAGCCGGAAATCTCGCCACCGAATCCGGAACCGCAGCCGGGTAATGCCGTCGGGGAGTGCCGGGTCGATGTCCAGGATGCCTTCGTCGTCGCGCAGACCGCCGAAGCCGCCGACTAGCGCCGTCCATGCCCCGGCAAGCGAGGCCATGTGTAAGCCGTCGCGGGTGTTGGCGTGCAGATCGCGCAGGTCGATCAGGGCGGCCTCGTAGGCATAGTCGTGGGCCAGCTCGAGATGGCCGACCTCGGCGCACATGACTGCCTGCGTGCATGCCGACAGCGACGAGTCGCGCACCATGCGCCGCTCGTAGTAGTCGACGTTGCGGGCCTTCTGTTCGGGTGTGAATGCGTGGCTCTGCCACTGCATCGCCAGCACCAGGTCGGCCTGCTTGATCACTTGAGCGGGGTAGAGCCGCACGTAGGCCTCATGTAACAGCAACGGATATTTGTTGTCGTTTACGAAATCCCACTCCGCGAACTTGGTGAATCCTTCGCATTGCTGGTGGACGCCCAGTTCCTCGTCGTAGGGGATGTTGACGGCCTCGGCCGCGTCGCGCCAGGCGGCCGCTTCTTCGGAGTTGACACCCATTGCCGCTGCCGCCTCGGGGTGGCGGTTGCAGGCATCGGCGGCGACGACCAGATTGTTTGCGGCCATCAGATTCGTGAA
>Ga0182013_10008015_pt1 | contig 11462 bp, 11 predicted proteins | sample 612S2MmetaG_FD_120487 | JGI IMG/M metagenome (GOLD analysis project Ga0182013, IMG submission 120487) | Permafrost microbial communities from Stordalen Mire, Sweden - 612S2M metaG | ecosystem: Environmental > Terrestrial > Soil > Wetlands > Permafrost | place: Sweden: Stordalen | collected...
ACGCTGGGCGTATGCACCTGCTCCGGTTCGATCTCGCCGGGTTCGACCAGGTGCTCGACCTCGGCAATGGTAATCTTCGCCGCCGTTGCCATCATTGGATTGAAGTTTTGCGCGGTCTTGCGATACACCAGATTTCCCCAGCGATCGCCCTTCCATGCCTTGATCAGTGCGAAGTCGGCTTTCAGCGCGCGCTCCAGCACATAAGGACGTCCGTCAAACTGGCGCGACTCCTTGCCTTCGGCCACGACCGTGCCGAACCCGGTGGGCGTGTAGAACGCTGGAATTCCCGCGCCGCCGGCGCGTATGCGTTCAGCCAACGTGCCTTGGGGAACCAGTTCAAGATCGATGCGGCCGGTCAGCACCATCTCTTCCAGCAAGCGGTTCTCGCCGACGTAGCTGCCTTTGTGAGACGTGATCTGTCCGGCGGCCAGCATCAGCCCGAGGCCGAAGTCATCCACGCCGACGTTGTTGCTGATGGTGTGAAGGTCCTTGACGCCTTTCTTCACCAGCGCGCGGATGAGGTTCTCCGGGATGCCGCACAGGCCGAACCCTCCGACCATCAGGGTTGCGCCGTCATGAATGTCGTGGACGGCCTCGTCGGCGTTCGCAACTACCTTGTTCATTGGCATAGTGGATTCTTAAGGACTGACGATTCTACCTGCCGCGCTGGCGATGGACAATGCATCCCGTTACGGCATCCAACAACTATTGTGGTGAGTTACATGTGTTCCCGGGATGTTTGTCATCCCGACCGGAGCGGAGGGACCTGAGGTGCAAAGGTTTCCCTCTCGACAAAACATCAAGTTGCGCAATAACTCTTAGCCCCTGCCTTCGCCAAACCGATTCGCGCTCTCGAACATCTCCCGCAATCCTGGTCCGCGCAAGTTTTCCCGCAGATGCGCCAACTCCTGCTCGAAGCGTTGCAGCGCCTCGTCGATGTTTTCGCTGTTAGTGAGCGCAATATCGCGCCACATCGAATATGGACTGTGCGCGATTCGCGTCATTTCGCGCAGGGCGCGGCCGCCGATCTGTGCCACCGTTTCGTCATCGCCCAGTTCCTCGCGCAGCATGGATGCCAGCGCCGTGGCCATCATCTGCGGCAGATGGCTGATCCACGCGCACAGCCGATCGTGCCGCTGCGGATCGATGGCGATGACGCGCGCGCCAATCGAGCGCAACAATTCCATATATTCCTGCTGCTGCGTTGTGTAGGACTTCTCCGGGTCGATGGGTGTGACCAGCCACACCGCATCGCGGAACAAATTCGAGTCGGCATGTTCGATTCCGCCATGCTCTTTGCCAGCCATGGGATGGCCGGGCAGTATTCGCGCTGCGGCGTTGTCGCCCAGCACCAGGCGCGCGCGTTCGACGAGCTGTTCCTTCGTGCTGCCGGTATCGGTAATAAGCGTGCCTGCCGGAATCGCCGGTGCAAGCCGTTCGAGCAGCGAAAGAATAGCGCCCACCGGAGTCGCCAGTACCACAATGTCCGAATCCAGTGCCGCTTCTCGCGGATCGGATGCGCCACGGTCGATGGCTCCGCGGGTGATCGCCGCGTCAAGCACTTCCGGCTTGTCGCAGCCCACGATGGTTCCGGCGAATCCCGTTTGACGAAGCGCCAGGCCGAGCGATCCGCCGATCAGCCCCGTGCCCACAATCGTGATCTGTCGAATCGCCATGCTCTCCTGAAGGAAGTTTAAATCGTGCGACCGACGGCGGGAGCGATCATCCGCAACTGATCCATCAGCTCGGCGAACTGCTCGGGAAAGAGCGACTGCGCTCCATCGGAGAGCGCCTCGTCGGGCGAAGGATGTACCTCGATGAGCAGCGCATCCGCACCGGCGGCAACGGAGGCGCACGCCATGGGAGCAACCTTGTCACGCAATCCGGTTCCGTGCGAGGGGTCGGAAGTGATCGGCAAGTGCGACAGCTTGTGCACGACGGGAATGGCCGAGATGTCGAGCGTGTTGCGGGTGTAGGTCTCGAAGGTGCGAATACCGCGCTCGCACAGGATGACCTGATAATTGCCGCCGGACATGATGTACTCGGCGGACAACAACATCTCTTCGATGGTGGCTGCGATACCGCGCTTCATCAACACCGGTTTGCGCACCTTGCCCAGCTCGCGCAATAGGTTGAAGTTTTGCATGTTGCGCGCGCCCACCTGGAAAATGTCGATGTAGGGCAGCATGAGCTCGATCTGCGAGATTTCCATCACCTCGCTGATCACCATCAGCCCGTAGCAATCGCCGGCTTCGCGCAGCAGCTTGAGCGCGTCCAGGCCGAGTCCCTGGAATGTGTAAGGGGAGCTGCGCGGCTTGAAAGCGCCGCCCCGCAAGACTTTCGCGCCAGCCCGGCCCACGATCTCAGCGGCAGCAAAGAGCTGCTCGCGCGACTCCACTGAGCAGGGGCCAGCCATGACGACCACTTGCTTACCGCCGATCTCTACCCCATTCGGCAATCGCACGATCGTGCCTTCGTGCCGAAATTCGCGTCCTACCAACTTGTAGGGAGCACTGATGCGGTGCACTCCCTGTACGCCGGGAAGCACCTCGAGTTCACGAATGTCGAAGTCGATGCGCTTGCCCACCGCCGCCAGTACGCTTTGTCGCGCACCGGTTGTGCGATGCACCGCAAAGCCCATCTTGACCAGATGGTTGGTGACCTCCTGGATCTGGTCGTCGGTCGCGCTCTCCCACATCGCCACAATCATGATTTCCGCTCTTCGCCTTTCGTGTTTAGCCGGTAGCCAGCCCGCTCTTGACCTTTAGCTAGCCCTTAGCCCTAAGCACTGCCGTTTAATCGTTGGCTTCCAATTCGGTGGGCTCTTTTTCATTTCCAGCCTCCGGCGCCATCTCGTCGCGCTGAATCTGCCTCATCACGTCAATCAAGCGTTCATACACCTGGCGGAGCTGCCTGTCCGAAAGCGGTCCCGGATTATTGCGCGCGATGTTTTCGTAGATGATCTTTTCGCGATTCGGCTCGTAGATGGGCATGGAGGAATTGCGCTTCAGCTTGCCGATCTCGTGCGCGCATTGCGCCCGCTCATTCAATAACTGCACCAATCGGCGGTCCAGATCGTCAATCTTCTTGCGCCAGTCCGCGATATCCATGTTCTATCCGCCTCTTGGTGGTGTGACTGCGGCAGCCTAACTTCCGGCCGCAGTGGATTGCGTTGCTCCGGTGAGGGAAGCTAAGAATTCTGACACAGCCGCAGCTTCCTGTCCCGGGTTTTGTTCGACCGTCTGTACGATTGCACTGCCGACCACGGCCGCATCCGCGAAGCTGCCAACCTCAACGAACTGCTCTGGCGTCGAGATACCAAAGCCGACTGCGATCGGCAATTTGGTGTACGCTCGCAGGCGCTCGACCAGGGAGCGCGCATCGCCCGCCAGCTCCTGTCGTGTTCCTGTAATGCCGGTACGCGAGATGGCATACACAAAGCCGCGTGAGTGTTTGGCGATGGCGCGCAGCCGCTGCTCGGTGCTGGTGGGAGCGGCCAGAAAAACGGGCGCGAGTTTGTGCGCCTTCATCGCGCGCAGATACTCGACCGCTTCCTCTAGTGGAAGATCAGTCACCAGCGCTCCATCGATTCCGGCGTCGGCGGCGGCGGAGCAAAACTTCTGCAGCCCAAACTGCAGAATGGGATTCAAGTAAGAAAAGATGATAAGGCCGGCATCGGACTGTTCTCGGATCTGGCGAGCTACCTCGATCACGCCGGCCAGATTGGTGCCATGCTCCAGCGCACGTTCGCTGGCCCGCTGGATGACCGGTCCGTCGGCCACCGGATCGCTGAACGGCACGCCTAATTCGATCACGTCAGCGCCGGCTTGGATGGCCGCCAGCGCCACATCACGCGACGTGTCCAAACTGGGATCGCCGCAGGAGATATACGCCACCAGTCCCGGCTGCCTATTGAATCGAATTGACATGGTTCTCCCGAGGCCACGATACTTAGAACTGCAGGTTCTCCCGCAAAATTCCGATGTCTTTGTCGCCACGACCGGAGACGTTAACTATCACAATGTCAGACTGCGACATTGTGGGAGCACGCTTCAGGCACTCGGCCACGGCATGCGCCGACTCCAGCGCGGGAATGATGCCTTCCATTCGCGCCAACTTCAGGCAGGCATCGAGCGCCTCCTGATCGCTCGCCGAGACATACTCCGCCCGGCCTTGATCGTGCAGCAACGCGTGCTCGGGACCGATCGCGGGATAGTCGAGTCCGGCAGAAACCGAGTGGGTCAACGCAATTTGCCCCGCCTTGTCTTGCAGCACGTAGGAATAAGTACCTTGCAACACGCCGGGAGCGCCGCCGTCGAAGCGCGCCGCATGTTCACCCAGGGAGTGGCCGCGCCCGCCGGCCTCAACGCCGATCAGCTTGACCTCGGCGTCCTTGATGAATTCATAGAACACGCCAATGGCATTGGAACCACCGCCCACGCAGGCAATCACCGCCGAGGGCAGCCGGCCTTCGGCCTTCAGGATCTGCTTGCGTGCCTCCTGGCCGATGACGCGATGAAAGTCGCGCACCATCGTAGGGTAAGGATGCGCTCCCAACACGCTGCCCAGCAAGTAATGGGTTGTCCGAACGTTGGTGACCCAATCGCGCATGGCCTCGTTGATAGCGTCCTTTAGAGTACGCGAACCTGACTCCACGCCGCGCACTTCGGCGCCCAGCAGCTTCATGCGAAAGACATTCAGCTCCTGCCGCCGCATGTCTTCGGTGCCCATGTACACCACGCACTCCATGCCAAACAGCGCACACACGGTTGCGGTGGCGACACCGTGTTGGCCGGCGCCGGTCTCGGCGATAATGCGATGCTTGCCCATCCGCCGCGCCAGCAGCGCTTGCCCGATACAGTTGTTGATTTTGTGCGCGCCGGTGTGCAGCAGATCTTCACGCTTCAGATAGATCTTGGCGCCGCCCAACTCTTCCGTCAGCCGCTCGGCGAGAAACAGCGGAGTGGGACGTCCCGCGAAGTCGGCCAGCAAACGACGGTAGTCGTCGCGGAACGACTTGTCCTTGCGCGCTTCGGCATAGGCAGCTTCAAGCTCCTGCAAGGCTGCCATCAGGGTCTCGGGCACATAGCGCCCTCCGTAGGCACCGAAGCGTCCGGCGACGGCGCGTTTCGGCGGCTGGCCTTCCGTGGCCGGCATTACCGCCGGCGGTGAACTCTGCGTGCTGCGGGTTTCTTCCATAATCGCGATTTACCTCACGCTTACCTGCGCCCGGCGCACTGCGGCTACAAAATCTCCCAACCTCGTTTCATCTTTCCTGCCTGGCTCACGCTCCACGCCTGAGACTACATCGACGCCCCAAGGACAAAACAATCGGAGCGCCTCGCCGACATTCCGTGGGTTCAGGCCGCCGGCGATAATCACTGGGACAACTGCCTGAATCTCCGCCGCCAGCGGCACGGCGTCTTCCCAAGCGAAGGGAATGCCGGTTCCGCCCGGCTTTGCAGCCGATCCCGAATCGAGCAAGACGGCATCAATGCTATCGCACGATCCTAAGTATCCTGCAACCATGTCCTTCCCGCTCAACAGTTCGCTGGCTAGCAGGGTCTTGATGATCCTGCGACTGCCCAGCGCGTGCCGAAACTGCGGCAACTGTTCCGCCGGTTCGTTTCCGTGCAATTGCACTCCGGTCAATCTGACTAGCGTAACAATCTCAGCCACGCGCGCCGGCGATTCGTTCACAAAGATTCCGATTTTCTCCACTCCATCCGGCAGTGCGGCGACGATCTCTGCCGCCCGCGCGATTTCAACTTGCCGCGGACTGGGCGCAAAAATGAACCCCAGAGCATTGGCTCCGGAGGCAATGCTCATTTGCGCGTCATGCAGGTTGGTGGTCCCGCAAAACTTTATCCAAGTCATGGCGACCACGCTCCGGCCGGCATCAGCGGGCGGCCACCGACTGCGCCAACAAGTCGCGCAGCGCGTCACCCGGACACCTGGCCCGCATCAGTGACTCGCCAATCAGGAAAGCGTCGAACCCGGCCTGCCGCAAGCGGGCAACGTCGTCAGCACTCTCGATACCGCTTTCTGCGACCTTCAATACCCCGGCGGGAATCAGCTCAGCCAACCGCAAAGAAGTATTCAGATCGACTTGCAAGGTGTGCAGGTTGCGGTTGTTGACGCCGATGGTCTGGCAACCGGCATCGAGCGCGCGCTGTAGCTCCGCGTCATCATGCACTTCGCAGAGGACGTCGAGTTCTAGTTCGCGGGCGCGTTTGCCCAGCGATGCCAGGTCGGCTTGGCTGAGGACGGCGACAATGAGCAAGATCGCGTCGCCGCCGTGCGCCCTGGCTTCCATCAGCTGGAACGGGTCGACGATAAAGTCTTTTCGCAGGCAAGGCAGACGGGTCGCTTCTGAGGCGATCTTCAGATTTTGCAGAGAGCCTTGGAAATACTGCTCGTCGGTGAGTATCGAAAGTGCCGCAGCGCCAGCCGTTTCCAACTCCCGCGCCAGCTTGGCCACGGGAAAATCGGCGCGAATCAGCCCTTTGGATGGGGACGCCTTCTTGAGTTCCGCGATTACGGCGACGCCTGCCTGTGCCGCCGACAGCAGAGAGTGGCGAAACCCCCTTGGCTGGTGAGTCTCAGCGGCCACGCCCATCGCACCAAGATCGGCCGACGCTTTGGCGGTGGCAACCTGGCGGCGAGTGGCGGCGACGATTTCTTCCAACTTGGTGGGCACGTTGCAAAAAGTATACCTGTTGAGACAGGTTGCCGGCGGGCGCCGACGAATTGCCATCCGACAGTCCCGACCCGCTGCCACTTGCCTGCCATCTTCCTTTAGACTAGGAGCAGTGAGGATTGAATGGCTGTTACCCAGGAAGAAGTCATCTCGGCACTAAAAGAATGTTACGACCCAGAAATTCCGGTGAACATCGTCGATCTGGGATTGATCTACGAAGTTCGCGTGAGGCCCACCGAAGTGGCCACCCTTGAGGGTGACGACATCGAGGTTGAAATGACACTGACCGCGCAGGGCTGCCCGTCGCAAGGATCGATCAGCGAAGACGTGAAACAGCGATTGCTGCGCATGCCGGGCGTGAAGAATGCCACGGTCAGCATTGTGTGGTACCCGCAGTGGACGCCGGAGCGGCTTAGTTCTGACGCGCGCAAACAATTGGGGATTGAGTAGGGAGTCGCCGCTTAGGGAATGCGGAGCGCCGATGCGGCCACCAATTCCGTCAGCGTTGTCGCAGCAAGGTCGTCGCTATGAGCCATATTCCGAGCGAACGTCACGCCATGCTTTGACGCTGCGCCGCTCGGCTTGCTCGGCGAAGCCTTCCCCCAGCTTTTGCAGGGTGGAGAAAATCTGTATTCCCTTTTGCAGGTAGTCGGGAGCGTTCTCCCACACCGCCTCGAACTTCTCGGGATACTCGGAAGCCAGTACGGCGAAACCGGCGGCGGCGACCGCCATCCCTATTGGCCGGCGCCCGGTAAGGACGAGCACCGCACCCGCGCCAATCGATCCGAATATGACTGCTTTTTTCCAGCTTTGCATGGTCCACCTCAAGGGCCGCGCCGTGCGCGCCGCGAAATAGTTTAGAGCAACGGCAGCGTTCTGCTGTTGTATGCGGAATCGCCGAATTGCGCAAGTAGACATTCTAAGGAAGTCCTGATTAGGGACGGCCTGAAGAGACTATGTCGCAACCGTGCCGCCGCTGCGCGGCTCAGGATTACTTCCCACCTTACCCGGCGCGCTGCGCCGGGCTAACTTCATAGCCGCCGCTGCGCGGCTGGTCTGATAAATTTTCCAGCCATTTGTTCGACTGCAAGATTTCTGCCGCAGTCGCGACACAGTCTCTGAACGCCGTCCCCTTCGACACAGCGGACTTGATCGGAGCCTCCCTAAGCGACAGGGGTGCGGGCGGCGATGGCCGCATCCCGGGGCACGAGGAGCGGCCTATTTGGGGTTTGCGGAATTGCCGGAGGCGGTATTGACCAGCAGAAGCCAACCGCTACCGCCGCGAATGAGGAGGTCCGTGGTCGATTCCAAGGTGATCTGTCCGAGGGGCGCCGTGCTTCCCGGGTGAGTGAGTTTCAGGTTCTCAAATCCATAGATGCCGCAGGCCGTCGTCGAAAACACCCCCAGGGCCTGCTCTTGATCGTTGCTATTCGTGGTCACGCAATCGCCGGCGGGCGTCAACTTTCCCCAAGCCCCCGTACCGTTCCAACGCCCGACCTTCCCTTGGGGCGAGGCGATGTATCCACGACCGCGAAATACCACATCGCCGCCCACCTGTTTCGTGGTCCACCCATAGGAAGACTCGTAGGTCGAGGCGGCATCGATGGGAGTCTTTGCCTGAAAAACGCTTTCCGTGGCAGCCATCGCGCGCAGGCTGACGTTCAGCGGAATCGTGTGTCCCTGATTCTCCAGAGTGTCGAAGGTCAAGGTAATGCGCGAGACCGATCCGGTCACCTCAGCTAAAATCACATGTCCGGTTACGTGCGATCCGGATTTGATTTTCGCGCCGGACGGCAAGAGAACCTCTTGCATGAGCTTCCCTTCGATCTTTTCACCCGGCTTATTGTCCTTGGAGTTGAGAGTGGAGCTCAGCATGACGGGAAGCGCCGTTCCGGTGGGAAGGTCCTGCGCCGCCAGCATAGTTGCGGAGCAGAGCAAGGCGGCAATAATCCTAGGCCAAAACATAAGGGAGATGGCAAGAAGGGAGTAAGAACTATGGTGCGCCCGGAGAGATTCGAACTCCCGACCTAACGCTCCGGAGGCGTTCGCTCTATCCAGCTGAGCTACGGGCGCACTGCAAAAATTATACACGGGATGATTTGGACTGACGGTTTGAGGTTGGCGTTTCCGAATCGTCCTGAGCTTGCCGCACTTGGCAGCCGTCGCTCTCCAGGACCAACCAAAAGCAAGCGCTGGACGGTGGTGCGACATGGTCAGGTTCTCCCGGTTTCGTCGCCGAGGTATAGGAATTGTCAACCAGCAAAACCCGTCTTGGCCGACTACGATCAGGGGAGTGGAGCGGTCTGGGAAGAAGACTCTAGTTCAGCTTGGCGTACTCGACTTTGGCCTGCTGATAGACGGGAAGGTCGGGATCGGCGTCGTTCCAGAGAGTTAGAAAATTCTGATAAGCGGCATGGGCTTTATAACGTGCGCCGGAGTCTTTGGCGGCGTCGAGGGCGTAGGCGCGAGCCAGGCCGAGGCGGGCTACTGTGCCCCAGGGAAAATTCGCCACCAGACCGTAGTGGTCGATGAACTTCTGAAATTCCGTCGCTGCCGCGTTGCCGTTGCGCAGCATGAGATAGGCGTCTCCCCGCAAATAGACTGGGAGCAGATAGCCTGCATCACCCAGCTCGATCCCGCTCGAAACCTGCAGGAGTTCGACCGCCCGGCCCGGGTCGTTGCGTTGCAAGGCGATGGCCGCCCTTATAGTTGGCAGCCGATATTTCTGGACCAGCGTGTCTAGGGGAAATTCCTTGTCGAGTTCGGCCGCCAGCTTCTCTGCTTCTGCCGTATCGCCTGCGCGGGCCAGAGCCAACGCCGCCATTGCTCGCACATCGCGGTTCGGGGCCAGCTGCACTGCTGCCTCGGCATCGGCCCGCGCCTGCTCTAGGTTGCCCAATTCCACCTCGCGCAGCGCCGTCCCCACCTGATACCCTGCGGCGGTCTCTTTTGCATCGTTGCGTTGGGCCGAATCCATCGCCCGCCGAATCAGCTCGCTTGCATCTTTCCACTTCCCGTACCAAGCTTCTGTGTCGGCTTGCGTAGCCAGCAAAACGTCTTCTGTGCCCGGCTTGCCCTTGGCAGCCAAAACCAACTCCGCCATCCGGGCCGTGTCGCCCTTCAGAAAAGCCAGTAGATAGCGATTCTCCAGGAGGAATTCGCCCTCAAGCTTGCGATCCTCAGCCTGTTTGTATACCGCCTCCGCGTCGCCCAGACGGTTGAGAGTCACGTAGCCGTTGCCCAGGTTGGTGTAGTTGATCTCGTCGTTTGGTTCCAGACGCATTGCGTCGCGGTCTTGCTTAAACGCTTTCTCCAGATCTCCAAGATTAGAGTAGACAAATGCCAGACCGGTATAAGGCAAAGCGTCTCTCGGGTAGGTCTGCTGCCATCGTTCGTAAGCCTGCGCCGCCTTTTCCAGCTCTCCGGTTGCGGTCACGTAGTACCATGCCTCGATGGAAAGCCGCTCCCGTTCGCTCAACTTCTCCCGCAACTCATAAGCCTTGCGCGCATTGTCCCGCGCCAGTCCTGGTTCGTAGAGGTTGTTGTAGGCCCCCGAAATCGCGTTGTAGGCAACGGCGAAATTTGGGTCCAGTTCCACCGCCCGCTTTAAGAGAGGCAGAGCCGCTGTGTCCCCTTTCGCAAGGTTTGTCTTTAGGCCCAGGCTGTAGGCTTTCAGCGCTTCCAGCGAGGGTGTGGTCGCCTGGGCCAGCGGAGTGGAGTACTTCTCCACCGAACTAAGCGATTCTCCAAGCTTGCCGCGCAAGCTGATTGCCGCAGCGTCCAGGGCCTTCAGCACCGCTTCCTTGTTTGCCGCTTGCTCCTGCGCTTCTGCCAATACGTCCCCGTTGTTGCAGTCCACTACCTGCAAGCCAATCAGGTATTGGCTGCCCAAGCGGGCAATCGAGCCGGTCAACATGGCCGTGCTGGCCATGCGCAAGCACACCTCGCGTGTGACCGCCGGCGTCAATCGGTCGCCGGCGGCGCGCCCCATCAGCTTCAAGGTTGCGTTCACCTTACTGTCGGAAACCAGGTAGAGAAAGGGCGATTGCTCAATCTGGACCGAGAGTCCTTGCTTCAGGGTATCGTCGAAGACGGCGTCGCCGGCATTGTTATCGAAGTCGGCGAGGACGATGCTGTCTTTATTGGTGAACTTGGGCGGCCGGTGAGCGACGAAATAGCTCACCGCGATTGCGGCTACCACTAGGACCGCTGCAGCGGCGAGCCATCGGCGCCAAGTCTTGCGAGCGGGACGAACGGTGACTTCATCCCGCGGTTTCGCCACCGGCGGGGCTGAGTCTGTATCCGCTGCCGCCTCCTCCAACGGTGGTTCAATCCCGTTGCGATAGAAGACCGGAACGTAGGTGCCTTTGGGCAGCTGAATGCGGACCTCGTCAAGCTTGCCGTCGGTCTGGTAGTAATTGGCCAGCCGCGAACGAAGCCGTCCCGCCTCGACCCGCACCCCGGGATCGAGGCCCGTATCGTAGTCTTCGGAACGACGGCCGAACACCTCTAAGCCGATCGAATATTCCTTGATGAGATCCGCCGATCCCGCGAGGGTCTTGCGAACGACGAACTCCAGGAAGCAGCTATGGCGGGCAGCCTTGCTGAAGGTGGGCGACGCCAGAATTCTCCCCAGCTCGGCTTCGACCTCTTGCGATGAGATCGCCGTGCTGGTCAAGGTCCGTTCGTGCATGGACACTCCACTTTCAGGCAAGTTACTTCGGTGGGCAGCCAGATGTGCCTGGGATAGCTGGCAGTATAG
>Ga0182013_10008018_pt1 | contig 11460 bp, 8 predicted proteins | sample 612S2MmetaG_FD_120487 | JGI IMG/M metagenome (GOLD analysis project Ga0182013, IMG submission 120487) | Permafrost microbial communities from Stordalen Mire, Sweden - 612S2M metaG | ecosystem: Environmental > Terrestrial > Soil > Wetlands > Permafrost | place: Sweden: Stordalen | collected...
ATGGTGCTTACCGCGGATTATTCACGCAAAATCACCACCCATCAGCAGATCGGCGAAGAAGATCTGAATCACTATAACGCCATTACCGGGCCGGTCATTCCGAAATGCGGAACCTTCAACACCACTCCCGGTGTCGAATGCTCCAACGGACCCATTACTTTCTGGGTGGACGGGGGGCGCGCTCACTACAACGGCCTCCTGATGAAAGTGAACAAACGCTTCAGTAATCACCTCCAGGGCACTGCGTCGTATGCCTTCCAGTCGCTCGATACCATTGGCACAGTCTTTAACGGAAACAACTACTTCGAGTCCTACGGACCCGCGCTGGCCCATCAAAATCTCAATATTTCCGGCGTCGTCACGCTTCCCTGGGGTTTCCATCTCAGCATCAATTCGCAGATCATCAGCCGCAGCCCCAGCCTGATTCTGGTTCCCGGCGGCGATCTGACCGGCACGGCCCCCAATGCCACGGCAACTGCCTACAGCCTTTTGCCCGGGCTGGGCTATGACTGCTTCTGCAGCAAGGCCCAGCTCTCCGCGGCGGTGGCCGCGTTCAACACTTCCGGCCTGAAGTATCCCAACGGCAACCCCACGCCGCAACTGGCTGTGCCTCAGAATTATCAATTCGGCGATCCCGTCTACTCGCAGAACTTCCGCTTGGATAAAGTCTTTGCCTATAAGGAACGTTACAAGCTCCAGGTGCTGGCGGAGATGTTCAACGCGTTCAATATCGCCAACCTTACGGGATATGGAACGGTGCTGGATACGCTGAATTCCAATCCGGCGGCTCAGGTCTACAAGTTTGGACAGCCGACGCAGCGATCGATTCAGACGTTTGGGCAGACCGGACCTCGTGCGGTGCAGGTAGGAGCACGGTTCTCGTTTTAAGGAGTCACGAATTAGCCGCGGATGGACGCGGATAAACGCAGATAGGCAAGGACGACTCCATGCGAAAAAATCGCGGGAAGCCCGCCGCTCGCCTTTAGATTGCCAATAGCTTTGATAGATTCGGACTAATGCGAAGCCTGTTGGCGATGTGCGCGTGTTTTGTCGTCGCAGGGTTTTGGCCGGCTCAAGTCACGGAACATAAACACCTCGACAGCTCCGGCCTAAACGTCGATGCGCTTACGGGAGTTCAGATCGCCAATCTGACCATCCCGGGCAAGGTCTGGGGTTTCCTGAAATATCATCACCCGGCTGTCACCGCTGGAAGCCGGGATTGGGATCGCGATCTGTTTCAAGTCATGCCCCGCGTCCTTGCCGCGCCGGATCAGGCGTCCGTTGACGCGGCCCTGTTCCGGTGGATCACGGATCTCGGCGGGATTGCGGAATGACTGCGTTGTGTCCAGCCATTGCCAAGCGACGTCGTGTTGTCTCCCGATCTCCGAACTGAGCGATCTTCTGCGGAGGATCTATCTCAATTGCGTGCCGTCACAGCAGTGGTATGTCTCTATCGCGCCGCCCATCCGCATACTGCAGTTCCAGCACGAAGCGGCTTACCCGGCGATGAGCGCGGATTTCGGACTACAGATTCTGGCGGTCTTCCGGTTCTGGAACGCTGTCGAATATTGGTTCCCATACCGCGACGTGATTGGCACCAGCTGGGACGATGTGCTGAAAGAGTACATCCCAAAGGTGGGTCTGGCGCGATCTCTTGAGGCATACCAGCGCGGAGTGCTCACGCTGACGGCACGAATTAACGACAGTCACGTATTTGTTTCGGCGTCGTCGGGGTCGATGGCCGTGAGGATGCCGGAGGGGAGCCGCCTTTTCCCCATGAATCTTCGCTTTGTCGAGAACCAGGCTGTGATTACAGCGGTCCTCGCTGTCGAGCGAGGCGACGTAGTCACGGAGATCGACCGGGCATCGGTGCTTCGGTTGATCGAACAGTTGCGCCCCTATTACGGGGCGTCGAATGAAGCCGCGGCTTTGAGGAACATCGCTGCCGGCATGACCGGGGGCACCCCCCAGGTAACGGGCCAAGGCCGGTTAAGTAAAGCGTTCCCGGACTCGCGTGGTCGCGCACCTTCCGACTATTGTGGTCCGAAAAGAGTCTGAATAACGGGCCCCGGTTTCATCGGGTCAGAAGATAGATCGGGTTCGACAGAATACCCGTTCCGGAGGTCCGAAAATAGCCGCCAAGTCACATACAGCCAGAGAATTCCGGTGGCCACAGAGAAAGGCCAGAGGCTTGCTCGAAACGAGTCTGAAGCGTGAAAAAACCTCGGGTAATGGTTCAGCAAAGAGCCCGCCAGAGTAAGCACCGCGGCTAGCAAACTGATTTGGCTGGTCTTTAGCTTGCGCTCCGACGCTGTCGGGTGCAAGCCGGGGTCTTGTGCGCTCATCGCTTTTCCCACATTAGAAGCGTTGTGGCTCCGCTAAGTTCCTTTATTCAACCATACATAAGAAATCGGCGGAGCGCAAAGGCTTTTCTCTTCTCCGAAATGGCGGGGATCACGCCAGCACGATAGCTATGTGTTGGGCTTCCCGCGATTCTTACGCATTGAAGCGCCGCGCATCTCAATGCGGTGGGCGTTGTGCGCCAACCGGTCGAGGATGCCATCGGCCACCGCCGGCCACCTAAAACCATAAGAACGTGGCTAGCGGGTTACTGTGACCGTTATGTCCTGGTCGACCCAGAGCGCGCCGTCCGATGCGTGCCAACGAAGGATATAAGTACCCGGCTCATCGAATGTCGCCTGCACCTTCCAGTTGTCGCCTTCCGGTGCCGGAGGAGGTACCCATAGAGGCGACCACTGCGAGTTGCCGCCTGCTCGCGTGTCTTCCCATGTGCCGGGCTGGCCGGGACTGAATTTTACGCTGCCCGGTCCGCGGTATTGATAGCAGGACACCCACAGACCTGTCGCGCTTCCCACCGTGCTCTGCTTCGGAGGAATGAGACGGATATCTTTCACCTGCTGGGCAGCCTCGCCTGCGCGGTCGAGGAAGGCGCCGCGAGGACGCGGCTTCGGTACGCCATCATCGGTCACATGCGCCGACAGCATCAGCGGCTCGCCTGCTTTTACGGTCCGTCTGGTGTCGCCAGCCGCTTCGAGTACGGGAGGCTTGTTGGCCCGGATCTCGGGACTACTTACACCCGCTCCGATCGCGCCCGTCTCGGAGGTGAACACCATGTTGTCGAGAAAATAATCCTGGCGCAGCGTTCCATAGGCCTTGATCGTCTTCCCGTGCGTCGTCAGTGTCCACACCAGTTCCTTGTCGCCGAAATCTTTCGGCACCCGTACGCGAAACACAAACCGGTTGCGGCGAGGAAACAAATGCGTCGGCTGTCCCTGATCCGGTCCGCCTGGTTCAATGTTGTTTTCGGGACCAACCGGAACATCAATCTCCTCTTCCCAGTTGTCGTTCATGTAGCCGAACATGAGATTGAAGGAGCCGTCGGCATTTTGCTCCCATCCCTCGTAGGCCGGGGAAACACTCTGCCCTCTCGAGTAAGACAACTGAGCACTGGCGCTCCCGCAGAAAACGACGGCTAACGCCAGCGGTAGAAAATTCCTGTTCATTGCCCTAATCCCCGCCACCACCGCCGGTACCCGTAGATGTCGCGGCATCGCCTTTTTTGGCCGGAGGCGCGATCGGATCGCCATTGCACAGCGGGCAGCCGACCATCACTTCGTTCGAATTCAGGTGGAGCTTCGCTTTGCGGGCGGCCATCTCCGCGTAGAACTGTTCATCGGTCAGCCCGAGTTCCTGTCCGAGATCGATAAACATATTGGATATCGAACGGTTCCCGGACCCCGACCAGTTTCGCGGATCGGGCACGTTCTTGTTCGCCGCAGTGTTGTCCATGTAGCCGATGATGTGCAGGATGGTCCCCTTCGGCAGCAGTGGCGCATAGTCGTCGTCGTACTCGTAGACGCGCACCCAGTTGTGGTCGTAGCCCGAGCACGAAAGCGTCTGGACATTGATGCCCCAAATATATTCGAGGCACATGCGGATCCCGGGCGCGTGCAGGTGCGGTTCAAACGAAGTAATCTTCGTCGGCTGCTCCAGCACCGTATAGGCATCAAGGCGCTGATTGGGTTCATTCGCTTTTATGCTGATATCGACGCCATCGCCAAGGCCGCGACGCGTGTACCGGAGCATCGGCTTATAGCCTGCAGGGAAGAACTTGAAGCCATAAAGCAGACGTGCTTTCGTTTCCCTCCCGTTGGAATGCAGGTGGGCAGAACTGAAGATCAGACTGGAGCCGGCGCGCAGCAACTTCCCTGCGTTGTCCGGGAAAATATCAGCATTGCGTCCGACTTCATGCACGGGCCACGAACCTGTGCCTTCGCCCACCGCCTCAAACGAAGCTTGCTGGCCGGGCTGGCCTGTGGTCCAGATCATGTGGTGGAACACATAACGCGCGCCAACGGTCTGCCTGCCGAGGTCGCCCTTAATATCGTTCACTTCACGAATCTCGACGGATTTCACGTAGCGGTCTTCGGTGAGTCCGGTGGGAGTCGGATCGAGTTCGCCCCACCAGTCGGGCACGCCCGCTTTTACCGTGACCTCGGGCGTGGAAAGAACCAGGTCCGGCTCACCCGCTGTCCACTTGGTGCCATCGACGAGCGCGACCGGAGGCGGCATATCGGCGGGATTTCCCTCCGGCGCGCCGCTATCGACCCATTTGGCGATCTTCGCAATTTCCAGGTCGCTGAGCGAGTTGTCGTTCTTGTAATGCTGGATACCAATGTTCTTTTCAATGAACCAGGGCGGCATTACGCCGCGTTTGTCCCGCAGCGCCGTTCGCTCTTTGATGGAGCGTGCCCACGGACGCGCGTCCTTATAAGTGATGAGTGCCATCGGCGCGACGCCGTTGGGCTGGTGGCAGTTCTGACAGCTGCGCTGCAGAATGGGCGCAATGTCTTTGGAAAACGTCACCTCGGCGGGAACGGAGGATGAAGTGTCAGCACCCAACATGGTGAAACATGCTGCGAAACACACTACCGTGCCTGTCAATACAAAACGCGTCATTGAACGGATCGAGCGAAAACTGAGTTCCACGAAGAACCTCCCTTGGGGACGGAGTCGCTGCTATCGGGTGTATGGTAGTGATTCCTGCGAATGGAGTCAAGGGGCCGGATGCTGCTCGATCGCGACCCCTCGCAGGTTTGCGGTGTTACAGGGCGGAAAGCCTATAGCCTGGAAGTTTGTCGAAAAAGTAAGACGGCAGGCCAAAACGCCTACTCCACAAGTTTGCAAAGTACCGGTCCTTCGTTGTGGAGTAGGCGTTTTCGCCTGCGAAATTGCTGCTAGAAGCTGAAGCGGCCTCCGAACTGGAAGGCTCGCGGACCGCCCGATCCAAACGTCTGCGTAGCCCGTTGGGTGGGCTGTCCGAAGGCATATGTTTGCGCCGTCCCGCTGGCAGCGGCCGTGTCGAGATTGAAGCTGTACCCAGTCAGGTTAGCGACGTTGAAGAGGTTAAAGGCTTCTCCGAGGATCTGCAGGGTGTATTTTTCTTTGAAGATAAACCGCCGTGAAAGGCGGAAATCCTGCGAGTAGAGGGGCCGGTTGAAGCTATAGCTCGGCGGAAGAACATAAGTTGGTATCGTCGATCCGTTAGGAGCTTTCGTCCCCGCATATTTGGAATTGAAAGAAGCCACCGCCGCCGCGACCTGAGCCTGGCTGCAGGTAATCCCACCGCAGTTGTAACCGATGCCGGGCAGCGGTGTGCTGGTGACAACGCCGGTGCCGCTCAGATCGACGCCGGTGGTCACGATGTCAGAAGGCTGCCGGCTTTGCATCTGGGAATTCATGGTCAGCTCGAAGTGATAGGGCAGGGCAAACGTGGCCGCCACATTCAGGCTCTGGCGTTCGAGCGAGGGGCCGTAAGACTGCATGTAGTTAAAGAGATTTACCGAGTTATAGTCCGAGTTCAGATTCTGGTATGCGTAGGATGCGATCACCTGATAGTGATGCGACATCCGCTTGGTGAGTTTGACCAGGAGACCTTCGTAAACCGAGCGGCCTTCGGGCAACCACTGGTTGATGGGACCGTTGACGCATTCAACTCCGGGCGTGTAGTTGTTGGGTGAGCAGGACGGGATAATACCACCCACGAGGGAGCCGTTTGCATAGACGTTCGTATGGTTGACGTCCAGATCGGCACTGAGGTTGAAGTGGTCGCCCTGGCGCCGCGCCCAATCGGCCGTGACAACCAGATCGTGACCAAGGTCGCGCTGGACGCCGATCGAAGACTGGTAACTGCGGCCCAGCGAATAGTTGGGTGGAAAGAGCTCAATAGCTGTTTTGGCGACGTCGAGGCCTGAGACGGCGTACGCGCCGCTGGTTGGCACCGAGGGCGGGGCGAACTTTGCGTCGAGCACTCCGATCTGGTTGTTGTAAAGGGTGATCATCTGACCGAGCGTGAGGTTGCTGGCCTGATTGATGGGTAGCGGAGTGCCCGAAGTCACCGGCTGGAAGGTGCTGTAGTTGATGATACCAGGGAACGTGTTGACGAGTGCATTCGCTTCAAGCGTTATGCGGGCATCGCCGACCGGACCGTATTCGGCCGATCCACGCCACTTTTCAAAGTAGTAGTTGGTTTCCCAATAGAGACCACCACCCCCGCGGATGACAGTCTTGCCGCTCTTGCCAAGGCTGTAGGCAAAGCCGAATACCGGCTGGAATTCATCTTTCTGAGGCTTGGTCGGGTGGAGGTTGTTGGCTCCATAGATCGGCGCGAGGAACTGTGGGGGTGTCAGATCCGAGTTGAACAGGCCGGTTTCATATTCCCACGCCACTCCGTAGTTCACCGTCAAGTTCGGGCGCAGTTTCCAGGTGTCCTGAAAATAGAAGCGCGGCCGCAGGTTCGAGTTTTCCTGGCTCTGGTCATATACGCCTGGATAGTGGCCGGAGCCAATCCCGAGGCCTGAAAAGATTCCAGCTCCAATGTTGTAAACCGGGATGTTCAGGATGTCGGCAGTCGTGTTGACCGGGCCGGGCGAAAGCCCCGCGATGAGAACCGTGCAGAAGGGCGTGCAGAATTCCCAGTCGATAGGAGCGGAGAAACGCTCCACGTCCACGCCGAAGCGGAAGCGGTGGTTGCCTTTCTGCCACTGCAGGTTGTCGTTGGCCTCCCAGCGGCGGACGGTGCGATACTGCGGCGCATTGAGATAGTTGCCTGCGCCGAATGTACTGGAACCAACGGTGGCAAGGATGGAAGGCAGCCCGAGCCCGACGCAGGGCGCAGGGCATTCGGATGCTGTCGCAAGCTCATTCTTGTTGCTCCAGAATTCGAAGGAAAAGCGAGCGTCGTTAACGATCGTCGGCTTGATGATGGTGGTCAGACCGGCAATTCCCTGATCGGCATAGTTGATGTTAGTCAGCCATTCAGAGGGAAGCGGGGTGCCCCCGGGGGGCCCGAAAGTGTTATTGCCGTCGTGCGAGTAACGAAGGAAAGCGTTGTTCTTGTCGGAGATGTGATAGTCGAAACGCGCGCTGATGGTCGTGAGGTGGTAGGGGCTTGAGAATGCTCCGTCGAGACCCTGGAAAATCGCAAGGTCTTCCTGAACCGTAACGGCCTGAACCTGGTTCTGATGCTCGTAATTGAAGAAGAAGAACAGCTTGTCTTTCTTTATCGGTCCGCCGAGTGTGAAACCGGGGTTGCGGCGGGCGAAGAACGGATTGGGGAACGCAGGCTGACGGGAGAGTCCCGGATAGGCTGCCATGTTGTGGTCGCGGTAAAAGAAGTAAGCACCGCCGTGAAAATCGTTCGAACCGCTGCGCGTGACCACGTTGATCGCGCCCGAGCCCGAGATACCTGTGGAGAGATCGGAGTTGAGGGCCTGCAACTGGAACTCCTGGACAACTTCCTGAGAGAAGTTCATCGACGAGCCGCCCTGCACGCTGTCGTCGATATTGGCGCCGTCCAGAGTGATCAGAGTTCTGCCCGCGATGCCGCCCAGAATCGACACGGTAAAGACGCCGTTGTATTGGGATGTCGCGCCGGCCTGCATTGTCACGCCGGGCTCGAGGCTGGCGAGCTGGAGATAACTACGGCCGTTGAGCGGAATATCCTGGATTGTCTGACGTGCGATAACACCCTGGATGGTGTTGCTCTCGTAGTTAATCTGCGCGCTGGCCGCTTCGACATTGACAACTTCATTGGTGGCGCCGACCGTCATCGGAATGTTGACGGTAGTCGTGACACCCGCCTGTACTTCGGCTTCGCGGACGGTGGTGCTGAAACCTTTGGCTTCCACGCGTACTTCATACTGACCCACGTCGAGCGACGGGGCGCTGAAAACGCCTTCCGCGTTCACCGTGGCGGCACGACTGGCACTGGTGCCCTTATTGGTGATGGTGATTGTCGAGTCGGGAACCACGGCACCCGACTGGTCAGTGACAGTCCCGGTAAGGATGCCGGTGGGTGACTGAGCGTATAAAGAGACCGCCGAAAGCAGGAACACGAAACTAGCGCACAAGCGCTGAAGGCGCCTCGATTTGATCATAAATTGTTATCTCCGTGGATATGGGTCGAATTTCCAGAACCGTGACAAGCGAAACAGGATTTCGGAATGAAATACCTGACTCTCCCTGAATCGCCTCAAGTCTATGCGGAAACTCTCTCTCTCGGGGACTGAATTGAGGTGACAAACCGGCTTCAGCGCGGTGAGTAACATTCATTAACCGCTTGAACTAATTATACTTAATAGAAATTAGCCGAACGTCGGATGGCCGTTTGATGAACGGCGCTATTGAATCGAGCCAGCAGCTTATTGGCATGAAAGATCACCAGGAGCCCAGTGATATAATTCCATTCGACTGCTTCACGGGGACACGGAATGATTGCGGCTGGCGAGGACACCAAAGAACAGATCGATCGGATTCTGCGGAGTGAGACGCTGCATTCCAGTGACGGGCTCCGGCGCCTGCTCAAGTTTCTGGCTGATAAGTCCCTCTCGGGTGAAGATGACCAGCTGAAGGAATACACCATCGGCATCGATGCCTTTGGCAAGCCGGCGTCTTACGATCCCAGGCACGATTCCACAGTTCGCATTCAGGCCGGACGGCTGAGGCAGAAACTGTCGGAATACTACCAGACCGAAGGGAAAGACGATCCAATCATCGTCGAGCTGCCAAAGGGAAGATACAAACTGAACTGGCAGCCGCGGGCGCGGATAGAGGATGAGGCCTTCCATTCACCATCGTTCCGCGACGAGATTGTGGCGACGGCTTCGGGCAAACGCCGCATTCTTTTTGCGGTGTCCGCTTGCCTGATTGCGGTATCGGCTTGGGCAGTTTATACGACGATCCGCCTGTACCAGGAGCGCCAGTCGACGGCCGTGTTCCACTCGCAATGGTCGCCGGAGGTAGCGACGCTGTGGGCGCCGTTCGTCAATTCCGAGCGTCCTCTGGTGATTGCGATCAGCGCACCGCTGTTTCTCGATCTGCAGGGTCTCGGCATATTTCGCGACGAGAATATAAATCATCCGGAAGACATCCCGAAGTCAGCCGCAATTGCCGCGGTTGAGAAGGCGCTGCACATTCGCCCTCCGGAACCGATTATTTATTACGGCACGCAAGGCGGGGCAAATGCCAGCTTCCGGCTGGGCAGACTTCTCGCCCCGCGCAAAGCCAATGTCTCCCTGATCAACAGCCACGAACTCTCCTGGCGTCAGGTATCGGAAAGCAATGTGATCTTCATCGGTTCGCCCCGGTTCTTCAGTCAGCAGCTGGGGAACATGCCGGTGAAAACGGAGTTGTTTCTCGATCCGGGGGTTGGAATTCGAAATCTTAACCCCAAAGGTCAGGAATCGGGGACTTTCATTGATGACAATAATCGGCAGACCGGGATCGCATATACACTGGTGAGCCACACGCCGGGCCCGCTGGGAAGTACCGACGTGATTTCATTCTCAGGCAGAAATAGCATCGGAGTCGCAGGCGCGGTTGCGTGGTTCACGGAGCCGGCCTCGGCTAAAGAACTGCTGGCCAGGCTGCGAAAGCCGTCAGGGGACCTTCCGCGGTACTACCAGGTGTTGTTGAAGGTACGGTTTCAGGACGGATTTCCGTTCGAAACGTCGTACGTTTTGCATCGGGAATTGCATACGCCTGGAAGCTGACGGCGCCTGGCTTTAAATTATAGACAAAGCCAATGGCCTTCTTGTTGGGATAGTGAGTGCCTCACTGGTTGCGGGTGCGTCCCAGTGGGAGCGTGTTGTCCTGAGCGGTAAAGGTGAATCCCGTGACCTTCCTTCGCCGCATCAGTTGAGCGATTTCGCCGCTGGTCCCCGCGAAGGTGCCGTCCCGGACCACTTTCAGCATCTCCTGCACAAACCTCGATCTTAGCTTTGAACAGATTCAGAGTGTTGTTCAGGAAATCGGATGCGAAGTGCCGCGCCTGCGATGTTGAGGGTGAAGTAACCGCCCGATTCCGGGTGAGTAGCGCGGTGATTGAACCAGTGTCAGTCATCTTCAAGCGGTAGCGCTGGCAATCTTTGTCGTCGGCATGGGTTGCGGGGTTTGATTCGCCCCGCTAACCCGCATCTCTCACCAGCTATTGGCAAAAGGCCGTCCTTCGTGGCATAACTGAGTTTCCCAACAAGCAGTTGCGCCAAAGAGAGGACGGCCTTCGCTATGACAGAGTGTAACCAATCGGATTTCGGATTTGAAACCTCGGGGAGGCGGGAGATCGTGGCCCGTTTCCGATGGGGGGACGATCAGTTCCGATGGCGGCGCATTTCTGCTACGCCAGACCGACAAGGGGTTGAATTTGCTGTCGCGACTGGCGGAGTGTTTTCTCGATGGCCGGAATCAGAACCAGGTCGAGCACAGCGTTGCGGAGATGCTTTCCCAGAGGATTTACGGACTGGCAATGGGCTATGAAGATATCAACGACCACGAGCAACTGCGCACCGATCCTGTCTTTGGCATCCTGGCAGGGCGCGAGGCACTGGACGAGCCGCTGGCCGGCAAGAGCACGTTGAACCGGATGGAACTGGGCACGGGCATGAATGATCGTTATAAGAAGATCACGTTCTGGAAGGAGGCGGTGGATGAACTGTTGGTGAAGGTATTCATCGAATCGCATCAGAGCGCTCACGGCGAGATCGTGCTGGACGTGGACACCACGGATCTTCCGTTGCAAGGCCAGCAGAAAGGGCGGTTCTTCCACGGCTACTATGACAACTATTGTTATCTGCCGCTGTACGTTTTCTGCGGTGACCATGTTCTGTGCGCGCGTCTGAGAGAGGCCAACCGTGACGCGGCCTTCGGATGCCTGGCGGAAATCAAGAGGATGGTGACGCAGCTTCGAGCCGCATGGCCGGAAGTGAAGATCGTGCTGCGCGGCGATTCCGGATTCTTGACCATTAGCGCAGCCGAATGCAGACCTGGTCTGTGACAAATTTCTGGGCAGTGGGATTTTCACGGTGTAGCAGCTTTTGGAGTAAGTTCGCAGCCGAGGATTTGAGCGGTGGATTTGAGGCTGCTGATACGGCGCTCCTGGTA
>Ga0182013_10008019_pt1 | contig 11460 bp, 12 predicted proteins | sample 612S2MmetaG_FD_120487 | JGI IMG/M metagenome (GOLD analysis project Ga0182013, IMG submission 120487) | Permafrost microbial communities from Stordalen Mire, Sweden - 612S2M metaG | ecosystem: Environmental > Terrestrial > Soil > Wetlands > Permafrost | place: Sweden: Stordalen | collected...
CGTCGGCGTTGAAGGCCTGATGGCGGCGGTTCGGGCGTGAGGGCGGCGTCAAAAGATGCCTCCAAATCGGGCGACCGGGGCCGTCTGGACCCCTTCTGGCGTCGCGACAACCGAGATTCGAGGGGAAATGCGTGAGAAACGCCGTTGCGCGTGGGGAGCTATCGGAAAATCGCGCGCGAATGCAGTTTCCACACGGCCTGTTTGATTTTCGCACCACCGAATTCTGACCCGTGCGCAAAACACAAAGTTGAGCTGATCTTGACGCATAGGACGTGCGCCGGTAAGGACCACGCGACCAGATTCGACGAGGGATTCAACCGACGCCGTTACCAAGTCTGGGGAGGAAGAAGGCGGATGCATTTGTTGCATCCGCTTTTTTGTTTTGCGCCACGCGCGCCGTCGTCTTGCCAGAAATATCGAATTAGCAAACACGTCGCGTAAGCGATGGTGTGGTCGAGGAGAGCATGGTCGATAAAGCCAAACACATTGCCGCCGCCGCCGAGGCGCTCGCGGTTTTTCAGCGGCGCTGCGGCACCGTTGAAGAGCACGCCATCGCAGACCTGATCTGCGATCTCGGACACCTGGCCGAGGAGCGCGACCTCGATTTTATCGCCGAGGTTAGGCGTGGTATTGGCCACTGGTTCGCGGAGCATCATGCTCATGACAGCGATCATCTCGGGCCGGATGCCACTGTCGAAATCATCATCACCCCAAGGTGACGTGGCCCGCGGGCCCTGCTATCGACCGAACAAAGACCATCGCTGAATGGAGGATATGATGCAATCTCGGACGGATGTGCCAGGCAGGGATTTTGGCGCCGTGACGCGTGCTGATCTCGCCGACGCCGTGCATCGACGCGCAGGTCTTTCGCGCGTAGAATCGGCAGACATCGTGGACGCGGTTCTGGCGGAGATCTTCGACGTGATCGTTTCGGGGGAGAACCTGAAGCTCCGATCCTTTGGCTCCTTCCATGTGCGATCGAAGAACGAACGTCCTGCGCGCAATCCAAAGACCGGAATCCCCGCCATGGTCTCGGCGCGGCGCGTCGTGACATTCAAACCGTCTGGGCTTTTCCGCGGGCGCATCAACGAACGTTCGTAGGCGGACACGCTCCGCCGGCTTCCACTTCCTTTAGAGATCATGCCCCGCTCATGACGGCGATGAATGATGCTTCGGCGCCTATCAGCGGCGCACTGGCGCGCCCCAGGCGTGGTTGGCGCCGATGACGATGGCGGAGGACATAGCCGCTAAGCCAGCGTGTGCGGCGCATGGCGGCGTTTATCAACAATGCGTTTGTCCTGAAATGGACTGTTGGCCGATTCCTGTCGGTTTAAACCTTGTTCTGGCTTGCTTGGCGTAGCCCGAGACCCCGACGTCACGCCTGTTCCGCGCGACTTAGAGCAACGCCACCACCCGCCGCCGCCCGCGCCTCTCGCCATCAATATAGCTCTGTGCCAAGCCCCGAACAACGTGACAAAGCCAGAGCCATGTCGGATTACTGCTCGTTGAGCATGCGCTTCAGCAACTCGATGACTTCGCCGAGTCCTTGGTCCTTCGAGGCGAGATCCTCGATCTTGCGCACCGCATGCAACACAGTGGTGTGGTCGCGACCGCCGAAGCGCCGCCCAATTTCCGGCAGCGAGCGCAGCGTCAGCGTCTTCGAAAGATACATCGCGATCTGGCGCGGACGCACGACATTGAAGGTGCGGCGCGACGACAGTATGTCGGCGCGCGACACGTTGAAATGACTGGCCACCAGCTTCTGAATGTCGTCGATCATTACGCGCTTGAGGTATTGCGTGCGCACCAGGTCGCGTATCGCGACTTCCGCCGTCGCGACGCAGAGCGGCGCGCCGTTCAAGGTGGAATGCGCGAGCAAGCGATTAACGGCGCCCTAGAGATCGCGGCCATTGGTCGTAATCATCTTGGCGACATAGGCGATCACTTCCGCCGGCACGGAAAAACCCTTTTGCCTTTCACGCGCGGCGGCGACGCGCGCTTCCAGAATTTTGACGCGCAGGCCTTCGTCCAGCGGTTCAATGTCGACGCACAGACCGCCCTTGAACCGCGACAAAACCCGTTCGTCCAGCGTTTCGAGTTCGGACGGCGGGCGATCCGCCGCGACGACAACCTGGCGCCCTGCGTCGATCAGCGCGTTCAACGTGTGGCAAAACTCCTGCTGAATGGATTTGCCCTGCAAGAATTGCACATCGTCGATAATCAGCATGTCGATCGCGCGAAGGTTTTCCTTAAAGGCGATCGAGGTGTGCGCGGTCAGCGACAAAACGAAGCTGCTCATGAATTTTTCCGCCGTCAAATAGACGACGCGGCGCTTGTTTTCATAAGCCGCATGGGCCATCGCGTGCAGCAGATGCGTCTTGCCGAGGCCAACCGCCGCATGGGTGTAGAGCGGGTTGAAAAAAGGCGCGATGTCGACCGAGTGCTGTTCGGCGACGCGGCATGCAGCCGCGTAAGCAAGCTGGTTCGACGGGCCGACGAGAAACGTCGAGAAGGACAGTCGACGATCCAGCGGCGAACCGTTGAAGCCGTCGGTCTCTTCTTGCGCGGCGGGCTTGCCGCCGGCGCGTCGCGACGACGCGGAGCAGAGCTTTTGATCCTGTGGCGCGGGAGCGGTTCGCTCCGCTTCAGCCTTACGGGCTTTAACCTTGCGGCCTGGCGTGCGCAACTCGATCGTCACGCGCTCGACTGTCCCGAACTCGGCTGCGACGCGCGCCCTTATGCGATCGAGATAATGCGTTTGCATCCAGCTCTTGAGAAATTTCGTCGGAACGGTCAGTTGCACGCCGTCGCCGTCGACACGTTCCAATTCGAGACCCGCAAACCAGGAATCATAGATCGCGTCGCCAAGCTCCACGCGCAAACGCTGGCGCACGCGCTCCCACCGAATAAGCTCCTCGCTCGTGAAGCCGCGAGGAGGAGGTGAGGAATCCGTGCTGTCGGACATGATGCGCCTTGGCGAAGAGGGCACGCGCGCTCCAGCGACGACATGGCGTCGCTCGGAGACGTTGCGGAGTTTCGATGGAAAGCGAGGAAGTCAGCGACGCGGGGCCTCGCTTGCGCTGATGACCGCGGGTTCAGGCGAAGACACAGCGACGCGAGCTAGAGCGACGCGACCAGCCGCCGCTGTCCGCCTGTTTCGCCGTCGATATATCCCTGGGTGATCTCGATCGACTTGTGGCCGGCCAGCAGTTGCACATCGCGCAAGCTGCAGCCGGTCTTGTGCGCGTTTCGCGCCGCCGCCGTAATGAAGCTGCGACGGCCGGAATGCGACGAACAGCCCTCGAGCTCCAAGCCGGCGAACAGGGCGGCGAACCAGTTGACGATGCTGGTCGGCCGCATGCACCCGCCGCGCGCCGAGCGAACCACCGGCCCCACCGGCGCCGAGTCTCGTTTGAGGGCGGCCAGCGCCCGCCCGAGGCTGGGATGCATCGGGATGCGTCGACCGCCGCGCCTTTTGGCGATCGCGTCGGAGACGGCCAGGGTATCGGCGACCCGCCCGCGCGCGTCGAGAACCATCGACCAGTCGAGCCGGGCGATCTCGCAGGCGCGCAGGCCGGCCTTGGCCGACAGCAAGATGATGACGCGGTCGCGGCTGGTCGTTTGACGGCCGGCGACGGCGCCGAGCATGCGGCGCAGCATCGTGGGGGTGATGATCTTGGCTTGGCGACCCGGCATTGCCGATCTCCTTGGGTTGGAAGGTTTGCGGGGAAGGGAAGGGGAGGGAGGGCGCCAAGCGCAAGGTGGCGAGCGCGGGGCGTTGGCGCCGGTTGGTTCAATATTCGTCGGCGCGCATGATCGTCAGCACGCGCGTCGTCGCCGCGGTATCGGCTTTGTCTGGCGAATGAACCGTCAATGATCGGTCGTGATAATCGATCTTGAACAAGAACCGCTCACCGCCAATCTCGACCGCGCCGAAATCATGTTCGCCGTAGGGGTCGTTATCGGGCGAGAAAGCCTCGAATGTTCTGACGGCCGCCAGCAAGCGTCGCTTGGCATCGTCGTCGAGCGATGCGACGCCATTGCTGAGCAGCACGACGCCGCCCATGAGGGTCGAGCGCAGTCTGTCGTTCAACTCGCGGATCTTGGAAGTCGGGTCCGCCATGGAATTTCTCCGTTGGGTCTGGTCGCGGAAATTGAAAGGGCGGCCTCGAGGCCGCCCTGTTCGAAGTTTCATCCGCCACGGCTGTCGGCCGCGCGGCGGCCAAGTTCGGTTCAGGTTGGAGGCGATGGGGTCTCGGCAAGGAAAAAGGACCCGCTGGCGGGGTCCCATGCCGTCTTCCGATGCCCGGGCTTGTGATCACCGGCGCGTCGCGCGGCGCGACAGCGGGCATGACTTTACGCGGCGAGTCCGAACGAGGCCGCCATGCGCTCGCCGAGACCCCACAGCCCCCTGTTGAGCTTTACGTCCCGGTCGATGTTGTTGATGGCGCGCGTCGTCACCACGCGGCCGCGTCGCCAGCCTCCGTGCTGGTCCGTGGATGCCGGCGCGCGCGCCGACAAGCCGCCGCGCATGACGTTCTCCTGAACGACATTCATTACCGTCCACAGGTCGTCGGCGCGGTCGTCGGCGCGGCGTGGCGTGAGCAGCTGCTCCGGCTTGATTGGCGTCGCGACCTTGCCCTCGGCGTCGCCGAAGCGCAGCAGATGCGCGCTCGCGGCGAGCGCGGCCCTCGCGTCGCAATCGAGCGCGATGCGGCTCCAGTCCAGCGGCGCGGCCAATACCGCGTCGGCCTGTCCAAGCACGCGATAAGTTCCGTCGATGACCTTTTGCAGCGCGTCGCCGGAATGGCGAACCTTGATGGAGTCGATGGTCGCGATCCGCGCCACCAGCGAGTTCAGGCAGCGGATGCGAAACAAGCCGGCCATCAGCTCGTAGGCGCTGGTGCCGCCATTGGCGTTCCTCAAGATGATCTCGCAAACCGTGTCGCCGACTCGGTATTTTTGCGCATCGTCGAGCCGGCGAAGCCGGATCAGGTGTTTTGTATAGTCGGTCTTGCTGGCGTCCCGCGACGCCGACTGCCTCGCGCCGACGGCGACGAAGCCCTCTCTCTCCAGGCCGCGCAGGACCTCGATGGTCGGTATGGCGCGAAAGCGCTCGGAGCGGCTGGCGTGCGGCCGCGCCGCGAAGATCGACGGGGCGACCCGGCGCATCTCGTCTTCCGAAAGCGCCCGCGCGCCGTCGTCGAAGCGGGCCGTGCGGGGGGCGTAAACCGCGCCGCCGACCCGAGGCCGGCCGGTGGGCGAAGGACTCGGCTCGATGGCGCCGAGGATCGTCGAGGTCGCGCGGTCATAAAGTTTCGCCGTAGAGTCCATGGTTTTCGGGGAGTTTGTTGGCTTCGCGTCCATGGTGCTTGCTCCTGATGGGCACGCCCCAAAACCGGGGCGGGGCTACCGCCTCCTCAGGGTATAGGAATTTACTCCTAATGTCAAGCTTTGGTTTGAAAGAAAGCTCGATAAACAGACGACAAAAAGCGCCGAACGAACCCGCGCCGTGGCCCTGTTTCCTTGGTTTTTATTGAAGTCGTCGAGATCCACGTGTTGGCCTAGACCCAACAGTCGTGGCACCGGCCGCCATTTGGCAGAGATGCCCACGAAGTGCGGCTTTTGATGGCGGGACGACGCCCTCGTGGCGACACTTTTGACATTTCGCCCGTTGAACCGGGCCTCGTTTCGTCGATTAAATCCACAGGATTCCGTCCTGTGGGGTTATCACTTTTGACAAAAGACGCTTTCTGTAAAAAGTCTGGCCTTCGATCAGCGCAAAATCGGCTCAGAATCGATTTGGCGGCTGGTGACACGACTATTGGATCTAGGCCATTTGGGAGTGAGCAAAGAAAAAGGCACCCCATTTCTGGGGTGCCCCTTCCATTACAACCACCTTACAAGCAAGAAGAACATCGAAACCAGCTCCAAGGGCACATGGCACCCGATGCCGATACGATAACTCTTACCGCACGGTTGGCTGGCTTCGAGATAGAGGACCATTTTCATGGCTTACTCCGTCTCTTACACGTGGGTCCCTTGTTGTAGGCGGCGACGCGCATGAGGCCAGCGGTTTTGGGAGTTTTTTACCTGTAGTCCGGTTGGTGATCTCCCAAGACACGCTCCGACTATTTCTGTGTCCGGCTATAGCTGGGATTTCGCATGGAGGCCTTCAAGGGGTAGGCGATTTTTTGGCGGCTTCATCATCCCCCTCGAAGAGCGGTCATGCCTCAAGCCTCTCGCCCCATGTGAACGCCGCGCGCTTTTCGACCGGGGCATGTGCAGATTAACGCCTTGCAAAACCTCTACCTTTCGCAAGTCTGATATGACCTTCAGGAGACACTGGCGGAAGCCGTACGAGGAACCCAAGCGCGGCGGCGTGTGCCCCAGCCCGGCAACAACTACCGGGGGCTGCCTTATGAAAACTGCAATAACGACTCGCCCAGCGACCCACGAATGTTGTCTATTAGGGAACCTGCAGGCGAGCCTTCCGGTTTTGGAAAGGATACGGAGGAACATGACGCTAATTAGAGCCATTGAGATCGAAAATTTTCGCAGTGTGAAAGCTCTGAAGTGGCAACCTCGCGCACGGGTTAACTGCCTTATCGGTTCTGGTGACAGCGGGAAGTCAACGATTCTGGACGCGATCGACTACTGCATCGGCGCACGTCGCGCACTGCAAATGATTGACTCGGATTTCTGCGGCCTCGATATCGAAAAACCCATTCGCATCTGCGTGACACTCGGCGCTCTCCCCGACGAGCTGAAAAGCATCGACACCTATGGGCTTTATCTACGCGCCATTGACGCCACTAATGGACAGATTTTGCCCGAGCCTGAAGTAGGCTGCGAAACCGTTCCTACCGTGCAATTGCTCGTCGAGAGCGATCTCGAACCGCAATGGTCGCTCGTTTCTGCCCGCGCCGCCGCACAGGGACAGTCACGATCCTTGAACTGGGCTGACCGCATCCGGCTCTCACCAACACGGCTCGGAGCAATCAACGACAACCATCTGACTTGGCGGCGCCGCGCGCTGCCCGGGGCGTCAAGGTCTTATGCCGGCCCGTTGCATTCGCTGCAATAGACCCCTATCGCTGGGATCCAATTTATAGGCCATACGCCAATTCGTCGCCGCTTGCTGGCGGTTGCCGAGCAGATTATAGGCTATTCCGCGATCGATATAGGCGACGGTCAGCGCAGGGCTCAGCCGCACCGCCTCGTCGAACTCTTTGATGGAACCAGCGATGTCTGGCCCCTTGTCACATTTGAACGCCCGAGCCGGCCCGCCAACAGCCCAGCGCGACCGATCCGCCGTTGGCTGGCCATATTTCTTGCAGGGTTCGACCGTGGCCAGTTCCGCGTCGAGATAAGCGGCGCCGCGCAGGGAGTGGGCATAGGCTTCGTTGGGACGCTGCGCCAAGGCGGCGTCAATATCGGACAGCGCCTCTGCGTTCATCCCGGCGGACATTTTCGCTCTGGCCCGAAGAATAAGGGCGTCGTAATTCTTCGGCTCGATTTCGAGCAGTGTCGTCAGATTCGAAATGGAGTCGGCGTAGAGGCGCTTGTCGAAATAAATTTGCCCACGTTTTTGCAAGGCGTAAGCAAGCTTGGGGTTTATCTTCAGCGCGGCCGTGTAGTCGAGCAAGGCCTGATCGACATTGCCGAGCTGCTCGTTCACATAGCCCTTGTTGAGGTCGAGGTAGAAATTCTTGTAACCGAGCCGCGTCGCCTCGGCCAGATCGGTCGCCGCCGCGCGATAGTCGCCAAGCTCTACCCTGGCCTCGCCGCGATAGTAAAAGGCCTCGCCATTGGTCGGAGAGGCGGCAATCACCGCCGTGGCGTCGGAAATCACTTCCGCGAATTGTTTGCGAGCGCTGTTGATGCGTATGCGGACGGTCTTGGCCCAAACGAGCTGGGGATCGAGCCGGACTGCTTCGTTCGCCTCGGCGAGCCCCCGCTCCGAGTCGTTTTTCATGAAATAAGCAAGGCCAAGGTTGGCGTGGGGAAGCGCCCAGTTCGGTTTGGCGGCCAGCGCGGTCTGGAAGTCGGCGATGGCGAGGTCGTAATTCCCTTTATCCAAATAAACCGCGCCGCGATAATTGACCGCGCCCGGGGCCGGCGGCGCGAGAGCTATGGCCTGTGTGAAATCGGCGATGGCGAGGTCGACTTGGCCCTTCATGCTATAGACGCGCCCCCTGTTATGGTAGGCTTCAGCGAGCCAGGGATCCGTCCGGGCGAGGGTGGCTATCAATTCGCCGCAGACGACCAACGCCGTATCGTAATTCTTGCCGATACAGGCCTCCCGATCAGCTTGCGTGGCCGCGGTCGGCTTCGCGGGCGCGGCGGGACCGCTCGGAGCGGGACCGCCCGGCGCCGCCATAGGCTTCACCCAGGGCGCGCCGGCTGGAGCGCCGCCCGGATCGGTGGGATTGAAAATCAGCAGCAGGGCGAGCAGCGACGACGCCTGCGGCCAGAAATACCAGGCGCGACGGTAGCCCGCGTCGTTTTGCCAGTGGGCTTGGTGCAATGCCGCGAAATTGGCCAGAATGCCGGTCATCGGCGCATTATCCTCGACACTGTTTCGGTCAGATCCTATCGGCTAAGGCGGCTTCGATGTCGGCTATCTCCAGGCGGGACAAATCGGCCTTCGGGTCGGCGCTGATCCGCATCGCCTGCGCGTCGCGGGCATGTTCCAGCAGCGAACGCATCTCGCGCGCATTGCCCCAGTTCTCGCGCCTGCGCATGGTTTCGATCCACGGCCTCAGCTTCGCCTCCACGTCGTCGGGCAGGACATAGCTTGACTGTTTGGCCATCAGTCGCAGAATATTGACCAGTTCGGACGCCTCGTAGGCCGGGAATTCGATCGTGCGCGTAAAGCGGCTTTCCAGCCCGGGGTTGGCGCCGATGAATCTGCGCATCTCGTTGGGATAGCCGGCCACGATCACAATGATCCGGTCGCGGTTGTCCTCCATGAATTTCAGCAAAGTGTCGATCGCTTCCTTGCCGAAGTCGCCGCTCAGCGACGACCCCTCGGAGAGCGCGTAGGCCTCGTCGATGAACAAAATGCCGTCAAGCGCGGACTTGCAAACATCAAGCGTCTTGGGCGCGGTTTGTCCGATATAACCGGCGACTAGGCCGGCGCGATCCACTTCCACGACTTGGCCTTTGCGCAGCACGTGCAGTGAGCGGTAAATGTCGCCGAGCGAGCGGGCCACCACGGTTTTGCCCACCCCGGGCGGGCCGGTGAACACCATATGGCGGCTCGTCGTCGCCACCGGCAGCCCCTGCTCGCGGCGCTTCCTTTCGACCTCGAGGCTGGCCAGCAGCTTGTTGACCTCGGCTTTCACCGAGTTGAGACCGATCATTTGCTCAAGATCGTCCAGCGCCTCGTCGGCGGTGCGCTGCACCGGCACCGAGGACAAGTCCACATTGAGGCGCCGTCCCGGCGTATAGCCGGCGCCGGCGGGAACGAGACCGAAAGCGGTCGGCTCCAGCGCGAAGCGCACGGCGACATAAGTCAACGCCGCACCCGCCGAGAGAATCAGTGTCGCCGTCGCGAGCTTGATCGCGATGGCCGCCCAATTGGCACCGGCGAACCAAGCCGCAGGTCCGCTGCCCGGATTGATCACCCATGCGCTAACGACGCTGGCGACGATGGATACGATGAAGAACGCCAGCATCGGCCGCTTCGACAAGAAATCTGTCATAGGTTCGGGCTCCGTGATCGACCATCAGCAGGGATTGGCGGGCGTCCAAACGACGGGAATATGGGCCGACGCAGGGTCCGCGCCCACGATCCGCCCGGGAGTCAGCCAGATCGTCACCGGGCGCAACGCCCCCTCGACGAACAGTTCGCCCTTCCCGGCGAGATAGGGCGCGGGAAACGGGATAGCTACGCGGCGGGGGGATTCCGTCAGCAGGATCGACGGCGACTGATAGGCGCCGGACCTTATCCTCACCGACAGCGGCGTCGGCCCCGCCTGCGCCTGAAGCACCACATAGGCCAGCGGCTCCTTGCACCGACGCGCATCCTCGATCGCTTGCGCCGCCTCCGACTGTTGAATCGAGACAATAGCGTCGTAGAGGTCGGCCCGCGCGACCATTTGCAACGCTGAGGGGGCGCTCGGAACCTCGCGGCCGATGATCGCCGCCGCAGCCAATCCCGTGAGGAGAGCGGCGACGATATAGGCGGCCATAAGGCGCGTGTTGGATGATGGCGGCGGCGCTGGCGGCTTGGCCGACACATTCGAGGCGCCTTCCGCGCTTTGGGCGCCTGTGCTGGATTGGCTCATCGTTCTGCGCCTCATTGGCGTCGTCTCGACGGCGCGGGCCGCGCCTGAAATGCCTGTTTCTCCGCGAAAGGTTACATCTAAGTCGCCGCTTCATACAAATATTCGCGCGCACCATGAGGACAGCCGCGGCATCATGACGCAAACAGATCAAGCGAGATTGGGAGGCCGCCGTAAAAGAAGCAGCGGAATAAGATGCTGGGGATTGGCGAAGGCCTGCCCCCATTTTATTGCTAGCGAATAGCAGCAAAGACGGTCAACTTCGATGATGGGTGCCACGCGGGTCGGCAACCACACCTTTCGCGCCACCGGCGTCACCGCGTATCCGTGTCAGCGCGGCCGATGGAGAAACGCGTCCCGCTGTCGCATGGGTATCGTCGCGCCACACTAGGGTCCGGACTCATAACCAGTAGCTGACGGTGGCGGCGATGCAAACCGCGGCGAGGAAGTTGGCGGCGTTTCGGTCGTATCGTGTCGCGACCCGCCTGAAGTCTTTCAGTCGGCAGAACATGCGTTCGATGGCGTTGCGATTGCGGTAGAGGAACGGCGAAAAGCAGTTCTTCCATTTGCGATTGGCCTTGGGCGGGATGTTCGGCATCGCGCCGTCTTTCTCGACTTGCCGCCGGATCGCGTCGCTGTCGTAACCCTTGTCGCCATGGAGGATTTCGCAAGCGGGAAGCCGTGCGAGAAGCTCGGCGCCCGCGACGCAATCCGCGACATTGCCGCCCGTGAGCATGAAGGCGATGGGGCGACAACTCGCGTCGGTCAGCGCGTGGATTTTGGTCGTGCGTCCGCCGCGCGAGCGGCCAATGGCCTGATTTTTCTCCCCCCTTCGCCTCCGCTGGCCGAGCGGTGCGCCTTCACCGCCGAGGAGTCGATGAGAACCTCCGCCGGCGGCCCGCCAGCTTGCGCGAGCGCGTGGAACAGGTCGATCCAGACGCCTTTGGCCGCCCAACGGACATAGCGATTGTAGAGCGTTTTCTTCGGACCGTATTCCGGCGGCGCGTCGATCCAGCGCCCGCCCGACTTGAGCACATGGACTATGCCGCTGATGACTCTCCGGTCGTCGACCCGGGCCTTGCCGCGCGTGTCGGTGGGAAGATGCGGCGCGATCTTCGAAAACTGCGCGTCCGTCAGCCAGAATTGATCCAGAATCATCGGCGTTTCC
>Ga0182013_10008021_pt1 | contig 11457 bp, 7 predicted proteins | sample 612S2MmetaG_FD_120487 | JGI IMG/M metagenome (GOLD analysis project Ga0182013, IMG submission 120487) | Permafrost microbial communities from Stordalen Mire, Sweden - 612S2M metaG | ecosystem: Environmental > Terrestrial > Soil > Wetlands > Permafrost | place: Sweden: Stordalen | collected...
CGCCCCATCCCAAACCACGCTGGACCAGGCCACACTCGATCTCGAATCCCTCACCGCCGACGTCGTCGCCCTGGCCATAAAGGCCGGAGCCTCCGACGCCGAAGCCGTTGTCCGCGAAGGCGATGAGTTCAGCGTCAACGTCCGCATGGGCGAAGTCGAAACCCTCAAAGAATCCGGTTCTCGCGGCCTCGGCCTCCGCGTTTTTCTCGGCGCTCGCTCCGCCTCCACTTCCACTAGCGACTTCACGCCCGAAGGCATCCGCCAGCTCGTCGACGGCGCCGTGGCCCTGGCCAAAGTCACTGAAGAAGATCCCTTCACTGGCCTGCCCGACGCCGCCGAATTCGGCTCCTGCCTATCAGAAACCGGCAACCTCCACCTCTACTTCGACGACGTCTACTCCCTCAGCGGCCCCGAGCGCATCGACTGGGCTCGCCGCTGCGAAGCCGCCGCCCTCGCCGCCGATCCGCGTATCACCAACTCTGACGGTGGCAGCTTCGACGCCGCCACCGGCCGCAAAATCCTCGCCAACTCCCGCGGCTTCCTCGGCAGCTATCGCACCAGCTACGCCGGCGTCTCGGCCGCCCCCCTCGCCATGGACGCCGACGGCAAAATGCAACGCGATGGCTGGTGGACGGGCGCCCGCCGCATGGCCGATCTCGATTCGCCAGAATCTGTCGGAAAGGAGGCGGCTCGGAGAGCCCTGCGCCGCCTCGGGGCACGCAAAGTTCCCACCCAGCGCGTCCCCATCGTCTTCGCCCCTGAGGTCGCCCGCTCCCTCATCGGCTCCGTCTTCGAGGCTGCTTCCGGCGACGCCATATGGCGTCATGCGTCGTACCTCGCCGGCAAACTCGGCACCCAGATCGCCGCGCCCTCGCTGACCATCGTCGACGACAACGCCATGCTCCTGCCCAACGGCGCCGGCGGCTTCGGTTCCTCGCCCTTCGATGGCGAAGGCCTGCCCTCCCGCCGCACCATCATCGTCCAGAACGGCGTCCTCCAGACCTGGCTTCTCAACACCTACACCGCCCGCAAGCTGGGAATGAAGTCCACCCACAACGCGTCCAGAGGATTGGCCGGCACTCCCGGCATCGGTTGCGGCAACCTCTATCTCGAGCCCGGAACCCTCACGCCCGATCAGATCATCGACGAAGTGCAAGCCGGCCTCTACGTCACCGGCCTCATGGGCTTCGGCACCAACACCGTCACCGGCGACTATTCGCGCGGCGCCACCGGTCTTTGGATCGAGAACGGCCAGCTCACCCACGCCGTGGAAGAAGTCACCATCGCCGGCAACCTTGCCGAAATGCTCATGAACGTCACTGCCATCGGCAACGACCTCGTCTTCCGCGGCTCCGTCGCCAGCCCCACCTTCCGCATCGACGGCATGACCCTCGCCGGAGCCTGATTGAAGGGTACGGGCTTTAGCCCGTACATTAAGCCAAAGAGGACGTTGGGCTTTAGCCCCCGAGGGAATGCTCCGCTCCCCGCTGCAATCGATCAGCGTCAGAACCGGGGCGGCCCAGAGAGGAGAGACGCGGTTGACACCCGATTTGCAATCTCTCCCCTTCGATCCAACAGACCCCGAGGCTGCACTGCTCCAACTGCCCCATGCCTCCGCCGTCTTCGCCCTCTATGGAGCCGACATCCACGCAGAACCCTACATCGGCCGCACCCCCAACCTCCGCGCCCGCCTCGAACGACTCCTTCAACCATCCCCCAAGCACCCTCGCCGTCTCCATCTCGCCGGCCGCGTCCGTCGCATCGAATACCGCCTCACCGGCTCCGACTTCGAATCCCTCCTTCTCCAGTTCGAGCTGATCGAAAACGTCTACGGCCCAAAGTCCCTTCAGCGCATGCACCTCGGCGCACCAGCCTTCATCCGCTACCTCGGCTCCAACGCCTATCCACGCATCACTGTTACGAATCGCCCTAGTCAGCGCGAAGCCAACTGGGCCTATGGACCATTCGCCTCCCGCGCCGCCGCCGAGCGCTTCGCCGACGAAGCCCTCAAGCTCTTCCTGCTGCGCCGCTGCACGTTCGAACTGGAGCCCGATCCCAGCTATCCCGGCTGCGTCTACTCCGAAATGAAGATGTGCCTCGCCCCCTGCTTCAAGGGCTGCACCGATGAGCGCTACGCCGAAGAAAGCTCTGCCGTTGAGCAATTCATCGCCACGCGCGGAGAAAGCCGCCTCGTCACCCTCCGCACCCAGCGCGACCAGGCCTCTACCGATCTCGAATTCGAAACCGCCGCTTCCCTCCACGCCCAGGTTCAGCGCGTCGAATCCGTTCGCGCCCTCGCTCCCGAGCTCGTCCGCCCCCTCAGTCAATTGCGCGCCGTCCTTCTTCAACCTGCCGCGAGTCCCGAAGAAGTCGCTGTCTTCGTCTTCGATCAAGGCCTGCTCCGCGGCCCCGCACTCTTCTCAACCCTGGGCATGCGCATCCAGAATGAGCAGTCCGGCTCCAGTTCTCTCTTCGCCCAGCCCCTCGCCATTGAGCCCATTCCCGAACCGCCAAAGCTCTCTGAGAATCCGCTCAAATCTCCGGCAAGCGCTTTGAAAGGGCGCGACTTCAGTCGTGCCGAAAAGGCCCAGGAAGAAAATGGGGCTTTAGCCCCTGAGGGAAGTCCTTCATCCGGCGCACCTGCGATGCCGGCACCATTCAAAATCCCCCGCGGCCTCCTCGAGTCCCGCCTCGAATTGGTATTAACTTCCCTAGCCGATGCGCCACCCGCAACCGCAACCGAACGCCAGGCCCATCTCGCTCTCCTCAAGCGCTGGTACTATCGCCCCGAAGTCCGCCGCACCGGCGAAATCTGCTTCCCCGACGCCGAGGGTCACTGGCCGCTCAAGTCCATTCTGCGCAGCATCGGCCGTGTCGCCGCCAAATCGCTCATCTCCGCCACACGCGCATAAAATCAAATCGACAAAACAGGCGGATCCGTGGCGGCAAATGAGTCAATTCGCGCAACGCTCAGTGAGGGCAACGGTCCTATCGCCGTCGGTCGCGCCAAAGAAGTCGCTGCCAGGGTCCTGGCCCAGCCCAGACTGTTTCGAGTGCTCATCCAATGCCTCTGGGACGATGACCGCGGCGTCGCCAATCGAGGCGCACATGCGATTGAACGCGTCACCCGCAACGGGGAGCCGCGCGCCATGACCCAACTGAATGCCTGGAAATCTTCGCTCCTCGGCCTGCTCCCGGATGCAGTGCAGAACAAGCTCCGTTGGCACCTCGCGGTCGTCGTTCCGCGACTGACGCTCAGTCCTCATGAGTGCGTCCGCGCCGCACAGGTTCTCGAATCCTGGCTCGAAGACAAAAGCAGCTCCATCGTGAAGACCATGGCCCTCCAGGGTCTCAGCGATCTCGCCGTCCAGGCTCCCTCACTTCTTCCCACCGTTCGCGATCTGCTGCGCATCCACAGTCGCAGCGGCACTGCCGCCATGCGCGCTCGAAGCCGCATTTTGTTAGCAAAAGCAGAGAAGTCCTCTTTGCGGGATCTCGCGTAGCGCTCGGCCTCGGCTGCTTCCTTCACCGGCCAGAAAAGTTCGTTGAAGCTGAGGCATTTTTTTGCGCCGGACCGGCCGCAAGGTTGTACGCTGGTCTCACAGTTCGTCTAGTCCGGCCCAACTGGGGTGCGCGTTCCTGGGCCGGCTCGCCGCTCAAAACCTGACAATCCAAGGAGGGACCCGATGCCGAAAGGAATGCTGAAGGCTTTGATCGTTTTGGGGTGCTTTGCTGCGGCCAGCAAGATCGCGCCCGCTCAGGAGGTGGTTCATGCACTCACCGGCACAATTAGCTCCGTTGACCCCAGTGCCAAATCCATCACGATCTTCACGGATCGGCATACTGAGAGTCATTTCAAAGACCTGACCAGTTCGAAGGTCCCTATCTCGTTTGACAAGAAGATTCGCGAGGACGCCACGCCTGCCGACGCCTTCAAGAAGCAAGGCGCCTACGTGATCCTCTTCTACTACGGCGGAGGCAGCGGACAAACTGCCGTAGCTATGCGCGACCTTGGCGCGGGACCCTTCACCGAAGAGACCGGAACCGTGATCAAATTTGAGAGCAGAGACCATTCGCTCTCGGTCAAAGATGCTTCCGGCGTCGTGCAGTCGTTCAAGATCGCCGAGAGAACGGTAGCCGAAACCGGCGTCGGTGCAGAGGAGGGTTTCAAGTTCCAGATCCAGAAAGGCGACCAGATACGCGTTCTCGCCTCGAGCGTCAGTGGAAACCCAACCGCCCTGTTTGTAAGCAGCATGTAAGTGTTGCGTCCCGGGCCAGCCTGGCTACTCGCTGATACACTTGACCCGTTAGAGCTTTGCATCGCAACTGGCCCAGTCTCTGAAAATCTTATGGTCGAGCTGCTCCCCTCCATCCTCTCCGCGGACTTCGCCCACCTGGCCGACCAAGTCGCTGCAGCCGAGCGCGGTGGAGGCACGGCCATCCACGTCGACATTATGGATGGGCACTTTGTTCCCAACATCACCATCGGTCCACCAGTGGTGAAGAGCCTGCGCAAAGCCACCAGCCTGCCCCTCGACTGCCACCTGATGATCGATAACCCCAACGAATTCATTCCCGACTTTGCCGATGCCGGGGCCAACTGGGTCAGCGTCCACTGGGAAGCCTGTCCGCACCTCCATCGCACCCTTCAGCTCATCGCCCACCACGGCATGCAGCCCGGCGTAGTTATCAACCCTGCGACGCCGGTAGATTTCCTTATCGAAATCCTTCCCATGGTCCACCACGTCCTCGTCATGAGCGTGAATCCCGGCTTCGGCGGACAGGAGTTTATCCCTTTCTCGCTGAAAAAGCTGGCCCGCCTGGCCGAATTGCGCCGCGAACTGGGTCTGACGTTTAAAATTGAAGTCGACGGCGGTGTAGCTCACGACACGGTCGCACAGGTCGTCAAAGCAGGAGCGGAATTGCTGGTGGCCGGCAATGCCGTCTTCGGCCAGGGCCAACCGGAAGCAGATGCACACGCCCTGTTGACCGCAGCCCGCAAAGCCGCCGGCGAGTAAGCGCATGGCGGCGCAAGTTAAGATTGACAAGATTCGGAAACGGTCGCCGGCCCATGGGCGAGCGGCCGCAATGAGGGTTTATGAATCGGTTGTTCCACAAGATCGCCGCGGCATCTCTTGCGTTTCTCCTGCTGGGCACGCTGGCGGCCCACGCCGACAAGAAGCCCAAGAAAAAGAAGAACACCGACCTGAGCGCCAACCCGCTGGCCGATGTCAACTCCAAGCAGCCCGACAAGGAGCTGTTCGACAAGGCCATGATTGCCCTGAAGAAGGGCCGCTTCGACGTCGCCCGGCTCGATCTCCAGACCATGCTCAACACCTATCCGGAGTCTGAATACCGCATGCGCGCCAAGCTGGCCGTCGGCGATAGCTGGTTCAAGGAAGGCGGCACCGCCGCGCTCACCCAGGCCGAAGCCGAATACAAGGACTTCATCACCTTCTTCCCCAACGCGCCGGAAGCGGCCGAGGCGCAGATGAAGGTGGCCGACATCTACTACCAGCAAATGGAAAAGCCTGACCGCGACCCCAACAATGCCGAACGCGCCGAATCGGAATACCGCAACATGATCAACATGTTCCCGGATTCCACCTTGGTTCCACGCGCCAAGCAGAAGCTGCGCGATGTGCAGGAAGTGCTGGCCGAGCGCGAAGCCACCATCGGCCTCTATTACGAAACTCGTGAGAATTACGGCGCCGCCATCGCCCGCCTTGAAACCGTCACCGACACCTATCCGCTCTACTCCAAGAGCGATCAGGCTCTCATTGGCATCGGCGACGCCTATGCCGGCGAAGCGCGCCGCGTGCAGATGCAGTCCAATCTGCCCGGAGCACTTCGTGAGCGCCTGCACTCCATGTACTCTGACCGCGCGGCCCAGGCCTATGCCAAGGTCATCACCCGCTATCCCATGGCGCCTCACGTCGAAGACGCCCGCGACCGCCTCGTCGCCATGAATCGCCCCATTCCCGAAGCCTCGCAGGAAGCAGTTGCGGAAAACGACGCCGAGGAGCGCAGCCGTCAGGCTCTGCACTTTAGCGACAAAACCCTCGGCCTCATCAAGCACGGCCCCACGGTCGTTGAAGCCGTCCACGTTGGCGAGCCGTCTCTTGAAGACCCCAAGCGCACACTCGCTCCCGACATCACCAAGCAGAACGTCGCCATGTTCAACGAGGCGGTCAACGTTGGCAAGCCACCGGCGCCTCCCGCGAACGCCATCACGCCGACTGGGGCCAATGAGCCGCCGCGCAGCGATCAGCCTTCGTCCGCTCCTTTGCAGCTTGCGCCACCAGCCGGCGGCACGGGCGTCGGCGCAGAGGTCCTCTCCGCGCCCTCAGGGTCCGCGCCCATTACGGGTGGCGCTCCCAACGACGGCTCCGCCGGCATGAAGGCCGTCGGCCCCACCAATACCGCCCTTCCCGCGGCGGAAAAAGCAGCCGAAGCTCCTGTGCAGATCAACGAAGTCAAATCCAACGGGCCCACGGTCACCAACACCACCGACAAGAAGAAGCCCAAGGTCAACGACAAGGAAGAGTCCGACAGCAAGAAGAAAAAGAAGAAGGGCCTTGCCAAGCTCAATCCGTTTTAACTTTTCCCTCATCCGCAATCACAAAGGCCGCATCCACCGATGCGGCCTTTGTGATTGCTATCGTCTTATTCCCTATTCCCTATTCCCTTCGCGTCACTTCCCGCCGTGCAAACACAATCCTTGAATCCCTGCGCCGAATCATTCTCCAGCCCGCACGCATATTGCGGCCACACCATCCCCAGCAGCGGATTCTCGACCCCTACAAAGAAATCCTTGATGTAATCGCGACTCGTATCCTTCGTCGCTCCTGAATCGGCCCTGAATCCCGCAATCTCCTCGCTCACACCGCGCGCTGAAAATTCAGACTCGTGGAATGTCTTCCCCCAGTCGTACTCCTCGCGCCAGCTCGTCTCGATGCCCGTCGCATTCGACGCCGCAATCACCCGGTAATCCTTCAACTCCGCCGTCCCCGCATCCACCCGCGCCAGCGTGAACGACGAAGCATTCCCGTTGATCGGAGAAATCGAAGAAACCATCTTTACCGGCACACCTTTTCCGCCCGCAGCTTTGAAGACACGCACCTCATCCATGTGCGTATGCGCAAAGATGGCCAGCTTCACCACGTCGCCATATTCCTCAAGAACGTCCGCCAGCCTTTCCGAGCGTAGATACATCCGCGGCCCCTTTGCCCCGCAAGCTTCGTCCATATGCGTCGCCGTCGAGTGCATATCCACTCCCGGCGGAATGTGCGCCATCACCCAGACCCGCTCATGCCTGCCGCGCGCCTCTGCCAGTTGCGCCGCCAGCCATGCAATCTGCTCGTCCCCGGCCGTCGCATCAGGCTTTCCCCCACACGTCACGTACTTCGCCCCCATAAACTGGTCGTCGAGCACCAGCATGCGCGCGTTCTCCATGGGCAACCGCGCGCTGAAGTACCCGCCCGCCGCATACGAATCCACAATCCCTTTCCGCTCCGCCGCGGGAAAGCTCTTCGCAACCTCCTCACCCACCGCCGCCAGAAACGCGCTGTGCGCATCAAGTTTGTAGTCGCCGCAGTCGGAGTCGTTATTGCCCAGCGCCACATATACCGGCACACCCGCAATCGCCTCATCCAGCTGGTCGATCACAAAATCGATCGTCTTCTCCACAAACGCACGGTAGTCTCCCGGAGCCGCATGCGGAAACGCCGCGCCAAACTTGCACTCAAACGAATGCGAGATCAGGTCCCCGCTCACCGTCGCAAACTTGGCGACGGCTCCATCGCGCCGAATCGCCCGCATGCTCGACTGCCATAGCGGATACGACGTGTCTTCTCCCCGCGTCGGACACTTCTTTTCAAGCGCGGCAAAGCTCGCCTCGCGGTCCGCCGACGGCGCGGCTTCCAGAATCCCCTTCCACGCGCTCACCGGCGCCGTCGCAAGCTTCTCGACCTTCCCCGGATCGAAGAACGGCTCAAAGTGAATATCGCTCACCAAGACCGCCGGAATTGTCTCCGCTGCCTGGGTTGAAAACTTCTGCTGCCCCCTGGCCCCGTTGACGGTCGCTACCGACAAAAAGACAGCGATTCCACACCAAGCCAAACCACCACCCAAGCGTACTTTCCGCCTTTTCGCAGCCACCATGGCTCACTCCCCTCAACGACTGTCGTTCCAGCAGAATACCGCAGGCCCGCACGCACGTTTCCTCGCCCGCTGGCTCGGTTCGCGCTTGCCCTATCTGGTAAAGTGAAGGTTGGTCTCCTCGCCCAAAACCCTCGTGCGCAGAGGGTTCCGCGCAGATCGGGGACTCGCCGGAAGACCCATGCCCCACGACCTGCCCAAAGCCTACGACCCCACAGCCATCGAAGATCATTGGGCTGAATATTGGGTCCGCGAAAACCTCTTTACCCAGCCCACGCCCGACGCCGGTCAAACGGAGCAGGGCGAGCCGTTTACCATACTTCTTCCTCCGCCCAACGTCACCGGCCGACTGCACATGGGCCACATGCTCAACCAGACGGAGATGGATATACTCACCCGCTGGCGTCGCATGTCGGGCCGTCGCGCCCTCTGGCTTCCCGGCACCGACCACGCCGGCATCGCCACGCAGATGATGGTCGAGCGCCAGCTCGCCGAAGAGGGCACGTCTCGGCAGGCATTAGGCCGCGAAGCATTCGTTGCACGCGTCTGGGAGTGGAAGCGCCACTACGGCGGCGCTATCCTCAGCCAGATGAAGCGCCTCGGCGCCTCCGTCGACTGGCAGCGCGAGTACTTCACCATGGATGAGAACCTCTCCGTGGCCGTCCGCGAAGCCTTCACGCGCCTCTACCATCAGGGACTCATCTACCGAGGCGCCTACATCGTCAACTGGTGCCCCCGCTGCCAGACCGCCATCAGTGACCTTGAGGTCGTCTACGACGAGCACAAGGGCCACCTCTGGGAGATCCGGTACCCAGTCTTAAACGATCAAGGCCAGAAATCCGGCGAGTACCTCACGGTCGCCACCACGCGCCCCGAAACCATGCTCGGCGACAGCGCCGTCGCCATCCATCCTGACGACGAGCGCTACACGCACCTGCACGGCAAGAACCTTCGCCTGCCGCTCATCGGCCGCGAGATCCCCATCATCCTCGACGAGTGGGTCAGCCGCGACTTCGGTACCGGCGCCGTCAAGGTCACGCCCGCGCACGACCCCAACGACTTCGCCCTCGGCCAGCGCCACCATCTCCCCTCCATCAACATCATGGACGAGACCGCGCACATCAACTCCGAAGGCGGCCCCTACGCCGGCCTCGACCGCTACGTGGCTCGCAAAAAGATCGTCGCCGATCTCGAAGCCCAGGGCCTCCTGGCGGGGATCAAGGATCACATCCACAACATCGGCCATTGCGACCGCTGCAAGACCGTCGTCGAGCCGCGCCTCTCCACGCAATGGTTCGTGGCCGTCAATAAGCCAACATCCGAGCGCGGCGCTTCGATGGCCGGCCTCGCCCGCGACGCCGTCAAAGAAGGCCATATCCGGTTCACTCCCGAGATGTACAAGAAGACCTATCTCAACTGGATGGAGAACATCTACGACTGGTGTATCTCGCGCCAGCTGTGGTGGGGCCATCGCATCCCCGCGTGGCATTGCGCCGTCTGCCACCAGATCACTGTGCCGCAGCCCGGCGCGCCCGATCCTACCGCCTGCGCCCACTGCGGCTCCGCCGAAATCACGCAGGAGACCGACGTCCTCGACACCTGGTTCTCTTCTGGTCTGCTCCCCGTCTCCGTCTTCGGCTGGCCCAACTTCACCGGCTCTAATTCCGCACACACGACGGGTGCCCCATCCTTTCCGCGCACTTCAGCGGAAAGGGTGGGAGAGCACGATCCCCAATCTGACGCGGTGAAGGGTACGGGCTTTAGCCCGTACGTTGCGGCTTCCCAAAACGAAGGGGCTTTAGCCCCCGGGGGACAAGACCGCGCCGACTTCGACGCCTTCTACCCCACCAGCCTCCTCGTCACCGGCTTCGACATCCTCTTCTTCTGGGTCGCCCGCATGATCATGTTGGGCTGCTGGTTCGCCGGCGACGTCCCCATGGCCGACGGGAGCAAGCGCTCACTCGCCGACGCGGTTCCTTTCAAAGAGGTCTATATCCACGCCCTGGTCCGCGATGCCAACCGCGAGAAGATGTCCAAGACCAAGGGCAACGTCATCGACCCCATCGAGATCGTCAAGCAATACGGGACGGACGCGGTGCGCTTCACCCTCGCCAGCATGGCCTCGCCCGGCACCGACATCGCCTTCAACGTCGCCCGCACCGAAGGCTACCGCGCCTTCGCCAACAAAATCTGGAATGCCGCCCGATTCCTCTTCATGAACGTGGACCGCGCCGCCGAACTCGGCATCACCGTCGATCCCGCCGCGCTAGGCTCCATGCCCACAGCAAGCCCCAGCGATCCGCTCGAAGCCCGCTGGATCGTCGCCGAACTTCATTCGACCGCTCAACTTGTAAGCGAAGAGCTACAGAACTATCGATTCGATGAAGCAGCCAACACGATCTATCAGTTTTTCTGGGGCAGCTTCTGCGACTGGTATCTCGAGATCGTCAAGCTCCGCCTCGACTTCTCCGAAACCGCGGACAAAGCCCAAACCAAGGCCGCCCTCACCACACTCGTCAGTGTCTTCGAGTCCGCTCTCCGCCTGCTCTCGCCCTTCATGCCCTTCCTCACTGAGGAGATATGGCACGCGCTCTACGACGGCAACCCGCCAGCAAGATCTATTGCTTTGACGGTGTATCCTCAGTCGGCTCCCTGGGATCTGCAGGTACTTCCCCAGATGCACTGGGTCCAGGAACTCATCACGGAAATCCGCGCGCTTCGCAAAGAAATCGGCGTCGAGGAAAAGGCCATCGTGCCCATCGAGCTCCGCACAGATGCGGCCTCCCGCAAGCTTGCCGAGGAAAACAGCACGATCGTCGAGCGCCTCGCCCGTGTCTCCGAAGTTCGCTTTGTCGACGAAATCTCGACCGGGCCCGCCAAGCACTCCACCCCCGCCTTCGACGTGGCCGTTATCTACGAACGCACCATCGACGTCCCCGCCGAACGCGACCGCTTGACAAAGGACATCGCCAGGTACGAAAAAGGCTTAGCCGCCGCTGAACGCCAACTGTCCAACGAAGCCTTCCTCCAGAAAGCTCCACCCCCCGTGGTCGAAGGCCTCAAAAAGCAGGAAGCCGAAACCCGCCTCCTGCTCGAAAAAGCCAGGGCCGCGTTCGACGCTTTACCGAAAAGTTGAACCGTTTCCCCTGGGCACGACCAAACTGATCACTAACCACTGATCACTGACCACTCGCTTATGGATTGGAAGAGCCACAAGATCGACGCACTCCTCGAACAGGCCCTGGTCGAAGACCAGGCCGTGAAGGATGCGACCACCAGCCTCACCATCGATCCCGA
>Ga0182013_10008023_pt1 | contig 11453 bp, 10 predicted proteins | sample 612S2MmetaG_FD_120487 | JGI IMG/M metagenome (GOLD analysis project Ga0182013, IMG submission 120487) | Permafrost microbial communities from Stordalen Mire, Sweden - 612S2M metaG | ecosystem: Environmental > Terrestrial > Soil > Wetlands > Permafrost | place: Sweden: Stordalen | collected...
CTCAACCAGCACCGCGCCGCAGACGGCGCTTGAGATCGCCATGCCGTAGGCGGTCAGGAACAGAAACACGATCAGATGGCTCGGCTGCGAGACCATGGTCACGCCGAAATAGGCCAGCGCCGCGAGCCCGTTGGCGAACAGCACATAGGCCTTTCGACGCGAGCCGAAGATCGGGATGAAATCCGACACCACGCCGTACAGCGGCTTGATGAACCAGGGGAAAGTCAGGGCCGCCAGATAGGCGGTCACCTGGACGGGCGTCCAATGCAGCACTTGTTTCAGATAATAGTTGAGCGGCTGGGAAATCATCCCCGCCATCTGCCCCATGCCCTCCGCCACATAGACCAGGGCGAAGAACACCATCAGCCGTTGGATTTCCGGGCTTCGGGTCGATGGGGATGTCGGCGTGGTCGCGAGGGCGCTGTCGGGCATCTCGATCCGATCCTGAGTCTCCCGTCAGACCATCCGGTGTGTCGTCTCCGAGGTCAAACCTTGTCCAGGGCGTCAGACGCGACTTTCCGCCAGGTGATCGCGCCCGGATCACGCGCCAGTTGCTCTTCCAGCACCCGGCGGTCGGCGTCCGAGGCGTCGCCCGTGCGGGCCTGGATACGCGCGGCCATCACCGGGGCCGGCGCTTCGAGCCAAACCCCCTCGAAGGCTGCGCCGCAAGCGCGCGCCAGGGTCTCGGCCGCCGCGCGCTCCTGCGGCCGCAGGAAAACGGCGTCCAGCACTACCGCGCAGCCGGCGCCGAGCGCGATCTTGGCCTCGTCCAGCATCCGGCCGTAAACCCGCTCGCTGGAGCCGGGACCATAGGCCTCGGCCGGTAACCGTTCGGCTGGAGCCCGGCCCCACAGTCGCTTGCGGATTTCGTCGCTGCGCAGCACCACTGCGCCGGGCGGCGCGCCCAGCGTCGGGGCCACGCGCCGCGCCCAGGTTGACTTGCCCGAACCGGACAGACCGCCCACGGCGCTGAGCGAGACCGGGCGGGCGCGAAGGTGACCCCGCGCCGAGGCCAGATAGGCCCGGGCCGCGGCGATATCGCCCATGTGGGCGCTCACATGGCAGCGCACGGATGCCCGCACCGACATGAATAGCGGCAAGGCGGCGAGCCCCTCCAACGCCGCCGGGCCGAAGGTTCGCGCCGCCTCGTCCAGATAGCCGTTCAGTACGCGGTTAGCCCCCGCGTCCTGGTCGCGATGGACAAGGTCCATCAGCAGGAACGCCAGGTCGTAGAGGACATCGATCTGGCTCAAACGGTCGTTGAATTCGATACAGTCGAACAGGACCGCCCCGCCGTGCTCGGCCAGGATATTGCCCAGGTGCAGATCCCCGTGGCAGGCGCGCACTTGACCTTGGGCGGCGCGGGCGCCGAGGAGCGGGGCCAGCCGATCGAAGACGGCCTGGGTGGCGCCGATCACAGCCGATACATCTCGCTCGCCCAGATCGGCCGCCAGGGCGCGCAGATGATCGGCGTTGGAGCGCACCACATAGCCGAGGCTGTCGCCGGCGCCCTGGACCTTTTGCGCCTCTGCATGGAAGCGCGCCACCTGCCGGCCAAGACTCTCGGCGAAGTCGCCCTGGACCCGGTCGGGCGTGTTGGACAGCACGGCATCGGCGTCGAAGCGTCGCATCTGCAGCGCCCGCTCCAGCCGCTCGCCCAGGCCATCGAAGGCCAGGCCCTCAGCCTCGCGCGTTATCCAGACGGCCGTCTGGTAGATGTCCGGGGCCGTGCGTCGGTTCAGCGCCAACTCCCGATCCACCGCCCAGGCCCGCTTGGCCCGGCTGGAAAAGTCGAGATAGCCGAAGTCGACCGCCTTCTTCAGCTTGAACGCGTGCGGCCCAACCAGGAACACCTGGCCAATATGGGTCTCGATCACCCGGTCCGCTTGGGCGGTCAGCCAAGCGCGGGCCTGGGCCAATCCCTCCTCGTCCGTCGTCACGGAAACAGCCGGCTCACGCTCCAGCCTTCGCCCTGGCGGCTGTAGGCCAATCGCTCATGCAGGCGGAAGGGACGGTCGCGCCAGAACTCGATGGCCACGGGCGACAGGCGATAGCCGTTCCAGTGCGGCGGCCGCGGGACGGCGCCCAGGCCGAACTTAAGGCTGAGCGCCGCCGCCTTCTTTTCCAAAGCGTGGCGCTCGGGCAAGGGCTGGGACTGGTCCGAGGCCCAGGCGCCGATCTGGCTGGAGCGGGCGCGGCTGGCGAAATAGGCGTCCGCCTCCTCGGGCGAAACGAGGCGGACCGGCCCGCGGACGCGGACCTGGCGACGCAGGGATTTCCAATGGAACAGCAGCGCCGCGCGGGGATTGGCGGCCAGCTCCAGGCCCTTGGCGCTTTGGCTATTGGTGTAGAACACAAAGCCGCCCGCATCGACGTCCTTGAGCAACACCATGCGCACGTCAGGCAAGCCTTCGGAGTCCACCGTGGCCAAGGCCATGGCGTTGGGATCGTTTGGTTCGCCCCTGCGCGCCTGCTCCAGCCAGGACTGGAACAAAGCGATGGGATCGTCGACCTCGGCCAGGGCGTCGGCGTCGGACGAGGCCTTGAGCTGATGCTCCAGGTATTCGGCCTCGCTGGGCGTGCCAGGGATCAGGTGGTCATTACGGCTCATGGCGGCCTTATAGCGGATGAGGCGGGACCGGGCAGCGCTTAACCTGACTTTGACCTTCGTCATGGCTGATGTTCGGTCGATGACAAGCGGTGAGATCAGAACCGTCGCGCAGGCCCGCGCCGTACTGCAGGTGAGGGCCGATGCCGCGCCTGAGGCCATCACGGCGGCTTTCCGCCGTGCGGCCAAGGCTGCGCACCCTGACCGGGGCGGCGATCCGGTCGATTTTCGGCGCGTGCTGGACGCCTATCGCCTGCTCGCGGCAACCGCCGCAGCGCCCAATTCGGCCTCCGCGCCGCGCCCCGCGCGGCCCGAGCCCCAACCTGGACCGGCCGCCGAACCGCCGCCTCAGCCATCCAAACCCGCAGCGCTAGCCGTATTGCGCATCAGCGTAGCCGAGGCTGTTTGCGGAACATCCAAAACCGTACGCCTGCCCGACGGACGGCGCGGGCGGGTCAAACTGCCGGCCGGCATGCGCTCGGGCGATGTCGCCCGCTTCGGCCCCGGCGATGACGACCGGATCGTGGTGTCCATCTCGCCCGAACCGGGAGCGGAAGTGCGTGGCGACGACCTGTGGCTGACCACGCCGGTGAGCCGGGAATTCCTCAAGGACGGCGGCCGTTTGGAAGTGGACACGCCGGTGGGCAAGCGCGCGTTCTGGATTTCGCGAAGCTCCGCGGCCCGCGGCCTGTTCCGAGCGCCCGGCGAAGGCCTGCCCGCCACCGAGACCCGCCCACGAGGACACCTTTACCTACGCCTGCAGTTGGACGCGACACTGTCCGACAGCCTCGCAAAGTCGCTGCTGCGCCGTTTTGCGGCATCCTGGGCCGCGTAATCTTCGCCAAATCGATGGAGCATTGTCCGGCTTTGCTCTAAACCGCGCCCCATGTCCTACAACACCTTTGGCCATCTGCTGCGCGTGACCACCTGGGGCGAAAGCCACGGGTCGGCGCTCGGCTGCGTCGTGGACGGCTGCCCGCCCGGCATTCCCCTCACGGCCGATGACATCCAGGTCTGGTTGAACAAGCGCCGCCCCGGAACCTCCGCCTTCGTCACCCAACGGCGGGAGCCCGACGAGGTGCGTATCCTGTCTGGGGTATTCGAGGACGCGCGCACCGAGGGCCAGGTGACCACGGGTACGCCGATCAGCCTGATGATCGAGAACGTCGACCAGCGGTCCAAGGACTATTCCGAGATCGCTCGCTCGTTCCGGCCGGGGCATGCGGACTTTGCCTATTTCGCCAAGTACGGCGTGCGTGACTATCGCGGCGGCGGCCGCGCCTCGGCCCGCGAGACCGCCGCCCGAGTGGCCGCCGGTGCGATCGCGCGCAAGATTTTGGGCGCTGGCGTGACCATCCGCGCCGCCCTGGTGCAGGTGGGCGAGGTCAAGATCGACCGCAGCCGCTGGGACTGGACGCACACCCTACAGAACCCGTTCTGGTGCCCCGATCCGCAGACCACGCCGGCGTGGGAGCAGTACCTGGGCGAGGTGCGCAAGCGCGGATCCTCCGTCGGCGCGATCGTCGAGGTGGAAGCCGTGGGCGTTCCGCCAGGCTGGGGCGCGCCTATCTACGCCAAGCTCGACGCCGAGCTGGCGGCGGCGATGATGTCGATCAATGCCGCCAAGGGTGTGGAGATCGGCGCAGGCTTCGCTTCGGCGGCCTTGTCGGGCGAAGAAAACGCCGACGAGATGCGCATGAGCCCGGACGGCGAGGTCGAATTCGGCTCCAACCGCGCGGGCGGGATCCTGGGTGGCATCTCCACCGGCCAGCCGGTGACGGCTCGCGTGGCGTTCAAGCCAACCTCCTCTATCCTCAACCTCCGCCGCTCCATCGACGAGACCGGGCAGGAGATCGAGGTGCTGACAAAGGGCCGCCATGACCCCTGCGTGGCCCTGCGCGCCGCGCCGGTGGTGGAGGCCATGATGGCTTGCGTCCTGGCCGACGCCCTGCTGATGCACCGCGCCCAGACCGGCGGCGGTTCCTTCGCGCCGGGACCGGGCGCCTCGGCCAGGACCTGACCGCAACAGCATAGGTTGCAATTCAAGCGCGCCATCCTATCTCCTGCGCAAAAGGAGATCCTCCCATGATCGAAGTTCGACCCAAGGCGGCCCTCGCCCACGCCGATCACGGCTGGCTGAACGCTCGCCACCACTTTTCCTTCGCCGACCACCAGGACCCCAACCGCCTCGGATGGGGCGCGCTGCGGGTATGGAACGATGACGAGATCGCGCCGCAGTCCGGCTTTCCTCCCCATCCGCACAGGGACATGGAGATCATCACCTATGTGCGCGAAGGCGCCATCACCCATCAGGATAGCCTCGGCAACATGGGGCGCACCGCGGCTGGCGATGTGCAGGTGATGTCGGCGGGAACAGGCATCCGCCATGCGGAATACAACCTGGAAACCGCGCCGACCCGCCTCTTCCAGATCTGGATTCTGCCGAACGAACTCGGCGGCGCGCCCAAATGGGGCGCCAAGCCCTTCCCCAAGGGCGACCGGGCCGGCCGCTTCGTGACCCTGGCCTCGGGCTATGTGGAGGACGCCGACGCCCTGCCGATCCGCGCCCAGGCGCGGGTTCTGGGCGCCACGGTGAGGGCCGGAACAAGCCTGGACTACGCGCCGCAACCCGGCCGTCATCTTTATCTCGTGCCCGCCAAGGGCTCGGTGGAGATCAACGGTCAACGCGCGGATGAGGGCGACGGCGTGGCTGTGACGGGGGAGGCGCATATCGTCATCACGGCGCTCAACGACGCCGAAGTGGTGCTGGTGGACGCGGCTTAGAGCTTGAGGGCTTGCTCTTGAAGCCTGGATCAGGCGCTAAAGCTGCAGCGTGCAGCTTTCGCCAATGGTCGGACGCGAGACCATCACGCGGCTGAGGCCCGGATAAAGCGGCTTGAGGCGCTCGGCGAAGTAGAGGCACAGGTTTTCCAGCGTGGGGCTGGCCAGGCCGGGCTTGTCGTTGAGCATGCCGTGGTCCAGCTCCGCCGCCAGGCCTTTCAACGCCCCGTCCAGGGCGCCCAGGTCGGTCACCCAGCCGACTTCGCCCTGGCGCGAGCCGCGCACTGAGGCTTCCACGCGGAAGGAATGGCCGTGCAGCCGCCGATAGCGGCTGTCGGGGGGACCTTCGGCCAGGGAATGGGCGGCATCGAAATGGGCCGCCTTGGTGATTTCAAACAGAGGTTCGTTCATCGGTCCGCTAGGGGCGTTCGCCAACATGCACATCAAGGCATGGGCGCGTCAGGGAATGCCCAGATATTTGTGGGTTTGCATGCTTAAACGCCACCGAGGGCGGCTAAGGCAATAGGCGATCGCCGCCTGGGTGTTTTGATCGCGATCGGGCCCGTCCATGGGCTGCAGATAAAACCGTTCGAATTTCAGCGCCTCGAACCGCGCGGGATCGACCCCCTCTTGCGGAAACACCAGCTTCAGCTCCTGGCCTGATGTCTGGGCCAAGGGCGCGTCGGCCTTGGGGCTTACGCAGATCCAGTCGAGCCCGTCAGGCGCCTTGATCGTGCCATTGGTCTCCACGGCGATCACGAAGCCCCGGGCGTGCAGGGCCAAGATCAAGGGCTCGTCGAGTTGCAGCAAAGGCTCGCCGCCAGTGGCCACCACCAGCCTATGCTCGCGCTGCGGCCCCCAGGCCTGGGCGATGGCGTCGGCCAGGGCTTCAGCGGTGTCGAAGCGTCCGCCCCCCTCCCCGTCGGCTCCCACAAAATCCGTGTCGCAGAAGGTGCAGACGGCTTGGGCCCTGTCCCGCTCGCGGCCGGACCATAGATTGCAGCCGGAAAAGCGGCAGAACACCGCTGGCCGGCCCGCCTGCCCGCCCTCTCCCTGAAGGGTCAGGAAAATCTCCTTGACGCTGTAGGTCACGGTGCGAGACCCAGCGCCGGGCGGGCCCCCGCGTTCCAGCTCTCATAGCCCGAAGCGCGCAGGACGCAGGCGGGGCATGTTCCGCAGCCATAGCCCCAGGCGCGTCGCTCGGCCCGCTCGCCGCGATAACAGGTGTGTGTGTCTTCGAGGACCAGCTCCACCAGAGGCTCACCGCCCAAAGCCTTGGCCAGACCCCAGGTCTGCGCCTTGGTCAGCGCCATCAGGGGCGTTTCAATGACGAAGTCGCGCTCCATGCCGAGATTGAGCGCCTGCTGCATGGCGTCCAGGGTGTCGCGGCGGCAATCGGGATAGCCGGAGTAGTCGGTCTCGCACATGCCGCCCACCAGCCGGCGCAGGCCGCGTCGTTCGGCCAGGGCGGCGGCGTAGACGAAGAAAACCAGATTTCGACCGGGCACGAAGGTCGACGGCAAGCCCCGTTCGGTCATTTCTATGGCTTGATCCTCGGTTAGGGCCGATTGGCCTATTGCCCCGAAACCCTGGAGGTCCAGGCGATGGTCGGGCCCCAGCCTGGGCGCCCAATGAGGAAAACGTTCGAGAAATTGCGCCCGCACCCGTTCACGCGCCGCCATCTCCACCACATGCCTTTGACCGTAGTCGAAGCCGACCGTCTCCACCCATTCGTAGCGGTCCAGCGCCCAGGAAAGGCAGACAGTGGAATCCTGGCCGCCTGAAAACAGGACCAGCGCCCCAACTGGCGAATAAGCGTCCGACATGCGACCTGTTGTCCTGCCCGCCGGTTGATAATCCTCTGCCCAAGGGTGCGCAGGGCGGATCGGGAGCCAAAAAATGGAAGAGATGGCCCTTGTTTACACCACCTGGCCTGACGCCGAAACTGCAGAGGCGGCCGCGAAGCGGGTCATAGAAGCGCGTCTGGCGGCCTGCGCCAATATTCTGGGCCCAATGACAGCGATGTACATGTGGGATGGTGCGCTACAGCGGGAGCACGAAGTGCCTATGCTGTTGAAAACACGCTCTTCTTTGTCAAGCCTCTTGAAAGACGCCCTGCTTGGCCTGCACCCGTACGAAACGCCCTGCGTTGTGGTTTCCCCGCTGCTTAATACGGGATCGAACACCGCATTTTTGTCATGGATCGAAGAACAAACCACGGACATAGCCGATATTTGATCCGCCTCGATCGTATTTCCACCGTAGCCTAAGATTTTCGGTGTCGATCAACTCAAAAAATGGATTTTTCCAGCCGACGTTTAACATCTCTTCAAAGATAATCGGGGAAACTGCCCATGTAGCCGCCAACAGTGACCCCAATGACGCTTATCGCCAGTTTCGCCGATCAGACGCTTTTCGTCCCTGCGCACGCCTCGGTGGCTGACGTCAGCGAGCGCTTTCTGGCGTGTCCTGAAGCCCAGGCCTTCGCGGTGTTGGCCGACAGCCAGGTCACGGGCGTGATCGACCGCGAGGCGGTGAGCAAGGCCATGACGGCCGGCTTCGCCGACAGCGCCATCAGCGCCCTGGTGATTTCTGATCTTCTGATCGTGGACGCGACGACGCACGCCGAGGACGTCTGCCGAGCCATGTTGGCGGACCCCGGCCGGCGATGCGACACCTTCGTGGTAACCCGTGATAGCGCCTATTTGGGCACGGGCTCCTTGGCGGCGCTGGTCGAGCGGCTTCTGAGCGACCGCGCCCTGGAAGCTCGTGGGATTGACCAAGCGGTCCGCGCCGTCGTCGACGCCGAACGGGCGTCCTCGGCCATGAGCGAGTACAAGCACAAGTGCATCGAGCTGCTGGGCCAGCAATTCCGCACGCCCCTGAACGGGATCGTGGCCATGGCCGAACTGCTGCAGCGGCAGCCCATCGGCGCCGACGCCCTGGCCCAGGCGGGCTCGATCCGCGCCGCGGGCGAGGCCCTGCTGCGACTGTTTTCCGATTCCATCGATCTTACCCGAGCGGAGGAGGGACTCCTGGTTCTTTATCCCGAGCACACACTTCTGCGAGGCGTGGCCGATCGCCTGCAGGATTCATGGGCCCTGCAGGCCCAGCAGGCCGGCGTGAGCCTGCTGGTTTCCTATGACGGAGACCCGGACCTGGAGGTGGTGCTAGATTCAGGCCGCCTGGTTCAAGTGTTCGATAACTTGATCGGCAAAGCCCTGAGCTACACACGCAGCGGCGCCATAGAAGCGAGCTTGAAGGCGCGCCTTCAAGGAGGAGAAGTGGTGCTGGAAGGCCGTGTGCGTGACACCGGACCGAACCGGACCGCCGCCGAACTGGCCGCCATCTTCGACCGCGGGGAAACATCCGACGGCACGCGCGCCGCTTCGGGCCTGAGCATGTCGCTAACCCGGGAACTGATCGAATGCATGCACGGCTCCCTCCGCGCGGAGAGCAACGTCGGCCACGGCGTGACCATAACCTTCGACCTGCTGGCGCCGGTGGCCCAAGCCTCGGCCACGCCGAGCATCGGCGCGGCGCCGGTAGCGGCCCATGTTCTGGTGGTGGACGACAACGCCACCAACCGCTTGGTGGCTGAAGCCCTATGCGAAATGTTCGATTGCACCTCCGAATGCGCCGAAGACGGCGCGGAGGCTGTCGAAGCGATCAAGAGCGGGCGTTTCGACCTGGTTCTGATGGATATCAAGATGCCGCGTATGGACGGCATCGCGGCCACCGCGGCGATCCGCGCCCTGGACGGCCCCCTCGGCCAAATCCCGATCGTTGCCCTGACGGCCAACGTCGATCCCGAAGACGCGCGCAGCTATCTGGCGGTCGGCATGTGCTGTGTCGTGGAAAAGCCGATCAAGCCCGAACGGCTATTGCAGGCCATCAATACAGCTCTGGACTCGCGCACGACCACAAGCTCGCGGCACACCGCAGCGGCTTAAAGCCCCTGTCAGCTTCAGGCCAGTCGCAAGCTGGTCAGCAGCACGAACGCCATGGCGAATCCGACAATCAAAGCGACATCAAGCGGCTTGAACAAAGGCCCTCTGACGATACGCATAGCTTCCCCTCCACCCCACCTACCAGTTTGACCCCACAGAATGACCCCTCCCCATTATTGCGACGTTTTTTTGGGGATACCGTGGAACTAGGGTAGCTATTCGCTAAACTCTGTAACACGGCGACACAATTCACCTCGCGAGCGTATTTGCCGCAGCACTGCGGCACCCCGAGGCGTGCGCATCCACACTATGCCCGCAATATAACCGTTTTCATTGTCGCTTTTATCACCGGCCAAACGACGAAAAAAGAAGTCGCCCGGTCATTCTTCTTAGCGCTTCTCGCAACACCCAGATGTGTTGGCGCGCCCCCTTCGCGCTATCGGTGCAGGTCTACGCCGAAGGCCGAGGCGATCAGTTGCGGGGCTCGAATCTATGATAAGCGCAAAGACGTGTCGCCGTCGAACAAGCCTGTCGTCGGGGCTACTTACTAACGGATTAGAAGAGGAAAATAACGCACCATCAAAAGCCGGGACTGGAGCGTGGTCCCACAACCGGCGCCGGAGAACGCAAAAAGGCCGGCATCGTTAAGGCCTTCGCGCGGCGGCGCGGACCGAGCGACTCAATTTAATCCTTAATGCTTGCCGCGCGGCGCACCGGATATCCCGACGCGATCCCGTCTGTGCGGAGGCCCGCCACGATAAACTAGATATAAAGGTCCTCCCGCGTACCCTGGATTAAATAGGGCGCCGATGGGAAACGATAGATGGCGGATTCAGCCGCGCAAGCCCTCGAGGTCGCGAGGCTGAACGACCTCAGGGTTTATGACTTCCTCTACGATCAGCGTAAGGATGAGATCGAGCGCATTTGCTTGATCACAAAACAGCTCCTGGGCGGTCTGTCCGTTTCGGTCACCTTGGTCGATGAGGAGGTGACGCGGTTCCTGTCGTCCGAAGGGGCGGTGATCGGGATTCTTCCTCGAGCCAATACCTTCTGTAGTTGGGCCATTCTGCAGGACGAACTCTATGAGGCGCCGGACATCGCGCTGGAACCGCAGTTCGAAAACCTGGCGAGAGGCTTCGAGGTGCAAACCCTCGAAGGTCCGAAAATCGTTCGGTTGCGGCACTACGCCGGCGTCCCGCTAGCGCCGACCCCTGGCCTCAACCTCGGCACCCTGTGTATCGTTGGCCGCGAGCCCCGCCGCCTCACCTTGGACGAGCGCCGCAACCTCATTTCCTTGGCCCATGTGGTCGAAGACCAGATGAAGCTCTATCGGTCTGGTCAAGCACTCCGCGAGCGGGAGCAGTGGCTGGCCAAAGCGCGCGATGAAGCGGACGCGGCGAACAAGGCCAAGAGCGAGTTCCTGGCCAATATGAGCCATGAGATCCGCACACCCATGAACGGGATCCTGGGCATGACCGGCCTGCTGCTGCGCGGGAATTTGGACCCGGAACAGCGCACATTTGCCGACGCCATCAAGACCTCCGCCGACTGTCTCCTGGGAATCATCAACGATATTCTCGATATCTCGAAGCTCGAAGCGGGGAAGGTCGAACTCGAGATCATCGATTTCAGCCTTGAGAAAGTGGTTGAGGACGTCGTCGAACTCCTCGCGCCGCGGGCGCTCGATCAGGGACTGGAGGTCGTCTGTCATCTCGATACCGGCGCAAGACGGCCGTTTCGGGGCGATCCAACGCGCCTGCGCCAGATCCTGCTCAACCTGTTGTCCAACGCCTTGAAGTTCACCGAGCGCGGGTACGTCGCCATTGAGGTCCTGTCGACCGAGGCGGCCGAGGGCCGCGTCGGCCTGCGCATCGAGGTCAACGACACTGGCATTGGCCTCACTGAGAACGCCAAGAGCAAGCTGTTCCAGAAGTTCCAGCAGGCCGACGGGTCGATCACGCGGCGATTTGGCGGAACGGGTCTCGGTCTTTCGATCTGCCGCCAACTGGTCGCCTTGATGGGCGGCGATATCGGCGTCGAGGATCGCAGCGGCGGCGGCAGCACCTTCTGGGTCGAGATCGAGCTGGAGCCGGGCGAGGATTGGAAAACCGAAC
>Ga0182013_10008027_pt1 | contig 11452 bp, 14 predicted proteins | sample 612S2MmetaG_FD_120487 | JGI IMG/M metagenome (GOLD analysis project Ga0182013, IMG submission 120487) | Permafrost microbial communities from Stordalen Mire, Sweden - 612S2M metaG | ecosystem: Environmental > Terrestrial > Soil > Wetlands > Permafrost | place: Sweden: Stordalen | collected...
ACCCCAGACACGCCGGCCCCCGCGCCAGGTGAGGCTGGAAAATATCGTCCAGTCTATAAGTTGTCCGACTCTGACTTGAGCGATAAGGTTGTCAATACGATCGCCGGCGAAGCCCATACGAACAATCAGCAATCCGTTGACGCGGTGATCAACAACATGCTGAATCGCGTTGGCACGAAGACCTATGGGCCATCTGGAAACATCGAACAGGTCGCGAGGGCTCCAGGGCAATATGCCGGATATCGCCGCGCCTCGGCGAAGGAAGCGGCATATATTCGTGCACGCATCAAAGCGATCGCATCTGGCGGCGAGCCGGATATTACGAACGGGTCGAATGAATATCGCGCGGGCTACTATCATGGTCCGTGGTATCAGCATCATCGCGATGCGCCGGTCATCGGCGGCAATCGCTTCGCCTATAATCCGAAGGGTGGCAGAGGGTCATATTCGCCTTACGCCGGTGCTCGCAATCATCCGCGTCCCAACACACTCGGCGCCCCCGGAGCCGCCGGCGCGCGGAGTAGCATCAACAACAGCCCGACGACCAACTCTAGCAATTCCGAAACCAACATCAACGGCGGCATCACGATCCACACGCAGGCGACCGACGCTCCCGGCTTGATGCGGGAAATGCAGGCGCATATCGATCGGCAAAATTACACCGCGCAAGCAAATTATGGTATAGCCTGAGATGGCGACTGCACTAACGCTGATGACGGCGGATACCTACACGCCTGACAATTACGCCTCTCAATGGGGCATATTCCTGAACGGGTCGCCGGTCATCACGGCTGATACCGTGGTCGATTTCACGCTCCGCAAGGATTGGAACATCTGCGATTTCCCATTGGAGCAGGGCGCGTTCGAGAGCTATAACAAGGTGTTCCTGCCCTATGATGTTCGCTTGCGCTTCGTTGCCGGCGGATCGGAGAGCAACCGAACCGCCTTGCTCGCCTCGGTCGAGGCTAATGCTTCGACATTGAGCATCTATTCCGCCGTCACGCCGGAGATGGTCTACCCGAGCATCAACATCAAGCATTACGATTATCGCCGAACCTCGGTTAATGGCGTCGGCATGATCACGGTCGATGTCTGGTGCGAGGAGGTCCGCATCAATTCGACATCCGCCTTGACCAACACGGCGCAACCGAGCGGCGCGTCTCAGATCAATGGCGGCTCAATTCAGGGAACGCCTCCCACGACGACGCAGAGCGCGACGGCGTTCACATGATCATCGTCCCGCTCCAAGCCGTTCCGAACCAGACCGTGAACGTCCAGCTCGGCGGCCAATACGTCATCTTGAACGTCTATGAAAAGTTCTACGGCCTCTTCATGGATGTCTACGCCAACGGCAATCTGATCGTCGCTGGCGTCATTTGCGAGAACCTAAATCGCATCGTCCGCGATCTCTATCTCGGCTTCCTCGGCGATTTCATCTGGATCGACAATCAGGGATCGACCGATCCGGTCTACACTGGGATCGGCGCGCGATATTCCTTGGCCTATCTTGAGACGATTGACCTCAACGGCGAGGGATAAGGTAGCTTTCCCTCCCACACCCACGGGAATCGCATAAATAAAGACCTGTATCCTTGCGCATTATGCAAGGCTTATCTGGCGTCGGAATCTCGCCTTCTCTGTTCCATCTGTCCCAAGTTTCTATGAATTGCTTCGTGCATCCACTTGGAATTGGTTTTGATGTTGCTGATTCAGCTACAGTGCTAATCGATATTAGCATCACAATTATGCTAAGACGTTTCATGATCACGCTCCATTGGCTGCGCTCGGTTTCTCGAAAGACGAAGCCGCCCACGCCAGCGCGGCGACCCAGCCTATCAGCGTCCAGCCGAAGAAGACGTTGACAATTATAATAGGCAGCGAGTTGGGGTGCCCGCGCCGCGTGGCGAATATGGATGGCGCGAAATACACCGCAACGATAATGAACAATAGAATTAATCCTTGGACGGCATCGCCTGATATTGGATGATCGGATGAAAGCGCCGCCATGGCGGTGTATAGCAGAACAATACCAATTGTGAGTTTGGCGAATAGTTTCGTTAACCACCACAGGCCGGCGAGAAATGAACGCATGGCGCCCTCCTTTGATTGAGATTTCATGACATTCGCAATTAAGTCGATTTCCGTCAACTTCGCCATGCAGGGCGGCGTCTCCAAGACGCTCTCGAACAAGCGCATTTCATGCACGATCACCAACGCCGGCGGCCCGAGCCTCGGCATGGCCGAACTCATCATTTACGGTATGACCTTGAGCGACATGAACGCGCTCTCGACGGTCGGCAATCAAATCGGGATGATGAAACAGAACAAGATCGCCATCTATGCCGGTGATCAGGATGCGGCATCAGGATCGCTTCCCCTCGTCTTTCAAGGGACGATCCTCGTCGCATGGACAGACGCGCAGGCCCAGCCGGAAATCGGGTTTCGGGTTCAAGCCTTCGCCGGGGGATATGAATCGGTAGCGCCGCAAACGCCGATCACGCAGCAGGGCTCCGTGACGGTCTCCTCGCTATTCCAGCAAATCGGCCAAAGCATCGGCTGGCAAGTCGCCATCGGCCAGATCAACACCAAGGTAAGCAACCCGTATCTCCCCGGAACGGCCATGGAGCAGGTGCGGCGCCTCGCGCAAATGGGCGGCGTGTCATGGGCGGCCGACCTCAATACAATCGCCGTCGTCAAGCCAGGACAGGCGCGAAGCCAGGGTGGCGCGATTATGCTGTCGGCTCAAACGGGGATGGTGGGCTATCCAGCCTTCACGCAAAGCTCGATCATCGTCAAATCCATGTTCAATCCGAGTTTGAAAATCCTGGGCTCCATCACCGTGCAAAGCCAGCTTCAACCGGCGAACGGAACATGGATCATCAACAATATCACGCACGTCATTGAATCGCAGATGCCGAATGGACAATGGTTCAGCACTGTCGTTTGCAACTTGCTCGGCGCGCAACCCGACACGACGGGGGATTCTGACTGATGGCCGACTCTGGGCAAGGCGCCGTCGGCCAACTCGGCATAACCGACGCGAATTCGCAGTTCAACGCGCAGTCGTTCCAGCATCATCAAATGCTCGGTCGCATCGGCACGACAAAGCTGGTCAAGATCATCAAGGTTCATCCGGGGCAAAATGGCGCGGCGCCGACCGTGGACGTGCAAATCCTGGTCAACATGGTCGATGGGGCCGGAAATTCTACCCCGCATGGCACGACCTATGGGTTGCAAATCTGGCGAGCCCAGAATGGAACCGCCGCTGTCGTGATGGACCCCGTGGCCGGCGATATTGGCGTCGCGATGATATGCGATCGCGACATTTCGGCTGTTGTCCAAAACAAGAAGCCGGCTAATCCGGGCTCGGGGCGACGGTTCGATCCATCTGATGGGATATATCTCGGAGGCTCCATCAACGGCGCTCCGAAAATGACCATTACCTTGGTTCCAGGGACAAACTCTGATGGTTCCGGCGGAACGATGACGCTCAACGATGGGAACAAGAATACGGTCGTCATGAGTCCGAGCGGCATCGCGCACACTTCGACGGTCGCCGTTTCGATCACCGCGCCGAAGGTCAAAACCGTTGGCGATCATGAAATCACCGGGTCGCTCTATGCGTCGAAAACCATTCAGAGCGGTCAAGGATTGATCGGCTCACTTATTGAAGGCGCTCCCGGAACGCCGCCGCCAGCGGACCAAAGCTGATGAAGAAACTCGCATCCGCGATTTTGCTCGCTTCAGCACTATCGTCATCGGCCCATGCGACAGGCCGAACGCCCGTCGTGATCGGGGCGACCGGCAATATGCAAACGCTATTACCCGGCGACAGCGTGACGCTGTGCGATCCAACCGGCGCCATCTGTCTCACGGTTGGCGTGCAAGACGGGTTGAACGGGATTTACAACGTCCCCACGGGCTCTGGGCATTATTTCGAAATCAACGGTTCACCGATCCTTTCGCTTGGCGCGTCCGGCGCGACGGTTGGCGTTCAAGGAACGGCGCAAGGTTCCGTGGCATTCGCCAATACGGCGGCGGGCGCGTTCGCGACGATGTTGCAATCCTCGAATAGCGCTACCGCGGCGTGGACATTGACGCTTCCCCCGGCGCCCCCGACGGTTAATGGCTCCATTTTGGTGGCGACGACAGCGGGCGTTGGTTCATGGGCTCCATATCCGCAGCCACCAATTTATACGATCGCGATGCTTCCGACGTGCAACGCCGGCGCGAAGGCGGCGCTCGCTTGGGTTTCCGATACGGTCGCGAGTGCTTTGCCATCCTTCCATGGCACGGTTACGGGCGGGGGCTCTACAACGGTGAGCAGCCTCGTATCCTGCAACGGCGCTAACTGGCAATATGACTAAACGGGGTCATAGTGAACACGCTTCTTCTGGACGTAGCGCTGTGGGATTTGACCGTTGATCTCAACGGCGACATCGCAATGGCGTCAAACCCCTATTCTCTCGCGCAAGACGCCGCGAGCGCGATCCGCACGTTCAATGGCGAGGTCTATTACAACACGACGCTTGGAGTGCAATATTTCGGGCCGATTCTTGGCCAACGTCCGCCGCTCTCCTTGATGAAAGCGGATTTCGTCAATGCCGCGTTGACCGTGCCGGAAGTGACGAGCGCGGTCGCCTATCTCGCCGCTGTCGAGGATCGCGTGGCGACTGGGCAGGTCCAGATCATGGATGGCAACGGAAACATAGTCGCCGCGGCGGCATTCTAAGAAAGAGCCCATGACCGCGACGACGAACGTCCCGACCGTCAGTTTCGGATCGGCGGGTTTCACCGCGCCGGCCGAAAGCGCCATTCTCGCCGGCGTTCAGGAAGACATCAACAACGCCTTCGGGGGCAATCTCAATCCGGGCCTGACGACGCCGCAAGGGCAACTGGCGTCAAGCGAAACGGCGATCATTGGGAACGCGAACGATACGTTTCTTTACCTGACGCAGATGTTCGACCCAGCCTATGCGGAAGGTCGTTATCAAGACGCTCTGGCACGTATTTATTTCATCACCCGCAATCCGTCGCAGCCGACCGCCGCGCTGGCGCTTTGTGTCGGTCTATCGGGGACAACCATCCCCGTGGGAACACAGGCGCAGGATACATCGGGCAACATCTATGTTTGCACCGCTGCGGGCACGATAGGTTCAAGCGGTTCAGTTACGCTGCCCTTCGCGAATATACTGCCCGGGCCAATCCCTTGCGGCGCCGGAACGCTAACGACGATCTATCAGCCGATTTCGGGATGGGACACCATCAACAATGTCGCGGCTGGCGTTCTTGGCAATGATGTCGAGAGCCGCAGCGCATTCGAGACGAGACGCGCGCAATCGACGGCGTGGCAATCGCAGGGCTCGCTTCCATCGGTTCTTGGGGCCGTGCTTTCGGTTCCCAACGTCATCGACGCCTTTGTGACCGAGAACACATCAAATTACACGGCGACAATTGGCGGCGTCATCTTGGGGCCGAATTCGCTTTATGTCGCCGTGGTCGGCGGAACCGCGCCAGCCATCGCTCAGGCGATTTGGTCGAAGAAAGCGCCAGGATGCGGTTACAATGGCAATACGACGGTCATCGTTCAAGACACCAGTGTCGGCTATTCGCCGCCCTACCCCGCCTATTCGGTCTTGTTCGAAATTCCGAACGCCCTGAGCGTTCTCGTCAACGTTAATATCGTCAATAGCGTGGCGGTTCCATCAAATGCCGACGTGTTGGTCCAGAACGCCATCATAGGAGCCTTCGCGGGGGCCGACGGTGGCCCACGGGCCAGCATCGGGACAACGCTATACGCCAGCCGGTTTTACGCACCAGTAGCCTCGCTAGGCTCATGGGCGCAAATCATCTCGATCGAGATCGGGTCGAATAATTCTCCGAGCGCGGTGTTCGTCGGTAGCGTCGCCGGAAATGTGCTGACGGTTAGCAGCGTGACATCGGGAACTCTCGCGGTCGGACAGACGATCTCCGACACCACAGGTAGCCTCGCCGTTGGAACCATGATCACCGCCCTTGGGAGCGGAAGTGGTGGAACTGGAACCTATACCGTCAGCGGTTCGCAGACGATTGGCTCAGAAGGCATGATCGCCGCCATCCCAAGCCTGTTTAACATCCCGGTGAACATCAATCAGATACCCGTGGTTTCCGCCGCGAATATCAACGTGACGCTGACCTGATGGCGAACTTGACTGGGCCGCCGTATCCCGCATCACCTGGCGCTGGTTCGAATGGCATCGGCGTCCTTGAAATCGGCGAAAGCCAAATCGGCGACATCGTTCCATTCGATTGGCGCGCGACGATCATCTCGCAATACGCCAACAGCAACAATCTGACGCAACTCATCGAGAATTTCGACGCCTATATCGACCAGACCGAGAACATCAGCCAATTCTACGATCTCGTGATGAACCTCGACACCGCGCAAGGATATGGCCTCGACGTTTGGGGGCGCATCGTCGGCGTCCAGCGCGTGCTGAATGTGGTCGTCTCGGATTGGTTCGGGTTCAGCGAGGCGGTTCCGGGGGCCGATCCATTTGGACAAGGCGCGTTCTGGAATGGTGAGCCGCTGACTTCGAACTATGCGCTCGCCGACGATTCCTATCGCACGCTGATCATCGCCAAGGCGATGGCGAACATCACCAACGGCTCGATTCCCGCGATCAATCAAATCCTGCTCGCGCTCTTTCCAAATCGGGGCAACTGTTACGTCACGGAAGGAAATGGCCAAGCTGGCTATTTCGGTTTCCAGGAATCCTCCGACGCGCTGCCGTTCAATCAGGCGCCGTTCTATAACGGCGAAATGCTGACGCTGATGACGATGGCCTATGTCTTCAATTTTCAACTCACGCCAGTCGAACTCGCGATCGTCGAGCAATCCGGCGTGCTGCCGAAACCAACGGGCGTCAAAGCCTCGGTTGTCATCCTTTAAGAGGACGAAATGCAGGCTTCACAAATTCCCGCCAAATTCCCGTTGCCTTTCGCGGCGGCGGCTGGATCGAGCTATATCAGACCGATTCCCGCTGCGTCGCAAATTGGCATCACCAACGGCGCCGCGTCGTTGACCGATGGTTTCCCGCCGCTGACATCCATTCCAATCGCAGCGGGCGGAACGCCGCCAAGCATCAAGGACTTCAACGGGATCATGCAGCAAGCCACGGCTTGGTTGCAATGGCAGAACGCCGGGGGGCCGGTTAGTTATGACTCGGTGTTCTCTGCCGCGATTGGCGGGTATCCCAAGGGCGCCGTTCTGTCCGCGGCTAGCTTCGGCAATTATTGGCTCTCCACCGTCGACAACAACACGTCAGACCCAGATACGGGTGGCGCTAACTGGATCGGGTTCAGCTTCATTTCCGCTGCGACTGGCATCTCCGGCGGCGAAGGAATCCAAGTCACCAGCGCCTCGGCGACCTTCACTGGATCGATTTCCGGGACTACGCTCTCGGTCAGCGCGGTCGGGTCGGGGACCATCGCCGTTGGCATGACGCTTTCAGATTCGACCTCAGCTATCGCGTCTGGAACCACGATCACCGGCCTCGGCACCGGAACCGGCGGAACTGGAACATACGTCGTCAGTAATTCGCAGACGGTTGGTTCCGAGGCGATGACCGGCACCCTGAAAACCGTTAATCTGGCGTTCCAAAACCTCATCACAGAGAACACGATCAATGGCAATGATCTCGTGGCGTTCTACGCGGAGGAGATAGAGGGCGGCGAACCGGCGCATCACCACTATAGCACGACGGTCGCCAATTTCGCGACCCAGATTGCATCGCTGATTCCTGGGCCAATTCCCGGCAGTCGGAAAAATCTAAAGATTGTCACCGCCACCACGTCGACGATCAATCTAACGGCCGATTTCGTCACTTTGGGAAGCGCTGGCACGTTGGCATATACGGTGTCGAGCGTCTCGCTCTCAATCAGCACGGCTACGTCCGGCGCCGGCGGCGTCGACACTGGCAGCATCGCTTCCTCCGAGCCCTATGACATCTATCTCGGCTATTCGCCCGGAACCAGCACTGCTGCCGCTTGGTTGACCATCGAGGGCAACGCTCCAACGGTCCCAAGCGGCTATACCTTTTATCAGCGTGTCGGCTGGACTAGGACGGACGGCTCCGCTCATCTCTACAATATCCTGCAAATCGATGACCAATGGCAGTATCTCTTGCAATCGTCTGGAAACACGGCGGCGTTCCCCGTTGTGGCATCCGGTCCGATTGGCTCCGAGTCAAACTGGAGCACTTGGTCGCCCGCAACCGTCTCTCTTGCCGGCGTCGTCCCAGTTAAGTCAATCGCCGTTGATTTCTACCTCTATACATTCTCTGGTTCGGCGGCGGTCTGTTCGTTGTCGCCAAATAGCAACTGGCTTCCTTACATGGCGCTCAGCGGTCCTAACAGCGGATCTCCTGGTCGCGGCAGGGTCATTCTCGAACAGGTTCAGACGGTGTTTGTCGCCCTGCAAGCCGGCTCGAGTTATGCGGGCGTCGAGGGCGGCTGGATCAACATCTGAGGAAAGGTCGAACCATGCCGCACTACTGTTACACACACGACGCGACGACGGGGCTTTCGTGGAGAGTGGTTCATCCAGATTATACCGCGCAGGATGGGGAGTTCATCTCGTCGCCAGAGCCGGCGAGCGCCGAGCAGCTTGAGAAGCGATTCCCTCTGCACTCGTCCAACAGAGCGGCGCTGAAGCATCATGCCGACGTCCTCCTCGACACTTACGAAAACGCGGGAATCCGCGTCAACGTCGGGACTGAGGAATCCCCGCGCTTCGTCCGCATGTGTTCGGACATCGCCTGCTATGGGCGCGTCACGCTCGCTTGGAATTTTCTTGCAACTCACCCAGATCGGAATGTGACCCTAATTACCGGCTTTGGCTTCCGAGAAATTCTGAACAAGCATGAGGTCGATATTCTAAAAATAGCACACGAGGAGCATTCCGGCGCGGTCTACGCCGCGCATGCGGATGCGCTCATGGGCGCTGATAACGGCACTATCACGACAGAGGCGCAAGTCGCCGCGCTGGCGTGGCCACATCTGCCGTCGCTCGGGCGCGGGAATCCAAACTCGTGAGGTCTTCCACGATGCACATTATTCGTTTCATCGCTGTTTTCGCGGCTATTATGTCTTGCTCGCCAGCGCTGGCGCAGTCGTCGCCGAATTGGACATATGGCCAAGTTCCAACGCCAGCGCAGTGGAATTATGCCTTCGCGATGAAACAAGACGCACTCAACTATGTGCCGTTGAATGTCGCCGGCGGCACGATGTTGGGCAAACTCTATGCGGCGCCGTCGGCATCGGGCTCGGCCGGGTTAAACCTCGGAGTTGGAACCGCCCCGATCTCGCCGAATAATGGCGATATTTGGGTAACGAACTCCAGCATATTCGTGCGCATTAATGGCGTTACGGTCTCGCCATTTATTTTGCCGTCTCCTTGCTCTGGTCCGATGGTCGGAACGTCCGGCTCAATTACATGCTATTCAAGCGGGCTCCCGGCGGCTTATCTGGCCAGCGGCGCGGCGGCGACAAGTCTCGGATTTACACCGCTAAATCCAGCCAATAATCTGTCCGATGTTTCCACCGTCGCCGCCGCGCGGTCCAATTTGGGGCTCGGAACGGCGGCCACGAAAGCCTCCAGCGCCGGGGGCGCCACGGTCGCGTCAGTTACCGGAGCAATCACGGCAGGACATATTGCCACGTTCGCCGACACGGCGGGCACCGTCCAAGATGGCGGCTCCAATGGCGGCGGCACGGTCACGAGCGTAGCGGTCACGGTTCCCTCGATCCTCACGACTTCCGGCTGCACGATCACGACATCCGGGACGTGCGCTCTTGGATTGGCCACCCAAACCGCGAACACCGCATTGCGCGGCCCTGCTTCTGGTTCCGCCGCCGCGCCAACATTCCGTGCCGCGGTTTGCGCGGATATGCCCGCTGGAGTCCCATGCCTGCTCAATACCCTCACGGCGAGCAATAGCTCCGCACTGCAAGACACGACGAGCATAACCGCGACTTATACCCACTATAAGTTGGTGTTCATGAATATCGTTCGTGCCACTGCGGCTGCGAATTGCGAAATTCAAGTATACGCCAGTAGCTACCAGACTTCTGGATATTTGGCCGGCGCATATAAATATAATGCTAGTTCGACTGGTAGTCGAAACAATGCAACGACTTACATCCCCTGTGACGTAAATGACAGCACGTCTTCAGATCAAGCGACCGGACTAATAGGCGGCATTAGCGGAGAGATTTATTTCGACGCGCCGGCAGCAGGCTATGCCAAATGGCGCGGCCTGATTTCTTCATATAGCACTTCGCCGGCAGAAGAAGGCGCGCTTATATTCGGATTTTGGAACAGCGCCTCGGCATTCACGGGTTATCAGGTCATCTTTTCCTCCGGGAATATCGTGTCGGGGACCGTTGAACTCTTTGGGTGGAACTAATGGTCTATACCGCACGCAATGGAACCCCCGCCGTCGTTGACGATACGACGGGCGAGATCATCGGCCCGGACAATGACCCCGCCGCATGGGCGACTTACCGCGCGTGGCTCGCAGCAGGAAACACGCCAACGCCCGCCCCAGCCGCACCAACCCCAGTCCCTACTTGCCTGCTCTGGCAACTGGAGGCGGCTTGCAGCGCGCCTCCTGCGGGGCTCGGGTTCACCCCGCCGACATGGGTGAATGTATCGTCGGTCGTCGCGGCGCAAAACAACCCCACGTTATCGGCGTTCTTCGCCGTGGGAACTAATCCAATACCGGCGAACTCGACCACGTTGCTCGCGCTCGCGGCGGCAACATCGCCAGTCCTCACGTCGGCGCAAGTGGCGACGCTTATTCAGGCCGCCTCGCTCGTCAGCATCCCGTAGAGGCGCTCGATAAATCAAGCCTTAAAGAGGTCATCAATGAAACAAATCACGCGGCTCGCGCTCGCGATGCTGGCGCTTGTCTTTGCGTCGCCATCATTCGCATCGAATGATGTCGTCACCATCAACGGCCTTCCGCTATTCGTGTCGACTGTCGGCTCTGGGGCGGTCATCCCCGTCGCGGTCTACAATTCAACCTCTGCTCCGCTATCAGTGGCCGGCGCTCCGAACTCATCGGTCCCCATCTCGATTTCAACGGCGACGACAACGCAGCTTGTGGCGCTTTCAGGCTCTACAAAAATCTATGTCACGGCATGGGATGTGATCGCGGCTGGAACCGGAAATTTTCAGCTTGAATACGGAACCGGAACGAACTGCGGCACGGGGACAACCGCGCTTACCGGAAGCTACAATCTGACTGCTCAAGCAGGTATTGCGAAGGGGAATGGCCTAGCCGCCGTGCTGGTCGTTCCCGCAGGCAACGCGCTGTGCGCACTGACCTCGGCGGCGGTCGGCATGTATGGCTCTGTCTCCTACACGCAATTCTGAGGTGTCGGCGATGTTTAAACGCCTCATAATCGC
>Ga0182013_10008028_pt1 | contig 11451 bp, 8 predicted proteins | sample 612S2MmetaG_FD_120487 | JGI IMG/M metagenome (GOLD analysis project Ga0182013, IMG submission 120487) | Permafrost microbial communities from Stordalen Mire, Sweden - 612S2M metaG | ecosystem: Environmental > Terrestrial > Soil > Wetlands > Permafrost | place: Sweden: Stordalen | collected...
GGTGATGTGCGTCGGCATGTTCATCGCGTTGCTGGACATCCAGATCGTCGCGTCGTCCTTGCAGGATATCGGCGGCGGCCTGTCCGCGGCGCAAGACGAGATCAGTTGGGTGCAGACCGCCTATCTGATCGCCGAGATCATCATGATCCCGCTGTCCGGTTGGCTGACCCGGGTGTTTTCCACCCGCTGGCTGTTCACCATCTCCTGCGCCGGCTTCACCCTGACCAGCATGCTGTGCGGCATCGCCTGGGACATCCACAGCATGATCGTGTTTCGCGCGCTGCAAGGCTTGCTCGGCGCGTCGATGATCCCGACGGTGTTCACCTCGTCGTTCTATTTCTTCCAGGGCACCCGCCGAGTCTATTCGGCGGCCGCGGTCGGCACCATCGCCTCGATGGCGCCGACGCTGGGGCCGGTGATCGGCGGCTGGATCACCGACACGCTGAACTGGCACTGGCTGTTCTACATCAACCTGGTGCCCGGCGTGATCATCACCATCCTGGTGCCGCTGATGGTGAAGATCGACAAGCCCGACCTGTCGCTGCTGAAGGGCGCCGACTATCCGGGCATCGTGCTGATGGCCGTTGGCCTCGGCATGTTGGAATACGTGCTGGAGGAAGGCACGCGGTGGAACTGGTTCGACGATTCCACCATGCGCCTGTGCGCCTGGATTGCCGGCATCTCGTTGGTGCTGTTCGTCGTCCGCAGCCTGACGTTTCGCAACCCGGTGGTCGATCTGCGCGCATTGGGAAATCGCAACTTCGCGCTCGGCTGTTTCCTGTCATTCATCACCGGCGTTGGCATTTTCACGACAATCTATTTGACCCCGCTGTTCCTGGGGTATGTGCGCGGCCTGAGCGCCTGGCAGATCGGCCTGGCGATCTTCTCCACCGGCATCGCATCGCTGATCGGCACGCCGGTCTATGTGATGCTGGCGCGCAAGTTCGATCCACGCTGGCTGATGATGTTCGGCCTGGCCAGTTTCGCCGTGGCGATGTGGAGCTACAGCTTCATCACGCATGACTGGGGCGCGGACCAATTGCTGATCCCGCAAGTGCTGCGCGGCTTCCCGCAGGTCTTCGCGGTGGCGCCGAGTGTCACTCTGGGTCTTGGCAGCCTGCCGCCGGAGCGGCTGAAATACGCCTCCGGCCTGTTCAACATGATGCGCAACCTCGGCGGCGCGGTCGGGATCGCTGTGAGCGCCGCGATCATCAACGACCAGACCAACCTGCATTTCCAGGCGATCGCCACGCATCTTACCCCCGCGAACGGTGCGATGGATCGGTATGTGCAGGGGGTCACCGCGCGTTATGCCGCGCTGCCCGGCAATGTTGGCGCTGGGCATGATGCGGCGCTGAAGCAGTTGTGGGAGCTGGCGTATCGCGAGGCCTCGACGCTGGCTTTCGCCGATGCGTTCCGCGCCATCATGCTGGCATTCGTTCTCGCGACGCTGCTGGTGCCACTGCTGCGCAAGGTTGGCGCGGCGCCCGCGCCGAGTGCGAACGCGCATTGACGAGCCCCCCGGTCATTGCGAGGCTCGCAGCGACGAAGCAATCTCCTGCCTGACGAGCCGAGTTACGCTCGTCAGGCAGGAGATTGCTTCGGCGCGTCGCGCCTCGCAATGACGGGGGCGCAATGACAGTGGGTGCGACGACCGCGCCGCACCTTCCGCCACACCCCGTCCCCCGCTACCTTCGGCCGGCGAAGGGGGAACGTCATGTCCGAATACGACTACATCATCGTCGGCGCCGGCTCGGCCGGCTGTGTCCTGGCCAATCGCCTTACCGAGAACCCCGCCACCCGCGTGCTCCTGCTGGAAGCCGGGCCATCCGACGATTCCATGTGGATCGCCATCCCCGCCGGTTTCACCAAGCTGCTCAACGATCCCCGCTACAACTGGACCTTTGCCACCGAGCCGGATCCCAACGTGGCCAACCGCTCGATCCCGATCCCGCGCGGCAAGACGCTCGGCGGATCGAGCTCGATCAACGGCATGCTGTATGTGCGCGGCAATCCGCTCGACTACGACACCTGGGCGCAGTTCGGCAATCGCGGCTGGTCCTATGACTCCGTGCTGCATTACTTCAAGAAGTCCGAGCATTACGAACCCGGCGGCGACGAATCCCGCGGCCGCGGCGGTCCCTTGAACGTCGCCGCGATGCGGGAAAACGCCGAGCTGACGGACGCCTTCATCGCGGCCGCGGTGGCAGAGGGCTACCCTCGCAACCCGGACTACAACAACGGCGAACAGCAAGGCTTCGGCTATTACCAGGTAACGCAGAAGGATGGCCGGCGCTGGTCCACCGCGCGCGCCTTCCTCGATCCGGCCCGGCGCCGCCCCAACCTGCGCGTCGAGACCGAAGCCCTGGCCTCACGCGTACTGCTGGACGGCAAGCGCGCCGTCGGCGTCGCCTACACCCAGCGCGGGCAACCGCAGGAAGCCCGCTGCGGTGCCGAGGTGATTCTCGCGGCCGGCGCCGTGAAGTCCCCGCATCTGCTGGAACTCTCCGGCATCGGCCAGCCGGAGGTGCTGCAATCCACCGGCATCGCCGTGCAGCACGAACTCCGCGGCGTCGGCGAGAACTACCGCGACCACTATGCGCCGCGCATGAACTGGCGGGTCAAGCTGCCGGTCACGCTGAACGAGCAAACCCGCGGCGTGGCGCTGATGAAGGAGGTGCTGAAATACTACACGCAGCATCGCGGCGTGCTGACCTTCACCGCCGGCATCGTCTATGGCTTTGTGAAGACGCGGCCCGAGCTGGCGGTGCCCGACGTGCAGTATCATTTCGCTCATGCCAGCTACGGCAACGCCCAGACCCGGGTGCTGGAGCAGGAGCCGGGGATGACGCTGACGGTGTATCAGTGCCGGCCGGAGTCGAAGGGCTCGATCCACGCGAAGTCGGCCGACCCGGCAGCGGCGCCGGCGATCCGGCCGAATTTCCTCGCCGAGGAACTGGACCGGACGACCGTCGTCGCCGGCATGAAAATCGGCCGCAGCATCGTCAACAACGTGGTGCTGGACCGCTATCGCGCGTTCGAAATGAACCCCGGCCCGCAGTGCCAGACCGATGACGAACTGCTGGAGTTTGCCCGCCTGAACGGGCAGACCACCTATCACGTCACCGGCACGTGCAAGATGGGGCATGACCCGATGGCGGTGGTGGACGACGAACTCCGCGTGCAAGGCGTCGCCGGGCTGCGGGTGGTCGATGCGTCGATCATGCCCACTTTGGTGTCGGGCAACACCAACGCGGCGGTGATCATGATCGCCGAGAAGGGCGCCGACATGATCAAGGCTGCTGCGCGGGCGTAGGGTCGTCCTTCCCATGTGTCATGACCGGGCTTGGCCCGGTCACCCACGACTTTCCGTTGTTGCTTGCCGCGAAGTCACGGGTGGCCGGCCCTCCGCGGGCCATGACGGTGGCGAGATCAAACCACCGGTGTCGCGGGCGGTCCACCCTTCTCCCAAACATTGAACGTCGCATCCCACAGCGCAATCCGCCCGTCCTGCACACGCCAAATCTCGGTGCCGCGACCCAGCATCTGCTTGCCGGTCTGCGCGTCCTCCCAACGCGCGTCCCAGGTATTCGCAAGCCTGTCGCCCATCAGCACATGCAACGTCTTGGTCAACCTGTAGCCCTTGGTGCGAGCGAACCGAGCCCGCAGGAACGCCATGATTGCCTCACGGCCATGCATCTCCGGAAAGTCGGCGAACCGTGCCACCGCATCCTCGGTAAAGCCCTGTTCGATCCGTACGAGGTCGGCCGCCCCGAAGGCATCTTCCACCGCCTGAACCAGATCTTTCGCGGCGTCCCACGAAAGCCCCCTTGAATCGTCCGCTGCGCTCATCGCACTCACTCCTCCGGCCGCACGATCAGTACCGTCCCGTCCACGCCATCCACGCGCAGCCTGGTGCCGGGGTCGGGCGGTGGCACGCCGGTCGGCACCCGCGCCGCCCAGTCGCTGTCACCGACGCGCACCCGGCCCTCGCGACCATGAAACACCAGTGCCGTCGCGATACGCCCCGCCAACCCCGCTGTCTGCGTGTTCACGCGCGTCGGATGGCGCCGCAGACGCAGTCCGACACTCAGGGAAATCGCCGCCAGGACGCCGCACGTTATCACCTGAAGTTCGAAACCAACCCCGGCCGCCAGCGTCACCAGTCCGGTGCCGAGCGCCGCAAGCCCCAGCCACATCAGGAACACGCCCGGCGCGAGCATTTCTAACAGCAGCAGGACCAGGCCGGCGGCCAGCCAGACGATCCAGTCGCTCATGACGTCGGCCCGGGCCCCCAAGGTCCGGCTGCCGTGAGCCCGGCCGCCATGGGCATTGGCGGCGCCGGCGCGAGCGGAGGCACCGGCGGTGATGGCGGCAGCGAAGCCGGCCCCGGACCCGCCGGCGGCACGCTGCCGGCAGGCGGTGTTCCATCGTCGCCCCGCAGCAACTGCATCGCCTGCACGATGCCGCCCGCCAGCGCCGCGCTTTCCATCGGCACGATAACCAGCCGCGAGTTCGGCGCTGACGCCAGCGACTGGAACGCGCGCACATACCGATCGGCAATAAAGTAGCGCAACCCCGCCAGGCCATGCTGCGTCGCCGCGTCGGACACCATCTGCGTCGCCTCGGCCTCCGCACGCGCCAACGCCACCCTGGCCTCGGCGTCGCGGTTCGCCGCCTGCTGGCGACCTTCGGCCTGCAGGATCAGCGACTGCTTCTCGCCCTCGGCGCGCAGGATCGCCGCCTGGCGCTGGCCCTCGGCGAGCGCCACCGCGGCGCGCCGCTCGCGTTCCGCCGTCATCTGCAGGTTCATCGCGCGGATGAGGTTTTCCGGTGGCTCGATCTTGCGAATTTCGACGCGGCTGACCTTCACGCCCCACGGTTCGGTGGCGCCGTCCAGAATGACCAGCAGCGCGGTGTTGATCCGCTCGCGCGACGACAGCGTCGCGTCGAGTTCCATCTCGCCGATCACCGCGCGGATATTGGTCATCGCCAGCGTGGTCAGCGCCAGCGTGAGATTGGCAACCTGGTACGCCGCCTTCTCCGGCTCCATCACGCGATAATAAATGATGCCATCCACTGCGACCGACGCATTGTCCCGCGTTATCACGCTCTGTTCCGGAATCTCCACCACCTGCTCTTGCACGTTGAGCTTGCGCCCGACGCGATCGACATACGGCAGCACGAAATTCAAGCCCGGTTGCAGCAGTCGGGTGTACGCGCCGAACCGCTCGACGGTCCAGACCTGGCCCTGCGAGACCGTCTTCACTCCGGCGAACAGGGTGACGACGACCAGCACGAGCAGAAGGATCCAGACGATAACGACTGCGCCGACCATGCGGCTTCCCCCCAAGGATTGTGCCCCAGAACCTCTCCCGCGGGAGCGGGAGAGGTCAAGACGCGCAGCGTCGAGGGTGAGGGCGATCGGGTCGGCACGCTGCCAGTAGAAACCGCGTCGCCACGCTGCCATTAAAGCAATCCGACCAATCGCCCTGACCTGCCCCAAAAGCGCAGACCTCTCCCACCTCAAGCGTGGGAGAGGTCGCATACACTCCGCCGCTTATTCCAGTGTCGCCTCCAGCGTGATCGTGGCGTTCAGTACCTTCGACACCGGGCAGTTCGCCTTCGCCCCTTCCGCCAGTTCCTTGAATTTTGCCGCATCGATCCCGGGCACCTTGGCGCGCAACGCCAGATGCACCGCCGCAATCTGCCAACCCCCCGGCACCTGCTCCATCGTCAGGATCGCGTCGGTGTGCAGGCTTTCCGGCGGATGCCCCGCCCCGCTGAGTTGGAACGCGGTCGCCATGCTGAAGCAGCCGGCATGCGCGGCAGCGATCAACTCCTCCGGGTTGGTGCCTTTCCCATCACCGAAACGAGCGTTGAAGCCGTACGGCGTATCCTTCAGCGTGCCGCTCTGCGTGGTCAGGCTGCCCTTGCCGTCCTTGCCGCTACCGGACCAGGCGGCGGATGCGTGACGCTTGATGCTTGCCATGCTTGCACTCCTCGGTTGTCGCCGCCACGCCAGGCGGCACCGAGGCATATGGGGCGCGCCAGCGCCGATGCTACTGCGCAGATTGGCAGGTGATAGAGGTGCTTAACTTGCTCTGTCAGCGAAACTTACTCTGTCAGCGAGCCAACGTCGCCTCTCTTCTGGCATATGCCGTGTGCCAGCCATCCCGGCACGGGACGTCGCTTTCCGCGGTGGTGGCAATCGCTTCTTCCGACAGGGTTGCGTCGGGGAAATCGGCTGCCACTTCAGCACCTACATCGCTGATCGACTCCAACTCGTCGTCGCCTGGGGCGCCCTCGAAGAAAAAACGCAGCGCTATATGATTGGCCGTCAGCCCGAACTGCACGCTTCGCAATTTGTCCGAGACCTCGCCCCACAGGGCTCGGCAGACCGATGCAGCGACTTCGGCCGGTGAAGCAGTCATTGCCAAGGTCCTTTCATGGTCTTGCCGGGATAATATGGGCATTCCCCCTGCGATCGTAAACAATCACGCCCTTGCTGGTTGGCACAGCCTCGTCTGCGCCGGGACTGAAGTAGCTACCGATGATTTTTCCGAAGTCAACGCGCTCCTTCGATCCCGGTTGTCCGATCGGCACATTGTTGACCGGACTGCCAGCTCCGGCTCGTTGATCCAGCAGGTCTTGCGGGTCCGGATCCGTCAGTATGCTGCGGCCCGGTATGTAGTTGCGGTGACCAGGAATATGCTTCCCTTGCTTCGCAGGATCACGCTTCGGGTGGATCAAAGCATTCTCTTGCGACACGATGATGGGCTGCCTATTACCGTCAAGCCCCCTTCCACTGCACGATGTACAACCCGCCATCGTAATCGGTGAGATACACCAGACCGTCCTGTGCCACGAACAAATCCGCCGTGTGCCGCATCTTCGCGCGTCCGCGCATCGGTTCTGCCCACTTCGCCGGTTGTGGCGGCACGAAGTAGCCGGCCTCCTGCGGCCGATATGGATCGGATATGTCGAACACCCGCAGCCCGGCGCTCTGCCAGGTGGCGAAGATCGTCGTCGAGGACTGGAACGAGCCCGGCCGGTTCTCGTGCAGGTTATGCGGGCCGAACTGGCCGCCCATTTTCACATAGTCCTGGTCCGCCGGAGTCGGCATCGTCGCGATGGACACCGGATTGCTCTTCTCGCGGATGTCGAACACCCAGGTGCGCTTCAATTGTCCTTCCACATCGACGTTCAGCACCGCCTCGTCCGCCACCACCAGAAGATTGCGGTCGTGCAGCGGCACCGCGTTGTGCGTGCCGCCGCCATAGGGCGGACACCAGTTGCGGTGCGCGATCAGCTTCGGCGCCGACTTGTCCTTCACATCGAGAATGGTCAGCCCGCCATCGCGCCAGGAGCCATAGGCGAAGTCGTCCACCACGATCGCATGGTGCAACGCATGGCGGTTCTTCCAGGTCGGCGTCTCGCCGGCGGCGGCGTTCATGCCGGGGATCCACCAGCGGCCAACCTCGCGCGGTTTCGTCGGATCGGCCATGTCGATGACGATCAGGATGTGGTCGGTGAAACCGTCGAGCAATGCCGAGGCATAGGCATAGCGGCCGCCGGCCCACCAGATGCGGTGCACGCCCAGGCCCTCCACTTCCAGAAAGCCGATCTTGCGTGGATTGGCCGCATCGGAAATGTCATACACGGTCATGCCGGCGGCAAAATCCTCACCCCGCTTGCCGAAGCGGCTGCTGTCCACCTTGTTGGAGCCGCCGTAATATTCCTGCGCCGACAGCAGCGCGCGCTGGTCCGCCTCCTGGATGTGCAGCAGCAGATTCTCCGCGGTTTGCAGATGCATGCACACCGATTTCGGGTGCGTTGCCACGAAGTTCACTGGCTTCGGATTGCGCGGGTCACGCACGTCGGTGACCATGATGCCGCGGCTCACGCGTGTTCCAACGTATGCATGACCGCCGGCAACCATGACCTGCACCCCGTCGCCGCGGCCCCCCTGGTCGGTATGGCCGACAAATTCGACGTTCCGCGCGCCTTCCGGGACGATCATTGGACTTGCCTCCTGTGCGTTTCGGTCGTCAGACTACCATGGGTTGAAGAAGGATAAGAGCCATGCCGACCTATGTCATGCTGGCCAACTGGACCGACCAGGGAGTGCGGTCGATCGAGGATAGCCCCAAGCGGGTGGACGCAGCGCGCAAGGCGTTGGAAGAAATGGGCGGGCGCTTCCTGTCCACCTACATGACGATGGGTGCGTACGACCTGGTCATCACCTACGACGCGCTGGACGACGCGGTGGCGGCGCGTTTCACGCTGATGCTTGGCAAACTCGGTAACGTGCGCACCACCTCGCTGAAGGCGTTCCCGGAAGAGGCGTATCGCCAGATCGTCAATTCCCTGCGGTAACCTGCACCGGCTGCCTGCATCCACTGCCCATACCAGTGTCGGCACTCGTTGTCATTGCGAGGCGCGCAGCGCCGAAGCAATCCCCTGCGTGACGAGCCGAGGAACGCTCGTCGCGCAGGGGATTGCTTCGACGCTTCGCGTCTCGCAATGACACGGGCCACACGACGCGGGACACGGGACGAGACACGTGCCGCGGGAGGCGGAACGCGTGACATCCGGCAGCGACCGCCGCTACACGGCCGACGAATGCCGTGTCGCCGCGGGCGGCAGCGCAGCCGACGCATCGGCCGCTGCCTTCAAATGGTGGTCAGCGGCGAGCAGCAGATACACCGCCGGCACAACGAACAGCGTGAACAGCGTGCCGACGGCCAGGCCGCTGGCAATGACCAACCCCATGTCGAAGCGCGACACCGCACCGGCGCCGCTCGCGGTCAGCAGTGGGATCACGCCCAGCACCATCGCTGCCGTCGTCATCAGGATCGGACGCAGCCTTATGCCGGCGGCTTCCTCGATCGCCTGGCGCTTGGTCTTGCCCTGCTTCTGCAACTCATTGGCGAATTCAACGATCAGGATGCCGTGCTTGCTGATCAGCCCCATCAGCGTGACCAGACCCACCTCGGTATAGATGTTCAGCGTGGCACCGCCGACGCCGGTGCTGACGAACAGCAGTGCGCCGGCGATCGACATCGGCACCGAGATCAGGATGATCAGCGGATCGCGGAAGCTTTCGAACAACGCCGCGAGCGACAGGAACACGATGATCAGCGCGAAGCCGAACGTCCCCACGAAGCCGGCGGATTCCTGCACGTATTGCCGCGACAGCCCGCCGTAATCGACCGTGTAGCCTTGCGGCAGCGTGGTCTTCGCCAGGTTCGTCAGGTAGCTCACCGCGGTGCCGAGCGCCACGCCGGGCGCCGGCACGCCCTGGATCGTTGCCGAATTGAGCTGCTGGAAATGATTGAGCGATTCCGGCACCGTGCTGGTGACGATGTGCGCCACCGTCGAAAGCGGCACCGAGCTACCAGTCGCGGTGCGGATGTAATAGTTCAGCAACTGGCTGGTATTCAGCCGGAAGCGCTGCTCCACCTGTGGAATCACCTTGTAGGAGCGGCCATCCAGGCTGAAGTAGTTCACATATCCGCCGCCGAGCATCGATCCCAGCGCGGCGCCGATATCGCTCATGTTCAAACCCAGCAGCGCTGCCTTGTCGCGGTCGATCACCACCGTCGATTGCGGCTGGTCGATGCGCAGGTCGCTGTCGAGGAAGATGAACAGCCCGCTCTTGATCGCGGTTTGCAGATATTGCTGAGCCACGGTGTTCAGCGCGTTGAATGGCTGCGTGGTGCCGATCGCGACCTGGACCGGCAACCCGTTGGAACCGGGTAGCGGTGGCGGCTGGAACGCGACGGTGCGCAAGCCGGCGACATTCGCGAGTGCCTGCTGGATCTGCGGCTGCAATTGGTTGGTGGTGCGCGTGCGCTGATCCCACGGCTTCAGCACCATGCCGGCTATGTTCACCGCCGGCATGTCAAGCTGGAACACGTGGTCGGTTTCCGGGAAGGACGTGAACACCTTGTCGATCTGGGCGTCGTACATCAGCCTTTGCTGCAGCGTGGAATTGGGTGCCGCGGTCGAAACGGCAATGACGACGCCTTCGTCTTCCTGCGGCGCCAGTTCGCTGGTGGCGCCGGTGTAGAGGAAGTAGATGCTGCCCAGCACGATCGCGGCGAACACCAGAGTCACCGGCTGGAAGTTCAAGCCGGCGTGCAGCCGCCGCTCGTAATGGCTGTGCAGCCAGGCGAAGCGCCGGTCGATGAAGTCCACCAGCCGCGCCTCCCACCCGCTGCGGTCGGCGGTGTGCGGCGGCAGGAAGCGCGAGGCCAGCATCGGCGACAGGGTCAGCGCGATGATGGCGGAAACCGTGACCGCGCCGACCAGGGTGAAGGCGAACTCGGTGAACAGCGCGCCGGTCAGGCCGCCCTGGAAGCCAATCGGGATATAGACCGCGATCAGCACGACGGTCATCGCGATGATTGGGCCGCCGAGTTCGCGCGCCGCCTGGATCGCCGCGGGGATGGGTTGCATGCCATCTTCCAGGTGGCGATTGACGTTTTCGACCACGATGATGGCGTCGTCCACCACCAGCCCGATCGCCAGCACCAGTGCCAGCAAGGTCAGCAGGTTGATGGAAAAGCCGAACATCAGCATCATCGTGAAGGTGCCGATCATCGACAGCGGAATGGCGATGATCGGGATCAGCACGGATCGCGGCGAGCCCAGGAACGCGAACACCACCAGGGTCACGATCAATACCGCCTCGACCAGTGTGGTCACAACCTCGCGGATCGAGCTGTTCACGAACGCGGTGGAATCATACACGATCGTTCCGGTCATGCCGTGCGGCAACTGCGCCTGGATGCTGGGGAAGACGTCGCGCACGCCCTTGATGACGTCCAGCAGGTTGGCGGCGGGCGCTACCTGGATGCCGAAATACACCGCACGCTTGCCGTCGAAACTGACCTGCGAGTCGTAGTCGTCAAAGCCGAGCGAGACGTTGGCCACATCCTTCAGCCGGATGATCGCGCCGTTGACCTGCTTGATCTGAAGATTACGAAACTGCGCCAGCGTATGCAGGTCGGTGGAAGCGGCAAGGTTGACCTGCACCATCTGCCCCTTGGTGGTGCCAAGGCCGGAGATGTAGTCGTTGTTGGCGAGCGCCTGCGCTACGTCGGTCGCGGTCAGGCCGTACGCCGCCAGCTTGTTGGGATCCAGCCAGGCGCGCAATGCGAAGTTCTTTGCGCCCAGCAGTTCGGCCGTCTGCACGCCGGGCACGGCTTGCAATTTCGGCTGCACCGCGCGCGCCAGGTAGTCGGTCACCTGGTTCGGCTCCAGCACGTCGCTGTAGAAGCCGATATACATCGCGTCGATCGTCTGGCCGATCGTCACCGACAGGATCGGCTGCTGCGAACCGGCGGGCAACTGGTTCAGCACCGAACTGATCTTGGTGTTGATCTCGGTCAGCGCCTTGTCCGGATCGTAGTTCAGCCGCAGATTGACGGTGATCGTGCTGAC
>Ga0182013_10008030_pt1 | contig 11449 bp, 16 predicted proteins | sample 612S2MmetaG_FD_120487 | JGI IMG/M metagenome (GOLD analysis project Ga0182013, IMG submission 120487) | Permafrost microbial communities from Stordalen Mire, Sweden - 612S2M metaG | ecosystem: Environmental > Terrestrial > Soil > Wetlands > Permafrost | place: Sweden: Stordalen | collected...
GAAATCTCGCTGGCAAGTCATGCAAGACGAGCATGACGCGCAAATAGCCAAGGAAGAAGCTGAGGAACAAGCACAGAAAGCTGCAACTGCAGCGAAGGAGTAGTTGTGGCTGAAGAAAAGAAGGGTGAAGTAGAGCACATCAGTATATCCAAAGCAAAAAATGGATTCAAAATTTGTTGCTCCTATGAGGCAGAAAAGACACTCTCACAAAGAGCCGGGTGGGCACCGTGCATGCCCTGCACAACAGAGGATTGGGTGGAAAAAACCAAAGAGGCCGTGATCAAACGCCTAGAGGAGATATTGTAATGAGTTTTCCAAGCAAAAACGGCAAATCGTATGGCTCAGCCTACGTAGCCAAGAAAAAAGATTCAATGCACGAAGGTATGGGCAAGGAACCAGTGCAGTCTAACCCAGAAAAAGGATCAGAACCCAAGGAAGAACCCCGGACTAACCCTATGGGTGAAGCCAAGTTTTCGGCTAAGGAAGCCACAGCTCCAGACAATGATGTTCTAGGGAACCCCGAGGGCGTCGATGCAGGTGCAGTGGCAGCTGAGCATGGTCCGGCAGAAAACGTCACGATCCACCACGATCACCAAGGTGGAAAGCATGTCGTAGTGAGCAGACATCCAGACGGACACATGAACCTCAGTCAACACAAATCTCATACCGAGGCGCACGAGGCCGCAAAGCAGCTTTCTGGGCCAGCAAACGAAGAGAACACAGACAAGAGCGCTAATGCCGACGCAGGGCAAGGCGACATGTTTGGCGAGAAGGAATCGGATGGATTTTCCATGCCGAGACTTTCTTAGAGAAATATCAGGAGAGATAAAAATGTATGAAAGCAAGCGCGAGCCGGGGCGCAAATTCGGTAGTATCTACGCGGGGAAGCGATTCGATTCCTACGACGCCGGGAAACAGCCCGGTGAGGAAAACGAGAACGAGCACTCCACTTCGGAGGACCATGGTGAAGACAAAGTAAACACCATGGGTAAGGACAAAACTCCACACGACAAAACAGCCACCAGTGCTCATGCAGAAACTCCCAGCGCCATTGTAGCGTCCCACGGGCCAGCGCATACGGTGCACATCGCGCACAATGAAGATGGAACGCATCGTGTTTCGTCTGCACATGATGATGGCTACAACAGTGAGAGTGATCACTCAACATCTGACGAAGCCCACAGCCACGCCGAGCAACTGTCCCTAGAAGCAGGCGGGGAAGACCAAGCGAGTGACGTGAAGCGCAGGGCACATTACCCACAACAGGGCGCAGAGTCAGAATCAAGAAATTTTGAAGCCCCCGATTTGGTGTAACGTATGCCATTCGTCTCGGCTAAACAAAGAGCATTTGGGCATGCAAACCCAGAGAAATTCGGTGGGGAAAAAGGGTTGAAGGAGTGGGAAAGTTCCACACCCTCCAAACTTCCCACCTATAAGCATGGGAAGACAACATCTCCCGACACAAAGAAGCGTTTCAATTACTCGGCCAAGAAGAAAAAGGACTAGTCATGATTGGTATGGCGAGAAAGAAAACACACAATGTAGACCTTGGAGAAAAAGGAAGTTTCAAGGTGAACAAAGGTGGTCTCCATCGAGCCCTAGGGGTTCCCGAGGGAAAGAAATTGACCTACGCGCAAAAGCAGCCCAAACCGGGCGACAGCGAACACGTAAAACGAATGAAGGCGAGCGCTAAAGGCTTCGCCGCGATGCATCACTAGAGAGGAATTCAAATGGCTGACGAAAAAACCAGCGTGGCGAGCAGCGTGCCGTCCGCAATGCCCTACGAACAGCCAGAGAAGCCCGAGGACTCTCCTCTTGGTGTACTAGCTCCTTTTGATTGGTCATCGGAACCGTTCGTGGAACTCTCAGATGAAGCCAAAGGCGCATTGATGCAGTTGGATATCATCTGCACTAAGACAGATGTCGCAGCACGCAGGTTGGAAGTCGAGCAAGCTTGGGAAGCGATTCATTTTGATAGAGGGTACCAACATCTCCTTAGACGAAAGGGCGGGGGATACGAACTCCCCGGCACAGCCTCACCGTATGGTGCGAGTCAACAGAGAAACAACAACACAATTTACGACACGAATGTGTATGGCTCCAAGGGGGACATTATCGTCGCGGCATTGTCGCGTGAAGTTCCCAAGGTAGAGTTCTTCCCTGCAGATCCCGACTACGGCCCAGACATTGTGGCCGCAGAAGAAGCCGAGCGCTTCAAAGAGATCTGGGGACGTAACAACAACCTGCGCGCCTTGCTCGTGGAGTGTGCCAGAATTTTCTGGAATGAAGATCGTGTTTTAGCATGGACTCGCTTTGAATTGAATGGGCAGTTGTATGGCTTCGAGGGAGACAGGGATGGAGAGACTGCCCCGGTAACCGCAGAGGACATCCTCAATCCACCTGATGCAGTGGCTACAGGCCAAGACGGATTGGATGAAGTGCTGGAGCAATTAGTTCCTCCTGCTGATGAGCAGACTGAAGACCACGATGAAGACGAGGACGATGACAGTGAGCAGAGCAATGCAAGTCAGCCCGAGGGGTTAGAACCAATTGCTAACAAAAAGCCTAGGGGACGCGAAGTCACGACCCTGCATGGCAAGCTCGATCACAAGGTTCCCATCGCGGTGGATAGCATTAAAGACATGCAATTCGTGCAGCTCTTCCAAGATTTGGATGTGGCGATAGCGAAAGCATACGCACCATGGATTGCGGATAAGATTAAACCGGGTGGAGATGGTCAGTCCGAGGTTGAGCTGGACCGCATCGCCCGTGAGAACACACGTCAAGCTGTGCTCGGTGCGTATGTAACTGGAGACTCATTCCAGCGTCACACCGTCGTGAAGCACACATGGTTTCGCCCCTCGATGTTTATGGACGAAAAGGTCAATGACCAAGCAAGAGCAGACTTGATGGAGGCGTTCCCTAACGGGGCACTCCTTGTCAAGGTCGGCGCAAACTTTGCGTTTGCCCGTAATGAGAGCATGGACAAGCACCTCGCCATATCTCATCCATTCTCTGGCAAGGGTCAGAACCGAAGAGCCCTAGGGACTTCCATGATTTCCGTCCAGAAGCGCATTAACGACTGGGTGGATCTCTTAGACGATTATTTCAAGCGCACAGTATCCAAAAAGTGGATGAATGCCGAAGCATTTGACATCCAAGCCATCCAAGGACAGACCAACGTACCCGGCAGCACTGGAGCATTCCAGCCGCAGCCCGGGCTCACTACCATGGATCAGTACATCATGATTGAGCCCACGCCACAGCCGCAACCAGCGATGTGGGAAGCTATCAAGTACTTCATTGAACAGCTTGCCGATGTCATCACTGGAGCCATGCCGTCTCTATTCGGTGCGGCCACAGGCGAGAATACGGTGGGCAATGCCGAGATCCAACGAGATCAGGCTTTGCAGCGTGTTGGGTGCCCGTGGAACAATGTGCAAGACCTCTTCGCAGAATGTGCACGCCAAGCAGTTGGGTGCGCAGCAGATTGCCGAGAGGGTCAGAAAATCTCTCAGTCATTCAAGGATATCGGAGTGGTGTCAGTAAACACCGCGAATCTCGCTGGCAATGTACTCTGCTATCCAGAGTCCAACCCAGCATTCCCCGAGTCATGGAACCAGAGAGAAGCAAAACTCATGAAGATGGTAGATGCAAGCAGCCAGAACCCAGCGCTGCAAGCGATGCTATTTTCACCCGAGAACTTGCCTGTGCTGCAAGACGGCATACGCATGAAGAAGTTCAAAGTTCCCGGTGCAACATCAATCACAAAACAGAAAGCTGAGATGGAGATACTGCTTCGCTCAGGCCCAATGCCCAATCCTCAAGTACTGAAGATTCAGCAGACCCTGATGCAAGCTGCAGCTGAGATGCAACCCAAATTGGATGCAGGACAGCCCGCTGACCCTAAGGAAATCGCTATGGTTAAGCAACTGCAGCAAATGGAGCAAACACTTCCTCCGACAGTCAGCACCGTTCCCGTCGCACAAGACGAGAGCGAACTGCATACGGTTGAAGCATCTCAATGTTTGGAATGGTTGAACGGCAGCGAGGGCCAGAAGTTCAAATACGGAACTCCGCAGCAACGTGCAGCATATGAGAATGTTCATATCCACTGGCAAGAACATGTCACTCAAGCCAAGAAAATTGCTGCAGCTAATGCTCCGCCGCCTGAACAGAAACCCCCTTCGGAGTCTATATCCGTTGCGGTAGATAAGATGCCTTCTCCTATTCAAACGCAGCTTTTGGCAAAGCTAGGTGTGCAAAGTACACCTCAAGATTTTGCACAACATCAAGCAGAACAACTGTCGCAGAAAGTACAAGCCAAGGCGATCCCCGACGCATTGCGCGGGGAAAAGTCGCAACCAGCACCACCCCCAGCCGGACAAGGTGATGCCGGGGCGCAACCAGCACGACAACTTAGACGATAACAGGAGAGGGTGGCCATGGCCGACAAGAAGCTCATAGCAATATGCCAGCGTCACGGCCAGACCACCCTCAACGCTAAGAAGTCCTTCAGAGGTCGCCTAGATCCTCCTTTGGATAGCAAGGGATTATCCCAAGCTGAAGATGCAGCTGATGCACTAAAGAATGAGAACATCAAAGTAGAACGCGTAGTCAGTTCACCACTGCTTCGCGCGGTGCAGACTGCCGATGCGATTGCGGAGGCGTACAATCTGCCTGTCGTGCAGGATCGAGGCCTCATCAGTTGGAACGTAGGTTTTCTGGGAGGAAAACTCAAGGAAGACTTTCAGGAATTGCTGGAGTACTTCATCGAGAACAAAAAGTCAGTGATACCTGATGGGGAGTCGCTGGATGATCTCGAACAGAGAACCTACGAGTTCTTTGACAAGGAACTTCGCAGCGATAAGCTGACGTGTTTCGTTACTCACAATTCAAATATCGTTTGTCTGCAAAACCAGATCGAAGGCAACACCTCAGGGATTCCAGAAAGCGATGAAGTGAGCGTTAAACCGGGCGGCACTATGGGGATCTACGTGGACGATACCGGGAAGTACACAGTTGAGGTTTTGTTTGGAAAGGCAGAAGCAGCAGAATTTGGAAGTTAGACTCAAGGAGAGAACTCAGAATGGCGAAGACTACAGTAAAAGTGTTCAACGTACTACCGGACTCTGAACAAGAGCAAGAACTCGCGGCATATCTGTCGCAACCCAAGTCCCGAGAGATTTTCACCTCGGCGGTCAACAGTGGCTTTGGCACAACTTTCAAAGTCAGCCACTTTGTTACGGTCATTACGACAGAAAATGAAGTGCCAGTAGCGCCCAGCAAAAAGCTGGAGGAAGTTAAGGAGACTCAAGCATGTCCGAAAGCGTAATCGATTTTGCGGGCTTGGATTCAGCCGCAGCAACAACAGAAGCAGCAGTAGAAGCCCCTGTAGTTGAAACTACAGAAACTGTAGAGACTCCGACTACCGAAACTACAACTACAGATACCACATCCAGTACGGATGCAGCCAAGAAAGACGCCAAGCAGCAATACAACTCAGACGGGTCTCCCAAGGAAGCTGCAACCAAGACTGAAGCAGACGACACCAAGGAATTCGGTGAGAAAACACCGAAGGAAATACGCGCAGCCCTGAAAGCCTTCAGGGACGCTAATCCTGCGAATATCACTGCCACCAAACTTCTTCACGGCCACTTCGAACGTTGGGAAGCGGCCAAGGCCATCTACCCGGGCGGCATCAAGGACATGCAGCAGGCCAAAGAATTTTCGGAGTTAATAGGCGGACCTGAAGGGTACCAGAAGCTGACCGACAAGAGCGCTGCAGCTGACGCCTCAGACGCCAAGCTGTATGATCCCGAGCAGAATGCATCTTTGATTGAGGATGTTGTGGAGGATTTGCGCGCCCAAGGCAAGCTAGGGAACCTCGGAACTCTGACCTCCGCGATGCTGGATGCTGCACAGAAGAATGATAAAGAGGGTTACGACAAAGCTATCGCTGGCCACTTCTACAGCGAGCTGGTCGCCAACAACTTCAATGGCGCACTGGCTACGCTGGTGGATGCACTGAACGATCCTGATCCAGCCAAAGCTATCGCCGCCGCAAAGCAGATCGTCCTTGGCCAGAACGGCATGAAGGCATGGTTCGATAAACAAACTGCCGATAACAAGAAAGCTACGGAAGCTGTGGTTTCCCCCGAGCGCAAGCAGTTGGATGCAGAGCGCGCCAAATTCCTGAAGGAGCAGACGGACTTCAAGACCAATCAGACTGAAGCCTTCAAGAACAGTGTAGCCAGCGCTACAGAGAAATCTAATAACACACTGCTCGGCAAATCCCTAGCTCCATTTCTGAAGATGGAATTCTTCAAGGGTTACGGCAAAGAGAACCTGATGCCTCTGGGCAATACCATCAAGAACAATCTGTATGCAGCCCTCAAGTCCGACAAGGCCTACCAAGCCCAGATGAAGGCTATGTGGTCAGCCGCAACCCCAGACCGTGCGAAGATCGAGGAGTATCACAAGGCACGCGTGGAATCACTCGCTCCCGAACTCGTCAGAAGCACAGTCCAATCAATGTATCCGAGCTATTCTCGCGGTGGTGCCGCAGCAGGACGTGTGGCCGCAGCTGCCGACAAGAAAACCGTGCAGACCAAGGTGGAGCAGACCGCTACAGCCGCAGGCAAGCCCGTTTATGTTGCCGTGAAGCCTAAGGATCTGGACCGTGAACGTAAAGGTTGGGAGATCGAAGAAATCAATGGCCGTGGTTACCTCAAAGGTAGCAACAAATGGGTAACATGGCGCAGGTAAGAGCTTAACCTCAGGGCATAACCTCTGGGGAAAGGGGTCTGGGGGTGCCTAGGGGAAACCCTGAAATCCCTAAGGTTAATCCTAGGAGAAAATCAAATGCCAGTAGTTCCTTTCGCAACTTCGCGTACGGGGAAACCCCTTAACGTCGGAGACACAGTTTCAATTTCAGGCACCATCGTTGCCATCACCGGCACCGGGGCGACCGCCAACGTAACAGTACAGATGGCTGGTGCGACTAATGGTCCCATCGACACGGTTACTGGAGCCTATCAGTATTCCCTAGGGGTTCCCTTGGCTGGCGGAACTAACGCACCTGCTACGGGTGTGTATGGCTCTGATTGCACCAGCGCACAGACGCTGTAAACAACATGGACCCAGCGCACTGGGAAGGGCCGTGAGAATCGGCCCACACTTTAAGGAGGTTCATATGAGATCCCTGTAGGAGGTCAATATGAGCAGAAGCTACAAGCACCAACCATTCATGGCAATATGCGGCGTATCAGCCAAGCAAGACAAGCGTTTTGCTAACCGTGGCGTGCGTCGTGCGCATAGATTGGCACTGCACAAGGCAACAAAATCTGAGGCCTATGAAGACTTTGTTCTTCCACACAGACTAGAATGTGCATGCAATGAAGTTTATGGATGGGGCAGAGATGGTCATCAAATTTACCAAGCATTAGATGACAGAGATTGGCAGCGTTATTTAGAGGCGGATTCTGAAGCTGATTTTTTTGGGTCTTGGCCTCCGAAGTGGTTTGTAAAGATGATGAGAAAATAGTCAAGGAGCCCGTGTGGCTCCGCAGTACTCTGATGTGCTTCCAAGGCACGACGTACGTCAGGGTACTACGGAGCTACATCTAAACCTCTCATGCCGACTTCCAGAATGGTCTCGAAGACTCTTAAACTCGACAAGGAACAAGGGATGAAAACAGTATGACTCAGCGTTAGCCCAGTTGACCCTTTAGAAAGGTCTGCTACGTGGGACTTCCGCAACACAAGAAAGAAACAATAGTATGCCTTTACTCGAAGCAGCTGTTGAAGCAGTTGAGCTTGACGCCTTTGCGAAAGAGATCCCAGATCTCGTTTTTCATGGCACCACAGGCTACAGCTTGTTCAAGGCTGAAGCAACAAATGTTCCCGTGTCGAACCAGTCTAACGCTGGCGGCACCGTGCGAGCATCGTTCCGTGTGCCGTTCCGCGTGCAGGCTGGCGCGGCAATTTCGCAGGGAACCGGCAACGCCGATTCCATGGGTCGCGGTACGGGCTCGCAGTGGGCATCGTTCGCGTTGGCTCCCGTGTACCTGTTCAACGTCTGCGAAATTTCGTGGCTTGCTCAGGCTTCCACGGACTCCAAGCAGAAGGGTCTGTTCGCCGTTCAGTCCAAAACTTTAGCGGCTGCTGTCAGATAACACAGCGACACTTGACTAAATCGGTGAAAACCTCTATAATAGAGACAATACCGAGGAAAGACAGAATGTCTTATCAAACAAAGCTTGCATATCTCGCAGGTTTCTTCGATGGTGAAGGCTCGTTCTCAATATGCAGAACCCGTTCCACCCTCAGAACCATGGCTGATGGAAGCAAAAAGAAATACGTCGTTTACAAACTGTGCGTATCCTGTACCAACACAAACAAAGAAGTGCTGGACTGGATGGCTTCCAACTTCGGAGGCAAAGTGTACATGAGTAACCAAGAGAATAGAAACCCAAAGTATCAGCCCCGTTATGGTTGGGTAATCAACAACAACGAGGAAAGGGAACGTTTTATTCTTGGCGTACTTCCTTACTTGAAGGTAAAAGCAGAGCAAGCAAAGATTGCTCTTGAATTTATCCGCTTGTATAAGCAAGAAGATGTAGAGGAGAAAAGGAACGAGCTTAGGCATAAGCTTCAGGTTCTTAATCACAGCTACAGACTTCGTTCTGAATCCGTAGAGACTACACGTCAGGCACCTGAAGAAGGTGAAGATATAGTCCGATCTGCACAGTGATGTGCAGAAGCTGACAGAAATGCTCAGCTTTTGTCAGAAGTATGTAACAAACTTCTTTCAAATAACAAATTGTAAAGCTCAGGAAATGAAGAACTCTCTCGACGCCGCAATGCAGGGCATCGAAGGTCTCATCAATGGCGATGGCTCGGGCATGATCGATCAGATCCCCGCAGCGGCTGTCATTACCACAGGCGCGGCATCCAGCATCGCTGGCATGAACGTCGCAGTGGCGTTTACGGATCAGCAACAGGTCAATTTCTACAGCACGGGTGGTGTTCTCCGCGCTGGTGGGCCTGCGACGATCTCGTACTCTGACGGCCCCAGCAACACGCTGTTCTTCAGCACCAACTTGGCCAACATCATCGGTCTGGCTGTCACAGACTTTGTTGTAGTCAACGGTGCCACGTACGGTGCAGGAAATTCCCTCTTGGGCATCCGTGCTTGGGACGTGAACTCCAACACCGGCACTATCGCTGGTCTGAACCGTGCGACGTACCCCGGTCGTTTGTCTACCCCCACCATCAACTTGGGTGGAGCGGCAATCACCCCGGGCATCGCTCAGCGCGCTGAGGTTCTCCTCGGACGTGCACTCGGTCCCGATGCAGAGAGCATCAAGTCGGGCATTTGGTACGGCCCGCCTGAGCAGGCTTTCGCTCAGAGCAACCTGATGTATAATGTTCAGATTGCGAATGCTCAGGAAATCAAGGGCGACAAAACCCTCGACATGAGCAAGAAGTATTTTTCGGATTAACAAAATAGTCCCTTCGCACAGAAATGTGTGAATGATAACAGAGAGAATTCATGGAAACACCCGTAAGGGTCAATCATGAGCCGAGCCGCTTTACAATCGGAAGGTGCAACGACTATCCCGCAAGGGAGTAGGGTCCAAGTGGACTCGAAGCACTCTGCATCCTGAAAAGGATGATGATATAGTCTGAGCTTGCAGGTAACTGCAAGAGTTCGAATGGAAACGATTCGAGCGCAACATAACTGACTTTTGGTGGACGTAAGTATCACAAGAGCTGGACAGCAATCAACAATCGCATGGACCTGTTGGTACTTGACAACTGGTACATTGGGGAATTGAGCCCGCTGGAACTGTATGACTTTGGTGGAGGCAACGTGGTCGCACCCGTGCCCGATATCAATGGTCAGGCAGGAACATCGAGCTACTTGACCTCGCACATGTTTGCTTACAACACCTGCTTTTAAGAAAAGTTGGAGCAGAATAAATTTCTTCTGATTGACTCGAACGCTGAAATGCCAACGAGGCGGAACCCGCAAGGGACCGTGAGAGACTAAGCGAAGAAACGCCCGCGAGGGTGATGCAATAGTCCGTGCTCATGGGAACAAAACCATGAGAGTACAGCAGAAATGACTGTGCCACTTACCTTGTAAGTGTAACAAACCAAGTAACTTAGCCAACGCCGCCCCGCGAGCTGGTTTATATGTCCAGAACGCAGCGGTCCCAACAGTCTGACCCTAAAGGACTTAGACTGGTTTTACAGTTTGATTTGTACTGTGACGACGGTTATAGTACACTAAGAGTAGGGAGATCTGCTGTCACAGGTCTCCCGCTCTACCTTGACAGAGGAGAACAAAATGAGAGTAGAAGGAAACCCAAAACCACAATATGCGAATGTGCCTGCGGAAGATAAGCAGGCGGCATACAGCAAAGCGTATTACGAGAAGAACAAAGAAGCGCGGCGAGAAGACTCTAAGGCACGTTCTGCTGTATTCAGAGCAGAAAACAAGGAAGAAGCCAAACGTCGTGCCAGTGCTCACTGGCACTCTAAGTCTCCCGAAGAGAAAGAAAGATTGGGAGCAGAACGTAGACTCAAAGGAAGATTTAAGAGGAGCACAGAATGGTACAATGAAACCCTAAAATTACAGGGTGGGCATTGTGCGCTCTGTATCGTTGTACCAACTGATAGACGACTGCATGTTGACCATGACCACGCGTGCTGCCCTTGCATTGATACTCGGTACACGTGTGGCAAATGTGTCAGAGGATTACTCTGTGACGGATGTAACACACGCATAGGCTATCTGGAGGGTCTCCTTAAAGAAGCGGATCCGTTCGTACCCAAAGAAGGTACGTGGACATCCCTAGCATTGCAATACTTGACTCAGTACGACACCGAGAGGTGTGGAGGGACACGATGATCCTGTGGGTACAACTTATCGGCAGCATCTCCTCCATCCTAGGACTCATCGTAACTCTGTACGTGCTCTACCGAGAACACATCATTGAAGACGACATTGTAGAACTTCAGCACACTGAGGAGGCTTGGCATGAGAAAGAAAACCACAAGTAAACGCTCAGTAGTTCCCAAGCGTATGCCCTGCACCTGCGAGTATGACAAGGGACTCGTATCTATGTTTGAAGAGAGTGTAGAGAAACTCAAAACCCTTGGCCCAGAACCTATGGAGCACTTTAACAATGCGCTGATGCACTGTGATTCCTTTCATCACATGCTGCACTCTTTGTGCGAAGGTGAAGCAGACCCAGCGTACATCTGCAGCGACCTATATAGGCTCGGAGTGGAAGCAGGGAAGCGCACACAAGAGGTGCAGTTTTTGGAGAAGCTAGTCAGTTATTAGGTTTGCCGCAGGTGTCCAAGACGCTGCGTGCAGAAAACACCGGGGACCGGGAGGGTTCTTCTTGGAGTTAATCTTTCCTCCCCGGTGCAC
>Ga0182013_10008032_pt1 | contig 11448 bp, 8 predicted proteins | sample 612S2MmetaG_FD_120487 | JGI IMG/M metagenome (GOLD analysis project Ga0182013, IMG submission 120487) | Permafrost microbial communities from Stordalen Mire, Sweden - 612S2M metaG | ecosystem: Environmental > Terrestrial > Soil > Wetlands > Permafrost | place: Sweden: Stordalen | collected...
GCTGGTGGTGCGCAGCGCCGTGCAGGTGGACGACGCACTGATGGCGCATGCGCCCAAGCTGCGGGTGGTGGGCCGGGCGGGCGTGGGAGTGGATAACATCGATGCCGAAGCGGCCACGCGGCGGGGCATTGTGGTGATGAATACGCCCGGCGCAAACGCCGTGGCCGTGGCGGAGCTGACCATCGCGCTGATGCTGGCGCTGGCGCGCAAGCTGCCCTTTGCAAATTCGACGATGCACGCAGGCCGCTGGGAGAAGAAGGTTCTTCAAGGCTCGGAGCTGCGCGGCAAGACGCTGGGCATTTTGGGATTGGGGCGCATCGGGCTGGAGGTTGCGCGACGGGCCAAAGGCTTTGGGCTGGAGATCATCGGCAGCGATCCGTTTGTGTCGGCCGCGGTGGCGCGCGAAAACGGCATCAAGCTGGTGACGCTGGATGAACTGATTGCCGGTTCGGATTACATCACGCTGCATGTGGGGCTGACGCAACAGACCGCCGGAGTGATCAACGCCAAGACTCTGGCGGCAATGAAGAAGGGCGTGCGCATCATCAACTGCGCCCGCGGCGAGCTGATCGACGATGCGGCGCTGGTGGAGGCGCTGAAGAGCGGGCATGTGGCCGGGGCGGCTCTCGATGTCTTTGCCAAGGAACCGGCCAAGGAGACGCCTTATGCCGAGTTCGACCAGGTGATTCTCACTCCGCATATCGCCGGCTCGACGGGCGAGGCGCAGGAGGCGGTGGGAATCCAGATTGCCCGCCAGGTGCGCGAGTACCTGAAGCTGGGCGTGGTGCAAAACGCCGTCAACCTGCCGTCGCTGAGCCATGAGGAGTATGTGGTGCTGGCGCCCTATATCGATCTGGCAGGGCGCGTGGGATCGTTCCTGGCGCAGACGAGCAAGGGCGGCATCGAGGCGATTGACCTCACCTACGGCGGATCGATGGCCGAGGTGAAGACGGAACTGGTGCGCAACGCGGCCATCGAGGGGCTGCTGCGCGGCTCGGAGAATGTGAACCGCATCAACGCGGCGGCGGTGGCCGGCGAACGCGGCATCCGCATCCACGAGGAGACAGAGGAGAGCCATCGCGGCGGCGCGGCCAGCGTACTGACGATCGAGCTGCATACGGCGGCCGGCAACACCAGCGCTAGCGCAACCGTGATCCACGGCGTGCAGCCGCGGCTGCTGGCCTTCGACGGCATCGACATCGAGACGCCGCTCGAGGGCAATCTGCTGGTCTGCCGCAACCAGGACGTACCGGGCGTGATCGGCAGGATCGGCACCACGCTGGGCGAGCATGGCGTAAATATCGCCAACTTCACCCTGGGCCGCGAGCGCAGCGGGACCAAGCCAGTGAAGGCGTTGGCCGTGGTGCAGGTGGACGCGCCGGTCTCAGAGACGGTGCTGGAGGCGCTGAAGACCATCGAGGCGCTGCTGGAGGCAAAGGCTGTCAGCCTGCCCATCGGCAAGGGCTGAACTCCTCAGGGTAGCAATACGCTCAGCTTCAACGAAAAACCACCGCCAAGCGAGCGGTGGTTTTTCGTCTCTGGCCGAAATGGACGTTCGCGTCTGCGCGGGATCAGCCCATTACACCGGGATGTCCGAGCCAACTGCGCAGGTAGGAGGCCTGCCCGACGTGGTAAGTCTCGTGGTAGGCAAGGAAGTTAACAACGCCGCTCACTTTTCCGTCGGCGCTCGGCGGTCCCTGAGTTGAAGGGGCTGCCAACAGGTCTTCCGAGACGGATTCCATCGCGGCGTTCAGGCGCACGGAAGACTCATCCCATGCGAGCATTGCCTCGGCTGGCGTGGGGTAGGCGGCGGATTCGTCGAGCTTGGCGCCGCGGACAAAGAGCGAAAACCATGGTTTCGACCAGTCTTCACCCATCCGTTTGAGCAAGGCGCCGCGCGCCCAGCAGATATGGCCCACGATCCACAATAGGTGATTGGCGGAGCCGGTAGGGCGGCTTACCCACTCTTCGTCTGACAATCCTGCGATGTTCTTCTTCAGGAAATCGGCGTTCTGGTTGTAGCTGACTGCGGCAACGGCGATTGAGCTGGGGACAGGCATCTCATTGATTCCCTTCATAGTAAAAGTGGTTGAGACGTGAATCGGATCTTGCGTGCGAACAGTTCGTGGCGGGGAGAACCCCTGGGAGGAATCCCCTGCCAGAGAGAATAGCAGCAAACGGAAGCGGGTGCTTCCGGACGATGGAGCTATCTTTTCTTCCACAAAGTCTTCCTGACAAGCCTTGCATAAGCGGTTTGCGAGCGACTAAGACAGACGTCTCAATGGATACGATCCGCAGTGGTATTTACTTCGTCGGGTCGCTGACGCGGCCCATGAAGAGGATGCCGCCGGAGCGATTGTCTCGGATGAGGTAGAGGAAGGGATGGTCGGCGCGGAACTCTGGGGGCGGCGTCGGGTCCGGCGCGCGCATTGCCATTCCCACCATCACCGCTGCCGTCGCCGCCGCGGCTTCAGTGCCCGTCTCGTTCACATCGATGAAGGCCTTGTGGATCACCGCCGAAAGAGACAGCTCGCGGTTGCCGGTCATTCCTGAGAAATCGGCGGCGTTCCGGTCGAAGGCCTTGGGCATTCCCATCGCGCCGAGCGTGTTTCCAAGCTCAAGCTGCTCAGTCACCTTGAACCTGGGGAAGGTAACAAACACCCTGGGCACGAACTGCAACCGGCCGAGGTATTGCTGGAGAGCGGGCGCGGTGAGCGATTGTTCGAAGGCCGGCAGGCCGTCCATATCCCTGGGCAGAAAGACGATCATGGACATTTCGCCGCTCTTGTACGGGAGTTCGAGAACCTGAAATGTGCCGCCGTCGAAGTAGCTGTAGCCGCCCGAGCGGTGCATCAAGGGAGCTTTCACATTTTTCCGCTCCGTGGATAGATAGAAGTTCTCGTCCTCGGTCTGCGCCTTCTGGAATTGCGCCTGCCAGTCGGCCTTGAAGTAGATGGCGTCGGTAAGAACCATGCGGGTCAAGGGGGTTACTGTGCCAGGCTGGAGCAGATCGTTGATCTTGTTAGCGGTCTTCTCTTCGACCCACTGGTTGATAGTCAGCCGCGCGGCTTCGGCAGCGCCTTTGAAATCCACCGGATGGAAGCCCGCGCCGTAATTGCTCGCGGTCAGCTTGAGGAAATCGTCGCGGAATTTGTAATCCTGCCCGGCCCAGAGGGCGTTGGCCACGTTGAGATGGTATGCGTCGTGTGGGGCATTCAGGCCGTTCAGCAGCGCGCCCATCGCCGGATGCAGCCGGTCGGGCGGCAGCGTGAAATGCAGCGTCTTCGCCATCTCCGCAGCGGTATCGCCGCGCGCCCCGGCGTAGGTCATGGCCAGCGCGGTAGATATGCTTTCGGGCGAAAAGAAGAGATTGCCGGGTTGAGTGCGCAGGCGGCCGTAGAGCGCAAGGGCGAAGGCAGTGTTGCCCTCGACGGCTTGCGCCCGATCGGCCGTTGTCGCGGGCGAAGCCTCTGCCGATGCGAAACCCTGCAGTGGGAGCAAAACCATGAGGAATGATAGCAGGAGTTTCATGCTAGCCTCCATCCAGCGCGACCGCAGGCGGCTACCGATCATGTTCCTATCGAAGTTGCGCCAGGCGCGGCGCATCCCACCCTTGCGGCAAGATCAAGTACGCCGCAAGGATGGGGCACCCACATTGGTACAACATGCGGTCAGAGTTTAGTTGGACGGCATGGGCACGGGCTTAACACTGCCGCAGTCGGGTCCTTTGTAGACCGAGGTGAAGACATTGGTATACTCGACGGGCATTGCGTTAGGGCCTGACCCCATGGTTCCGATGAAGTGCACCTTGCCTGTTGCAGTGCCGTCAACTGTCCATGAAGACTCCACATCCCCATGGCCACTCATCTGCCCCGTGCAAACCATCTCGGCGGTCATGCTGGTGGGCTTCATTTGAATGTTGGTAGTCTGGCAACTGCCTTTGGACTGCGGAATGGGGGCTCCATACTTATCAATCATGGCCTGGGTCAGACAGGACTGGACGGTGTGCGGTCCGCTCATGGCTGCAGTGACGGATGCGGGCATTCCCGGAGGGAACGGGGACTTCTGCCAGGTCATGGTTGCGGTGGTCTCATAGAGGCCCGGTTTTCTGACGGCTTGCGCCAGGACGGCGATCGCGAGGGCAAAGAAGCAACAGATCGAAGTGGTCAAAAGGATGGTCTTGCGCATTTTTCCTCCAGTTTGATTGCGCGGCGCGGAATACCGGCCGCCGTCTAACTTTAATTCAAAGCAGGAATGTCGTGGAAGAGAATTCCGTCAAATCCGTCAGCCGCGCGGGCGGGCGGCAGTGCGTCCCAGGGCAAGTAATGCGCCAGTCAGGCGGCCGGCGGCGTGGCGGACGAAATTCTCTTCGCTGGCGAAGTCGCCGGCGATGACGCGGACGCCCAGAGCCTCAATACGATCGATGTCGGGGATGACGGGCGAGGCGCCCTCGGCCGCGTAGCGGGCCAGTGTTGCCGCCGAAACGGGCGCGGTGTTCACCAGCGCATAGTCGAAGATGGCCGCATGGGTGTGCTCATAGATTCGCTCGATGTGTTCGGAGGCGGTCAGGTTCAGGCTCTCGTTGGCCTGGGACATGAGGTTGCAGATGTAGACGCGCAGGCCGCGCGCGGCGGAAAGGGCCGCGGGAATGCCCCGCACCAGCAAATTGGTGATGAGCGACGTGTACAGCGAGCCCGGCCCCACGGTGATGAGATCGGCGCGCTTGATGGCTTCCAGTGTCTCCGGCAGTGCCGCGGCGTCCGGCGGGTCGAGCATCAGTTCCACGATGCGGCGGCGGCTGGCAGTGATTTTGGTCTCGCCGCGCACCTCGGAGCCGTCGTCCATGCGGGCGATGAGGGTGGTGTTGGCGGTGGTGACCGGAAAGATGCGGCCGCGCGTAGCCAGAATCTTCGACGTCAGTTGAATCGCCTGGCCGAAGTCGCCGGTAATCTCAGTGAGCGCGGCCACAAACAGGTTGCCGAAGTTGTGCCCTTTGAGGGCGTCGCCGCCGCGGAAGCGATGGGCGAAGAGTTGGGAGAGCAGATCCTCCTCTTCGCTGAGGGCCACCATGCAGTTGCGCAAGTCGCCGGGGGGGAGCATGTTGAAGCCCTTGCGCAGGCGGCCGGAGGAGCCTCCGTCGTCGGTGACGGTGACCACAGCGGCCAGATCGGCGATCGAGCCCGGCGCGGGGATTGGGCCGCATGTTGTTACGTGCTCCCGCAGACCGTGCAGCAGCGTGGAAAGGCCTGTGCCGCCGCCGATGGCCACGACACGCAGAGCTGGGGAGGCCGTATCGAACTGCGGGATCGGCCGGACTGGAGCGATGGTTGAAGGCATGGGAGCCAAATCCGATGATACCGCGTAGGGGGGCGGCCTGGAGGCGGACTGGCCGGAATGCCGAACTTCCGCTTCTCTTTCCCTGACGTAAGGACTCAAGTCCGGCAAGGTCGCGCCGATGAGATGAGCGAACGCCCTGAGAGAGGCTCCTGGAATGACCTGGCTCCGCAACCTCCCCGTCTCCCGCAAGTTCACCTATGCATTCGGCATGGTCTGTGGTCTGTGCATCGTGTTGGGAACCTACACATTCTCCACCTTCCGCGGCATCGCCGCCAAAACCGCGGAGGTGAGCGCAAACCATCTCCCCTCCTTGATCTACATCGGCGACATCCGCGACGGCGTCAATGTGGAACGGCGGGAGGATCTGGAGCTTCTGCTTTGCCAGACAGCGGCCTGCACCAGCGACCATGGGGCCAAGCGGCAGAAGGCCATTGCCGAATACCAGGACAGTCTGAAGGCGATGGAGTCCCTGATCATCCCGGAAGAGCGCGACAACTACCTCAAGTTTCTTTCGTCCATCAAGATCTATCAGGATGCCAGCGATCGCGGAATAGCATTGCTGACGACAGGCAAGACAGGCGATGCATTGGACCTGCTATCGTCGGACGCCGTGATGAAGTCACTGAATGACGCATTGGAGGCGGCGGACACCGGCTTCCGAATCCACGCCAGGACGGGCACAGAGAATGCGCAGGGCGCCTCTTTCGCCAGCAACCACGCCACGTGGGTCAACACTGGGGTCACATTCCTCATCGTTCTGCTCTGCGCATTCATCGGCTTCGAGCTCACCCGGCTCATCGCCCCACCCCTGCAAGCCGCCACCGCGGCCCTGGAGAGTATGGCTGAAAAAGACCTGACGGTAAGCGTTGAAGAGTGCGGCAGCGACGAGATCGGCCGCCTTTCCGCCGCCTTGAACACTAGTGTCGCTTCCGTGCGCAGCGTACTGCAATCGGTGGCGCAGGGTGCGGATACGCTCTCCGCCGCCACCGTCGAGATCAGCGCCCGCGCGGTCCAGAGCGCAGGCAACGCACACACCCAGTCCAGCAAGACCAACCAGATTGCTGCGGCGGCGCAGGAGATGACCGCCACCATCGGCGAGATCAGCCACAACGCCGAGAGCGCCGCCGGAGCCAGTCGAGTCTCCGCCGAGACCGCCGATCAGGGCGGCGCGGTGATGCAGGCCGCGGCAGCCACCATGGAAAAGATCGCCGCCGCCACCAGCACGGTTTCGCAGAAGATGACATCGCTGGCACACCGCTCCGAGGAGATCGGCAAAGTGGTCAACGTGATTCAGGAGATCAGCGAGCAAACCAACCTGCTGGCCCTGAATGCGGCGATCGAGGCGGCTCGCGCCGGGGAACACGGACGCGGCTTTGCTGTTGTAGCTGGTGAGGTGCGCCGCCTGGCCGAGCGCACCAAGGGCGCCACCGAAGAGATCGCCGGCACCATACGTAGCATCCAGGAGGAGACCCGCCAGACCCTCCAGGTGATGCACGACAGCCGCACCGCGGTCGAGTCAGGTATGGGTGAAACCGCCCACGCCCGCCGCAGTCTCGAGGCCATCATCGACTCTTCCAAGCAGGTCGAGCACCAGATTCACCTCATCGCCACGGCCGCCACCCAGCAGACATCCGCCTCCGGCGAGATCTCTGAATCCGCCGGCCAGATCTCCCAGCTCTCGGTCGAGAGCGCGCAGGGCGCAGAGGAGGCCGTCGAAGCCCTCAAGAACCTGACCTCGCTGGCCGCCGACCTGGACGGCATGATCCGTCAGTTCCGGCTGGAAGGAGTCGCGCAGCCCGGAGGAAGACTCCGCGCCAATGGCCAACCGGCCTCCCAGCGCAACTTGAGGCCCGCGCACTACTAGTGCCGTGACCGTATGAATTCGTAATCAAATGGATGTAGCGCCTCCCGGCCGGCTGTAGCGTGGACCTCCCGGTCCACGCTTGCCCATAACTAATTACCGAATCATGCGGTCTGGGAACTAGACCTCTGACCGCATGAAGTTGTGTTGACTCTGGGTGCCCCAGGTCCCGATTTTGGGACCTGGGATAGCTTGAATTAAATCACGAAATCATATGGTCACAGACCTAGTCCAAGCCTGAGAGTTCTCAGCGGCAAGTGAGGATTCTCTTCGGCTAGAACGGCACTTATCAGCCCGTGGTGAAAGTCGGTTTTTGAAAGGGCACGACTTCAGTCGTGCCGCAAACGATTGATAACAAACAATGGGCTTTAGCCCCTGAGGGATGTTTTTCAGCAATTTGGACTTCTACCACAGGCTGTTTATGGGTGCTGGTGCCTACAACATCGGTCAATCGGTCCGTCTTGCGCGGATGACACGACGTTGAGCATCGACTGCGCGAGTCCCAATTTGGCGATGCAAGCGCTGCGCCATACAATGCTTACAAGGCGCAGGATTCGGGAGTGGGTGCTCTTGCCGTCTTTCAGGTTGCGGGTCAAGGCTACTAACAGGTTTTGCGGCAGCAGTAGCACACAACCGCGAGGGCAGAGGAATTAGCCTTCGAGAGGCCGCAATAGCCCGGCGATCTCGTCGGGTTAGAGATGGGAAGACGCCGCCCGCAATGTCACATGCCTCAGTCGCCTGGGCGGTTGTCGTAAGTCATTGAAGGGCCTGTAGCTCAACGGTTAGAGCAGGGGACTCATAATCCCTTGGTTCGGGGTTCGAATCCCTGCAGGCCCACCAAATAACCGTATCAAAATAAATAACTTATAAGCAATTTAAGCTAACGGTTCCGGTGTATGTTCTCTCGTGGTGCATGTTCTGGTGCATGTTGATACAATCAGAGGCATCACGGAGGAATGATGAAGAAAGCAAGCGCGAGAGGGCTATTCGAGCGTCCAGCCGGGTCCGGTTGCTGGTGGATCAATTACTACGTCGATGGAAAGCAGCACAGAGAAAAAGTTGGACGCCGTGGTGACGCACTTGCTCTGTACCAGAAACGGAAAGCCGATTCCCGGCGCAAGTTGAAACTCCCGGAGTTGGTTCCGGGGAAGGTCATCACGTTCGGCCATCTGTCCGAAATGGCCGTGAACCACGCTGAGACCCACCTCAAGTCGCTTGAGCACTACAAAACCAAGGACTCGATACTGCGAGAGCCGTTCGGAGAACGCCCGGCTGCTGCGATCACGCCACAAGAGATTAACGAGTGGCTCACCAAGTACTGCAAGACGCCAGCCACTGCGAACCGCTATCGAGCGTTTATGTCGCTTGCTTACCGGCTTGGCATGGAGAACGGGAAGGCAGACAGCAACCCCGCTCGTCTCGTGCGACTGCGAGTGGAGAACAATGCTCGTCTACGCTTCTTGAGCCGGGAGGAATACAAGAAGCTGTTGGACATCTTCAAGCGTGACAATCCCGACCAAATACCGGCGTTCGTCGTGTCCGTGTATACCGGGATGCGGTGGGGAGAACAATACTCGCTCACTTGGGCGCAGGTAGACCTGAAACGTAAAGTAGTCCGGTTGACGACCACCAAAAACGGATCGGCGAGAAACGTGCCGCTAAACTCGGTGACTCGGGACGCGCTGTTAGGCCAACAAACGATTGTCCCGCATGAAGCGGAGGACACGGTGTTCCCGCGTCCCGGACCCAGCTCAGATTGTCGCTGGTGGTTCGCACCTGCTTTGATGGAGGCGGAGATCGCTGACTACACTTGGCACAACAACCGCCATACGTTCTGCTCGTGGCTTGCCTTGGCCGGGGTGAGCATCAAGGAAATTCAAGTCCTAGCGGGGCACAAAACCATCACCATGGCAGCACGCTACGCGCATCTCTCCCCGGAGGCCACGGCATCAGCCTCAGAGAGACTCGTGATCGCATTGTAGTGGTTGCCCGATACAACAAAGACGCACTGGACATGAGCACCTTGTGTCCAGTGCGGCAGGTTTCCTGCTGTCTGTACGCACTGGCGGTATTTCCGAAGATGACCTGCCACATTTGCAGTTCGTTTTTCTGGATAGTGCGCCCTTGGCAAAAGTCTCAGTTTCGGGGTTCACTCCATGGTGCTGTACCTAGATTGTGCCTACGTTCGCTTCCTTATTTCGTGATTTCATTGTAAGCTCAAATTGTTCCCTTTAAGGGAACAATTCTCAATCACAGAATCATGCTATCCTATGCGTGAACAGTTACGCACAAAGGAACAAGACGCACATGAAGAATCACTCTACCAAATCGCTCGGTCCACAGACCTCCACCCTTTTCGTTGAACTCAACGAAAAGAGCAAGACCACGTTCAACCTCCGGGATGTGGAAGAGATCACGGGTCTACGGGGTTCCTCGGCGCGCACGCTCATCCACAAAGCCGAGAAAAGGGGTGTCGTCACTCGTCTGCGCCCCGGCCTTTACAACCTGGTTCCGTTTGAGCTGGGCAGGGCAACGGAATACGTCGGCGATCCCTACGTCATCGCCAGGGAACTATGCGGGGGGAAGGACTACTTCCTCTCTTACGCCTCCGCGATGGAGTTGCATCGCATGGTCACCCAGCCACAACTTACCCTCTACGTCAGCTCCCCCCTCCGCAAACCGTCGCGGACAATCCACGGCTACGAATACCACTTCGTCGCTGTGAAGCCGGAGCAGTTCTTTGGACTGACGCAGGTCTGGATCAGCAAACAACAGGCCGTTATGGTCAGTGATCGGGAGCAAACCATCGCCGACGGTCTCCGGCATCCGCAATACGCCGGTGGCGTCCCAGAGGTTGCCAAGGCACTCTGGATGAGCAGGAGTGAGATCAATATCCCCCGCCTGCTCGAATACACGCAGCGTTTCCAATCTGGCGCGCTCGCCCGGCGGGTTGGATACCTGTTGGAACTCTACAAAATGGCTTCGCCGGAGCTGCTCGCGCCACTGCGCTCGGCACTCAGTTCAACCTATGACCGGCTTGACCCGACGCTCCCCAAAGTCGGCCCGTATCAGGCGCGCTGGCGTTTGCAGCTTAACATTGAGTCCGAGGAGCTTGAGGCGATTCGTCACACGTGATCCCACAGCGCAATCTTTCCCTGTTGGCGAACCGGCTGCATAAAGAGCATGGTGGCCGGCGTATCCCCGAATCCGTGTTGGAGAGGGATTACTGTCTAGCGTGGTTTCTGGCCGGATTGAGTCAAAGTCAGCTCGGCAAACTGCTCATATTCAAAGGGGCACCGCGCTCAAACGCTGCTACTTCGGCGACTACCGTTTCTCGGAAGATCTGGACTTCACCCTAGCTCGGGCCGCGGATTTCGCTGAGATCCGCAATGGCCTGGAAGAGGTCTACCAACACGTCGCCCAAGCATCCGGCATCCGTTTCGTCTTTGATCGGGAGGACCGGCAGAGCCATGTCAACAGCTACACTTTCTATCTTGGCTATCAAGGCCCGCTCCCGATTCCGAATACTGTCAAAGTGGATATCACCATTGCGGAGTCCGTGCTCTTTCCCGTCGAGCAGAAGGAAATTTTGCGAGCTTACAACGAGTTCAACGACATTCCCGAGGGCCGCGCAGTGGCCGTCTACAGCCTGAACGAAATCGCCACCGAAAAGGTCGTCGCCTTTGGAGACCGGGCGCGGAATGAACCCCGCGATCTCTACGATCTCTGGTTCCTCACGGCCCATGCGGGAGTTGAACTCCATCTGTTGCTTCCAGCAATCGAAGAGAAACTCCGCTTCCGCAACAAAAAGATTGCTGGTCTGCAAGATCGAATCGTCGCCAAAGAAGCACGGCTCAAATCGCTGTGGAATAATCGGCTCGGCCATCAAATGGAGACCCTGCCTGAGTTCGACACGACATTCTGCGCTGTTCGTCGCGAACTGCGTCAAGCAGAGAAGAGCGTCATTGAAATCATATAGAAGTGGTGTGCATTATATATGATTATTCGACTAGAGAAGGAGTGTCTTTTGCCGGGATTTTCCCGCCACAAATTCACCCTGTAATCAATTCCACATGACGGTTATCGTATTTCTTAGATTCCAAAACCGGGGAGGAGGATTACGGTGCCTAGAGCCTGTTATGAACTTTGAGGAGCGCAAGTATTGCCCGGCTGCTCAAAACCCGCGAAAAACGCACTTTCTGCGAAATGTGGCAGGGAATGCAATCGCGACTCCCCTCTGAATCGCGGTA
>Ga0182013_10008034_pt1 | contig 11445 bp, 11 predicted proteins | sample 612S2MmetaG_FD_120487 | JGI IMG/M metagenome (GOLD analysis project Ga0182013, IMG submission 120487) | Permafrost microbial communities from Stordalen Mire, Sweden - 612S2M metaG | ecosystem: Environmental > Terrestrial > Soil > Wetlands > Permafrost | place: Sweden: Stordalen | collected...
CATGGCAGCACGCAACACCACACCGCGCAAAGGGGATAGCAAGATATCCTCTGTCTGCGTGAGCGTGAAGATGGCAATCTGCTTGGTGCAGTACATGTAAGGGATCATGTCAAGGAGCTGGCTCAGCTCAAACTCGGGCACATCGGCATGCAACGCACCAGGGACATCGTAAATGTTGATGAGCCCATTGAGCAGTGTGTAGAGAGTGGCCAAGCGCTTGACCATTTGCGCATTGCGAATCGCCTGCGTATCCACACCCTGAATCTTGAGGTAGGACATGACGCGAGCCTGAATGCGATCAAACGCATCCATCGAACAGGGAGGGAGTGCCCCACCATCGACGAGAACCTGGCACAGCGCCAGCAGACACTGCTTGATGCGCCAGCTGTGCTCAGCGTCGTTCTTGAGACGCTTGTCCTTGTCGTCGAGGCGTCCGTCCATGCCCATCATCTCAAAGAGATCCGTCTCGGAGCGGGTCATGACAAAGTTGAAGAAGCGAGATGCCACTGCCTCGTCTCCGCCGCCAATCTTCTTGTTGGTGCAGCACCAGAGCGTAGCGTGAAAGAGCGACTCAATGGTCTCGGCCTTGCGCTCAGCACGTCCATCGGCGCGCTCCACAAGCACCAGCGAACGATAGGTGGCGCGCTGATCCGTGGTCATGGACTTGAGACGCTCGGCGGCACCGCTCTTGTCGTTCTCGGCTGCCTTCTGACTCACGTAGTAATTGGGCACCTCGTCCTTGAAGATGATCATGCCCACGTTGTCCTCGTGCACGTACCACGTTTTGTCGGACTCGCTCAGAATCGAAGTCACCGTCTTGGGAATGAGCGTGACCTCAGTAGCATTCTTGACCGTGAACGACTTGCTGGACATGGACATGCCATGGAAGATGCCCGAAATGTGAATGCTGACGCGCCCCGTGGAGTGACAGTCCTGGGCACCAATGTGCACGAGGATCCAGCGATCGATGCGGTTCTCCACAAACTGGAAGTGCTTGACCTGCAGCCCTAAGCGAATCATGTAGTTGGCGAACCCGTCAAAGGGAAGCGTCAGGTGCTCCTCGTCGCTGGGGTCCAGCGTGAGAAACTGAAGCGGAACGCCCACCTTGCGCATCTCAGTGGCCTGCCAAGACAGGATCGCGTTCATGGATGGATAAATGTGCGTGTCGCTGGGCACCAGCACCTGCTGAAAGTTCATAATGGCCGCCGCGCGGTACTCCTTCAACTTGTCGCAGTAAATGCTGTACGGGTTGGTGACGGGACCAAGCGCGTCCTTCTTGTGAGGCTGAAGGGCCCAGTACTTGGGGTTGTCTGGAGCAACGAGCGTATCCATCAGGCGCTTGTTCTCCATGGCCACTTGGAAGATGGCACTCTTGCGCAGAATGGCGTGGGAATCGAAGAAGGCACGCGGCAACACCTCGGGGCGTCCAATGCCCACCTGCACCATGGCCGCAGTGTAGTTGGGTGCAATGATACTGCCCTCGTCATGGCCTTGCCAAAGCACAAGCGCGTTGCTCGTGGTGCGCAAGACCATGGACTCGCGCAACACGCTAGGGATCTTGATCCACGGAAAATACTGACGCACCAGCCCAGCTCGTCCATTGCGCGCCCAGACAAAGCCTTCCATCAGGCAGTGGAAGCTGGATTGGGGTTCAAAGTACCAGCGCTCCACGAAATTGGCTGCCACCATGGCACGATCGCGTGCGTCCTCCCAGTCCTCACCGCCGCGAAAGACGTGAATCGCCGTCTGCTCTTCGGGCACGCCAAAGAGATGCATCTGACGCAGCGCCCACGTTGGTGTAAACACGTTGGCTGGATGCATGGGATTGCGGTTGCGGCGCGTGCCGGGATCGTGCAAAGATTTGGCCAAGAACAAATTGGTGTCGCGCATGTGGCCCTGCGTCATGTGCTTGTTGTCCATGGCCAGTGCGACCAGTTCCAGGTATTTGGCACGCGAGGCAGTGAGCAGGGCGTTGTTCTTGTGGTCCGCCGACTCGAGCCAAGGGAACAGGTTGAGCAGATCCGGCTTGTCGTTGGTGTTGCGACCTCGCTTGCGTGCTCCGCCTTGTTCCTTGGCCGACTTGACGCCTGTCGAGTAGCGGTCGTAGGCCTCGCACATGTCAAGCATGCGCGCCATGGCCTTGCCAATGGAAAAGAGCGGGTCCATGATACAAAAAAACACCACGCAACCAGCGTCCTCCATCATTTGCGAGCCCTCGGCAACGGGCCGCGTAAAATGCTTGACGATAATCTTGACCTTCTCTGCCATGGCCACACCCCCACGACGCTCAGCGAGCAGGTCACGAATGAGCGATGCAATGCGAGCATCGTCCTCTGCCTGAATGGCAGCCTCGTCATCTTCGTCGTCATCGCCACCAAAATGACGCGCGCGCTGTCGACCTGCGCCGGCGCCAAAGTTCTCGTCTGGCATCACGTAGTCCACACCGTCCATGAGGTTGTCATTGTCAGCAGCGTCACGAGCATCGCGCCCCAGCACCCCGTCGTAGGAGCCCGTCTTAATGTCAAACAAAATGTTGGCCAGCAGCGGATCGTAGGAGGAGCCATGCGTAATGTGTACGTCGACCTTGAGTAGCTTGTCGTCGAACCGGCGTGGTTGGCCCTCGAGTGTGCGCAGAAACGCAAGCACCGAATGCTCGTAGTGGGCAGTGCCCGGGTTGCCGAAAAAAGCGGGCGTGCCGTTCTCGGGGAGCTCCAAGCACATGATGAAGAGGTGCAGCGCCAGCGCAAAGAGGTCCCCGTGTTGGTATTTGGGGTTGAGCTGGTTCCAACTCACCGAGCCAGGCGCGTACGGACCAGGCACCCCCTTGCGCCCAAAGGGAAGCGGAAGCGCAATGACCGTGTGCGCACCCTCGACGAGACCGCCCGTGTCGGCATCAAACGGATGGTACGGAGGGGTCTTGGTCCAATCAGGCGAGATCAGACCCTCGGTCGAGTGGGTGTTTGACAACGCCATGACCGTTTCACACTAGAGCCCCTTCTCGTGATTGGTGACCTGCTGCTTGCGTTTTGGTTTCGTTGACCCTTTTTTCTATTGTGTCACCATGTGAGTTCCCCAGGGGGGAAATATCAGTTTTCCCCTCTTGGTGACTCCAAGTCCTTTCCTTTTTTCCTGCAGACCCACGCAATCTTTTTCGTGTGTGTTGAGGGGTGCGTTTTTTCGTCGTCGGCATGCTGGGACTTCCTGAGCAACTCAACAAACTCAACAAGCGCGTCAAGATCATTGCAAAGGCGCTGGCTGAGTTTGAGGTGGACACCAGTGGGGTGGCAGATGCTATCGGCTATCTTGACTTTAGTGGCATGGAGAACAGCATCTGCGACGTCGCCATTGCCTTGCAGGACCTGGCGTCGGGCACGTTTTACACAGACGTTCTTTACCAGCAACTGTGCACAAGACTGAGTGATGTTACGTATGGCAGTCGCTACGGGAAGCCTGGAACGTTTTCCACGTATCGCGCGCGACAGCAAGAGCAATCCTCGAAGCATCACTTGGAGTTTACTGTCATCCCCACGCCGACTGTTTCCCAGCGCGAGATGGACATGGACATGGAAAACGAGCGCATTTTTGTTAACCCAGCGCAGTACGCGTTGTTGCGCTCGATTCCGGACATTGCCATCAAACGTTGGTTTATCAATCATGAACCGTCCAAGCTGTCGCCGCCATGGTATGCGATGGTGGACACAGGCGATGACGACACTACGCTGCATGTGGAGAACGTGTCCCTGACGCTTTCGTTTGATGTTGCTCGCCTCACATTTGTGGTGCGCACCGACCGACCGATTGAAAAGTATCTCGGTGAATATCCATGCGATCTCGCCGTGGCACATGTTTCTCGTTCCTGTCCGCACCCGCGCAAATGCAACCGAGACCGCATTCAATGTGCAACGTGCAAACGCCCGTTTGCGTGTTTTGCGTGCAAGAGCGCATATCCAACTGACACATGCACTGAATGCCGCGACAAGGCAGAGGTGGAAGTGGCATGCCGCCAAGAAAGGGAACGAGAGGTGCACGACACCTTACGTGAACAAGGTTTTGTCGTCGCTGCACCTCTGCTGCAGCGCAAGCGACTGCGCGAGCCTATTTCTGTCGTGCCACATGTCGAGCCTTTGATAGATCCCGAGTAAAACACTAAAGGGGTGATTGTCCTATGCAAAATGCAAACGCAGACGCGCATGGACGTCATTGAGCTGGCGTGCGCGAGCATGTGGCCATTGACAATGTGGGTGTACGCAACCAGCGAGAAGGCACCACCTCTCTTTGCATCAGCTCTCATTGGCGTCACCCAGTATCTAGTGTGCATTACGCTCGCAGCCTTTACGTTGCCCACGGCGTCACGCCCACTTTTGTCGGGTGCCCACGCCGGGATCAGGTTCTTGCGTGGTGACATTTCAGCGTTGCGCTTTTTGCGCGTCGCAGCTGCACAGTTGATTGGCATGTCTGTTGGCATATGGCTTTTGGAACGCAATGGAGTCTTATTAGATGCATACTGGGATAGCATGCGCGCATTGCGTCCCAATTTTTGGGCCATGTTTGCTGTGCAACTAGTGCTTGGTACGGGTGCAGGGGTCATGCCTGTCATGGCTGAACGCATGAGTGAGGTTCATGAAAGCTTTAGCAAAAAGGGCGCGCTCTGGGACATGTCCAGAAGTGGTATCTGGCTGGGCGCGCTGTGCTATCCGTGGGGAGGCTTGACAGCTACCTGGGCCGCATGGCGCTGGATAGCAATACTCTACGAGCAAGGCCCCTGGATTGTTGCACCGCTGGCTGCAGCAAGCTATGGACTGCAATGCCTGGTTGGCCTTTTGATCATTGCAGTGTGGACACCTCCGCCCATTGTACCCATGCCAGCTTCTCCCATCACCAAAACTCAGGGAGACTATGATGAATACGACTGCATCAAATGAAAAGTGGGGCGCTTTTTTACTGGTTCCTTGGTGGTGGCAAAATGAGTTCCTTGCCGCTGAGCCCAACATGGCTGGAGCGCTGCTGCACTGAGGACCCCACGACACCAAAGGCTTTTTGCGGCTGAGAAGCGGTAGGCGTCATCGAGGCTGCAAGCACAACGCGTTTGTCAATGCCCACGTCCCAGTCTGCAACCTCCTCGACCGTGCTGCGTTCATGGCGGCGTGACTCTTCTTCGTGTTTCTTGTGAGGAGGCACAAAATAGGCTGCCACAAAGGTAAGGAGCGTGGCGTACGTGGTCCACACCACAAGCACCGTAGCTGCCACAGCCGCAAAGATCTGCGGATACAGGTAGGCACAAACGCAATAGCCCAGGGCGCCACCCCACACAAAGATGAAGGTGACCACAAAGGCAAAGCGAAGGGCGCGCATCTTGAAGAAGATACGCATCCAGGCGCAGGACACAATGAAAAAGACCATGTAGAAGATGGAGCCCACCAAGTACACTGTGTCATCGCCTGCGGCGTAAGCATGCCAAAACAGGTAGGACCCCACGCCGTTGAGAGGCCACAGTATGGTCCACATCAGTGGAAACAGAATCCGCCACCATCCCGTTGGAAATAGCTTGCTGTGCGAGGCAAGGTACTGGTAAAAATGCTCATCGTCGGCCGTCCATTCACTGGAAATGGCAAGCAGCTGGTAAACGGGCCAGCCAATGAAAAGGAACCCAGCCAGCAGATCAACTTGCAAGTCCATAATTGATTCAGCGCGCAAAAGCTAATTGCATCAACCGCGCGCCTCGTGAACAAAAAAGCCGTCTGTTAAACTCAACCTAGCAAAGGGCAAAACAACTAGAGTTGCAGGCTTCTTTTTCCTACCCAGTCTTTTTTTTTTGCCCAATGATGCGCAAACGAGGCCTTGTGATTGACAGCGACAACGATGACGACGACAACGACCATGACGACGACGACAATGAAGATCAAGACGAAGAACAGGTGCATGCCGAGCAGCCAGCACAAGACGAAGAAGAAGACATTGGCTGGAAGGTGTACCACTCGCACAAGGAACTGATGCTGCGCACGGAACGAGCCGAGCTGAAACAAAAGCAACGGCAGAAAAAGAAGGGTCCGCGCAAGCGCAAGCCCGCTCGTGCCTGGAGTCCCAAAGGAGACTACAAGCTGGAACGCGAGGGAATCCCGCTGCTGGAAGATCCCGACAACATGCTGGGTGAAATCTTTGAGCGTCATCTCTTCATCTTTAAGCACGTACCTACCGACCCGCCAGTGCGTTTTGCCCAGGACCAGCGTCGCCCCCTTTGGAAAGGCGTATTTCAAATGCATCCTGACATGGGCTATGGAGCCGATCAATACTACAATCCAAAGCAAAGCCAACTCAAGGTCATCTACGCAAGTCGAATCAAAGCAGGGCAGCCCGAAGACAATCTTGTGGTTGCACGCGACGGCAGCACACTTCCTTACTGGGTGGACGACTGGCAGTGGGTCAAGGAGAGTGACAGGCAACACAAGGAAAACAGCAAGATGAAGAAGGAAGCTGAACGCAAGGCCGCCCCTACCGCAGGATTGCCAAGCACGCGTGAATACGGGGCACTGCTGCCGCTGTCGGGATGGTTCCAGACCTACGCCACCAACAAGAAGAAGGATCCTCGCATGATGAGCCCAAGCGGAGTGCTACGCAAGGACCCGGCCAAGGCTCTGCTCGGGAGCGGCGGATCACAGCTGATCTCAGCCATGCGTCCGAGAAAACAGACACGCGAAGCCCCAGCTGAACACGAAGAAGAAAAAGAACAGCCGCCTCCAGTTGCCAAGCGTGCCAAAAAGACTGTCACGTTCCCTGATGCTCCAAAGCCTGCTGCTGCAGCTGCTGCAGTGCCAGTTGCCACCAGCAAGGGGCTGCGCGTCCTCAAACTGCAGTTCCTTGCAGCGCAAATGCAGTTGGGAGACAATGGCTTGTGCAAGGCGTGGTTTGATATGGGTGCTGATCCAGACGAGTTGCTGACTGCATTTGTAAAGTATGCAGAGCAGCATGCATCGGAATAATACAAGCTAAAAGTGGGGGGCAAGATGAACCCTGTGCGTGCAGCTGTAGCCGCCAGACTCAAGCAACGAAGAGCAGTGGCTTGTGCAGCCGTGCTGCCCACAAGACGAGAGCAGCCGCCAGATGCCAACCATCAAAACGACAACGTCCACGACGACAATAACGGGAGGCGTCAACGTGCAGAACGTCTCGATGCTGCTGCCAATGCAAGACGCCTGGTAGACGAGATCAATCAGCGGCGAGCTCGTCGACAACAAGCACCGCCTCCCGATGACTGCGTCATTTGCCAACATCCCATGCTTGATGCGGGACAGCCCTTGGTGGCCATGCGGTGCTTGGACCCTCCGCAACACGTGTTCCACGAGGAGTGCCTAATGCAATGGCGCCGGGACACTAGGTCAGAGGCAGCCACCATGTGTCCAGTGTGCGGTGCAGACCCGCGTGTGATGATCAAGGCACGACATCATCTGCGCAATGTGCAAATACGAATGGACCGAGAAAAGCGAGCCTGGTGCTTGCCTCGCAAGTGGTGTGCACACCTCAAGACTGCTGCTCTATGGGGAGGGGGCCTGCTCTTGGCTGTGCTTACCCTCATGTTTTTGGTCTCTGTCCTCTGGACTGCACTCGAGGTGTATTGGACACCCACATCGCAAAGTGCATCAGAGGTGGTGATGGTAACCGTGATGCAAGCCCCAGAGTCTCGAGACTCGGATTTATTATGACCAGACTGATGGGGGGAAAACAATACAAAAAAAAATCCAGTGACCCCAGCCCTGCAAAGCAAAGAGGGGCGAAATGAGCAACGACGAGATGTTTCCAAGAGCGAGAAGTCTTGAACGTGACAATGCACGTCTCAGGGACTACTGGAATACCAATTTGCCGCGCCCCAGGCACCTCAACGAAGTGACAACGAATCACTTTGGCAATGGGATTCGGTATGCTGTGGACCAGGGGGATGCTGAGCAATGGATTCATTGCAGCGCTTGGATGTATCCTTATGCGTTGCCCGAGCAACCACTATGTTTTCTTGGGTGGAGACTGGACCGTGCAAACTATGGCGTAGACTTGCCCGTGACGATTGAAATGCGTTGCAATGATTGCAGCGATTGCATGGTGGGCTACGAATCCGCAATGATGCGATCTCCCTTGTGGCCGAATGGCATTGCTGTGCAGATGTGCACAACGCGCTTGGGTGCATGGGATCAATTGCGCTTTGTACACTATCGATGGTGGCGAGCCATTTGTGCATTTATTTGTCGTGAGTGTCCATTGCTGAGACCTGCTCTTGGGGCTTTGCTTTGCTTTGGAGACGAATTCTTTCCACCGCTACCGATGCCACGTAAATTACTGCATTTATGGCCTGCATTTGAGCAGTCTAAATGGCTCAAAATAAATCCGGTCACCAAGTGAGAGATGAACCCCGATGACACCATCAATGCCAGCGCGGCGCGCATCATGCATGCTCGGGGTTCGCATGAAATGCGTCCCTCGCGTCATCATACGTGCAGACGTTCCGAGTGCCAACCCATTTGCGAGCAAGACCTGGTCAATGATGGGAGACTCAGGCCAGGCACGCGACTGATACACTCACAAGTCTACGTGTGTCGCTATGGCCAAATCCATGTGTGCAGTGCGGATCGCTGTCGAGAGTACATTGGCACGCACGAAGGGGTGTGTCCCATTAGCGGCATTTACCATGGCCACACCGAAGGGGAGCGTGCCTACGTGGCACCCGAGAAGCGCACGGCCCATTTCAAGCGCCAGCCCATGGATGTTTCCGGCAAGGGAGTCAAGCGAGAGCGGGATGCCTTGGACACGCCAGTGCACGCTACGCGTCAAATCATCAAGCTGGAACCAAACCTGGAACCAGAGCCACAGCCACGACCAATCAAAAGGGCTCCAGTACCTGCTCCCAAAGGTGGCAACAGACGCAAACCAGTGTCCGTGGAGCGTCGTCGGGACGAGGCTGAGATTATCGTGTCGCAGTTGCTGTACTCCAAGGTGCGGCACCAGATTATCCAGCAAAAGCGAGACAAGTTGGAAAAGGAAAAGCGCAGGGCCATTAAGGCTTACTACACTGAACGCGCGGGGGTCACGTTTCCCATTTGGGCAGAGGCAACCAAACTCTTGTAGATTACGACTCGGTGATGACAGCATTTTGTATGCAGGTAGTCGGCATCAGTGCCATTTGCGACATGGATCTGCCTGGGATGCGCACCCTCGTACGCAACGAGCCTCGTGTAGAACGCTACGTGAACATTATTTTGCGCACCTGGGAGATTGTAACCAGCACTCCCTGGGGTGCACTGAATCCCGGGCTCAAGTTTACAGCCCATGCCCTCAGCGTGCTGTACAAAATGCGCAAAGGCCTCGTGGTGAACGGTCACGAGTTCTTGCCGTTTGATGAGTTTCTGTTTCATTTGCCTAATCAGATTGATTTGCCTCAATACGATCCTGGCTACACAAGCAGCATGGTGACAGAGGGCAAGAAGAACTTGGAGAACGCCTACCGCTCTGCAATGGCTGCTGGTGCAACTGTGGAGTCGCTGAGTTTGGAACAGCCGTAGCAACACACAAAAAGAAGAGCTCACTCCCCCCACTTTGTATGCACAAGCTCCCCAGTGCAAAAACAAAACAAAAACAAAAAGATGAAGGCTCGGCGCAAGATGCCACCTGCGCGTCCAAGCCGTCCCATTGAAACGCTCGAACCACCTGGATGGGGTCCTTGGAATGTGTTTTTGCTTGTCAATGTTGGCGAAGGAGAAGACAGCAAGAAGCAAACGGAGATTCGCCTAGGCAAGCCCTCGCATTGTAAATGTGCATACCTGACATATCAAAGCAGACACGGACCCTCCATTGATCAAAAAGATTAAGAATGCAGTGGACCAAGGAGATTGGACCATTGTCATGTTGCTGGGTCCCTTTTACGATTTGAACTTTGCTGGAGTGGTGCTGAGCGAATGGTCAGATGGCACTCGTGGACAAGGACCGCGCATTACACAGGGGATGTGCCTGTACCACAAGTACAAGGATCAAGGGGTCCGGATTTGGACCATTGATCAGACCAAGCAGGAGGTGCAAAAGGTGTTTCGCGAGAAGCGTGGTCTTCAACCCACTGGACGCGCCTTGGGCAACGATGCATCCAATGATTACTTGACGGTGCGTGAAGTGCTGGCCCCTGATGGTGATCGACGCAAGCGCTCTAAACTGGGAGGCAAATCAAAGTGAACATGATGGGGAAACCTAATAAAAATAAGTGCGGGTGTCAACGCCCCCAGTTTTTAATTAAACCACTGCCGTTGTCACAGGGGGTGCAAAACAAGATGACTGAGGTGGTAACTGAGCCGCAGCAGCCGCAGCAGGCGGACAGCGGTCTGGAACGCGCACCTCGCACCACCATTGATTTTTGGGCACAGCGCGTGCGCGATAACTACAAGAAAGCCTACACTGTTGACTGGGATGCGGTGTTGACCAAGGTCGAGGCTGGCTTTGCGACTGCTGCTTCTGTACGCAGCAAGAGCCTGATCTTGACGGAGGGCTTCATTCCAAGAGGAGAGAACCCGGCACCCCTTCTCAAGTTGCTGCAGGAGGCCCACCCTTCCATGGTGTTCTTCGCTGAACCTGGTCTCACTTCGCTTGGTTCGTACTACACGCTGTCGTGGACCGATGCTGCGAGCGAATAAAAGAAGCTTCTTTCGTCCAATGAAAAAGTGACTGGAAAAAAGTGACTCGAAAAACCTGAAAATTTCTAAGTTTATCCGGATTTGCACTCGATTTTTGGGGTATGCGGTGTTTGGTTTTTGCACCTTTGGTGCCCGGGACCAAAAAAGTAGTCCGGGAAAGTTGACCCCCATGGTTTCGTTCCTGAATCGATTGCACTCAACTTTATTTTTTTCCTATCAAAGTGAAATTTCACTAGGCCAAACGAAATTTCGCAAAAAAGTCAAGTTGCGTGCATTCGATTCAGGACCGAAACCATCCGGGACCATGTTCCCGGGCCACTATTTTTTGTCCCGGGCACCAAGGGTGCAAAAACCAAACACCGCATGGTCCCATGAAAAATCCCTTCGCTGAAAAATAATTATTTATTAAATGATTAAATTTTGATCGCATTTCTAAAAATAGAACACTTTCACATCGATTTTTGGGGTATGCGGTGTTTGGTTTTTGCACCTTTGGTGCCCGGGACCGAAAAAGTGACCCGGGAAAGTTGACCCCCATGGTTTCGTTCCTGAATCGAATGCACGCAACTTGAAAAAATCGTATGGGACGATGAAATTTCGTTTGGCCGAGTGAAATTTCACTTTTGATAAGAAAAAATAAAAGTTGCGTGCAATCGATTCAGGAACGAAACCATGGGGATCAACTTTCCCGGGTCACTTTTTTCGTCCCGGGCACCAAAGGTGCAAAAACCAAACACCGCATACCCCAAAAATCGAGTGCAAATCCGGATAAACTTAGAAATTTTCA
>Ga0182013_10008041_pt1 | contig 11437 bp, 13 predicted proteins | sample 612S2MmetaG_FD_120487 | JGI IMG/M metagenome (GOLD analysis project Ga0182013, IMG submission 120487) | Permafrost microbial communities from Stordalen Mire, Sweden - 612S2M metaG | ecosystem: Environmental > Terrestrial > Soil > Wetlands > Permafrost | place: Sweden: Stordalen | collected...
CGAGAGATGATCGTCGAGCGGCGCCCGGCGGTAATGCTCGCGCGCGATGATGTCGCTGACGCGACGCGCCACGTAGTTTTCCTGCTCCGTCGGCTGCAGGACCTGGGAAGATGCAGGAGCCGCCGGAGGGGCCGATGGCGTCATGGCGGCGCCCAACAGGGCGGCAAGTCCGACGGCACTCAAGCACACGGCAATCGCGGTGACCCAGCGCGGGCGCCTGCCCGGGGGTCCCCGTTTCGTCACGACCGTCATCACCGTTCCCGTTCTCCTGTAAAATGAGCCGCGCAACCCGTCCAAGGCTAGACCAGCAGATGTCCCAAGCCAAGTGTATACGAGCCTGAAGATATGCGTCCGTTCACGGTTCCGACATCCGGATCTGTCGCGCGAACTGCCCCGCTTGCCGCCGAGTATGCCGGGGTCCGCGATTTGGACCGCGGCGGGCGCCGGTAGTTTCCCCGGACGCCCGAAGGACCGTTTCCCATCCTAAGGAGAAGCTCGATTTCAACGCCAACCCGGGGTCTTTGCACTCTCACCGGAGGGTGCCTGGCCGCCCTCCTGGCCGCGTGCAGCGCGCACCGCCCGCCGCCCCCCTCGACGGACATCGACGAGGTGCTCGTCAGGAACGACATTCGCGTCCTGGCATCCGATGATTATCAGGGGCGCAAACCCGGAACCGCGGGCGAGGAGAAGACCGTCTCGCTGTTGACGGACCAGTTCAAAAAGCTGGGGTTGAAGCCCGGCAACGGCGACAGCTGGGTGCAGCCGGTCCCGCTGGTCGAGATCACGCCCGGCAGGAACGCGAGGCTGTCGATTGCAGGGCATGCCGGCATCGAGACGCTCGACTACGGCAAGGACATGGTCGTCTGGACCGGGCGCGAGATGCCTGCCGTCTCGCTCTCGCAGAGCGAGCTGGTGTTCGCGGGCTTCGGCATCGTCGCTCCGGAATTCGACTGGAACGACTACGCGGCCATCGACGTGCACGGCAAGACGGTCCTCGTGCTCGTCGGCGATCCCGGTTCCGCCGGCGGGAATCCGCCGGCTTTCAAGGGCAATGCCCTGAGCTATTACGGGCGCTGGGCGTACAAGGTCGCCGAGGCCGCGCGTCGTGGCGCGGCCGCCGTGTTGCTGGTCCACGATGCGTCGGTACTTGGATACGGGTGGCCCGCGGTCGTCAATACCTGGACCGGACCGCAGCTCGAGCTTGCCGCCGCCGACGCCCACTCGGGTCGCGCGCTGCTCGAGGGTTGGCTGACCGGCGGGGCGGTGCGAGGCCTGTTCACGAGCGCCGGACTCGATTACGAGCGCTCGATCCACGCCGCGGCGCAAGCCGGTTTCAAGGCGATGCCGATGGGGCTGAAGGTCGATGCGGCGGTCGAGAATGCGATCAGGCGTTTTGATTCCCGCAACGTGATCGCGCTGTTGCCGGGAGTCGGGCGCAAGCACGAATACGTCGTTTACTGCGCTCACTGGGATGGATTGGGCCGCGATGCCAGCGGCGCGGTGATCGGGGGGGCGGAGAACAACGCGAGCGGCGTTGCCGGGCTCGTGGCGCTCGCGCAATCCTTCAGCCGCACCAAGCCCGCGCCGGAGCGCTCGATCGTGTTCATCGCGTTCACCGGCGGGGAGTCGGGTCTTTTGGGCTCGCGCTACTATGTCGAGCATCCGGTGTTTCCGCTGGAGCAGACCAGCGGGGCGATCAATCTGGACCGGCTGCACATCGGCGGGCGGACGCGCGACGTGATGGTGTTCGGCGCTGGCAATTCCGAGCTCGAGGAATCCGTCCGCGGAGTCGCCCTGCTGCAGGGTCGCGAGGTTCGGCCGGACGACCGGCCTGAGCTCGGCAGGTACTACGACTCCGACCAGTTGAGCTTCGCCCTGCACGGCATCCCCACCCTGTACGTCAAATCGGGCGTGGACGATGAGGCGCGCGGGCCCAAGTGGGGGGAGACGCAGTTGGAGGATTACCGCGCGCATCGCTACCGGCAGGCGGCCGATCGGTACACGGAGGACTGGGACGTGCGCGGTGCGGTGGAGGATCTGGAGCTCTATCGCACCGTCGGCGAGCGGCAGGCGAACTCGCGGCGTTTTCCGCGCTGGTTTCCGAACAGCGAATTCAGCGGCAACCGCGCGCATCCGCTGCCGCCCGATTAGGCGGCCGCATCGATGACGGGGCGCGCAGCTGCGCGCCGCTCCTGCGCGCTATCGCTTGCCGACGCGCTCCCAGTGCTTGCGGCGGTCGAAGCCGCCGGACGTATTGTAGGGATCGAAACCCGCACCCGCCGCCGCGGACTTGGCCGGCGGCTCGGCCAGCGTCAGAGGCTGGGCGCGGCGCGCCTCGCGCAACTCGCGCGTGCCGAAACTGAATTTCGGTTCTCGATCATCGGGCTTGCCATTCGCCATCGTGCTTTCCCTCGAAAAAAATCGTCTTCGATCAGGCCGTCGTATGTTTGGTGCGGCCTTCGGATACATGTTCCCAAATTGCGACAGCCGCTCCCCGGGAAAATTTGCCAACTGTGACGTGCTTCAAATCGAAGTCGACTTAACGCGGCAAGCTCGCGACTTAACGCGGCCGGTACGCGACTTAATCCGCTCCGACCTAGGGAGCGATCGCCTCAGACGTGCCAGGAAGCCGCCTTGGGAGAATTGCCGGCGAGCACATTGGGCAGCTGCCGGTCGAACGGCACGATGCGGTTGCGGCCGCGCAGCTTCGCGGTGTAGAGCGCCTGATCCGCCGCCTTGACGAACTCGGCGACGTTGGCGAAGGTCATGTCGGCCCCGTGGGTGGCGCAGCCGATCGAGATCGTCACGCGGGCGTGATCGGCGCCGATCACGTGGCCGGTGTTCTGGAAGGCGGCGACGATGCGCTCGCAAACGCCGTGAGCCGTTTCCGCGTCGGTCGCCGGCAGAATCACGACGAATTCCTCGCCGCCGTAGCGGGCGATGAGATCGGTCTCGCGCGTGTTGCCGCGCAGAATGCGGGCCGTGGCCTGCAGGATCCGGTCGCCGGCCTGATGCCCGTACTTGTCGTTGATGCCCTTGAAATTGTCGAGGTCCGCGAATGCCACGCTCAACGGCCATCTGTGCCGGGTGGAATGCTCGAACTCGCGCGCCAGGACCTGGTCGAGATAGGCGCGGTTGTAAACACCGGTCATGGCATCGCGGCGCGTTTCCTCCTCGAGCTCCTGCGTGCGGTTGCTGGAGATTTCGGCCACCGCCCGCAAGGTGTTGATCTCGCGCAGCGCGACCAGATTGCGCAGCATCAGCGCTTCGCGCGCCTGTTCGAGGATCAGTTCGGGATGCTGATTGGCCAACAGGTCGGTCTCGAATATCGCCTCGGTCTCGGGGAGCATCGAGCCGATCGTTCCGAGCACCTGTCCGAAGGCTACTTTGTCCATCGCCAGGCCGCGCTCGGCGGACAGGGCCGTCTCGGCGAACGGGCGCTCCGCGGGATCTCGCAGAAACAGGTCGGCGACCGGTCCCGACAGCGCGACGCAGCGCTCGAAGATCTGCAGCGGATCGGTGGTCGCGTGCAGGTCCATGTGATGACTGTGCTCGATCGCGCGGTACAGCCGGGGAGGCAGATTCCAGTTCTGCATGAGCCAGCCGCCCACCTCGGCATGATCGGCCTGCAGGCGCTTGCGCTCGTGCGCCGCAAGCGCAACGTGATCGCGCTGTAGGGACTCGCCGCCGCGATACAGGTCGGGCACCGCCTGGTCGAGCGCCAGCATGCCCACGTCCTGCAGCAGCCCCGCCAGAAAGATCTCCTCCGCCATCGGCTGGCGCATGGCATCGGCCAGCGCGCGAGCGGCCGTGGCGGCCACCAGGGCGCGCCGCCAGTACCGGGGATAATCGATGCCGTTCGGCTTGCCCGTGCGCAACGACTTGACCAGCGAGAAGCTTAGCGCCAGGGTCAATGTGGCATTCAGGCCGAGCACGACCAGAGCCTGCCGCAAATTCTCGCTTTTGCGGCGCTGCGCATACAGCGCGGAATTGGCGATGCGCAGCACCTTGCTCGACAACGCCGAATCCATGCTCAATGCCTTGGCCACCTTGCCCATCTCGATCTCGGGATCGCGGGCAAGCTCGATGATGTGCGTGGCCACGCCCGGCGGAGACGGGAAATTGACCAGCGAGCGAAGGTGGGCTTCGATCTCGGGATTCAAGCGCGGGCACTCCATCACGGGCCATTGGGCCCAATGAGGTTAGCGTCCGCGTTCTACATAACTTAAGGGGCCTGGCCCGCTTAACAGGCTTGCGCCGCGGTCAGGCGAGCCGTGCGCTCGCCCGCCACCAGAGCCCGAGCGCCCTGAACAGCAGATACAGCCCGTAGGGCCCCAACAGAACGATCCAGGAAGCCGCTGAGCCGGCCTGCAGCCCGCCGTAGATGCTCTGGAACTGATGCGCGACGCTCGCTCCCTCGTAGCGCCCGAGGAGCAGGGAGCCGGCATGGAAAATGAGCACGGGCATCAGGGCGAAGCCGACGGCCAGGGCGAGCACGCTCAGCAGCAACTCGCGGGGCCAGCCCCGCAACGTGCGCAGCCGGCGGAATATTTGCGAAAAACGCATACCGCGTCATTGTAACGAAATGCATGCTTCGCCGCCCCTGGCTGTAAACTAGCGGGCATGCGCTCCTGGATGCCCGATACTTTGTACGATGCCAAACCCTGGGTGCTCATCGGCATCGGAGCGGTGCTCGTGCTCGGCATGAGCGGCTGGTCGCTCGCGGCGGGCTATTGGACCTGGTGGCGGGGTCTGTCGGTGTTCGCGGGGGCGGCGATCGGAATCGTCGGCGGCGCGACGCTGCAGATGCGGCAGGACTACCGCGCCGCCAGCAAATGGCGGCGCGAGACGCCGCCCTGATGCGCACCGCCGTCATCGGCGTCGGATATCTCGGCCGATTTCACGCACAGAAGTACAAGAGCCTCGCGGGCTCGGAGCTGATCGCCGTGGCCGACCCGTCGCGCGAGGCGAGGGCGGCGGTGGCGGCCGAGCTCGGCGTGCGCGAGATCGCCGATTACCGCGAGCTCTTGGGCGCCGTCGATGCGGTCAGTATCGTGACGCCGACGCCGCTGCATTACACGATTGCCAGGGAATTCCTCGAATCCGGCGCGCATGTGCTGGTGGAGAAGCCGATGACCGCCACCCTGGCGGAGGGGGAAAGCCTGATCGCGGCGGCGCGGGGCGCGCACCGCGTTCTGCAGGTCGGGCACCTGGAGCGCTTCAACGCGGCCGTACAGGCTCTGCAACCCATCGTCTCCGTGCCGAGATTCATCGAGTCGGCAAGGCTCGCGCCGTTCAAGCAGCGCGGCACCGACGTGAACGTTGTGCTCGACCTGATGATCCACGACATCGATCTGATCCTGAGCATCGTGGGTTCCCCGGTCGTATCGGTCGATGCGATCGGCAGCAGCGTGTTCTCGAAGGAGACCGACATCGCCAATGCGCGCCTGCGCTTTGCCAACGGATGCGTTGCCAACGCGACCGCGAGCCGGGTGAGTCTGAAGACCGAGCGCAGGCTCCGGCTGTTCCAGGACGACGCCTATGTGTCGGTCGATCTGCAGCAAAAGGTCCTCACGGTGATTCGAAAGACCGGGGGAAACGGCGCGGACGGGATGCCGCTCGTCGACATCCAGGAGACCACCTACGATCAGGGCGATGCGCTGAAGGCGGAGATAGAGGCCTTTTTAGCCGCCGCCGCGGCCGGACGCGAGCCGCTGGTCACGGGCGAGGAGGGCCTGAAGGCGCTCGAGGTCGCCCTGACGATCACCGAACAGGTGGCCGCCTCGATGTCGCGCTTCGAGTAGCAGGGTGTTCGCGAGCGGTCCAAAACCGCTGCGGCGGGTCAGCTAGCGGCTCGGGGCTGCGCTCGCCGCCGCCGCGGGACCCGGGATTGGCGCCGCGGGCGCCGGGGCCGGCGCATTCGGCGTATCCGTCACGGTGACCTTGTCCACGAAATAGCGCGTGTCGGCGAAGCATGCGCTCGGCACGCCGGCGTGCTCGGTGTAATGCAGCTGCACCTGATGGCCCACGATTTTGTCCAGCTGCGCGGCAACCGCCGGATCGCGCACGCTGAACTGCCAGATCTGCGGTGAAATGCCGGGCACGATGTACTGGGCCAGGTCGCCCTCGGAAGTCTTGCAGAGCCAGCCCCGACGCGAGAATTTTTGGAGCACGCCGGCGCGGGTGCCGTCCGAATATGCCCAGGACAGCGTGAGCCAGGTCCACAGGGACGCTCCGGCCAGGATCACGAGCAGCAGGATCAACAGGTAAAGCACGCCGCGCCCGCCACGCCTGCGGGACGGGGTGCCGATGCGTATCTCAGTCATGTGCGGGGCCGTGTCATGGCGCGGGGCCTTCGTTTTAGTTGCGACCGGCACACATGGTAGACCGCGCACCGGCGCGGCGCCATCAGGCTCCGGCCTCCATGCCGAGTTGATGCGCCTTGATCAAACAGCTGCAGCGCCGTACCGCCCAACAGGCCGGGCCGCATGGTTTGGAGTGCGGGGCAGGGGGGAGTACACTAGCGCCTCGAGTTGCCTTTTTCGGGGCCGACCGGTTTCGACATGGGTTGCGAAACTTCAGGTGCGTACCGAGGTGCGAGTTACCTCGTAAAACTACTTGCAAACTTATAGTTGCCAACGAAGACAACTACGCTCTAGCCGCCTAATCGCGGCTGAACCCTGACCGGCCTGTGCTGGTGCGAACGGCTCAGGGGTAGCGCTCATCAGCTAGCGGGATACACGTGTCTGGGGTGTATCTTGCGAATCGTTACCGGGCTGGCTGTTCGCTTTCCCTGCCCGTCGGGTAGTGAGCGGCGAGACCAATAGACTGTGGCTACGTACGTAGGTCTTGAGGCGTAGGACTTATGGACGGGGGTTCGATTCCCCCCGGCTCCACCAATCAGGGGGCCCAGAACGACGATTCTGGGCTCCCGCGCGTGCTGCTGTAAATTCGGGGGAGAAACGCTCGTGGACCACCAGTCAAGCTGCTTTTGCGGAGCGGTCGCGTTCACCGTGAGCGGGACGCCGGAAGCTCAGGGCTATTGCCACTGCGCTTCGTGTCGTAGCTGGTCGGCAGGACCGGTCAACGCCTTCACTCTCTGGAAGCCCGGGTCGTTGAAGATCACCAAGGGCGCCTCGAGCATCGGCTCCTTCAACAAGACCCCGGGCAGCACCCGCAAATGGTGCACTCAATGCGGCGGCCACCTGTTCACCGATCATCCCGGATTCGGATTGGTCGATATCTACGCGGCGATGTTGCCGAAATGGAAGTTCGAGCCGGCGTTGCACGTTCACTATCAGGAGAGCGTGCTCCCGATCAAAGACGGCAAGCCGAAGTTCAAGGACATGCCGGCCGAGATGGGCGGCTCGGGGCAAACCCTCCCCGAGTAATGGGTGCAGGAAGCGCGCGGCCGGCGCCGCCCGCAGCTCAGCGCCGATTGGCTTTCATGATCCGGCTCTTGTCGCGCTGCCAGTCGCGATCCTTGTCCGTGGCACGCTTGTCGTGCTGCTTCTTGCCCTTGGCGAGTCCGACTTCGAGCTTCGCCCGGCCCTCCTTCCAATAGAGTTGCAGCGGCACCAACGTGTAGCCGCGCCGCTCCACCGCGCCCACCAGATGATCGAGCTGACGGCGGCTCAACAGCAGCTTGCGGGTCCGGGTCGGATCCGTATCGACGTGCGTCGAGGCTGAATTCAACGGGCTGATGTGGGCGCCATACAGGAACGCCTCGCCGTTCTTGAGATAGACGTAGGCTTCGGCGACCTGCGCCTTGCCGGCGCGCATGCTCTTCACCTCCCAGCCGAGCAGGGAGATGCCCGCCTCATAGCTCTCTTCGATGAAGTAATCGAAACGCGCTTTGCGGTTTACCGCGATCGGGGGCAGTTTGTCCGAATCTTTCGCCATGTACCCTGGATCCCTTGCTGGGCGTCGAAGTCTACAAGCTCACCACGGTCGGCGCCTCTCGATTCGTGGGCTAACCCGTTGTCCTGTGCGAGAATCGCCGGCGCCGGCGGGCGTCACCGCGCCGTCGAGGAGTCTCCGATTGCCGATCATCGAACGCAGCGCATTAGTGACCTTCACCCCTGCGCAGATGTACGCGCTGGTGAACGAGGTCGAGCGCTATCCCGAGTTTCTACCGTGGTGCGTGGGCGCTCAAGTGGAGAGGGTTTCGCCCGTGGAAGCCCTGGCGGCCGTGCAAGCGGCCAAGGGCCCGGTGCACATGCAATTCACCACGCGCAATAGCCTCAAGCCGGACGCCGAGATCCTCATGCAGCTCGCCGAGGGCCCCTTCAGCCGCCTCACCGGCCGTTGGAATTTCGAGGCGGTGGGGGAGCGGGGGTCGCGCGTGCTGTTTCGCATCGATTTCGAATTCAAGAGCCGCATGTTGGCCGCCGCGTTCAATCCGATGTTCCGGTCGGTCTGCGATTCCATCGTGGATGCGTTCGTGCAGCGGGCCCAAAGCATTTATCGCTGAGCCCCGATGGGGATCTCCGTGGGCACCGCCGACCCCTTCATCGTCGAGGTCATTTACGCGCTGCCCGACCGGGCGGTCGTCAAATCCTATCGGCTGAGGCCGCCGGCGACCGTCGCCGATGCGCTGGCGCTGGCGGCGGCGGAGCCCGATCTTGCAGGCATCGACGTCGCCCGGTCCGCGGTGGGAATATTCGGAAGGACGGTGCCTCCCGAGCGGATTTTGCAGCCGGGCGACCGGCTGGAGCTGTACCGCGCCTTGCCGGCGGACCCGAAGGACGCACGCCGCCAGCGGGTGCAGCGGGCGCGGGCGCAAAAGCGGCGACCGCGCTAGCCCTCGGGCCGTCGGATCAATAGGTTCGGCCGTTCTTGATCTTGGCGGCCGAAGCCGCTTGCTCGGCGGCAACCGCGTCGGTCGGCTTGTCCAGACGGGCGACCTTTTCGCCATCGAAGTACACCGTGACGCGGCGTGAGTCGATGTGGCGGGTGCGCCCCTTCTTGAGGTAGTAGATGTAGTCCCATCGCTCCTTGTTGAAGGGATCCGCCACCATGGGGGTGCCGAGCAGATAGCGCACCTGGCTTCGGGTCATCCCGTCTTTCACCTGGTCCACGGCGGCTTGATCCAGAAAATTGCCCTGCTGGATGTTGATGCGGTAGACACAGCCCGATGCGGCGAACGCGAGCCCCGTCGCGAGTAGTAAAGGCCGAAGAATCTTCATCAAGGTGGTGCAGCGCTCCCAAATGATCGATAATCCGCTTCTATCATACTGGATGCCGCATCATGCCGCAGCGCCTTAAGCCTCCTCCCACCACCGAAGGTAACGACCTTCGCAATGCCGGCCTCAAGGTCACGCTGCCGCGGCTCAAGATACTGGACATCCTCGCGGACTCCACCGCCCGCCACATGAGCGCCGAGGATATCTACAAGAAGCTCCTGGTCTCGAACGAGGACATCGGGCTTGCAACGGTGTATCGCGTGCTGACTCAATTCGAGGCGGCCGGGCTCGTGACCCGCCATCACTTCGAGGGCGGCATGGCGGTGTTCGAGTTGAACCATGGCGCCCATCACGACCACATCGTCTGTGTGGACTGCGGACGAGTGGAGGAGTTCGTGGAAGGCGGCATCGAGGAGCGGCAGCAGGCGGTCGCCAAGCGCCTCGGTTTCGAGATCAGCGATCACTCGCTCATCCTGTACGGACATTGCCGCAAGCCCAACTGCCCGAATCAGAAACGGCCCAAGTAGGCCATCCTATCGGCGCCCGGCGGGCGCGCGCTTTCTCTTCGGCTGGGAATCCCGGCCCGCCCGCGCGAGCATGTCGCGCGCATGCGCGCGTGCCTGCTCGGTGATGTCGATCCCCCCCGACATGCGCGCAATCTCATCCACGCGCTCCTCGGCGCCGAGCGGCTTCACCGCCGTGCGGGTGGTCCTGCCATCGGTCAGCTTCGTCACACGGAACTGTCCGTGCGCCTGCGCCGCAACCTGCGCGAGGTGCGTCACGCACAGCACCTGACCGCGCTCGCCGAGCGAGCGCAGCTGGCGGCCGACGATCTCGGCTACCGCCCCGCCGATGCCCGAATCGACCTCGTCGAACACCATGCAGAGCGAGGTCGCGGCGAGCGCCGCGGCGGCCACCTGGACGGCGAGACTGATGCGCGACAACTCGCCGCCCGAGGCCACTTTGGCCAGGCTCTTCAGCGGCTGGCCCGGATTGGCGCTCACCAGGAACTCGATCTCATCCCGGCCGTGAGCGCCGATGCCGTCGCCTGCCGTGGTGACGCTGACCGCGAAACGGCCACCCGCCATCCCGAGCTCCTGCATGAGTGCGGTGATCTCCGCTCCCAGCGCATCCGCCGCGAGCTTGCGCGCCTGCGTCAGGCGGTCCGCCGCCGCGTCGAATTCGCGGCGCAGCGCCGCAACCTCCTGCTCCAATGCCGTCAAGCTGGTCTGCGCCTGCGCGAGCTTTGCGATCTCGTCCTCGGTCCGCGCGAGCTGCGCCGGAAGCTCGGTCACGCTCAGCCGATGCTTGCGGGCGAGCGCCTCGAGCGCCGCGGCCTGGCGCTCGATCCCTTCCTGGCGCGCGGGATCGACGTCGAGGGCCTCCAGGTAATGCCGCAGCGACTCGGCGGCCTCGCGCGCCAGGATGGCGGCTTCGCCGATGAGATCCGCGGGCTGTTTGAGGCCCGGATCGGTCTCCGCGGCGCCGCGCAGCGCCGTGGATGCCTTGGCCAGCAGGTCATGCGCGCTCACGTCGTCGTTTTCGTACACGGCCGCGAGCGCCGCGCCCGCCGCGGCCGCGAGCCGGCCTCGTCCGGCGATGCGCTTTTGTTCCGTGAAGAGCTCCTCGATGGCGCTCACGGTGGTGACCTCGCTCTTGAGCTCGGCCAGCTGGTAGCGCAACAGGTCGAGGCGGGCGTCGCGGTTCTCGACCGCCGCCGCCAGCGCCTCGTGCTCGAGCCGGCGGGCGCGCAAGCGCTCGTAAATTTCCGCGACGGCGGTGGCTAGGCCCGCGTCGGGCAGACGCTCATCGAGAAGCTCGCGTTGGGCGCCGCGCTTGACCAGGTGCTGATATTCCTGCTGGCCGTGGATCTCGATCAGAAATTCCGCCAGCTCGCGCAACGACTGCAGCGGGACGAGCTGACCGTTGACGTAGGCACGCGAGCGTCCGTCCGCGCCGATCACGCGACGTACGATGACCTCGCCGTCGTGGTCCACCGATTGCGCATCCAGCCACGCGCGCGCGCCGGCGGAGAGCCGCGAGAAGCCCGCCGCAACCTCCGCGCGCTCGGCGCCGTGGCGCACGATGTCGCCGGCGCCGCGGCCGCCGGCGATGAGCATCAAGGCGTCCACTACGATGGACTTGCCGGCCCCGGTCTCGCCGGTCAGCGCGAGAAGTCCCGGGCCGAGCTCGAGCTCGGCCTCGTCCACGATCACCAGATCGCGTAATTTCAGGTGAGTCAGCATGAGTAC
>Ga0182013_10008047_pt1 | contig 11431 bp, 8 predicted proteins | sample 612S2MmetaG_FD_120487 | JGI IMG/M metagenome (GOLD analysis project Ga0182013, IMG submission 120487) | Permafrost microbial communities from Stordalen Mire, Sweden - 612S2M metaG | ecosystem: Environmental > Terrestrial > Soil > Wetlands > Permafrost | place: Sweden: Stordalen | collected...
CTGGTAGTGACCTGCTGACACTGACTTCCTCCGGTTCCATCAACCCGCCAGGGACCGGCGCCAGCCTCACCTACACGGCTCCTGCGGGAGGCAACACGCCGACGACCGCGTTGTACGCCACCGGCTCCAACCCCGACCTGTACGCGGCAACGCAGACACTTCCATTTACCGCCTTCACGACACCGGCCATTACGGCGGCGACTGTGAACGCGGTGGCCGGGACGATCGCTGTCTCCTACAGCGAGCTGCCGATGGGCTGTCCGGCGAACCCGGCTGTTCAGGCCGTCTTCAAGTACAGCAACGGTGGCACACCCGCCTACCCGTCCACATGCGCGACGAGTGGCACGGGCGTGACCCTCGGGGCGTTCATGAACGCGACGACCGGAACGACAGCAGAGGCCCTGGCCCTGCCGGGCGCTACGGACAACCTCGTGTACACCTCGCCGGCGACGCCGCTCGCGACTAACACGGTGTATGCCACACTCGACTTCCCACAGTTCCCCGCAGCGCAGACATTCGCGCTGACGGCTACTCCGGCTCCGGCGATGGCGTTGCCTGTTGTTGTCACCGCGACGACAGTCGCGATCACTTACACCGAGGGCGTGGCCTGCCCAGCAACTGGGGCCGACGGCGACTTCGTGTACGACTCGGCTTTCAACACCCCCGGCGGAGCGATCACCAGCTGCTCAGCAGTGGGTGACGTGCTGACCCTGGGCGGGATCTTCAATACCCCGTCAGGTGCTGCCAGCATCGTCTACACCGCTCCTGCGACGAGCACGACGGCGAACGCTGTTTACGCTGCCGGGACCACGTCGGTATTTGCGGCAACCCAGACCCTCTTCCCGCTGTAGGCAACTGAGGGATTAGCGTCTTTTAGCAAGCACTCTGAAGGGAGCCCCGGTCCTCACAAGGGACCGGGGCTCCCTTCTTTCTGAGGGTAGGGCTGCAGAGTGGTCGCTACTCGGGTGGCGGGAACCTCGTCACCTCACGTGGTTCGTACCGCGACGCCGTTGAGGTGAGCGATGAGGCGATCGCTGAGGTCCTCTGCTCCTGCAGGCGTGAGTGAAAAGGCGGTCGGAAGCGCTTCGTTGTGCCAAGGAGCATGACCGGGGTGAGACCGCTCGCGCCACCGCTGGTGCCGTTGGCGGTGTTCGGGAAGGTCGTCTGACTTCTCGAACGCGTCGAGGCCGCAGTCGGGTCGGCTCCGGTCACTTGGAACCCCCGTCCCCGTTCGGCGACTGACATGACTTGTATCTCGGCCACTAAATCGCATACATTGATCGAACTAGTCAGGTATCTGCGACGGGGCACGGGCGTCTGACGCGCCGCTCTCCGGCGCCTCAAAGTTCATGGAGGATGACATGCCGTCCCTGTTCCGAAGCCGCCGTGCAGCCTGGAGCGTCGCGCTCGTTGCCAGCGTCGCAACAGCGTCGCTCTTCGGCGCGAGTGCGCAGACATCTGCAGCTGCGAGCAACCGGGCCGCGTCTGGCGGACAGATAACGACCCTGACTGTGGCTGCGCCCGGCTCCCGGGCGAACCTGTATCCCGGCAACGAGTCGGGCACGGTCAACTACTGGATCGACGCTCTCGTGCAGGAGGGCCTCGTGCACCCGACGGCGAACGGCACCTACCAACCGGCGCTCGCGACAAGCTGGAGCGAGCCCAACGCGACGACCTACGTGTTCCAGATCCGCAAGAACGCCCGCTTTTCCGACGGCACGCCGCTCACGGCCGCGGACGTGGTCGCGAGCATCGACTACGCCGCTTCCGCGAAGTACTCGGCCCAGACGGCTTCCTATCTGGCCGACCTGGCCAGCGCGACGGAGAGCGGCCCCTACCAGGTCACGGTCAAGCTGAAGGCGCCGCAGGTCAGCTTCTTGAGCGAGCTGAGCGCCTCGGCGGCGCTGTGGGTGAGCTCGAAGAGCTTCCTCAAAGCACACGAGTCCGACCTTGGCACGCCGAACAGCCTGGTGCTGGGCACGGGGCCTTACAAGGTGAGCAAGTTCGTACCCGACGAAGGCGTTTGGCTGACCCGCGACAACACGTGGTGGGGCGGGGTGCCCAAGGTGAAGAACATCGTCGTCACCTTCTACAACGACGAGAGCGCCGAGTACCTGGCCGCCAAGTCCGGCGCCGTCGACCTGGCGCTGTGGGTCATGCCGACCCAGGAGCCGTCCTGGAACAGCCTGAGCGGCTTCCACGTCATTAACGCCCTCGAGGCCTCCTATGTCGGGCTCATATTCGATCCGAACGTAAAGCCGTTCAACGAGCTTGCTGTTCGCAAGGCAGTGGCGGAGGCCTTCCCACGCCAGACCTTCGTCACCCAGGTGCTTCGCGGCGGCGACTCGCAGGTGGCCACCGCCATCACAGCCCCAGTTTCGCTTCGTGCCGCCTACAGCCAAGCTGTCGCGACGGCCAAGCTGGCGTCCACTACCCAGAATGCTTTCAGTCTCAGCGCCGCCAAGAAGGAGCTCGCGAGCTCCTCTTACCCCCACGGTTTCACGACGACGCTCGACTGGCCCAACAACGGGCCCCAGCTCGGGCTTGCTGCTGAGGTGCTGGCGTCGAATCTCAAGCAGATCGGCATCACTCTCAAGGTGTCCGAGGTCCCGATCGAGACCTGGCTCGGCAACATGTTCAGTAACAAGTACGGCTTGAACTTCATGTGGGACCAGGTGATGACGGGTGACCAGTCGGAATTGGCCGGGTTCCTCCTCGGCCCGGGAAACCCGTCCGACTTCTCCAACACCCAGGTCACCTCACTGCTCAACGCCGAATACGCGCAGACCAACCCCCAAAAGCGCGCCCAGGAGATAATCGAGCTCAACCAGCTCGCCACGACGACCGATCTCGTCGACGCCCCCTTGTGGTGGGAGCCGATCGGCATGGCCTTCAAGGACGGCATCTCCATCTCGAGCTACGACTTCGCCACCTTCTACAGCCCTTGGGCGGCGGGCATCTCCGCCAGCTCGTGAGCGCCGGGGCGACCGCCGTCGCCTCGGTGCTCACGGCGGCACCCGGCGCGTCCGACTCCGGGAAGGGCGCGCCCGGTATTGGTTCGGCGGAGGAAGTGAAGGTGCCCCGGCGGGGGTCGCTCGCCGGGGCGGTGGCGCGCATCATCCTGCTGCGCACGGCGGGCACCGCCGTCATGCTGGTTGTGATCTCGGTGCTGATCTTCCTCCTTACCTACCTGAGCCCGGGCAACCTCATCACGAACCTGACCGGGCTGCACCCGCCGACGCCTGCGGTGGCAGCTGCGTTGCGGCGCGAGTACGGCTTGAACCAGCCGCTCGTGATCCAGTACCTGCACTGGTTGAACCGTTTCGTGCACGGTAATTGGGGACGCTCCATCCGCGACCAGACCTCGGTCTCGCAGCTGTTCGCAGGCCGTGTCGGGGTGACGCTCGCCCTCGTCGGGCTGGGCTTTGCCATGGCGGTGCTCGCGGCTGTGCCTCTGGGCGTCATCGCAGCCCGGCGCGCAGGCGGCCTAGTCGACAGCGCAATCTCAGTCGTCTCCGTGGTCGGCCTGTCGGCCCCGGCCTTCGCCACCGGCCTGCTGCTGCTGTACGTGTTCGCCTACCTGGTCTCGGCCTTCCCCCCCGCGGGCGCCGGCCAGGGCCTGTTCGACGACCTCGACCACCTGGCCTTGCCCGCGACCACCTTGGCGATCGGGGTGGGTGCCTACATCGTGTGCCTCACACGCACCGCCATGCGGCGCGAGCTCGACTCCGACTACGTCGTCTTCGCCCGCGCCCGGGGGGTGAGCGAGCGACGCCTCACCTTCGTGGCGCTGCGCAACGCGGCAATACCGGTGCTGACCATGGCCGGCCTCGTGCTGTCCTACCTGGTCGGCGCCACCATCCTCGTCGAGTCGACCTTCAGCCTGCCGGGCCTGGGTCTCCTGCTACAAGAGTCGGTCGAATTCAAGGACTTCGCGGTCGTGCAGTTCCTCGCCTTGTTCATTGCCGCCGTGATCGCCTCGATCACTCTGCTGGTGGACCTCTCCTACCTCGTGCTGAGCCCCGAGTGGCGTCAACGTCTGCGACGCTGAACGGCGGGCGCCTGGCGCCGCTGGCCCTTGAGGGCACGGTCCGGCGCCGCTCGGTCACCCTTGTCGCGTCACTCGTCGTGCTCGGCCTGGCGCTGTTCGCAGTCTGCTTCGGTCAGCTGCTGGTCCCGGGTGCTACGACCGTGAACCCGCTCCAGACGGTGCTGCCCGTGGGGAGCTCCGGGCACTTGCTGGGCACCGACCAGCTCGGGCGTGACGTCGTGGCCATCTCCATCGCCGGGGCCGCCTCGACCTTGCTCGGCCCGGTCGTGATCGCGCTGGGCTCTATGGTCATCGGCACGGTCCTCGGCCTGCTCGCCGCCTTCGAGGGCCGCTGGGTCGACTTCGCGATTTCTCGGCTCACCGACCTTCTCCTGTCCATGCCGATGATCCTTCTTGCTCTCGTCGTCTCGGGCATCTTCGGCGCGAGCTACTGGTGGGCGGTCGTGCTGCTCATCGTGCTGCAGTGCCCTTATGACACACGCATCGTCCGCGCCGGCACGATCGAGCAGGTGACCAAGCCGTACGTGGAGGCGGCACGCCTGCTGAGGCTCTCGCGATGGCGGATCATGTACCGGCATCTCCTCGTCAACATCTGGCCGCTGGAGCGCACGAACCTGCTGCTCAACTACGCGAACGCCATCATCGCCATGTCGGCGCTCTCCTTCCTCGGCGTAGGGGTGCAGGAGGGCACGGCGAACTGGGGCCGCCAGCTCGTCGACGGCGAGCAGATCCTGTTCCAGAACCCGGCCGCGTCCGTGGCTCCCGCCATTCTCATCGTTCTGGTCGCATGTGCGGTCAACCTGCTTGGCGACAGCCTGAACGCCGCCGAGCGGGAGGACCAGGTCCGATGACCCTGGCCTTTCCCACCAGGCGCGTCGCGGCGGCGGTGCTCGACCTGTCGATCACTTCAGCGGCGGGCCCGATCGTCTCCGGCGTCAGCTTCGAGGTGCCCCTCGGTGCGACGCTGGGCATCGTCGGGGAGTCCGGCTCCGGCAAGTCGCTCACCGCCCGGGCGCTGAGCGGCCTGCTCCCGTCGGGCGTCGTGGCAACCGGGCGCGTCAGCATCGGCGAGCGTGCGATCGAACTGCCCGGGACGCCCGCGGCGTGGAGGGAGCTGCGCGGCCAGGGCGTGACGCTCATGCTGCAGGACCCGTTCACGAGCCTCAGCCCCTCGCATCGCTGTGGAGCCCAGATCGCCTGGGGCCTTCGCGAGCGGACAGCAGCTGGCGGCCGGGGCCGCAAGCTCACGCGGCGCGACGTGCGCGAGGCGGTGGCCCGCCTCCTCGAGGACGTGAACCTGCCTGATCACGTGGCGCGCCGGTACCCGGGCGAGCTCTCCGGCGGCATGCGCCAGCGCGTGGCCATCGCCGCCGCTCTGGCCGTCGGGCCGGTGTTGATGATCGCCGACGAGCCCACCACGGCGCTGGATGCCTCCAACCAGCACGACGTGCTCGAGCTGCTCGCCCGCCTGCAGCGCGAGCACGGCATGGGCATGGTGCTCATCTCGCACGACCTTGCGATGGTGCGCGATGTCGCCGACGAGGTGCTGGTCATGTATGCCGGGCGTGCCGTCGAGCACGGGCCGACCTCGGCCGTTCTCGACGAGCCGGCGCACCCCTACACGGCCGCGCTCAGAGACTCGGAGCTGCCGCTCGCCGAGCGCCTGGAGCGGCTGATCGCCATCCCCGGGCGTGTACCTGCGCCCGGGGAGCGCTTCGCCGGGTGCGCCTTCGCTCCCCGCTGCCGTTTCGCGCTCGAATCGTGCCGCCAAGGCGATGTGCCGCTGGCGCCGCTTGCCGACGGCCGGCTCGTGGCCTGTCTCGTGAGCTCCGGGCCGCTCGAAGCGGCTCGGCCGCGCGTCGTCGAGGAGGTGATCGCGCCAGCCACCGATGTGGTGCTTCGCGTCGAGAAGCTCGTCAAGTCCTTCCCCGGCGTGCTCGCGCTCGCAGGCGTGAGCCTGGAGGTACCGGCGGGCGGGTCCGTCGGCATCGTCGGCGAGTCCGGTTCGGGCAAGACCACTTTGGCCCGCTGTGTCGCCGGCCTCGACGTGGCTGACAGTGGTCGCCTTTTGTTCCGTGAGCTCGAGCTGTCCTCTCGCACGCGCACGGTCAACCAGGTGCAGATGGTCTTCCAGGACCCCTACTCGGCCCTCAACCCGAAGATCCGCGTCGGCCCCGCGCTCGCCGAAGCCGCGCGGGCCGCCGGGCGAGGTGTCGAGCAGCGCAGCCCCGAGGAGCTGCTCGAGCTCGTGGGGCTACCGGCCGACTACGCCCGCAAGTACCCCCGCGAGCTTTCGGGCGGCGAGCGCCAGCGTGTCGCCATCGCCCGTTCGCTAGCGCCGGGCCCGGAGCTGCTCGTCTGCGACGAGTCCGTTTCCGCCCTGGACGTGTCCGTGCAGGCCCAGGTGCTCAACCTGCTCACGGACCTGCGCACCGAGCTCGGGCTCTGCTTGTTGTTCATCTCGCACGACCTCGCCGTCGTGCGCCAGGTGAGCGACTCGATCCATGTAATAAAGGCAGGACGCATCGTCGAGTCGGGCAGGACCCACGAGGTGCTCGGCACGCCCGGCCACGAGTACACGCGCCAGCTCATCTCGGCGCTTTCGCCGACAGTTGGCGTCCCGGTGCCATGAACGCGCCGGCGGTGTTGCAAGCACGAACGAAGAAGAGGAGCGATGACGCGACTTGACCATCTCGGTTACCTGACCGACGACGCCACGGCGCTGTACCCAAAGCGGCCGGCGATGCTGCAGGAGGACACAGTGATCAGCTACGCCGAGCTCGACGAGCACGCGGACCGGATCGCGGGGTGGCTCGTGGCGCGCGGCGTGAGCCCGGGCGACCGTGTCGGGCTCATGTGGAACAACGACTACCGCTACGTGGAGCAGTTCCTCGGCTCGATGCGCGCCGGGGCCGTGGCTGTTCCGATGAACATCCGCCAGAGCGACGAGGGCCTCGCCTACGTGCTCGCGGACTGCGGCGCGGTGGGGCTGCTTGCCGCGCCCTTGTTGTTGGAGCGGGCCGAGCACCTCGCCGGCCTCTCCGGCGCGGCCCAGGGCTTCCTTTCAGGCCCCGACGAGCCGCTCAGGGCCGAGCGGCTCGAAGCTCGCGTCCCGCACCACCCTGACGAGATATGCATGCAGCCGTACACATCTGGGTCGACAGGGCGCCCGAAGGGCGTACCGCTGACGCACCGGGGCCAGATCTGGAACAGCGACACCTACTCGCGCTGTTACCTGTTCGACGAGACGGACCGGGCGCCTTTGGCCGCGCCGCTCTACCACAAGAACGCCGGCGTCGAGATGAAAGCGATGCTGCGCGTGGGCGGCTCCTGCGTGATCCTCGACGACTTCGAGCCCGTCGGGTTCCTCAAGGCCATCGAGCGCTACAAGGTGACCTTCCTGACCGGCGTTCCGGCAATGTTCCGCCGCCTCTTGAACGAGCTCGAGCTGCTGAGCCACGCTGACATGTCCTCGGTGCGCTTCGCGGTGGCCGGGTCGGCGCCGGTGACGGTCGATCTGCTCGAGGACTTCAAGCGCGTCTTCGGCGTCGAGATCATCGAGGGTTACGGGCTGACCGAAGGCGGCCCGAACGTGCTCTGCATGCCGCGCTGGGGGACCGGCAGGATCGGTTCGCTCGGTCTGCCGTTGCCCGGCTGCGAGGTGCAGCTGCGCGACTCCTCGGGCGAACGCGAGGTGGAGCGCGGCGAGGTGGGCGAACTTTGGGTTCGCAACCCGGGCATCACCCCCGGCTACCACGGCCTGCCGGAGGTCACTGCCGAGCGCATACGCGACGGCTGGCTGGCGACGCGGGACCTCATGCGCCGGGACGAGGACGGCTACTTCTACTTCGTCGGGCGCACCGACGACCTCATCATCGTCTCGGGCGAGAACGTCTACCCGAAGGAAGTGGAGCAGATCCTTCTCCGCCACGAGTCGGTGCGCGACGTGGCCGTGGTCGCGGGCGCCCACCCCGAAAAGGGAGCGGTGCCCGTCGCCTTCGTCGTCGCCGATGCCCGCCGGCCTGTCAGTGCCGAGGAGCTGACCGCGTTCTACCACCTGAGTGGGCCTCACTTCGCGTATCCGCGCGTGATCGAGTTCGTAGATGCGCTGCCGCTCAGCGGCACCGGCAAGATAGACCGCAACGCTCTCGCCCTCCGGGCCCAGGTGCCGCCGGTCGACGGCCGGACCCAGCCGGCGGGCGCGCCGGCGGCGTTGTGAGCCGGATGCGGGCCGGCGTCGTGGTGGCCCACGGCGGGGCCGAGTGCCTCGAGTACGACGAGACCGACGTCCCCGAACCCCGGCCGGGTTGGGTGCGCGTGCGCGTGCTCGCCTGCGCGCTCAACATGCTCGACCTGTTCGTCCGCCGTGGCATGCCGGGCGTGCATCTCGAGCTGCCCCACATTCCCGGGGGAGACATCGTCGGCGTCATCGACGCCTTGGGGGAGGGCGTGAGCACACCCGCGCCGGGCGCGCTCGTGCTCGTCGACCCGAAGGTCGAGCGCGAGATGCTGGGCGAGAGCATCCCAGGCGGTCTCGCCGAGTACGCCGTGGTCCCGGCGACGAACGCTCTCGTGCTCGAGGCGGAGCTGAGTGACGTTCCTCTTTACGCGGCTCTGCCCGTCGCCTACGGCACGGCACGGCGCCTGCTGTTCAGCCGGGCGCGCGTGGCGCGCGGAGAAACCGTCGTCGTACTCGGGGCCGCGGGCGGCGTCGGCATGGCCTGCATACAGCTCGGCACCGCCGCCGGGGCGAGGATGATCGCCTGCTCGAGCTCAGCCGCCAAGCTCGCGCGCCTCGGCCAGCTCGGGGCAAGCGAGCTCGTCGACACTACCCAGGAGGACTTCTCGGCCCAGATCTGGCAGCTGACCGCCCGCCGCGGTGCGGACGTCGTCGTCGACTACCTCGGGGCCGACACCTGGCCCGGTTCCATCAAGGCGCTGCGGCGGGGAGGGCGCCTGGTCACCTGCGGGGCGAGCACGGGGTTCCTCGCCGAGACCGACCTGCGCTATGTCTGGACGCGCGAGCTCGACATCCTGGGCTCGGACGGATGGGAGCGCCAGGACCTGCTCGAGCTCGTCGCCCAGGTACGACGTGGCGAGCTGAGACCGGAGATCCACGGTCTGTACCGGCTTTCGCAGGTGCGCGCGGCGCTGGCGGAGCTCGAGGAGCGCAGAGCGGTCGGGAAGGTGGTCGTGGTGCCCGACTCGGTTACGCAGGAGCTCGGGCTGTGAGCGGGCCCCCACGAATCCACCCGCAACACGACCGGACGCGCCTTGGCGCCGCAGAGCTGCAACAGCTTGTGGACGCGGCCCCCCTGCACCGTGAGCTCGAGATGAAAGTGCAGCCCGCTGGTGAGGGCAGGGTAGTCATCGAGGCCGTAGCCGGCGCGGCCCACCTCAATGCCGAAGGCTCCGCCGTCGTGCACGGCGGCATCGTCGCGACGCTGCTGGACGCCGCCGCCACCTTTGTCCTCATCGCGCTCGATGGCGACGACTGGTCGACGGTCGACCTGCGGATCGACTATCTCCGCCCTGTTCCTGCAGGGCCGCTCAGGGTCGCGGGCGAGGTGGTCCATGCCGGCCGGCGCGTCGGTCGAGCTTCGGCCGCGCTCAGCTGCGTGCCGTCCGGGCAGGACTGCGCCCGGGCGACGGGCACCTTCGTCCGCGCGCCGACGCGCGGGCCTGCCAGTCAGAGCCAGGAGGTCGCGGACCAGTGACGGCCACGATCGACCACCTCGTCTATGCCTGCACTGACCTCGAGTCGACCTGTGGTTGGATTGCCGAGACCACCGGCGTTACGCCGGCGCCCGGTGGCCGTCATCCTGGGGAGGGGACCCGGAACGCGCTCTTGTCGCTGGGCGAGCGCACCTACCTCGAGCTGATCGCTCCCGACGAGAGCCAGACGGCTGTGTCCAAGCCCTTGGCCTTCGGCATCGACGCCCTGAGGGCGCCCTCGCTGCGCGCCTGGGCTTGCTCTCCGGCCGACATCGCCGGGGCCGCGAAGACCTCCCGCCGAGGCGGCCACCCCTTGGGCGAGCCCGTCGCGGGACGACGACTCACGGAGGAGGGCAGCGAGATCACCTGGACCTTGGCACTGCCGCAATCGCCCCGAGCGGAGCCGGGGGCCTTCTCGGACTACGACGTCGCCCTGTTGCCCTTCCTGATCGACTGGGGCCAGAGCCCTCATCCGGTCACGACCTCGCCTGTTGGGCTCGTCCTGGAGCACTTCGTGCTTTCCGGGCCGTCCCCCGACGCCCTACGGGGACTGCTCGAGGACATCGGGCTCAAGGGACCCTGGGCGGTGGAGGCCTCGCCTGCGCCCGCCTTGAGGGCCGTTCTCAAGAAGCCTCAAGGCGGGCACTTGACGCTTGCGTCCTGACTCCTCGGCTCAGGCCAAGGCCGGCCTCCTCGCGGTAGTCGTCACCGACCTCACGGCGCACCCCGTGCGTCATCCCAAGAACACGCCGAGACACAGGCAGCTACGTCGGCGCAGCATCGTGATGACAAGGGGGAGCGGGGCAGGTCTCGGTCGGCTCAAGTAGCTGGCGGAGATGGCCCACGAGGAGCGAGCGCTCCAACTCCGGTACGCCGGCCATGAGCAGCTGCTGCATCCAGAGAGTCGGCAGCGGTGGGTCGGCCGTCCAACGAGCACCTCGCTCGTATATCAGGTACAGATCCCATGCGACGGTGCGCCCACGCTCTTTGAGCCTGAGCAGCTCGCAGTATCGATTCGACAACGCGCGCTCAACGTCCCAGTAGTGGGCTACTTGCATGGTGTTTCCAAAGAGTCGTGCTGAGTCCTGCGCGGCCGCGGGTGTGTCCCCCTTTAGGACGGGGAGCCAGACGACGTGGATCGAGACGTCCGCAGAATCCAGCCCTGCGAGGCTCTCCCGAACGACGGCCACTCCGTCGAGGCAGATTGGGCAGGTCGGGGAGACCAGGATGAGCAACTTCAAACTGTTCGCGGCCGCATCGAAGGCCGCTGGGAGTGTCTCAGGATCACAGAGAAGAACTTGCTCGTTTTCGACCGTAACTTCCGACGTCCCAGTCGGCTCAAATCCTGGCCCTGAGACAGTCATGGCTAGGTAGCTCGATCGGTCGTGGGTGTCCGGCGCGTCAGACTCAGCCAGGCCTTGACGCATGGCTTCATCGTAGACAGGCCGTGCATCGAACAGACCGAAGCCACGGGAAGGGACGACGTGCCTTGTCGGAGAGCTGTCGACTCTTTGAAAGGCGAACATCCGGCGTTCCGTCGAGCGAATACCGGATGTGGCGCGCTGTCGGCTTCGACCTGACATTGGATGAGCGTCAGCCGGCGGGTCGGAACGCTGCGGCGGCGAACTGCTCGAAACTGCGGGGTGGCCGACCGGTGACGTGCTC
>Ga0182013_10008049_pt1 | contig 11430 bp, 10 predicted proteins | sample 612S2MmetaG_FD_120487 | JGI IMG/M metagenome (GOLD analysis project Ga0182013, IMG submission 120487) | Permafrost microbial communities from Stordalen Mire, Sweden - 612S2M metaG | ecosystem: Environmental > Terrestrial > Soil > Wetlands > Permafrost | place: Sweden: Stordalen | collected...
CAACGTTCGAGCGATCGCGACGCGCGGAGAACTCGGCGCGCCTGGCCCTCACAACCTTTTGCTCGCGCCGCATCAATCGAGCGGCACGGTTGAAACGCGCAAGGCGATGGGCCAACTCGTGCGCGACAACCTCGCCGCCCCATTTCTCCGGCCGTCCGCTGTTGACGCCCGTCGTCTGAAGAAGGAGAAGTTCGTGCGTGCCGTCGTTGCTCACGCCGCCAAGGATTTGCGAATCGAAGAGGCGCCCGTGCCGGCGCTGGGACCGCGAGAGATCTCGGTCCAAGTTGCCTACGGCGGCATCTGCGGCTCCGACCTCCACTATTTCAACGACGGCGGCTTCGGCCTGGTCCGTATTCGCGAGCCAATGATCCTGGGGCACGAAGTTGCCGGAACGGTGACCGCCGTCGGCGGCGACGTCACGCGGGTCAAGGTCGGCGCCCGTGTTGCGGTCAGTCCCAGCGTTCCGTGCAATCGCTGCCGCTACTGTTTGGAGGGGCGCCAGAACCAGTGTCTGGACATGCGCTTTTACGGCAGCGCGATGCGCTTTCCGCACGTGCAGGGCGCGTTTCGCGAAGTGCTGGTCTGTGGCGAGGAGCAAGCTCACGCCATCGCCGATAGCGTCTCGCTTGCGGAGGCGGCCATAGCGGAGCCGCTGGCGGTGTGCCTACATGGAGCGCGGCAGGCTGGATCGTTGTCCGGCAAGCGGGTTCTCGTCACCGGCTGCGGACCGATCGGCGCGCTTTGCGTCCTGGTCGCGCGCCTCGCCGGGGCGGTCGAAGTCGTAGTCACCGACATCGCCGATGCCACGCTGCCCTTTGCGCTGCGCGTCGGCGCCGACCGGGCGATCAACGTTGCGCGCGAGCCGGACGCAATGACGGGCTATGCGGTCGACAAGGGGTATTTTGATGCTGCGCTCGAGGCCTCCGGTGCCGAGCCGGCCGTGCGAACCGCGATCAACGTCGTGCGTCCCGGCGGGGTCATCGTGCAAGTCGGTCTGGGCGGGGACATGAACGTCCCGGTCAACGTCATTAGCGCCAAAGAACTTGAATTACGGGGAACGTTTCGCTTTCATGAGGAGTTTGGGCTCGCGATCGAGCTCATGGCTAAGGGCCGCGTCGATGTCAAACCGTTGATTTCGGCCACGCTGCCGTTCACGCAAGCACGGGAAGCATTCGAACTGGCAAGCGACCGATCGCGGTCGATGAAAGTGCAACTCGCTTTTTGAGCTGCGCGCGACCTCTTATGTTGTCTCGCGCTCGATGACGCGAAATTCGACGATCGTCGTCTCGGGTGCGGGTACCTCCGCGCGTTTGCGCGCTTCCAGCGCGGCGAGCACGATTTCCGCAGCTCGCCGGCCGATGCCGACGCAGTCGACGGCGACCGTCGTCAGCCGCGGGTGACAGCAGCGCGCGACCTCGAAGTCGCCGAAGCCGGCCAGCGCTAAACGTCCGGGAACGTCGACGCCTCTGCGTTGACATTCCGCGAGAACTCCGAAAGCCGACAGATCGGAAACGCAAAGCACGGCATCCGTGTCGGGCCAGCGCCGAAGCATGATATCCAGCGCTTTGGCGCCTTGACTCATGGACGCCGGCGGCTTGCCGAGGGCGACAATTCTGCCCGCGGGGAGGCGCAGTTCGCGCACCGCCTGCTGGTAGCCGAAGCGCCGCTCGGAGCCGCGCGTGTCCGCGTTCGCCGCACCACCGATGAAGCCGATCCGGCGCCTGCCGGTCTTGTACAGATAACGGACCATCGCCGCGCCCGCTTCACGGTTCGAAAACCCGACCAGATGCCCCAGCGGTTCCTTTGGGATTTCCCACGTTTCGACCAGCGGGATATCCGCGCGGGCGAGCATTCGGCGTGCCCGGGCCGTGTGCTCGCCGCCGGTGAGGATAATCGCTTCAGGCCGGCGCTGCAAGAGCGTTGCGACCAGCGATTCTTCGCGCGACAGCGTATACTCGGTGTCGCCGAGCAGCATTTGCAGTCCCGCCGCATCGAGCACCTCCGATAAGCCGTGGACCGTGTCGGCAAAATTCGAGTTGTTGAGCGAAGGCACGAGCACGGCAACGAAACCCGTGCGGCCCGTGGCGAACATTCGCGCGGTCCCATCGGGGACGTATCCGGTTTGGTGCACTGCCGATAAAACGCGATCGCGCGTCGGCTTGGAAACGAGTGCGTCGCTTTTGAGCGCACGCGAGACCGTCATCGCCGACACTCCGGCGATCTGAGCCACGGTTTGCATGGTCGCGGCACCCGAGTGATTCGGCGCGTGCGCGCCGCCGTTTCGCGGGATTGCGGATTTGCTTCGCTTCGACACAGGCCTTTCTTTCGCTGGCTGTTATCGATAACATAGCGTTTTCTCAGGTGAGTTGCAACCGATTCTCGAACCGCCGGTTTCCCTCGCGAAGTCCAGGCGCGACCGCGGAGGCCACCGCATCCGGGTCAGCTCACCGGCCTCCACAACGTTTTCGTCGGAAAACGGGAGCGGCCACGTGCCGCCACCGCCCGTTCCGATCACAACCGCGGCGGGAAACCGTGCCGTTCACGCGATCTTCATCGCGCCGGAATGAGCGCGGCGCACCGTAAAGTGACGTCGATTAGCTGCGCGCGAACACTGGAGCGCGCAAGAGCAGATCGGCGGAATGGCGGGCTACCATGTATGGTGTGATTCGGCAGTACAAAATCGATCCCGACCAGATCGGTGCGATCGTACGCCATTGCCGCGAACCGTTCTTACCGAACCTCAGCAAGACGCTGGGCTTCGTGTCGTGGACGCTGATGGACGCCGGGCCCACGCTCCTCACGGCCAGCGCATTCGACGACGAAATCGAAGCCGACAATGCCGCGGGTTGGTATCGAGAAAACCAAGCGGCATTGGCTCTGGGCAAGCCGCGCGTTACTCGCGGGCCGGTCGTCGTTTATCACGTCGCGGAGCATGTGCCCGCAGGCTATGGGCTTGTTTGGCGTTGCACGTTTAAGACTGGCGACGCCGAACGGGCGACGCAGCGTCTGTGCGACATCTTCCTGCCCGGTATCTGCGACATTCCGCATTTTGCGTCATACGAGGTGATCGCCGCGGGTGGAGGCAACGTGGTGTCGCTGTGTGCCTTTACTGATCGCGAATCTGCCGAGGAGGGCAAACGCCGGACAGTGGCGTGGGCGAGTGAAAACCTTGCCGGATCGTTCTTGAACGTGCCCGAGATCATCGTGTGCGAAATACGGCTGCGCACGGCAAAGATTGCCGAAGCGGACGATCGAGCTGCGCCCATCTATGCCGATGCATGACGGCTTCCCGCACGTCGCGCTGCTCTGCCGCGCCTGGAGCGTACGGAGCGCGTAGCCGACTCGCGTTAGACCGTTAGACAAAGGTTTGAGCGGCCGAGTACCGGCGCCCGCTACGAAGGGGCGCCAGCACCCGGGTGCTTCGGCTGGGTTTGTCAGTGACCGCTGGAGACTCGCACGACGTTCTCATCGATCGCCTTGCGGGCAACGACGAGCGCCGCGATGACATCGAGGACTTCGCCTGAATCGAGTACTAAGCATCCATCGTCGGTTTCAACGACGATCCGACCGCACGAGCCTTCCTTTTCTTCAAGGATGCCGACGGAAAGCTGCCCTTTGTGCTCCTCACGGCTGCCGCGATAGATGTTTCTGATCGCGCCTTTGCCTTGAAGTGAGTCGAGCGGCGCGCGCATTTTCTCGAGGGCGGTCACCTTCGCGCCATGCTCCGGCTCAGACGCGTCATATACTGGTTTGAGCGTTTCGAGCTGCAGGCGCAAGCGGGCAACGCCGGCTTCATCATAGCCCAGACGGTGCGCCACGAGTTGGCCCGCCTCCCAGTTCGGCGCTCCGCTCGGCGCGGACTCCAGGTAATGCTCGGAGCGTCGAATCGCGAAGCCGATTGCAGCGTGCCGCTGGTCGTCGACGCGGAGCGCCGTCCGGTCCCCGCGAAGATACTCCTCGAGCATGCTTGAGAACTGGTCTTTTTCGAGTTCTTGGCACTCACAGCCGCCTTCGGCGTGCTGGTTGTACTGCACTATGAGGTCTTCGCAGACCTCGCCAAAGCGCGGACCGGGTGCGATCTTCGTCGCTTCAGCTGTCGTCATTGGGTTCTGTTCGCGTTCTTCGTTGCGGTCTTCGGTCGCGTTAGCCATCAATTGTCAGCCCTTTCGATTGAAACGCGGATCCTAGCGGGCCCTCGTTGGGCGTCGTCGGCGTTTGCCTTCGAATTGCCCCCATTGCGCGTGCCGGCCTTCCCCTTGTCTGGTCGTTGCGATGTCATCCTACAAGGCGGCTTCGAAGAGTGTATGAAGGGACAATCGGTAGACTGTTTGCCGTGTCGCTAATATATCATGACGCGGGAAAGCCGCTATCGATCGTCGAGGCGCCGCGCACGCCCGCACGGAGCGGCGGCGCGCGGTGCGAAGAGTTGCCGCCGTCGTTTGCGGGGGGTCGATCGACGTTCGGTCTGCACGGCGCGCTTCGCATTCTTCGCCGCTAATGGGGGCGACCTCTGGTAGCGGCAGTCGAGATTTGACCTCAAGAAAGGGAAAGTTCTGTACGCCAAGGAGGGTACCGCTGAGAGCAGCGGGCGGCGGAGTGGGTCGGAGTCGGCCCTTGGCGACCCGTTTGTTGCCCTGCCACGGCAATCCCCCGTGAGGTCGATGTGATTCCAGCCGACCGGGGCTGCGGACGCGAGGAGGGCATGAGCTATTGCAGTGCCGGCCATTGACTGGTCTTGCCCGGGACGTAGAGGCTCGTGTCAGCGGGATCGGCGATGGGCGGTGTGAACGCGTAGCACGTGAGCGCCATGCACGGAACGGGCTCGATCCCAGTTACGACACCGGTGGCACCACTTGGTCCTCCATATCTTTGATGATGATTATTCTAGGCGTTCGTCCCGAGCGGTGACGTCGTTCTGCACTCGTTAGCGAGCCCTACTCTGACGTAGCATGCCGTTAGACAGTTCCTGACCGAGGACTAACTATTAGCCTGGGAAACACGTGGGAGTTTAGCGATGTAGGCTCAACTAATCGCGTACCGTTAGACTCTCGCGCACAGAATCCGAAAGAGCGATACAGCCTTCATGTTCATGGCGAGGCCAATTTATCATATGAGCGCTGGACTTGTTATCAGTAGAAATAGCCGACTTCGCTGCTTCGTCGTAGCTGGGCTTGCAGCCATGGTGTCGACGATCGCGCCACTGACCGATGCCAATGCATCCACGCAGATCGTAAGGCGGTCGCTCATCGTTTCAAATACGAGCCATTCCGCCGTCGCTGCCGAAGCGGTCAGTGTTGAGCGTCAATCTCAGAATTGTACTTCACTCGTCAATATAACTGACATGACGTTCCCTACCATTGGTGCTGCTGATGCGCATACTGCTACAGTATCAGCGACGATTCATTTTCAAAGCGGCTGCTCGACCTCTGCAAGGATGAGTCTAATTCTCGCTGATGGTAGTGGCTCCCCAAATTTCATGATGCATTCAAGTCATGCTGCATTATCATTCAAATTGTTTATGGGCACCGATGCGACTGGTCCTCAAGTTTGGAACGATGTACCGCTGGCAGTGGGGCAACTCGACTCGCGGAATCCCGAACTCCACCTTTTCGGCGAAGTGCAGTCTAAAGGCGCGATCGCGCCTGGTAATTATAGTGATAACATCACTGCGACGATGCGACGGTAATCCCTTTATAATTTATGTTCCAGCTAATCCGAGTGCGAGTCTTTGCACTCCCCAAAGAATTCTGGATAACCCAGAATGTCGTTAAATGAAAATAGCCACCTATCCACTCTTAGGCTTTTGCCTAGAAAAGATAATCCCTTGCGTAAATACCTCGCGGCCCTCGCAATTAGTGCGATGGCCCTCGCTCCTCTGGCTGCAAGTGCCCTAACTGGCACTCTTACTGCGAAACTTAATGTCGAAGCTGATTGTTCAGTTAACTCTGGAACTCTTGATTTTGGAACATTAGTTTCTTCACCTACTTCGGTTCAAACTTCTACTCCAAACACGGCAATTAATGTATATTGCCCTAATAGTTCTGCAAAAATTAGTTTTTCAGATTCTGATAACACTGGGACTGGCATTTTCTACCTGCGTAGTGTTAGCACGGGCGGTTGGGTGCCTTTTTACCTTTCTTTGACCAGTACAACTACAGGTTGGCTTACTAATTCGGCTTCAAGCAGCGTATCACTTCCGACTTGGGCTAATAATGCCGCGACCTCTGTGCCTATCTATGGGTCAGCCACTATTGCCAGTGGTCAAGCAATTGCTACTGACTATTCCGATAACGTTACAGTCACGGTGACGTCACAGTAATCAAAGACCTCAAACTAATCTAACTAATCTAACTGCAGATTGATTATTGGTCTTGCATTTTATATAAAAACGAAGTGCAAGACCAATCTTTTGGCATCTCTTAAGGAAGTTTTTAATGCGTAATATATTTAGTTTAGGAATCGTATCTGCGTTACTAGCTTACACTACAATGCCAGTTTTAGCACAAGAGCATAGCATTGATATCCAACCAACCAAGATTGAAGTGTCTTCTAATGCAAGAACAGCTTCAATTGCATTAACTAATAATGGAACAGCTGATAAACTCTATCAAGCGACAATGTTTTCATGGAATCAAAATGATAATCAAGACCAATTGGTACCATCGAATGATATTATTGTGTTTCCGCCAGTAGTAACAATTGCGGCTGGAACCACTAAAATTTTCAGATTTGGTATAAAACCTGCTTCGAGCATAAACAATCGTGAAAGGTCATATAGGTTAATGCTTCAAGAAATACCATCAAAAGTTAACATCAATAGTGGTGTTCAATTTTCATATAATTTCAGTGTGCCAATTTTTATTGCATCGTTAGGTAAGGTTACTAACGATTTAAAATGGACTGCTTCATTGAATTCAAATCACCGTAACCTAACACTTATTTTAAATAATAATGGGTCGGTACATGTGTTGGTTGAAAAAATCAATATTTTTAGTGATTTTGCAGGTACTGCATTGCTTAGTCGATTGGTAGTTTCAAGTGATGTATTAGCTGGCACGAAGCGAGTATTTAATTTTGAACTACCACAACCACTTGTGACAAATGCGGTTTCTGGGGAATTAGTACTGGATAATGGAAAAGTATTGAAATTTTTGGTTCCCGTTACGTCATGAAGAAATCAATTGTAGCTTATGCACTAATTAGTTCATTGCTTATAGCTCCAAGTGCAACATTAGCTAATGAAGATTTAACGAAATTGCATGAAGTTGTTTATGCGGTAACATTGAATGATATTGATGTATCTGATGGGACAATATTGTTGCAAGATAGTTCAAATCAACTTTATGCAAAAACCGAAGATTTAGATGCTTGGCGTTTGATTTTTACGAAATCTGATAATATACAATATGAAGGGAATCAATATATTGCTTTGGCATCATTTCCGTCTTTGACCCAAGAAATTGATAACAATGCAAATCGTCTTACATTAATGGTAGCTAATAATAAGCTCACACCAACGAAACTTAATATGCACGCTGGGTCAGAAATTGTTACTGTTCCTATTCAAAAACCCACGATTCCAGGAATGTTTATCAATTATGATTTGCATGCAGAAGGAGGCGTAAATCCTGCTTTCAATGGTTTATTTGAAGGTGGTACAGCGTTGGGAAGTGGTATATTTGATACATCTGTACTTGCTAATTTTATTGGAGGTACTTCACATGTTGTTCCAATTGGCACATCGTGGCAACATGATAATGTAAATAGTCATAATACAATTATAGTTGGTGATACGGTTACGTTATCAAATTCATTTGATAATCAAGTAAATATGACTGGTGTACGTTTTGCTCGGAATTTTGGTACTGAACCTCAAGTGCTTACAACTCCCATTGTAAGTGTAAATGGTTCTGCTGCGGTCCCATCAGTGCTTAATATGTATATTAATAATGCTTTAGCATATACACAGAGCATACCGGCAGGTCCGTATCAAGTAACTTCGCTTCCTGTTATTGATGGTTATGGTAATGTACATTTAGTTATGCGTGATGTGCAAGGGAATGAACAAGTCATTAATACATCATTCTATTCAAGTGATATGTTATTACAAAAAGGACTTTCAAGTTTCGAATATGATGGAGGATTTGTACGTACAACAGCAACCAATGGTATGCCACAATATGGAGATTTTGTAACCCGCGCATATGATCGTTGCGGCTTTAGCGACAAATTCACTGGTGAAGCCAATGTTGAATATTCTGCACGTGATGCAGCATTAGGTGTTGCGGGTAATGTTCAAATTGGTCAAGCTGGTATAGTTAAGGGTGGAGTTTCAGCTAGTACGAGTGCGTTGCATACAGGAACACAAGCTACAGCAGGATATAATTATGAAAGTAGTCGAGGTGATATTGGATTTAATGTTCGAGTTGCAAATGCTGCTTTTGTACAAGCTGGCAGAATAAATAACACTGGCTTTCAGCGTGATATACAAGCGAATGTTGGTGTTCGTATTGCTCATGGTTCTCTTGGTTTAGCACATGGTAGCGAACAAAATGGATTATTGGGAAATACAAGAGTAACGACATTAAGTTATAGTCAACCGTTAGGTCTAAATTCATTCTATATTACTGCAAATCGTATGTCTGGAATGTTAACGCAATCAAATATATTTGCATCATTACGCATACCTATTGGTACAAAAACGCATGTAACGCCATCAAATATTTCATCAAATGGTATTAATGCACCAGGGTTGGCTGTAGACCATTTTAGTGAAAATCTATCATATCAAGCTGCAATGGTTGGCGGTCCTAGTGGGTCGATTCAAGGGAGTTTATATAATCGTCAATCGACAAATGATGTTGACACTACTTTTGAATCTTCAAATGGACAGCGTCATTATAGTGTAGACCTTTCAGGTGCCGTGAGTCGAGTTGATGGACATACGTTCTTTTCAGAACCGATTCGAAATGGTTATGGTATTGCAGAAGTTCCAGGTTACTCAGGTATTGGTGTATTTGAAAGTGGTCAAATGATTGGCAAAACAAATCATGATGGATTTATTCTTTTACCAACATTGATGCCTTATATGAATAACGATATTTCATTAGAAAATAATGATGTACCGCTTTCAGCCAATATAGAAACTGTGAAACAAAGTGTGAATCCAATGTATCGTTTGCCTGCTATTGTTAAATTTAATGTTGAAAAGGCAAGAGGAGTTACTGTACATCTCAAGGACACAAAAGGGAAGTGGCTTCCGAGTGGTACCCTTATCAGTGATACTAGTAAGCACATTTGGCCGGTTGCTAACGATGGGTTAGCGTATCTTGATGATATCAGTAGTGGTGTGTTATCACTCACTGCTCAAATGGATGATGTTAAATGTAAATTTGATATTTCCGTACCAGTGGCGACTGATGAAATACCGGACGTTGGTGAAATTGTTTGTCGCTGATATTTCGAGCACGACCCGGCCTGTTTAGGTATCATGTACGGCGGCGATTTGGTGCAGAGTCGTGACGTCCTTGGTGTTCGGGCCGCAAGACCCAAGCACAACCATTGCTTGCTGGCTGATGTCACGCTTTGCAAGCCCAGGCTTCTCTTTTTGGGAGCCGCAAGCGCAATGCAAAAGCCCGTCGCGATCGCTCCGGGCGGACCGAGCGAGATGGAAAAGCCGGCCACCATGCGGCTGTAGGTGTACCAAAACGCTTCACGCCGTCAGCAACTTCCAACGGTGACCGTCCGAGGTCAGCCGCGGGGTTATCGTCCCAGCGCGCGCCATGGCGGATGTACTTCATGAGATCTAAATTGGTCCGGACGATTGTGCCGGCTTCTCGTCGGAGTCACTAGGAACGCGGCATGCGCTTTCGTAGCGGTTCACGAGATTGAACCAACTCAGCATCAGAATCAGCTTCCGCGTGTTATCCACACCCCAGCGCTTGATGGCTGCTTCCAGCAAGTCCTCTCCGAGGGTTGCGCGATCCGCGATGTCGTCCGCCATCCGCGCAATCAAAACGATGTCCGGATCTATTCCAGCGACTGCGCCGTTAGCGGTAAGCGCCTCCACCTCACTGTTTGAAAGCCCACTATTGAGCGCTATACGAGTGGAAGCATGCACCGCATAAATGCACTTCGAACGCACGGCGGTTCGCACAATCATTGCTTCCCGCAACCTGGCGTCGGCAGCGGGGCAGGCGAAGACCGCCCTCATTAGCGCAACAGCTGGGCCTGCGAGATCGCCCGCCGCTGCCAGCGCGATTGCCCCATTGAGCGTTTTGTCAGGATTAAAGTCGTTTCCGAAAGCGGCTCGCACCTCTTCGGCGGTTGGCATCGGCAAACAGATATCGGTCATTGCTCCTTGGTGGACAAGATCCCGCGATGAAACGACTACGACGCAACCACGGGTCTTTATCGATGACACCGGCTCGGTAAACACCCGCTCTACCTGCTCAGAAAAGCGGAACACTCTTTGCTTGCCTACCCAGAAGACGATTCAGCCGCTACCGTCGGGCTTAGAAGGGTGATATAGCGAGCAACCGTTCCGGGTGACGAATTCTTAATGACCGCAAAGGCTTGCTCGCGAACGACCGCTTTTAACCCCTCCAGCTTATCAAGGGCATCCAAGAGTGCCTGAGTAGCGTCACGCTTCTCTCTGCTCGTCTTAGCGGCTGGAACGGCCTTTTCTAGGTCAGCTACTTGCTTGGCGGCCGCGGCACTGATTTTACTTTCTAAACTCGCTTCCGTCTCTTTCAGTAGCTGGAGCAAATCGGCCATTTGTTCGGGGGTGGGTACCAACGTGATCTTCTCAATAGATTTGCCTTGCGGAACTGCCTTCTTGGAACCGCCGGAGCCACGCGGGGCACGGTTCGATTTAATAATCCTCGGCAGAGGAGTAATCAATAGGAGTTTACCAGCATTGCCCTTACCTTTGCCGCCCCCAACGATTTTTGCAATACCTTTACGGACTAATTCACCCTTTAGCTCGTTCGTCGCACCCGAAGGAGCCATTACCGGACCATTTTCGGCGCCGTCAGCCCGAAGAACGTCCACTAAAGCCATTGCTTTTTCGGTCAGTTCAGTTGGGTCTTTTGCTCGTTTCGTCGCCTCCGCCGGTGGTGGCGTTGCCGATAGTGATTCTGACGATACTTCGACAGGTGCTAATTTTGCCTTTACTGATTTGGGTGCCGTCGCTGGTTTGGCCGTCGCCGCCATACTAATAAACCTCCTAGCTGGTTGGGAGACTTTTCTTCGTAATCAATTGCTCCTTCTACTTTACTCATGAGTGGCGAGTTCGTCTAGGTTTTGCTCATGAAGCGATGTTGAACATCTCCATGGTTTCGTGATCTTGTCGGTCGAGGATGAATTTCGCGATGGTAGCCTTTTTGGGGCAATTCAAGAGAAATTCTGGCAAGCTTTGGCGGAGCGCGG
>Ga0182013_10008051_pt1 | contig 11429 bp, 9 predicted proteins | sample 612S2MmetaG_FD_120487 | JGI IMG/M metagenome (GOLD analysis project Ga0182013, IMG submission 120487) | Permafrost microbial communities from Stordalen Mire, Sweden - 612S2M metaG | ecosystem: Environmental > Terrestrial > Soil > Wetlands > Permafrost | place: Sweden: Stordalen | collected...
CGGGAAGTTGACGCCCAGTTCGGAGTAACAGAAGGCGCCGGCCAGGGCGAACACCGCGCCGGTGAGCCAGATCAGCAGGACCAGTTTCGGATCGCCCAGGTCGCCGGCCAGGAAGCCGGTGGTCGTGAAAATCCCCTGGCCGACCATGTTGGAAATGACGATTGCGGTGGCGCTGTAAAGACCGAGCTGCCGCAGCAGGGAAGGGTTGGATGACATTGTCCCTTTGAATTGTACTGGAACCGGCAGGCGGCCTTGCCTGGATTTTCAGGGAATGTGCGCACGCGCGCGCAGAGTGCCGCGCCAGCGCGTGAAAACGCGGATTGGACCCCGCTCCGCCACGGGCGCCGCCGCGTTGCGGGCCGGTGGGAAGGGACATCGCGCCGGGCGTGGAGCTGAGGCGCGTTCCCGCGTTGCGCTTGGCTCGGAGAGGGAGCTATTTCGAGCTTTCGGGCATTTCGGCGGTTTCCGGGACGACTGAGCCCGCATCGAAAATGTGGCGAGTCTGGGAACTGAGCTGCCAACCGCCATTGAGGTAGGTTTGGAGCTCCTGCGAAAGCGGGCAGATCATGAAACTGTCGTGGATACAGAACTCCGCGACGGCAGCCGCCTTGGGCGTAAGTCCCACTGCGCTTTGAAGGGCCGTCCCCAAACTCACGGCGTCAGCGCGCGTCACGAGCTGCCCGCGCGGCTCCAAGTAATCGCCGTCCCACGGCTGAGCTTCCTTGACAGGCTCGGACAAACTCCAGTCGCGCGGCGGCGGCGCGGTGCGCGCCGGTTGCCAGCCGTTGACTTCGGCTGTCCGCAGGACCTCCATCCACAGCCCTGTGGTCAATCGCAGCGATTGTCCTAACGCGTCGATCAGGATGACGCAATCCCGGTTCGGTTCCATGGACTGACTATCGGCTCGAATCGGCATTCCCTCCATAGGGGCCAAAGCAAAACAATAACACCAGAGGCAAAAAAACTGTGACCGTTCACTGCGGCGATGAGGTCGTCCGCGGCGGCCGGGGTCCGCCCGAGTGGCGGGAACAGCAACAACGAATGCGCTGCTACCGGCGTGGCGCGAGACCGACGGTCAGGCGGCGGAGAGGGCCGGACTGCGCAGCACGGGCGTGAATCGTGCACTTCTAGAGAGGCTTCGCGATGGGCAGGCGCATCGCTCTAGATGCATCCGCGCTTGACAATCGACCTGCCCGCGGGCATACTTTCACTGCTGGCTCCGGGCCCGGTGTGCGGAATCCAAGTCGTGCGGCGGAGCATACGGAGTCAAGTCGATCGGCTGTCCGGCGTCGAGGGTTCAGGGCGGGCCGGAAGCGTTCGGGCGCGAAGCTGAGTGCCTGCTCCGTGCACCGTTGAGCAACCTGCCCGATTGTGCGCCGGTCTTCCGGCGATGGCATCGGAGATTCCGACAAGGTAAGATTCCCGTATACGGTCTCTGTGACTGAGAGGGGCGAAGCCTGCCCGAAAATGGCTCCAGGCTTGGAATTCGTCCACGCGGCGGCTATCACTGTACAGCAGGATCGCGACTCGGTTAACAGCCGCCGGTACTACGGCTGCCCACACGAACATAGGGAGCGTGCCAGGCGACGGCAAATCCATCCCACGCAGCGCGCATTCAGGTGGGCGCCGGGAACGAGGCCGAAAACGAGTCCCTGCCTTAGCCTAAGGGCGATCCGGCGGGGCAGCAGCGGTATCCATATTGATTGAAATCGAAATCGCGAAAAACGAAGGGCCTAGATCTGGCTTAAAGGCACGCCCGGTGAGTGAGGCGGCGGGATGAAAGACGGAGGTCCGGTCCGATTGGTGGCGATTCTAAACTCGTTCAACCGCCGGGAACTGCTCCGCGAGGCGTTGCCTTCGCTTGTCGGCGCGTTGGCGGAGTGCCCTTTCGGAGCGGCGATCGTTGTGTTCGACGCGGGCTCAACGGATGGCAGTCTGGAGTGGCTTGCCAACTATCAGGAGGAAAGACCGCCAACGCCGGTCCAAGTGATTCTGAGGGAGGAAGGGGCCGACGGATCCTTGAGCGCCGGGGTCAACGCGGCGGCCCGCTATGCGCTCGAGAAGTTCTCGCATCTCGAGTGGCTTTTCTTGTATGAAACAGACAATTGGATCGGAAGCGCCTCTCCTGTTCTCGCGGCGGCGGGTCTGTTGGAGAGCGTTCCGGACCTGGCGGCAGCCGGCTTCACCGTGAAGAAGCGCGGCGGAGAAGACGCCGGATTCGGCTGCCCGTTTCCGACGGTCACGCAATTCATACTCGGCCAGCAGCTCACGAATCTCCTGCGGCTGGATGCTCACCGAATCAGACAATGGCGAGCGACCGGCGACGTCCGTTGGGCGCCGTGCGACATAGTTTATACGAGTCCCCTGTTGATCCGGCGAAAAGCATGGGAGCAGATTGGCGGGCCGGATGCGCGGAGTTTCCCATTCTGCGACACGGACGTCGATTGGAGTTGGAGGGCCTGGCGCCAGGGCTGGCGCATGGCAGTCATCGAGACCGCCGAGGTCGTCCATGATAACCAGGGCATCGCGTCCGGGTGGTCCGTCGACAGGGTTGTCAACTTCCATCGCGCCAGATTGCGCCTGCTCAGCAAGCATAGAAAAATGTCCCTGTTGCCGGTTAGGATACTGCTGCTATGCCGGCACTTGTGCGAGCTTCTCCTGCTGATCGTTGCGAGTTGGTGCCTCAACAATCCACGGCAAATGCTCCGGAAACGATGGGTCTTGCTTAAATCGGCGCTGTGGAGTTATGAGCGCTGACAGCCATGGATTGCTACTGCGCCGAAAGGCTTGGGTTGAATTGGGACTGCTTGTTGGGGTGTTTGCCAAAGAAAGTGGATGCGGCACCGCGCGCTGCCTCTTATCTTAATGCAGAGATGGGCTGAGGGAGCCAGGAAGTCTATCGGGCAGATCCTAAAGGGTGTGCTCCCGGCGCGCACGTTCGCACAGTTAAAAAGTACGCGCGCCCGAAAGTATAGCCTGAAAGTTCTGCGAGACAATGGCTTTTTGGAAATCTCCAGGCGTGTGGTAGAACATTGTGGCACGACCGTCCTCAGGGGGCCATTTTCGGGCCTACGATTCTCAACTGAGATCTTACTAAATATACCCTGCGCACAACGACTCGTTGGTAGTTATGAGAAGGAACTTCATCCGGTCTTCAAGGATTTGAACCAGAAGAAGGACTACGAGATGGTGGTCGACATCGGGTGTGCGGAGGGATATTACGCGGTGGGGCTGGCCCTGCTCCTCAATTTGCCTGTGTTCGCTTTTGATGTCGATCCCGAGGCGCGCCGGCGCTGCAGGGAAACATCGGAATTGAACGGAGTCGGATCGCTCGTGGAAATAGGCAATTACTGTGACGGGCGGACATTGCGGCGGCTCACTCGCGGAAAGAGATGCTTCGTAGTAAGCGACTGCGAAGGGTATGAAATGGAGCTGTTCGACCACGAAGCGGCCTCGGATCTGCGGCGCTCGGATGTTCTTATAGAGATTCATGAAATACGACAAACTTCTGTTTATGAGTCAATTTGTAAAGCGTTTATGAGTACTCATACAATTCATACTTATGAGGCCATTGCAAGGGATGTCGATGAATACCCCGAGCTTTCTTTTCTAGGATCAGATGCGGCAAAGGCTATCGAGGAATGGCGGCACGCAAGACAAAAATGGGTCTTTCTGCGATCCATAATTACTCTCTAAGATGCGAATCATTGTGTCGCGCGAACAGGAAACGCATTATGTTTAATCCTGCCGTGAAATAATACAGCCATTTTTTATTAACAGCTTTTACTAACGACCAAGGGTGACAGTTGTTCAATGTGGTTATCATGATGATGACTGAGTTCAAGCTGGTAAGTGTCCAACAAATAAGTATGCTTGCAACTGTGGCGTGAGAAGGCGGCATTATCACTATAGTGACATTGGATTGAGCGCTAATTTGACTGTCAATTATAGCCAGATATTGCGCTGTATGACATTAAACGCTCAGGAGGTTCTCTGGTTTCAGAAATTCACAGCATTCAACCGCGTAAAGATCAGGGTGGCATTGTGAATAAGCAGAACCGATCGGAGAATGACTTGCGATGAGGGTTCTGCTGTACAGCAAGCCCTTCTGGCCGATGGTCGGCGGAGTGGAAACCTACGCCCGGCTTCTGGCACAGGGATTGGCGAGGGAGAAGGGCTATGAGGTGACGGTCGTGACCGCGGCGAAGGGACCATCGACTCCATCACCAATGCTCGCCGCTAACGTGCGGATCGTGAGAGCGCCAGGTGTGCCGGAGTTGTGGAGGATAATCCGTCGATCGGACGTGGTCATGCTGGCCGGGCCTGTTTTGGTTCCGCTCGCGTTGTCACTACTAGCCCGAAGGCCCGTTGTCATCGAGCACCATGGCTACCAGGCTTGCTGCCCCAACGGTTTGCTGCTGTTCGAACCCGAGCAGTCGGTATGCCCCCAAAGATACCTGCGGGGGGACGTCGGCTTATGCCTGCGCTGTAACTGGAAAACGATGGGCCCACTACTAAGCGTTGCGAGCCTGGCAGGTACCCCGATTCGGCGCTGGATGTGTCGCTGTGCCGCAGCAAACATCTGTATCACCGAACACGTGTCGCGTAGAGTGCGCCTGCCAAGAAGCAGCGTGATCTATTACGGGCTGCCAGCGAACGATGATGTCGCACGTCTCCTGCCGGCGCCTGGAAACTCAAGGCCGGTCGTCTTCGCCTTCGTTGGCCGCATCACCGGAGAAAAGGGGCTGCCAATCCTGCTCAAAGCGGCGTCCATTCTGAAAACAGAGGGCAGGAAGTTCGCGTTGCGCCTTGTCGGCGACGGGCCGGACCGGCTCGAGTGCGAACGGCTTGCTCGACAGCTCGATTTGGGCGATAGACTGGTCGTCACCGGCTTTCTCAATGGTGAGCGCCTGCGCCAGGAACTGGAAGACGTCAGTGTCGTGGTCATGCCCTCCATTTGGGAGGAAACCGCCGGCTTAGCTGCCATGGAGCAGATGATAAGAGGCCGCATGGTAATTGCCGCCGACATAGGAGGGCTGAGTGAGGTGGTCGGTGACGCCGGCTTGAAGTTTAAACCTGGGGATATCGTCGGCCTAGCTGATCGAATGCGGCAGATACTCGATGCTCCTGCCATTATCGAAAGGTTTGGAGAATGTGCGGGGAAAAGAGCATCGCAGCTTTATCGGCAGGAGCAGATGGTTGAGCGCTACATCTGCGCTTTCAACGCAGTAACACAAAAACTTCACTTTAGGTAGGATAATTAAACTCAACCTTTCAACGCTAGTAAAGACTAGTTGTTAGGAAAAGACTTCAGCCGCGACGATGTCTAGTGATACGTCAAACATCCTCAAACTCTCGATACGGCCACAGAAGTATTCCATGTCATCATTACAACAGTGCTAAGATCCTCAGTCATAATTGTAAGCTATAAAAGACAGCAGCAGCTGGCCAGGTGTCTCGAAGGTCTTGCTAGTCAAATAATGCCTCCGGATGAAGTGGTCGTGGTCTGGCAGCATGATGATCAGGCAACCCGTGATCTATGCGAACAACTCTCGCCAACATTTGAAAGTCGGCTAAAGCTGATCCACTGCCCGACCAAAGGAATAGTGCCAGCCGAAAATGAGGGTCTAAAAAGCGCCACTGGCGATATCGTGGCATTGATTGATGATGACGCTGTCGCGCCAAAAGACTGGCTGTTAAAGCACTTGCGACATTACGACGACGAGGCCACAGGTGCTGTGGGAGGACCTGCTCTGAACCACACTCCGGGTGGAGAGCGCTTCCCAGTGCAGCGAGTGCGGACAGTTGGCAAACTGACATGGTACGGGAAATTCGTTGGCAATTTGAATGACAGCGCTATCGAAGACGACCATGAACCGGTAATGCAAGTGGACGGGCTGGCAGGCAACAACATGAGCCTCAGGCGATGCGCATTTGCCAGATTTGATGAAAATATTCGAGACTACTGGCAGCTATTTGAACTGGAAGCCTGCCAACAAGTGCGACTTCGAGGGTTTAAAATTCTGTTTGATTTCGACAATCCGGTTCTTCATTATCCTGCCTCCCAAAATAAAGTATATGATGGCACCCGCCAAGGTAATCTGACACAAAAGTTTCTCAATGCCGCCTACAATCACGCCTACATTTTATCGAAATACACAAGCGGGCCTCTTCGCGCGGTGCGATTGTTCTACCTTATCACTATCAGTTCAGTCCCATTTCCAGGACCAATCAAGTACCCGCTTGCTGTTTGGCGGTATGGACATCCAGGTCGAGAATTCCAAATAATGGTAGGCACTCTAAGTGCCCATTTGAAAGGATGGAAGGACGGCATGCGATATTAAAATAACGCTGCGGGCTCCACTTGTTTTGATTAAAAGCCGTAAATGTTGGAGCCGAAATCAAAAATCGTAGTCATTCTGAGAATCCTCAATTATCAGAACTGCAAAAAAACCCAATCGTTTGGAGAATAACAAGCGCGGCTGTCAATTTAACCAAGTATATCAAAACACATTATTAAAACAAGCAATAACGAAAAGGCGAAAGTCCCTAAATGTTTGGTACCACGTTCATCAAGTAATTATACTTCACAATAACAATGTTGAAATGCTTAAAAAGAAAGCCGCAAAACAAACAAAGGAAAGCGTATGGGTAACATGTATATTTACAGCAATTGTTTTTGAAGGCGCTCTGCGGAAATGGGTTATCCCGGCACCGCTTCACCCCGCAGCCTTTCTGGCAAAAGACACGCTTGGACTTTGCTACATTGCTTTTCATCGAAGTGCTACTTACAGTAAGTATCAAAATGTTCTAAATATTGTAGGTTATAGTACAGCCGGTCTTTTAGTTTTCAGCCTACTGTTAGGTCTAGGCAATTCCTGGCAGTCGGCCATCATCACTTATAAAAACGCAGTGTTATGGCCACTGATTGCTGCAAGCATGGTTGTCAATACGAACAGTGAAACATGGAGACGCCTGTCGCTTCTTACTGCTCCAATAACCATAGGTATGTTTCTGCTTGGGGGTGAGCAATTCTTCAGCCCCGCATCCTCCTGGTTAAACCAATATGCTTGGACGGCTGCCGGTTTGCAATCTCCAGTGGCGACTTTCGGTGGCATCCAGGGAGTCCGAGCAACGGGGACATTTTCATACATCTCCGGTATGTCTGAGTTTGCCGTGTTCAGCTTTGTTCTGTGCTTATACTGTTTTCTGAATTCCGTAAGTCTACGACAAAAGGTGTTGCTCATGAGTGGGTGCTCGGCAGCAATCGGATGCGCCGTTGAATCTGGCTCTCGAGCACCGATTGTTCTCATTACTCTTGTCATATTCTGCGGTTTAACTGCAAACCTAGGCAACACAAAAATCGTTCTATATTTAAGTACGTTTGTTCTTATAGTGACTGCTGTCGTAGGATTTTCACTTGATAAACAAATGACAGTGGAGTACGTGCAGAGATGGACAGTAGATCCTCAAGAAACGCTGCGTAGATTCACTAATGAAGGAATGCGCGGCAATTACTGGGAAATGTTAACTAGAAATCCCATTGGGGTAGGGTTGGGGCAGGGGAATGGCTACGCGGTTTTCGAGACCTCAAGGTCAAACAGAGTAGTAGGAGCGAATGTCTATGATGACAGTGTTAGTATTGCAATTTATGAAAGTGGTTTGCTTGGATTACTAGCGTTCTACTTGGCTCCATGCGTTTTGGGATGGCAATTGACTTTGGGATTTACAAATAAATCCCCAGTGATGAGGGCATTAGCTGTGTCGTTTGGTTTGGTTTCAGTCGTGGGTTTAATCGCTGGCGTGTGGCATGACCACAATGGGGCAGCGTTCACTTGGCTTCAAATAGGGATCTGGTTTCATTTTGCCAATAAGGTATCGGTAGAACAACACCGGCGCTTGAACAGATGTTAACAAATTGCCAGAACTTATGACTAAAATAGTTTGGTAATTAGGTGTGAGCCTCAATTTAATTCCCACAGCAGTAGCGTTGCCGCGCTAATATGTAAATACTTTAAGGTGGCAAAGATATACAAAAAAGATCGAAGTGATGCGGCGAAGTGATTATGAAAGTTGTCGTTAGCCATCCGTTCGGAAACCCAAATGTTTATAATGCGACTCTAGGGTTTTATGAAAGATCATTATTGGCGCAATTTCATACATGTCTGTTTGCTCCGTTGGGCACCAGCTATAGGAGCTTTGCAGCGCTTCGAGGCGCATCACTGAAGCTTCATCCGTGTAGAGAGGTTTTCAGGTTGGCTTTAAACGCCCTTCCGATTCCAGCTTTGAGCGGGCGGCGACAGGGTTGTGTTGATTGGGTCGCGCGCGGTCTTGATCTCGCAGTCGCAAAATGCATCGATCATAAAAGTAATGCTGTGTATTGTTATGAGGATTCGGCCTTTGAAACATTTCGGATCGCTAAGAGTTGTGGAGTACGAAAGTTTTATGAGTTGACGAGTGGATATCAGGACGAAGCAAGGGCAGTGGCAGATGAGGAAGTGCGGAGGGAGAAGGGATTGCGCAAGTGTTTTATCAGTTTTCCCGAGCCTCAAGAGAAGGTAGTTAGGAAAAGACTTGAAGTTCTTTCTGCTGATCATATTGTTTGCGCTAGCACTTATTGTTGCAGCACATTAAGGAAGCACGTCGATGTGCCGGGTAAGGTTTCTGTTTTGCCATACGGTTGTAATTGCAGTAGTATTCCTCGAACTTGGTCTGCTAGCGCTTTCCGCGGACCACTGAAACTGGTATTTGTAGGGCGACTCGAACCGAGGAAAGGGCTGCACTATCTTTTTCAGGCACTTGAGAATCTCATCCCCGGGTGTTTCATGTTGACGCTCGCGGGCAGATGGGTGCCAGGGTACAGAGAGTGGTTGCTGGGGCGATACCGCATAGAATTTAAGGAACTCGGGCAAATTAGCAGGTTTCAGGCCATGGAGCTTATGCGACAAAGTGACCTTTTGGTGTTTCCGTCACTTTTCGAAGGATTTGGTCTGGTGTTGCTAGAGGCGATGGGGTGTGGGATACCGATATTGGCTAGCGAGCGTACGGGCGCACCGGATATTATAGAAGACAAACGGGAAGGATTTTTAGTGAAAGCCGGCTGTAGCGAGGACATCGCAAGAGTCTTATGGCACGTTCTGGATGAAAGGAGAGAGTTGGCTGAAATGGGGATAGAGGCCCATAGGAAAGCTATATCATTAAGTTGGAGTGAGTATCGACGACGTTTGAGTGCTCTTGTTACAAGTGATGTCCAGTGCGCGCAGTAGCGGAGCGCTCTCCGCTGGGAAAGTGATACTTAGTATGCCGGCTTGTCTGATTAAGGTAATTGCAGTTTCTGCGCCTAGGAAACTGATATTTTGGTGCAAAGTGTTGTGCCATGCGCATGTTATATTGTTACAATGTATGGCGCTAAAAAGGTGATTTGAGCTTTTAGCAGAAAGAAAAAGGTTAAGTTTTGATAAAGCGAGTAGTCCTGCTTGGTCCCGATCCCGAAAATGGCAGTTATAGTACATATAATTATTTTCGTGTTTGCGCTGCGGAGCTTGCGAACTCGGTGCAGTCTATTAGGGTTGAGGCATTGTGCCCAAAGGTTATGGATATTGAAGGGCTGAAGGTTGGCCCGCGTGCCCAAGTTTGGACTAGAGACTATATCGGATGGCCCCTACGGCTAAGCAGAGTAAAGGCCGAGGCGTATCACATAGTAGATCAGGGATTGGCGTGGTACGGGTATGTGCTACCGATGGGCGCGCGGCTTATCACAGTACACGATTTACTTAATTATGTGACGTATCTTGGGAAGCTTCCATTTAAACCGCTTTCGTTGAGGCGGACGCTGGTTGTGCTGGAGTGTGTGGCGGAAATCAAAAAGGCTGATCACGTGTTTGCGATTTCAGATTTTACGGCGTCGGCACTTATGAAGTATCTCGATTTACAGGCTCGAAAGATAACGATAACGCCAAACTGTGCTGACGTTAGGTTTAGACCTTACTTTGCTACTGAAATTGCCGCGGCGAGGGCAAAGCTATTTGGGAATTGTGAATATGTCATTGTTTGTGTAGGCAGTAATGCTGAGTGCAAGAATCGCTTAGGTGCTCTTAGGGTGTTTAGTTTAGTAAGAAAGCGATTAAAGAGTGTTCAACTGCATATTGTTGGGGGGAGAGCCTCTGCAATGGAGGCAGCGTTTATCAAAGAAAGTGGTCTCAAAAAATCTGTACAGTATTGGGGTATGTTACCAGTTGAAGTGTTAGTCTCTTTCTATAATGGGGCTGACGCGTTGCTTGTTACATCTACATATGAGGGCTTTGGCCTTCCGCCATTGGAAGCAATGCAGTGCGGCTGTCCGGTCGTCAGCACAACCTGTGCTTCCCTGAGGGAAGTGGTCGGTGGGGCTGCGCTGACGGTCGATAACCCGCTAGAGGTTGAAACGATGGCGCGGTATCTTGTTGAAGTCTTGAGAGATGGAACACTCCACCTGAATCTTCGAAGTCTTGGTTTACGCCAAGCTTCGAAGTTCACAATAGAAAGGAGCATGCAGGGTATAGTGGATACTTACCAGAGGTTTCTTGTGTGAGAGTATTGCACATACTTCCCTCGCTCGATCAAAGATCTGGCGGTCCGCTTCGCGCTGTGCTGGACCTTTCATTCCTTGGACAGTCCTACGGGTTGGAGAGCGAGGTTGTCGGCGTAGGAGAATTAAACGTCCAGGATAATTTACTTCAGGAGTCACTGATTCATTCTTGCGGCGGTGAGTGGCCGCAGTCATACTCCTATTCCTCTCGTCTTCGGAGTTGGTTGGAAAAAGAGGTGAAGAGATTTGAGGGCGTTGTCATACACGGTATGTGGTCATATCCGAGTTTGGTGGCAGCTCAGGAGTGCATTCGATGCGGTGTCCCGTACGCTTGCTTCCCTCACGGAATGTTAGAGCCGTGGGCAGTGAGCCGTCAAGGTTGGTGGAAATATTTCAAAAAGTATGTTTATTGGCATTTGGCTGAGAAAAGAGTCTTTTATAACGCCGAAGCCGCGCTTTTTGCAACAAGGAGAGAGCGCGAGGTGGCGGGATTAGTTTTGTCATTAGAATGTCTAAGCGCCGTTTTACCACCGTTTGGAGTCGATACCACGGATGAGATGTTGACCAATTTACCAAGTGATAGAATTGTGAAGGCAACTGTTGACAAATATGTTTTATTCTTAGGGCGTATTCATCCGAAGAAAAATTTAACCTTTTTGCTTGAAGCCTGGGCCAAAGCAAAGATTCAGGAGGGGTGGCAATTGGTTGTTGCTGGGCCAAGTGAACACGGGTATTTGGAGGAACTGAAGCATCTGACGAGGTTCCTTAAGATAGATAAGGATGTGACGTTTTTGGAGTTTGTCTTTGGGGATGATAAGAAATACTTACTGCAGAATGCACAATGGCTGGTGTTGCCATCAAA
>Ga0182013_10008052_pt1 | contig 11429 bp, 12 predicted proteins | sample 612S2MmetaG_FD_120487 | JGI IMG/M metagenome (GOLD analysis project Ga0182013, IMG submission 120487) | Permafrost microbial communities from Stordalen Mire, Sweden - 612S2M metaG | ecosystem: Environmental > Terrestrial > Soil > Wetlands > Permafrost | place: Sweden: Stordalen | collected...
GGCGGCTTGCCGTTCTTCGTTTCCTCACGAATGCGTTCATTGATCAGGATGTTGGCATCGACCGACATGCCGACCGACAACAACAGACCGGCGATACCGGGCAAGGTCAGGGTCGCCTGCAGCAAGGACAGGGCGGCGATTGTCAGAACCAGGTTGACGATCACTGCAATATCGGCGAACAGACCGAACAGCCCATAGCTGAACAGCATATAGAGAAGAACCAGGACGAGGCCGAATACCGTTGCATAGATGCCGGCCTTGATCGAATCCGCGCCGAGATCAGGTCCGACCGACCGTTCTTCGATAATGTTCATCGGTGCTGGCAAGGCGCCCGCACGCAGAAGGATCGAAAGATCCGTCGCATCCTTGGCTGTGAAATTACCAGAGATCTGCCCCGATCCGCCGGTAATCGGCTCACGAATGTTGGGGGCGGTAATCACCTTGTTGTCGAGAACGATGGCGAAGCGATGTCCGACATTCTGTTCGGTGACCTGCGCGAATTTACGTGCACCGATCGAATCGAACTTGAAATTGACCACCCAGCCGCCGGTCTGCTGATCCGTTGCGGCACTGGCATTCGTCAGATTCTCGCCCGAAACCTCGATCTTGCGCTTGACCAGGATCGGTGCGGATTCACCGGTCCGCCCCTTCATACTGTCGTCCTGAAGCAGCAGATCGCCCGGTGGCACATGCGACGGATCAGGCACGCCGGTTTCGTCCACCAGATGAAAATCCATCTTCGCAGTCGTCCCGAGCAGCTTCTTGATCCGGTCAGGGTCCTGTACGCCAGGCAATTGCACCAGGATGCGATCGGGATCCTGTCGCGCAATCTGCGGTTCGGCAACACCGGTTTCGTCGACCCGGCGGCGAACAATCTCGACAGATTGCTCCAGCGCCTGTCCGGCCCGCTCGCGAATGGCTGCATCGCTCATCGCGATCTTGATATCGCCAGGGGCCGTAGTTGCGACCTGGTATGTATTCGGGCTGCCGGCCGGCCCCGGATCGATCTTGTTTAATGCGGTAATTGCGTCGCCCGTCTGCGACGGATCGCGCAGAGTGATATGAACCGCGTTGCCCTCGACTTCAGCATCCGTAAAGGGGATCTTGGCCGTACGCAGGACCGAACGGGCCGAATCCAAAGCGCCGTCGAGACGTTCCTTCGACAGGGTATTCAAGTCGATTTGCAGCAGCAGGTACGAGCCCCCGCGCAGATCGAGGCCAAGATTGACCTGACGCGTCGGTGCCCAACCCGGCAGCTTTGCCAATGTATCGCGGCTCAGCATGTTGGGCGCGGCGATGAGGAAGCCCAAGATACATACCGCGATCACCGCGGTAATCTTCCAGCGACTGAAATAGACCATTCTCTTAACCCTGACTCTCGCCCATTGAACGCCGGCCTTGTGAAAGACTAGCTCTGCGGCTTGCTTTCGTTGGCCGGCGGCGTCTTCCCACGGCGAACCGGCTTAGGCTTTTCAACTTCGTCATCTGCCTTGTCCGGCCGCGGCTCGCCTTTCGAGGCGATTCCCGTGACTGTCGATCGCACGACCCGTACCCGCACACCCTCCGCGATTTCAACGCTGAGTTCGTCGTCATTCACAAGGCGCGAAACCGTCCCGATGATGCCGCCGGCGGTCACGATATTGTCGCCGCGCCGCAATTGGGAAAGCTGCGCTCGCAGTTCCTTGGCCTTCTGCTGCTGCGGCCTGATCAACAGGAAATAGAAAATTCCGATAACGATAATGAACGGTGCGAATTGCTGCAGCATCTCGAGCGGACCGGACGAGGCCCCGGCTGCACCGGCAGCGCTCTGAGCATAGGCAGAGGGAATGAATCCGAACAGCGACATCGTTTTAACCTTACTGCCGGAGAAGGGTTGGGCGCCTCTCGCAATGGAGGCATCATCCGAGCGGCGGCGACTATAGCTCTTGGAGGCATTCTTGCAAATCAGCGCGTCGCACTGTGTTATGCCGCTCTTTCCGACACCGGCGAACAACCCAATGCCCCAACCAGACATAGCCTCGATCAACGACAGCCTGCAGCGAATTGCAGCCGCTCTGGAGCGGCTGACCCCGCCTACGCCGCCACCGCTCGATTTCGCCGGTGCGGAGGCCTTCCTGTGGCATGCCGAAACAAATCGCCTGTCACCGGTTCCGGTCGTCGCCCGCGTGGATTTGGGCCTATTGATCGGCATCGATCGCCAGGCCAACACTCTGCTTGAAAACACCAGACGCTTTGCTGCCGCTCTGCCGGCAAACAACGCCCTCCTCTGGGGCGCCCGCGGCATGGGCAAAAGCTCGCTGGTCAAAGCGGTCCACGCCACCGTTAACGCCGAAACCAGGGGTGGATTGGCGCTGGTCGAGATTCAACGCGACGATATTGCCTCCCTGCCCGTTCTTCTGACTGTACTGCGCGCTGAACCCCGCCGAACCCTGATCCTGGTCGACGACCTGTCCTTCGACGGCGAAGACACGAGTTATAAATCGCTGAAGGCGGTTCTGGATGGGGGTATCGAGGGCCGGCCGCCCAACGTGCTGTTCTACGCAACCTCCAATCGCCGCCATCTGATTGCACGCGACATGATGGAGAATGAGCGCGCCACGGCAATCAATCCCGGCGAGGCCATCGAGGAAAAAGTCTCCCTATCCGACCGATTCGGCCTATGGCTGGGCTTTCACGGTTGCGATCAGGCGACCTATTTCGCAATGATTGAAGCCTATGCTTCGCATTTCGGACTTCAGGTCGAAGCCGAAAAACTCCACGCCGAAGCCGTCGAATGGTCGATGATCCGCGGCGCGCGCTCCGGCCGCGTTGCCTGGCAATTCATCCAGGATCTGGCGGGCCGACTGGGAAAACCGATCGCCGTCGTTTAGCCCTTGCCGCTCAGAAACGGCGCGGGATCGACCGGTTTGCTGCCTTGACGAATTTCGAAATGAAGTTGCGGCGCAGTTGCCGAACCGGTTTGGCCGACCGTACCGATCGACTGCCCCTGGGTGACGGTTGAGCCGCGCTGCACGCCGATGGTCGCGAGATGACCATAGGCGGTGACCCAGCCGCCCGCATGGCGGATAAGAACCAGATTGCCGAAGGCGGCAAGTTCATTGCCGGTGTAAATCACTGTGCCCGCATCCGCGGCTTGCACCGGCGTACCCGCAGCGGCGGCGATATTGATGCCGTCGTTGGTCTGGCCTGAACCGTCGGAGCCGAAGCCCTGAAGCGTCTGTCCGCTGACCGGGCGGATAAAGTGTGGCCCACCTGCGGCGACTGCGGCAGGTGCAACCATAGCCTGCTGCACTGGAGCCGGCGCGGGGGCGACAGACGGCGCTGCCGCAGGCGTCGCGCTTTGCTGGACCGGGTAGATCGCGGTCGGCGCATTAGAGGCAGCCTGTGGCGGCGGCGCAGGGGCCGCTTGCGGGGGCGGTGCTGGCCGGATTGGCTGTTGCGGCGCGAGTGCGGTTTGTGACGGCGGTGCCAGATAATGCGGCTGCGAAGCCACTGCTTGCGGCGCCGGCTGAGGCGCAGCCATCGGCTCAGGCGGCAAAGCGGTTTGCGGCGGGAGCGGTTGCGCCTGAGTGTAGGTACTGCCCAACCCCGTCGAAACGCCGGGCGGCGGCGCCAACGTCTGTGACGATATCGCCGAGCGCGAGGTGATCGCAGCGGCGCCCGGCGGAACATAGGCAAGATTGGGATCGACTTCCGGCCCCGCGTCGCGCGCCAAAGTGCCGTCCCCGTACCCGCCGGGAACGCGCAAAATCTGGTTGACCCTCATGTGATACGGCTTTTGCAGGCCGTTTGCTCGCGCCAACGCAACTTCATCGACCCCCAGCATCGTCGATATCGCCTCGACTGAATCCCCGTCGTGAACGCGATAGGTCGCCGGCGGCGGAATGACCAAGGCCTGATGCGGTCGAAGCGTATAAGGCGGCCGGAGGTGATTGGCTTCGATAACAGCGGAACTCGGCAGGTCGAATCGTGTGGCGAGCTGCTCGATGGTCTCGCCGGGTTCTGCGGCAACCTGATAGCCCGGCTGACCGACCGATCCGCGGCCGGGGCTATCATCCGTCATCTCGTCGACGGCCGTGCAACCGCCGAGAGCCATCGTTGTGACCAAAAGAACTGCGAGCTGGTTGCGCATCATTCCTCTATTCTTTTGTCCGTCACCGGGCCCGACGATCCTGTCACCAATGGCACGAATCGGACTGGCCACAAATCTTCGCTCTTAATTTCGTCATTTTCACGGCGAATCCGAACCATTATTTGCTGGTCCGCTGCTCTCCGTACAGGGCAGATCATGATACCGCCTTCACCCAGTTGATCGACCAGAGCTTTCGGCGCTTCGCCTCCGCTGGCTGCGGTTACGATTATCCGATCGAACGGGGCTTGGGCCGGCCATCCCCGGCTGCCATCCCCATGACGCATCGTGACGTTATGGATGCGCAACTTTTCTAAAAGCCGCACGGCATCGTCCTGCAAGGGCTTTATCGTCTCGATGCTGTAGACCCTGCGCGAAAGTTGCGCCAGCACTGCTGTCTGGTACCCCGACCCGGTGCCGATCTCGAGAACCTTACGGCGGTCGTCCAATTTCAAAGCTTCGGTCATCATCGCCACGACCAGCGGCTGGCTGATCGTTTGGCCATGGCCGATCGGCAAGGCGGTGTCTTCCCAGGCCCGATCCTGAAAGCTTGCAGGGACAAAGAGTTCTCGCGGGATTCGCTCGATCGCCCCCAGAACCGCGGCGTCGGTCACGCCCGAACGGCGGAGCGACATCAACAAACGAAGCTTGCGCGCGTCCGTTGTCATGTCCCTGCCCTATCTCAAGGATTCTGCAAAGGCGGACAAAGACGGGAAATGGGTCAGATCGAGATAGATCGGCGTCACCGAAATACCGCCGCCCTCAACGACCGCAATATCCGTATCCTGCGGAACTTCCTCCCCGGACCGTTGCGGACCGATCCAGAAATATGGGCGCCCTCTCGGGTCAAACCGCTCCCTCAGATCGTCCCCCAGCTTACGGCGACCATGCCGAACGAGACGCACGCCGGTGACCGCATCGGGTGCCACAGCTGGGAAGTTGATATTCAGCATTACGTTTTCTGGCCATGCCGCACCGGCCAAGCGACGGATCAGATCCGCCCCACGCGCCTCTGGCACGGCAAACGACAAAGGCTCGCCCTCTTCCACGCGTTGGCTGATCGCGATGGCGCGTACACCCAGCAACGTGGCCTCCATCGCCGCTGCCACAGTCCCCGAATAGGTCACGTCGTCACCGATATTGGCGCCGTGATTGATGCCGGACAGAACCAGGTCGGGGCGGCGGTCGCGCAGCAGATGGTTCATCGCCAGCATGACGCAATCCGTCGGCGTACCGTCCACCGAAAAATGCTGCTCATCGTAATTGCGCAGCCTGAGGGGACGATGGATCGTCAAAGAATGACTGGCCCCCGATTGCTCGGTTTCGGGCGCACAGACCCAGACGTCGTCGGTCAAGGCTCGGGCGATCTTTTCGAGAACCTTGATGCCGGTCGAATGGATGCTGTCGTCGTTCGAAATCAGGATACGGGCGCGCGATAGGTCGATCGGCGATCTATCCATTGGCTTTGATCGCTTCCAACCCACCCATATAGGGCTTTAAGACCTCCGGGATCAGGATGGAGCCGTCCGGCTGCTGATAGTTCTCGATTACTGCTACCAGCGTGCGTCCCACTGCCAGGCCTGAGCCATTCAGTGTGTGGACGAATTCCGGCGTGCCTTCGCCGCCGCGTGGACGCGCGCGCGCCTTCATGCGACGGCCCTGGAAATCGCCGCAGTTCGAGCAGCTCGAGATTTCGCGATAGGTCCCCTGCCCCGGCAACCAGACCTCGATGTCATAGGTCTTGCGGGCGGAAAACCCCATATCGCCGGCGCACAGCATCACGGTACGGAAGGGCAAGCCAAGGCGTGTCAGAACGGTTTCCGCCGCGGCGGTCATCCGCTCGTGCTCAGCGTCCGACTGATCCGGCGCTGTGATCGAAACCAGCTCCACTTTCCAAAACTGATGCTGGCGGATCATGCCGCGCGTGTCGCGCCCGGCCGCCCCGGCTTCCGAGCGGAAACAAGGCGTCAGCGCGGTCATCCGCCTGGGCAGCGTTTCGGACTCGAGTATCTGATCGGCAACCAGATTGGTCAGCGACACCTCCGCCGTCGGTATCAGCCAATAGCCGTTGGTGGTCTGGAACAGATCTTCGGCGAATTTGGGCAATTGCCCTGTGCCGAACATCGCCCCATCGCGCACCATCAACGGGACCGACATCTCGCGATAGCCGAATTCCGTAGTGTGCAGGTCAATCATGAATTGCCCCAGCGCCCGTTCCAACCGCGTAAATGCGCCCGACAAAACCGTAAAGCGGGCGCCCGACAATTTCGAACCTGCTGCGAAATCCATAAGCCCGAGCGCCTCGCCCAGCGCCACGTGATCCTTGGGCGCGGCGATTGCCGGCGGCTTGCCGAAACGGCGGATTTCGACATTGCCGGTTTCGTCAGTCCCTTCCGGTACGTCTGCAGCGGGGAGATTCGGCAAAGTAGCCAGGATGGCTTCCAGCCGTTCCCCAACGGATTTCTCCGTTTCTTCCAGCACCGGCAGATCGGCTTTGATGACCGCGACTTCGGCCATCAATGCCGCGGCAGCGGCTTCGTCCTTGCGCCGCTTGGCCTCGCCCACTTCCTTGGACGCCTCGTTACGGCGAGCAAGCGATTGCTGAATCTTGGTCTGAAGCTGCCGCCGCTCCACATCCAAGGCCAGAATCAAGGGGGATTTCGGCTCCAGTCCGCGGCGCGCCCAGCCGCGGTCGAAGCTCGCCGGATCGTCGCGAATCGCGCGCAAATCGAACATGACAGACCGTTCAAAGAAAGGGAGCGAACTTATAACCGCCGAATCGGCCGAAATCTACGGTACGACGTTCTTTTCGGACACTGCTTTTTCCGCCGCTTCCTCGGCCGCGCGCCGACGGCGGCGGCGCGCTTCGATGATCCGGCCGATAATGATCGAAATCTCATAAAGTCCGACCAATGGGATTGCCATCATCATCATGCTCAGCGCATCCGGCGGAGTCAGGATCGCGGAGACGATAAAGCCGGCCACGATCGCGTATCGACGCTGTTTGGCCAGAGTCTTGGTCTCCAGCAATTCGGCGCTGACCAGCAATGTCAGCAGAACCGGCAGTTCGAAGACGATGCCGAATCCCAGAATCAGCTGGATGATCAGATCGAGATATTCGCTGACTTTGGGTTCGGCCGTGATCGCAAGCGCCCCATCATGTGCCACCTCCTCGAAACTGGCGAAAAAGCGGAAGGCATTGGGGATGAAAATGTAATAGACGAACGAAGCGCCCATCGCGAACATGATCGGCGTCGCGACCAGGAACGGCAGGAATGCTCCCTTCTCATGCTTATAGAGACCAGGTGCGACAAACCCCCAAACCTGGGAAGCGATGATCGGGAAGGCCAAAACCAACCCGCCGAACATAGCCACCTTCACATTCGCAAAAAACTTCTCCTGCAGCGCCGTATAAATCAGGTGGCGCCCCTCCTGCCCTTGCCAGACATTGGCAAGCGGCCGGGTCAGAAAATCGAAGATCGGATTGGCGAAGACGAAAGCGATAATAAAACAGACGACGAATGCACCCAGAGACCAGATGATGCGGCGGCGCAGTTCGATCAGATGCTCCATCAGGGGCATCTTCTTGTCGTCGGGATTTTCCCCGGCGGCGTCGGTCATAACGATGTTTCGGACGTAACGGGGGCAGCCGCCTTCTTCGCGCGCGGTTTGCGCGGCTTGGCAGGTTTAGCCTCAGCCAGGTCGGGTGTCGGCGGCGCGGAAACATGCACGCTGTCCGCAGTCGTCGGTTCCGGCGCGGCAATGGCGGGCGGCAAAGGCGCCGGCTCCTCCACAGTCGTCACTGTCTGAACGCCCGAGAGCAACTCATGCAGATTGTCCGGCGGGGCCATTGCCTTGGCGATTTCCTTGTCCGGATCGACCAACGCTTCGATGTGCGACGACAGCGGGGTCATCGCCAGCTTGCGGGCCGGTTCACCCACTTCGGCCAATTCGGCTTCGCGCACCAGGTCATCCACATGCCCCTGGAATTCGCGCGCAAGCTTTCGTCCGGCCGACATCCAGCGCGCTGCGGTCTTCATAGCTTTCGGCAAATCGTTTGGGCCGATAAAAACCAGCGCCACGACCCCGATAATGAGAATTTCGCTCCAGGAGAATCCGAACATGACCCGTCAGCGCATGGTTGAGTTAGCGCATGGTTTCTGGCGCGACGCGCAAACCGCGCCGCGTGGTGCCGCCCAACGCCTCAGCGCCGTAGCACGTCGTCGTGGCGGACGCCGCTCTCGACTGTTTGGGTTCCCACCGGACGCGCCTGATCGATCACGCCGCGCGCCTCGTCTTCTTCACGCTTGCGTTCCTCATCGCCTTTAAGTCCGGCCTTGAAGGAATTGATGCCCTTGCCGAAGTCGCCCATGATTTTGGACAGCTTCCCGCCGCCGCCGAACACAAGAACGACGACCGCCAGGACGATCAACAGATGCCAAATGCTCAAGCCACCCATGGCGTCACACTTTCAAAAAAAGCGGTGCTCCGGACAATTTCCCGGCGATGAGCCCGCATGAACCACATCGCATTATCGCAAAGCCCCTTTACTAACGCAAAGGGCTTGCTCGTCTATCGACAGGCTGTATGTGGTCCCGACCGTACGCGAAAGCAACAAAGATCGGAATCAATGCGATCCGCGACCGGATCTGCTTCCATAACCTAGAACAGCGAGCCTGTCTGATCGTCGGCTTCGTGGCCGTCGTCGGTTTCCTCCGGCTCGGTCAGGGTTTGGATTGCCGGTCGCTTGTCGAGCAAGCCCGTCGCTTTCAACTCGTCGACACCCGGCAAATCCGCCAAGCCGCTCAACCCGAAATGGTCCAGGAAATTCTCGGTGGTAATCCAGGTCCCCGGGCGACCGGGGGTCTCGCGGCGGTGGCCCGGCTTGATCCAATCCGCCTCGATCAGCACGTCCAGCGTGCCGCGCGCAGTCGCCACACCGCGGATGGTCTCGATCTCGGCCCGGCTGACAGGCTGATGATAGGCGATGACCGCCAGCGTTTCGACTGCAGCGCGCGAAAGCTTGCGCACCTGTGAGCGCTCGATACGCAACCGGTCACCCAAATCGGCTGCGGTGCGAAAGGCCCATGACCCGCCCCGCTCGACCAGATTGACGCCGCGACCGGAATAGTCGGCCTGCAACCGCGCAAGCAAAGCCCCGACATCGGTCCCCTCGCCGAAATGGCGGGCGAGTATCTTTTCCGACAAGGGCTCGGCCGAGGCGAACAACAGTGCCTCCACCAAGCGGATGGAATCAAAATCTTCGGCGCTCACGCGTGTTTCTTCCTGTCGGTCGGGGTAGAGCGAATATAGATCGGCTCGAAACTGGCGTCCTGCCGGATAACGACGACCCCGCGCTTGGCCAGTTCCAGCGTGGCGCCGAAGGTCGCTGCCACAGCCGAACGCCCGATCAATGACCTTTGCTCGCCTCCGGCCACCTGGTCGAGATCGTATGACGGCAAGAATTGGGACAACAGCGTCCACATCGGCAGTCGGCCGATCATCTTAGAGAGCCGTTCGATCGCGGTTTCGACTGAGTGCAGCATAAATGGCTCGATCGTATAGAGCTGCCGCTCGTGACGGCTGAGATGCTGCCCGTAGGTCGCCAGCAGGTCGAACAGACCCAGCGTGAAAATATCCTTCCGGTCGATGACAATCGGCTCGGGTGCTCCACGCTCAAAAAAATCTCTTCCCAATTGCGGCAGGCCCTGCAGGCGCGCGCCTGCCTGCCGCATCGATTCCAGCCGGCGAAGCTGGAATGCCAGCGCATCCGCCATTTCGGCAGCCGAGGCTTCCTCCTCGCCTTCCGGCTCGGGCAGCAGCAGCTTCGACTTGAGGAAGGCCAGCCAGGAGGCCATCACCAAATAGTCGGCTGCTAGTTCAAGCCGTAGGCTGCGCGCGCGTTCGATGAAGGCAAGATATTGCTCTGCCAGCGCCAGAATCGAGATCTTGGTCAGATCCACCTTCTGGTCGCGCGCCAAGGTCAGCAAGACATCGATCGGCCCTCCATAGCCGTCGAGGTCGAGCAGAAACTGCCCGTCATCGTCGACTTCGATCTCGGGATCTTCGAACTCAGTTATTTGCGCCGGTGAAATTACCATGGCGGCAGGCCGGCCAAGAGATCCCACTCGGCGTCTTCGTCGAATTCCACCCGACCCTGTCTCATCCATTCGGCACCGGACGCCAGTCTGGCGGCCGCCTTACTGCTGATTGGGCCGACTTGGGGCGCAATCTCTTGCATTTCGGAAAGAACGCCAGAGCAATGCAAAGTCAGATCACAGCCGGCAGCGAGCGTAGCGGTGGCATTATCGGCGAGCGAGCCCTGCAATGCCTTCATGCCGATATCGTCGGCGATGAGAACACCGCCATATCCGATATCGCCCCGAATTGCCGCCTCGATCGCCACAGGTGAAACCGATGCTGGGCGATCCTTGTCGAAGGCGGCATAGACACAATGCGCCACCATTGCCCAGGGCGCATCGGCGACAGAGCGAAAGGCGGCAAAATCGGTCGCTTCCAGGGTCGCTCGGTCGGTATTGATTCGCGGCAGCGCCAAATGGCTGTCGGCTGTTGCGCGCCCGTGACCCGGAATATGTTTGACGATCGGCGTCACGCCTGCATCGCGTAGGCCGTGGCACACTGCTGCCGCCAGAATCCCAACCAGGGTAGGGTCCGACGAAAACGCCCGGTCACCGATAACCCCATGAGTTTCCGGCAGCAAAAGGTCGGCGACGGGTGCGCAGGCTACATCGATGCCAAGCGGCGACAGCATCGAGCCGATAAGACGACCGATGGCCCTGGCGGCAACAATACCCGCGGCAGAGTCGCTTTCGGCGAGAAGACCAACCGCCCGCGCCGGAGGCAATTTCCGCCAGTGAGGCGGCCCAAGTCGCGCCACACGTCCGCCTTCTTGATCGATCAGGACAGGCGCATCCAGACGCCCGACACTATCGCGAAGGTCCCTAACAAGTTGAAATACTTGCTCTGGTTTATCGATATTTCGTCTAAATAAAATAAAGCCGAGTGGATCGGACTCGGCGAAGAAACGTCGCTCACTCGCGCTCAGGGCGGTCCCAGCGCATCCAAAAATAATCGACCGGCTGGCCCGTCCCATTGCTTTCGGCACTGACACGAACTCAGGGTTTGACGACAATGCAGCCGAGGCCTTCGGTGCGTAGACGCGTGCAGGTCGACTTGGCGCTGGCCTGGTTCAGCGGACCGGCCTCCAGACGATAAAACGTCCCCTTACCGGTAACCTCTACTTTGCTGGACGAATTTTTCAGGCTGGCCAATTCAGGAA
>Ga0182013_10008058_pt1 | contig 11423 bp, 8 predicted proteins | sample 612S2MmetaG_FD_120487 | JGI IMG/M metagenome (GOLD analysis project Ga0182013, IMG submission 120487) | Permafrost microbial communities from Stordalen Mire, Sweden - 612S2M metaG | ecosystem: Environmental > Terrestrial > Soil > Wetlands > Permafrost | place: Sweden: Stordalen | collected...
ATGAAATGAGAGGACCGCACTACCTGATGCGTCCCGCCCTCACCAGTCGAGAAAGAATTGACTTCGATAAAACCCCCGGCCATCAAGGCCGGGTATTTCATGCTCCGTTCCACGAATAAAGGCCACTCCGCATGCGACCCACGATTCTGATCGCCGACGACCACCGGCCCTATGCCGATGCGCTTCGTTCCACGCTAAGTCCGGCTTACGAGACAGTTGCCATTGCTACGAACGGGAGTGAGCGCACCACACTGGCTGTGCAATTTAGGCCGGACTTGATTGTGACCGATCACTCGATTCCGTCGTTGAACGGTCTTAAGGCGGTCAGGAATTCGACGAGAATGGGCCTGCCCAGCAAGTTTGTGGTGTTAACCATGCACGAGGAGATAAGCCTTGCCGTGGAGGCGTTTCGCTCGGGTGCCTCAGCCTTTGTCTTGAAGACCGCAAGTGGCGACGAGTTCACCAAGGCGCTGACTGTTGTGCTCGCCGGAGGACGTTACCTCAGCCTGCAGTTTGCTGGTGACCTGATAACAGTTCTTGCGGAGGCCGGCTGCCGCCCCATCAACGGCGATCTGCGGTGAGCCACTGCGCGTGTCTACGATGCCTCCAGCCAATCTCGAGCTTGGGGAATCGGCGCCACTTCTTACAGAATCGCCTTTATGACTAAGAGCGCTTCAAACTTGTGGCGCCGCCGGAAGGCAAACCACAATCTCGGTTCCGCTTCCAGGTTCGCTGTTGATGACCAGCTTCCCCTCGAGAAGGCGAACCCGCTCTTCAATGTTCGTCAAGCCAATCCCCTGGCGGCCGTCCCCTCCGGGAACGAAACCTTGTCCATCGTCGCGAACCCGCATTTCCAACTGGTCCGCTTGCCGCGTAAGGGTAATGCGGGCATGGCTGGCGTTGGAGTGCTTGGCGATGTTCATCAGGCTTTCCTGAAGCACACGGTACAGACACATCGCAGCCTGCTCGGATGCGTCTTCATCGCAAGCTGAGCTTTCAAACACCGTCTTGATCCCGCGGGCACGTTGGAACTCTTCGCATAAGGCCCGCAAGGAGCGGACCATGCCCAGCAATGCCAACATCGTGGGATGCAGTTGGTGCGATAGATCGCGCAGGTCTCCAGCCACGGCGACAATCGACTCTCGAACGTCCTCAAGGCCCGCATCCAACTCGCCGGACGCTGAAGCCCGGTCACGTCCGGCCAGGTTTCCAATCTTCATGGAAACGACAGCCAGGCGCTGGGTGAAATCGTCATGAATTTCACGCGCAATCCTGCGGCGTTCTTCTTCCTGCGAATCGACCAGGCGCCCGGCCATGGCGAAGAGCCGTTCCGCAGAGGACCGTAGTTCTTCTTTCTGCATGAGGAATGTGATCTGCGCACGACGGCGTTCGAAGAAGCGGGACAGCCGCTCGCCGGAGGCAACCATGGTGTCGATCACTTCCTGGTCGGACGCTAGCCACTCTTCGCTGCCGAATTCGATGATGGCCTCGACTTTGTCATCCACCAGGATCGGCATATGAATCGCTGTGCGCAGCCCGGCGTCGAGGGAAGCCTGTGCCCGCGGATAACGCTCAGGGGAGCGAGCATCCTCGAGAATGTCTCGAAACATAGGCTTGCCTTTACGCAGGACCTCTCCATTCGAACCCACGTCGATCGGCCAACTCATGCGGCTGCTCATCTCAGATAAACTGGCGAAACGGTCGCGGTCCTTGATGTGCACGACGTGCGCAGACTTCGCCAGTCCGGGCTCGTCATCGTTGATGAGGAGAGCGTGCCCAGCGGGAAATCTCAGGGTCTCGCAGATCACATCGAGGGAGCGCTGCAGGGCTTCCCGCATCGTGGTGGCGGAGTTCGCAATCCCGGCAACCTCCTGCACCAAGCGTGCGTAGCGTGTTGCCCTGTCGGCGTCTTCGGTTGCCCGTTTCTGCTCGCTCAGATCCCACACCGATCCGGTGAAGCCCAAGAAGTGGTTCTGTGCATCGAAGCGCGGCGATCCGCGATCGCAGACCCAGCGGTAGCTGCCATCGTGATGCCGCAAGCGATATTCGTGGGCGAACTCTTGCTTCTGTTCGAAGGCGGTATGAAAAGCCGTCAACAGTCCCGGACGATCATCGGGGTGTACCAGCTTCACCCAACTATCGCCGAGCTGGTCCTCGAACCTTGCACCAGTGAACTCCAGCCAGCGGCGGCTAACGAAAATACAGGCTTTATCCGGTCCGGACATCCAAATCATGATGGGGGCCGAATCGGCCAGCGCACGAAATTCCTGTTCGATGGTCGGCGCGTTTGCCCGCCCAAGCTTCTCGGAAGTGATATCCCGATGGAAGATGATGGCGTTTGTGCCTTGCTGTTGCCACGCATGTACGGTCATGCGGAACCAGCGAAGTATGGATGCCGTGGGGCGGATATACTCTTGTTCGAAGTGATCGCTAGTCCCGCTCAAGACAGCTTTGACGCCTATCACCGCCCGGTCCACACCCGTGTCTGAAGTCGAGGATTGCAGCAGCGCCAGGTAGTCGATCCCCACTGGATCGCTTGCGGCTGCGGCAGCTTCCTTCCTTCGAGGTAACTTCCTCCAGACGTCATTGACGGCAATGACGCGGCCGCCGGAATCGATAACGACGCAGGCATCCGGTAGCGCCTCAAGGAAGGATTGCAGAAGAGCGCTATCCAAGCTGAAGGATTGCAGAAGAGCGCTATCCAAGCTGAGGGATGGAGCAACGGATTTCAGGTCTTCCTCCCTGGAGGCAGTTCAGCGACTCGGGTATTTCGACGGGCAGAACCTTTCAACTTTGGTTCTTACCGGGCGAACGATCAAGGCAGCCCTAGACTGTGCCCTCGAGCGGTCTGACCGTGATCAATCCGATCTTGATGGCATGCTGAACCAACTCTGCCGTCGTGCGAATGCCCAGGACATTCATCAAGTTGTACTTGTAGGATTCAGCGGTTCGGGTCGAGATGTTCAGTTGGGTCGCGACTTCCTTCATCGTCTTTCCCTCGGCCACTAGTTGCAGCACTTCGCGCTGCCGCTTAGTGAGTTGGGGAGCCTTGTCCGAGGCAGGCCGGCGGGCGGCCTCCGCGAGAACTGTGACCAGGTCGCAGGGGAACTGCGGGCTTAGGTAACATCCGCCGCGATGCGCTGTTTCGATAGCTTCCTTCAGTTCATCGCCGCTGGCTGTTTTCAGCACAAATGCCGAGGCTCCCGCCCGGAAAACCAGTACCGCCAGGCTTATATCGGCATGCATCGTCAGAACGACGAACTTGCTGCGCAGACCCATCGCGGTTAGATTTTGGACGGCATCGAGGCCGTTCAGGATGGGCATCGAAAGATCGGTGACCGTCAGGTCTGGCTTGAACCGCATAACCAGTTCGGTGAGTTCCCGCCCATTGGTAGCGATCCCAACCACGTCATAAGTGGGGCTTAAGAGCGAGCGGAGGCTCTCAGCAAAAAGCTGGTGGTCATCGGCGATGAGGATCGTGGGCCGCATGGTTCTCTCCGCAGGCAGCAGATTGAGAAGCTACTGTCCGATCGCGAAATCCAACTTGGATCAGCGTCGAGGAAAAATCGCAGCCGGATGGGCGCAGTTAGGCTGGTTACTCGTCAGTGTACTACCGTAGTTTTACCTTAGCCAGCAGCAGTAGCAGCTCATGTTCTCAGGTTGGGACTTCAAGGTCGTCAGCGACCCACGTCGCCTGCGAGAACCAGCCCATGACTACGAACTTCGTACCGTAGTTTTCCCGCTACCGCAGTGTTGATCTTACGTATTGCCGGGAAGGCGCGGTCTCCGCCACAGTCAGACTATGGAATCACGCTCGAAGTTATGGCGAGGCTGAAGAGCTGGCCGGATGCTTCCGTCGCCGCATGGCGCTCACCCGGAAGGTCATCATCAAGCTGAAACCCAATGTGCATCAGCGCAACGAGGTCATACCAAACATGAAGGTCAAGCTGGCAGTTATTTCTACTTTGTGCGCTCTGTTACCGCCGGGCGTGCGCGCGCAAACCGCCAGTGACGGACCGCCTCTACCATTTCCGCCAACTCCGTCTGCGAGTATCGCCGCTCCGAGCCTCCAGGAATCGACGCTCACGCCTCGCGTGCCGCAGAGCCATCTTCCAAAGAATGCACCCAATGTCCTGATTATTCTGCTGGACGACGTGGGGTTCGGCCTTGCCGACACTTATGGCGGGCCGATCCATGCGCCCACGCTCTCGCGAATTGCGAATGACGGCATCAGCTACAACGCCTTCCACACAACGTCGATCTGCTCCCCAACGCGCGCCTCGCTTCTGACCGGACGCAATCACCAGCGTGTCGGGTCAGGCACCATTGCGGAGCGGGCAGTCGATTTCGACGGCTACACGGGAGTCATTCCACGCTCGTCCGCCACACTGGCCAAGGTTCTCGGCTACTACGGCTACGACACCGCGGCGTTCGGCAAGTGGCACAACACCCCCGCGACGGAAACGACCGCGATGGGACCGTTCACCCTGTGGCCAACAGGAGAGGGAATAGGCTTCGACTACTTCTATGGTTTCCTCGCCGGAGAGACATCCCAGTGGGAGCCCAGGCTGTTCGAGAATCTCAACCCAATCGAGCCCCCGCACGATCCGAAGTACCACTTGACGACGGATCTCGCCGATCAAGCCTTGATCTGGATGAAGCGCCACCGCTCGTACGCCCCCGATAAGCCGTTCTTCATCTATTGGGCGCCGGGCGCTGGTCACGGACCGCACCAGATCTTCAAGGAATGGGCGGACAAGTACAAGGGCCAGTTCGACGACGGTTGGGACGCACTGCGAGTGAAGACCTACAACCGCCAGAAGGAGCTTGGTTGGATTCCTCCCGACGCTGAACTCACGCCTCGCGCGGAATCGATGCCTGCATGGGACAGCATTCCCGAGGCGGAGCGTCCATTCCAGCGAAGATTGATGGAAGTCTTTGCGGGATTCGTCGAGCACGCGGATGTTCAGGCGGGCAGGCTGATCGATGGTCTCGACGAGTTGGGCATTCGTGACAACACCATCGTCATTTACATCTGGGGAGACAACGGTTCCAGTGCCGAAGGGCAGGCCGGCACCATCAGCGAGTTGCTGGCGCAGAACCAAATCCCCAACACCGTCACCCAGCAGATCGACGCGTTGAACAAGCTAGGCGGACTGGATGTACTGGGCGGGCCGAAGGTCGACAACATGTATCACGCCGGATGGGCGTGGGCAGGTGACACGCCATTCCGTTACACCAAGCTGATCGCCTCGCACTTCGGCGGAACGCGCAATCCGATGGCGATTTCGTGGCCGGCGGGCATCAAGCCTGATAAGACTCCGCGGCCGCAATTCCATCACGTCAACGACATCGCGCCGACCATCTATCAGATTCTCAACATCACGCCACCGAAGGTTGTAGACGGCTTCCCGCAGGATCCCCTCGACGGCGTCAGTATGGTCTACACCTTCGCCGATCCGAATGCGCCTGGGCGAAAGCACACGCAATACTTCGACAACAACGGTAGCCGTGGGATCTATCACGACGGCTGGTTCGCCTGCACCTTTGGCCCGCTGATTCCTTGGCTGACGGTGAGTCCCGGACTCGCAACGTGGGACTCGCGCAAGGACGTCTGGGAGCTCTATGACCTTCGGACCGACTTTTCGCAGGCACACGATCTCGCCACGAAAGATCCGCAACGCCTGAAGGACATGCAAGCACTTTTCCTGAAGGAAGCTGAGGCGAACAAGGTTTTCCCCATCGGCGCAGGTATCTGGCTGCGAATTCATCCCGAAGATCGCGTCAAGACGCCTTACACCAGCTGGCATTTCGATTCGACGACCAGGCGCATGCCGGAGTTCGCCGCGCCCGGCCTGGGTCGCGAGAGCAACCACGTGACCGTCGATGCAGAGTTTGGCGAAAACGCATCGGGAGTGCTCTATGCACTCGGTGGCGCGTCCGGCGGCCTCACTCTTTTCATGGACAAAGGCCAGCTGGTTTACGAGTACAACATGATGATCATCGAGCGCTACAAGGTGCGCTCAACTAGCAACATCGCCGCCGGTAAGCACAAGATCGAAGTCGATACCAAGATCGCCAAGCCCGGAGCTCCCGCCGAAGTCGTGCTGACGGTTGATGGCTCTGAGGTCGCACGGACGATGGTCAAGCGCACCGTCCCCGCCGCCTTCACGGCGAGTGAAACCTTCGACGTTGGAGTCGACCTCGGCTCCCCCGTCTCCCTGGACTACTTCGACCGTAGTCCCTTTCCGTTCAGCGGCAAGATCGACAGCGTAACTTTCGAACTGCGATAGAAGGAATAAGCGATTGAAGCAGCTGATCGTATGGGTCGCCGTAGCTTGGAGTGTGATGGTTGTCGGCGGCTCGCGCCCGGCCATAGCCGAGGAGGGTGGCTCAGGCCACTACTTCCCAGGCTCGATGTCCGACTTCATTGACGCCGTTCCGCCCTCACCGACTTTCATCGTCCGTTACAACCAGATTTATTACAGCGGGTCGGTCGGAGCCAACAAGGCGATACCTGTCGCTGGCATCACGACATTCGGTCTCAACGCCACTTCGTGGGGAGAAGGTTTGACCCTCGTCTGGAGGCCACCCATCAAGATGGGCAAGCGTTGGAGCTACGCCATGTCCACAACGATCCCCTTCATGCAGATGAGCGTATCGGCCAGAGCGGTGGTGCCATTGCCTGGACTCGGCCTGACCACAATCTCTCGCACGGGCACTCGCAATGCCCTAGGCGACATGGTGGTGCAGCCGCTGATGTTGAACTACAACGTCAATCCCAACTTCAATGTAAACTTTCGCACCTCGCTGTACCTGCCGACCGGCAACTATGCGGTTGGACGTTTGGCAAATACCGGCAAGAACTACACAACCTTTGAGCCGACGCTCGCGTTGCAGTATTTCGGACAGAAGAATGGGCACGAGGCCGCGTTGTTTATCGGAACCGATTTCAACACCGAGAACAACGCCACCCACTACCAGACGGGCACCGAGTTTCATGTGGACGGCACATTGGCGCAGCACTTGCCGTTGCTCAAAGGTCTGGCCGGAATCGGTGTGAACTCTTTCTATTACCAGCAGATCACAGCCGACAGCGGCTCTGGTGCGACCTTCGGGGCCTTCGAGGGAACAACCGCCGGAATCGGTCCCGTGCTTTCTTACATAAAGCCTAAATCGAAGACGGGTCACGTGGACTTCATGGCTGATCTCAAGTGGCTCAACGAGTTCTATACCAAGAATCGACTTCAGGGAAATACCGTCTTCCTCAAGGCCGTAGTCAAGTTCTAGCAAATCGGTGGGCCAGCAATAGCATGAGGAGTTTCGAGAAATGAATATCAAACGAAATAGGATATTGACCGTCGCCAACCTCTTGCTGGGAGCGCTGTGTGTGCCCACAATAGGGGCACAGGAAGTTCTGCCATTCCCACCCACTCCGTCCGCCTCCACTGCGGGGTTGACGATGAAGGACTCCACCTACAAGAAGCGCGTCGAGACGAAGCATCTGGCCGAAGGAGCTCCGAACATCCTGATCATCCTGACGGACGATCTGGGGCCGGGCACACCATCGACCTACGGCGGCGAGATCAACACTCCCACGCTAAGTCGAGTGGCGCAGATGGGCATCTCGTTCAACCGTTTCCACTCCACCGCCATGTGCTCGCCCACGCGGGCTTCATTGCTGACCGGCCGCAATCACACGTTTGTTGGGAACGGCCAGATTTCGGCTTTGGCCAACGAATTCGATGGATTCACCGGGATCGTCCCGAAGTCGTCTGCGACCGTCGCAGAAGTGCTCAAGGACTACGGCTATAACACGGCAGCGTTTGGCAAATGGCACAACACCCCTGAAGACCAGATCACCTCCAAGGGGCCGTTCGATTATTGGCCCACCGGCTATGGTTTCGAGTACTTCTACGGGTTCCTCGCCGGCGAGGCCTCGCAATACGAGCCGACTCTGACACGCAACACCACCGAGGTCACCGAACAGAAGCCAAAGGGTTACCACCTCACCGAAGACATTGCGCAGGATGCTATCAAATGGCTTCGCGAGCAGAACGCTTACGCACCGGACAAGCCGTTCTTCATGTACTGGGCGCCGGGTGCGGCGCACGGCCCGCACCAGATCTTCAAGGAGTGGGCTGACAAGTATAAGGGCAAGTTCGATGATGGCTGGGACGCCTATCGCGAGCGCACATTCGTCCGCGCTAAAGCCATGGGTTGGATTCCGCAGAATGCCCAACTCACGCCGCGCCCCGCGACCATGGATTCCTGGGACTCGATCCCTGAGTCCGAGAAACCCTTCCAGCGCCGACTTATGGAAATCTTCGCTGGGTTTGCCGAGCACGCCGATTACAACGCCGGCAAGGTCATCGACGAGATCGAAAGAGAAGGGAAGCTGAACAACACGCTGATCTTCTACATCTGGGGCGACAATGGCTCCTCATCCGAAGGATTGAACGGCACCATCAGCGAGCAGTTGGCGCAGAATGGAATTCCGACCAAGATCTCGGAACACATCGCTGCGCTCAACGAACTCGGTGGACTTGATGTACTGGGTGGCCCCAAGACCGACAACATGTATCACGCCGGATGGGGCTGGGCGGGCAGCACGCCTTACAAGGGCACCAAACTCATGGCTGCCTACTTCGGCGGTACGCGCCAGCCGATGGCAGTTGCGTGGCCGGCTCGCATCAAGGCAGATTCGACGCCCCGGCCGCAGTTCCACCACGTGATCGACATCGTGCCGACGATTTACGAAGTAACGAAGATCACGCCGCCTCGCGTCGTCAACGGATTCGAACAGGATCCGATTGCCGGCGTCAGCATGGTCTATGCGTTTGCCGATCCCAAGGCACCAGGAACGCGACACACCCAGTTCTTCGACATCATGGCCAGCCGCGGGATCTACCACGATGGATGGTTCGCCAGCGCCCCAGGGCCGCGCGATCCGTGGGTTGGCGGAATGCCGAAAGGCATCAAAGAATGGTCACCCCTCACGGATAAGTGGGAACTCTACAACATCGATGAAGATTGGAGCGAAGCGAACGACCTGGCCGCTTTGAATCCGCAGAAGCTCGCGGAGATGAAGGACCTGTTCCTGGTCGAATCGACCAAGAACAAGAACCTTCCCATCGGCGGTGGCATGTGGTCCACTGCGATGTTCCACCCGGAGGACGCTCCCGCCTCGTCCCTGACCGAATGGACTTTCGATGGCCCGATGACCCGAATGCCCGAATCCGCGGCTCCCAAGCTCGGAAAGGTCGACAGCCTCGTGGTTATGAATGTCGACGTGCCGGCGAATGCAAACGGGGTGCTGTACGCGCTGGCCGGTTTCTCCGGGGGCATTACTTGCTACGTAAAGGATGGCATCCTTAAGTACGAATTCAACCTGTTCGAGATTCAGCGCACCAAGATCCAGTCCAAGGAAAAGTTGCCGGCGGGTAAGGCGAAGATTGAAGTTGAATCGAAGTTGGTCGGCCCCATCGGGGGCCCGATGAACGTCACCTTAAGGGTCAACGGTCAGACCGCGGCGCAAGGTCAGGTGCCGCGGGCCATGTCACTGCACTTCACATCCAATGCAACCTTCGATATCGGCGCCGATCTGGATTCGCCGGTGTCGCTCGACTACTACGACCAGGCACCCTTCGCCTTTAACGGGACGATTGGTAAGACGAAGATCACATATCTGAAGAAATAAGAACCGCGGCAATACGAACGGCGTCACCGTAGCTCTTCGGTACATCCGGAAGTTGTTTTGCGAATACCGGACCGGCAGTTCCGAACCTAACCTTCAACAATAGGCGTTGGCCTGCTTAGAGAGGACACAGACATGAGAATTGCACGCTTGGCTCTGCCGATGATCGCGCTGCTACTTTTCGCGACCACGGTTTCGATGGTTCCTGCGGAGGCGCAAGTTCGCCAGCTCCACATCAACAAAGCCATCTACGGGAAGAACGGACAGGGGATGGACGTAGCCAACCATCTCCGCTCCCTGATACAGAACAACTCTTTGGATGTGAAGGTCAACAATAAGAATATGGGCGGAGATCCCAATACCGGTGCGGACAAGTCCGTGAAGGTCGAGTACACGTACCAGGGCCATACCAGCACCCGGGTGGTGAAGGAAGGTGACCGGCTCAAACTGCCCTGATCAGTTGGCGCCGCTAAACAGCTTGAACGGTGTTCATGACTTGAGTTGAGGGCTTCTCGTGTGCCCTCACCAAGTTACCAACTAGCGGGTGGCGATTTTCTGACGTGGGTCCGATAAGGGTTCGATAACGGTTCCCGAGGGTGCTTTAAGGCGCCAAATGTGGCGATCCGTGCCTTTGGTTTCAATTACTTACGACCAAGGTTTTCCCTTTCGTGGCGGTAACACGGGTTCAAATCCCGTCGGGGACGCCAAGATTCCAAAACAGTTACTGGATTTGTTCCGTCCGCTTCTTTGCTTCCGGTGACGAATGGGTGACTAAGGACGGACTTTCCGCTTGCGGTAGGGCGGCCTCGGGAACCGCGCCCAACAGTGGCACTTGGCAGTACAAAGTAGCAGTGGCATAGCATGTGCTCATGGACAGAAGGAACCAAGTGCAAGTGCCGGGGCAACCTTACGTTGGCATAACCAGGGCATGGGCAGTGGCGCTGGCAAACAGCAAGAAAGGATGCTTATTGCCGACCCTATGCCCTCTACAGGCACCCACCCCGCCCGCTCGGGTATCAACCAGCGCACAGAATTTTTTCTACAAACGCCTGCATCTGGTGGCTGCTAGTGCCGGTATGATGTGTGCGCCGATCTTATTCGCCGCACAAACCTTTCAAACGGCAACACAGGCCAACTGAGCAGGCCTAAGGCGATGACGACTCGCAAAATCACGACAATGGCGATCCTATCCGGTATCGTTCTTGGTGCTGCGGCCACAGAGGGCTTTAACGTCTATCGGCAGTCCCATGACAGCCAGATTTTCCAAGAACGACTCCGCTGCAAGGCTGTTGCTGACGCCTATGTCAAGGAGGAGACCAGCACCGATCCGGAGCATGTTTTTTTGACGCTGGACAAGGTAGATTACAGCCCTGCCCGAAATAGCTGAGTCGTTGAGGTGGAAACGGCCTACCTCTTTCCTCCTGCACCACCACTAATAACTGAAAACGTGCAAGACCTGCTTTCGGGAGAGACTCTGTTCTCAGCGAAGTGCCCTAAGACTGAAGACTGTGTGGCTCTCAAGTTGGTGTTCGTCAAGTCCGCATTCGATTACGTTATGAACAACGCTTCTGAACCCCTTGAGCTAGAAAAGGAGATGGCAACTTGACCTTGCCCCCGCAAAACGTATCCCTTAGCAAGCTGTTCTAATGCGAAGGGGTAGCGAAGATGACGAAGTCGAAGCGGGGACGTTACACGCTTGAATTCAAGCAAGAGGCGGCGCGGCTGG
>Ga0182013_10008060_pt1 | contig 11422 bp, 6 predicted proteins | sample 612S2MmetaG_FD_120487 | JGI IMG/M metagenome (GOLD analysis project Ga0182013, IMG submission 120487) | Permafrost microbial communities from Stordalen Mire, Sweden - 612S2M metaG | ecosystem: Environmental > Terrestrial > Soil > Wetlands > Permafrost | place: Sweden: Stordalen | collected...
AAGAATCAAGAATCAAGAATCAACAGCTAACAGCTAATCGCTGGTCTTACTCGCGGCGCAAGGCCTCGATGGGATCCAGTTGCGCGGCTTTGCTGGCCGGATAGAGACCAGCAGCGATGCCGCAGAGGGTCAGCGATCCCAGCGCCAGCGCCGCTGACCACGGCACCAGTCGCGGCGGGTCGAAGCCGGGCATCTTGTCGGTGAAGAGTTGCTGCAGCACCCACATGAAGCCGGCGGAGACGGCGATGCCGATGAGGCCGCTGATGCCGGTGAGCAGCAGGCCCTCCCAGAAGAACTGGGCGACGATGCTGCGCTTGCTGGCGCCGATGGCCTTGAGCACACCTATCTCGCGGGTGCGTTCGGTGACCGAGACCAGCATGATGTTGATGATGCCGACGGCGCCGAGGCCGAGGGTGACGATGCCCACGCCGCCGAGGAAGATGTCCATGGCTTTGAATATGGCGCCGAGCTTCCTCTCTTCCTCGATGGTGTCGAACTGCTCGAAGGCCTCGGTGAGGGAAGGGGCGAAGCCGTGGCGCTGGGCGATCACGCGGTCCACGGCGGCGACCGCGGCCACCGATTCGCCGCGGATGGTGGGCTGGAACTGGATGGAGGTGAGCGCGTCGCGGGGGATGTTGTCGCCCTTGAGCGCGAAGAACTCCAACATGGTGGAGACGGGAATGTAGAGCCGCTGGTCGTCGCCGTCGTAGCTGCCGCGGCTGATCTTGCCCGCCTGGCCAACGATGGTAAAGGCGATTCCGTTGACGGTGACGGTTTCGCCGAGGAGGGGACGGCCGGTAAACAGCAGCATTGAGGTCTTGGAACCCAGCACCGCGACGCGCCGCCTTTCGGCCAGGTCGGCGTCGTCCAGGAAACGGCCCTGGACGATGGGCATGAGTTTGATGGTTGCGTAGTTGGGTTCGACGCCGAGCACGCGACTGGAGGTGTTGCTCCACTGGCTGACCTCGTAGAGGTCGGAGCGGGCGAGTTCGACGGTGACCGCGCGTAGCTGGGGCAGGTGGCGCAATGCCTCCTCGTCGCTGAGAGTCAGCTCGTAGGGACGCATGCCGGTGTGCTGGTTGGGCACGGCGGGGATGGTGCCGTTGAACATCATGATGATGTCCGTTCCCAGGGTGGACAACTGGCGATGCTGGCCGGAGCGGAAGCCCTCGCCCAGGCCCACCAGCACCAGCAGCGAGCCGACTCCCCATGCGATCCCGAACATTGTAAGGAAGCTGCGCAGCTTGTTGGCCGCGATGGCGCGGAAGACCTGGCCGAGGATGTCCGAAAAGGACTGCATAGCGATTGGACGGCTTGGAATGCGGACTGGTGCGCCCTGGTGAATGATACGCGGCGAGAGGATGGTCTGTTCCGACTTCCGCGGGGGGGCTGGAACCGATGGCGGGCAGGTTGCGTAGAAACCAACAGTGTGACGGGGAGTCCAACACTCGGGCTACAGGAGTTGGTATACCTATTGCATTGGTTTAAGTGCGCCAGGGACGGCTCCGGCTTTCTTCGCGTACCGGGGGTTCAAGTGGCTGCATCGCGAAAGCGCAAGGGATTCTGGATCTGGCTGGGCATTATCGTTTTGGTGCTGCTGGTAGGGGGCGGGGTGGTGCTGGCACGGCTGGTGAAGGGCGGGTCGATCGATTCCAACCGGCTGGCCAAGGTAACGCGCGGCGATGTGGCGCGGTCGGTGGTAGCCACAGGAAAGATCCAGCCGATCACCAAGGTTGAGGTGAAGAGCAAGGCCTCGGGCATTGTGGAACAGCTGTTCGTCGACATCAACAACGTGGTGAAGAAGGGCCAGCAACTGGCGCAGCTGGACCAGCAGGAGATTGTGGCTCAGGTCGATGCGCAGAAGGCGCAACTGGCCTCGGCCGAGGCGAACGTGGCCGCCTTCGAGGCGAATATCGAGCAGGACAAGGTGAACGCTGCCGCGCCCGACCTGCCCATGTACAAGGCCACGCTGGACCGCAACCAGGAGATGAGGAAAGAAGGGCTGGTCAGCCAGCAGGCGTTCGACGACACGAATAAGGATTATCTAGCGGCGCTGACGCGAAGGGATTCGGCGAAGGCGCAGGTCGGCGTAGATACGGCCAAGCTGAAGCAGGCGCGGGCGCAGGTGCTGCAGAGCCAGGCCAGCCTGCAGCAGTTGGAGGAGCAACTGAGCTACACCACGATTGTGGCGCCGATGGACGGGGTGATCCTGTCGCGGGACGTGGAGATTGGCGATGCGGTGAGCTCAATCCTGGTACTCGGTTCGACGGCGACGCTGGTGATGACCGAGGGCGACATCAACCAGGTGTATGTGGACGGCAAGGTGGACGAGGCGGATATTGCACACGTGTACATGGGGCAGCCGGCGCGTATCAAGGTGGAGAGCTTTCGCGACCGCACGTTTGACGGTAAGGTGACCAAGATCGCTCCGCTGGGGGTGGAGAAGGACAACGTGACCACCTTCGAGGTGCGGGTCTCAATCGACAACCCCGGCGGCGAATTGAAGGCCAACATGACGGCCAACGCGGAGATTTTGCTGGACGAGCACAAAGGCGTGCTGACGGTGCCGGAGAACGCGGTGAGCTACGACAACCAGAAGAATGCGTCGGTGCAGGCGCCGGACAGCAAGCAGAAGGATGGGTTCCGCAAGGTCGCGGTGAAGGTGGGGCTTTCGAACGGCTCAGTGACGGAGGTTGTGAGCGGGCTGAAGGAAGGCGACCAGGTGATTCTGCAGCAGTAGTGCGCGGGGGCTGGGGCGGGCGGTCAAGGGTTCAGAAACTGGTGTCCGCGAGCAGGATGCGGAGGTCGCGGAGGTTGTGGCCGGTGGGGCCGGTGACAATGGTGGCGCTGAGAGTGCTGAGAAACGATGAGGAGTTGAAGGCTTCGAGGGCGCGGTGGGCGTCTTCGTGACGGGAGGTTCTGTCGAGCGTGAGCTCATCGACGATTGCGCCGGCGGCGGTGCTGTTGCCGTCAATGCCGTCGGAACCGGCGGAGAGCACGGCGAGCGGACCGTCGTCGGGGCGGAGCTGGGTGGCGAGGTAGAGCGCGATGTGCTGGTTGCGACCGCCTACGTGCGAAGCCGGCTTATCTGCAACAGAAATAGGAGCATGTGCGGCTGCTGGGAGATTGGGCACGCGCACGATAACTTCGCCGGTGGAGATGAGGCAGGTGCGGGGATGCTGGCGGCGAAGCTGGCGCAGGCGGTCAAGCAGATAGTCGGCTGCGGCGTCGTAGCTCCAGTCGTCGCAGGAGTTGTCGATGACGGCATGGAAGCCAAGGCTGGCGGCGTGGTCGCGGGCGGCCTCGGCAAGGTCGTCGGAGTCGAGCAACTTGCTGATGGGTGAGATGAGATCGCCCGGCTTGGGCGTCTCGGGCAGGTCCGGAGATAAGAAGAATCGGCGGACGGATGCGGGGAACTGATCCATCAGGGAATAGCGGGCGATGATCTCGCGGCATTCGGCGACGGTGCTGGGGTCGGCGATGGTTGGGCCGGAGGCGAGCGCGTCAAGATGCGCGGGCGGCACGTCGGAGACGAGCAAGGAGACCTTGCGGGCGGATCCGGCGGCGACGGCGAGGCGTCCTCCCTTGACCGCGGAGAAGTGCTTGCGGAGGCAGTTGATCTCGACGATGGATGCGCCGCTGTGGACGAGCGCGCGGTGGAAGGCGACGGTATCGTCGAGCGAGATGGAGGGGTCGAGGGGAAGCTCCATCAAAGCGGAGGCGCCGCCGCTGAGGAGGAAGATGCAGAGCGTGTCCTGCGGCGATGAGTGGGCGACGTCGAGCAGCATGGAGAGGGCCGCGGACGCGCCGGCGAGTGAGGCTGGGTTGGGGACGGGATGGCCGCCGGGAAAAAACTGGATTGCAGCAGGCAGATTCGGCGGGCGCTGAGGCGCGATGAGGATACCTTGCAGGTCGCAGGAGTGCGACAGCGGGAGACGTGAGAGCAGGGCTTGCAGCATGGGCGCGGCGGCCTTGCCGGCGGAGACGATGCGGACGCGCCGCGGACCGTTGATGGGGACGATGTCGTGGTGCTCGGGATCGTGGCCATCCAGGATGAGGTGGGTGCCTTGAGCATCAGTGTTTATGCGCAGCTTGCGGTCGAAGGCGCGCTGAATGCTGCAGGACTGAAGGGCCTGGTCGAAGACGACGCGTGCTATCTCCTTAAGGCTTGGCATCGCCGGCCTCGGACCTTCGGTTGAAGCACAGGTTGGCTTGCGCAGCGTCGAATGCATGTTCCCACTTTGCAATGACGATGGTGGCGACGCTGCTGCCGATGACGTTGACGACGGCCCTGGCAACGTTGATGAGGCGCTCCACTCCGAGCAGAAGCACCAAACCGGCGACCGGGATGCGATGCATGGATGCGAGCGTTGCCGCCAGCGTGACGAAGCCCGCGCCCGCCACGCCGGCCGATCCCTTGGAGGTGACCATGAGGACGATCATCAGCGTGATCTGTTCGCGCAGACTGAGGGGGGTGTTGGTGGCCTGAGCGATGAAGAGCGCGCCCATGCTGAGGTAGATTGCGGTGCCGTCGGCGTTGAAGGTGTAGCCGGCGGGCATCACCATGCCGACGATGGGTTCGGCGCAGCCAAGCTGCTGGAGCTTCAGCATGACCGGCGCCAGCACGGCTTCGGAGGAGGATGTTCCGGCGGTGATGAGCAGTTCGTCGCGAAGATAGGCGAGCAGGCGGATGAGACTGAAACCTGCCATGCGAGCGATCGCGCCGAGCACAACCGCGACGAAGAGAGCCGAGACGACCCAAACCTCGACGGTGAAGCGCGCCAGCGGGAGAAGACTGACCACGCCATACTGGCCGACGGTGTAAGCCATTGCGCCGAGCGCGGCAAGCGGCGCAAGGACCATGATGAGCTTGACGATGCCGAACATCCCATGGAGCAGGAGGTCGAGGAGATCGACCAGAGGCTTGGCGGTGGAGCGGATGGGCGTGAGCGCCAGGCCGAGCAGGACGCCGAGCAGGATAATCTGCAGGATGTTGCCGGTGACGAAGGGCTCGCCCACGCTGGACGGGATAATGCCGAGCAGGAACGCGACCAGGCCGGTCTGCGGCGCGTTGGCGGTGTAGGCAGCGATGGAGGTGGGATCGAGGGTTGCGGCGTTGATGTTCATGCCGCTGCCGGGATGCAGGAGATTGACAGCGATGAGGCCGAAGAACAACGCCAGCGAGGAGACGACTTCAAAATAGATGAGCGCCTTGACGCCGACGCGGCCTACTTCGCGGAGGTCGCCCATGCGCGCGATGCCCACCACGACGGTGGCGAAGATGATGGGCGCGAGGGTCATGCGGATGAGCTTGACGAAGCCGTCGCCGAGCGGCTTGAGGGCAACCGCGGCATGGGGAAAGAGCGCGCCGAGCAGAGTGCCGAGGACAATGGCGACGGTGATCTGCAGCCAGAGCGGGCCGAGGACGGGCCGGGGCGCGGGATGCTTGTCGGCCATGGTCACTCCGCGAGCCGCCGCATGACTGCGATGAGGTCGGCTTTGCCTTCGAAGCCGATGCCCGGCAACTCGGGCAGGGTTACGTAGCCAGCTTCCACGCGCACGCCGTCGGGAAATCCGCCAAATGGCTGGAAGAGGTCGGGATAGCTCTCGTTGCCGCCGAGGCCGAGGCCCGCGGCGATGTTGAGCGACATCTGGTGGCCCCCATGAGGAATGCAGCGACGCGGCGACCACCCGGCCACGCGGATGACTTCGAGCGTGCGCAAGTACTCGCACAGTCCGTAGGAGAGCGCGCAGTCGAACTGGAGCCAGTCGCGGTCGGGCCTCATGCCGCCGTAGCGGAGCAGGTTGCGCGCGTCCTGGTGGCTGAAGATGTTTTCGCCAGTGGCCATGGGCGCGGGGTAGAACTCGGCGAGTGCGGCCTGCAGGGCAAAGTCCAGCGGGTCGCCTGCCTCCTCGTACCAGAACAGCGGATAGTCGCGCATCATCTTCGCGTACGCGATGGCGGTCTCGAGATCGAAGCGGCCGTTGGCGTCGACGGCAAGCTGGGCCTGATTGCCGATTTCGACCAGGACTGCCTCGATGCGCTTGCGGTCCTCGTCGAGCTCCGCGCCGCCGATCTTCATCTTCACGACGGTGTAGCCGCGGTCGAGGTAGCTGCGCATCTCACGGCGCAGAGCGCCGAGATCCTTGCCGGGATAGTAGTAGCCGCCCGCGGCATAGACAAAGACGCGAGGGTCGGCTGCGTGGTGGAAGCGTTCGGCCAAGAGGCGGAAGAGCGGTTTGCCGGCGATCTTTGCGACTGCATCCCACACCGCCATGTCGATGGTGCCGACCGCGACCGAGCGCTCGCCGTGGCCGCCCGGCTTCTCGTTGCGCATCATGGTGCGCCAGATGCGGTCGGGATCGAGGTTGTCGCCAGAGTCGCTCAGAAGCGTGGCGGGATCGGCTTCGCGCAGGCGGGGGGCGAAGCGCTCGCGGATGAGGCCGCCCTGGCCGTAGCGTCCGTTGGAGTTGAAGCCGTAGCCGATGACAGGCCTGCCGTCGCGGACGACATCGGTGACCACGGCGACCAGCGAACAGGTCATTTTGGAGAAATCGATGTACGCGTTGGCGATCGCGGATGCGATGGGAAGGGTGACTTCGCGGATGTCGACGATGCGCATGGGGCACTCTTAATTCTGAGGTTGAATTCCCTTACGACCATAACTCAAAACGAGGGTGCGGCGAATGCGCCAAGGGGCGCATGGATTCGTGGGTCGCGCAAAATATATATGTCGATTTGGCCTAGTATGCCACCAGTCGGACGGGGCTGAGCAGGCCAGAGGTTGGAGGCACCGCGGGGCCGCCGCGACCTCCTCCGGCTCCCGCGGCGGGCGGTGCGGCTGGGGCAGCCGCAGAAGTGGCAGCTCCCGGAGCTGCACCGGCTTGCGGACGGCGACGTGCACCTGCGGCCGGTGTGCCCGCTCCGGTGGGAGCAAGAGGCGCAAGACCGGTAGCGGATGCGGCAGCGGGCGCGGCTGCGGCAGGAGGCGGAGCGCCTGCTCCGCGGCCCCCACCGGATGTTCCGTAGACCTCGATCTTGAGGTCGTTCGAGCCGGGCTTCAGATCAGCCGTGACGTCCCAGCGATAGGGCTGGAAGGAGCGCGCGCCTACTTCTTTTCCGTTGAGGGTGACGTGGGCATAGTCGTGGACATCGCCGATCTCGAGATAGACATGCTTGCCGACGGGTTTGGCGGGCGCGGTGAATTGCAGGCTGTAGGTGGCCGGCCCGGCAAAGCCGGTTGTGCCCAGTTCCTCCCAGGATTTGAGAGGGGTGGTCAACTGCTTGCCGTTGAGGTCGAGCTTCCAGTCGCCGTTGAAGTCGGCGAGCGTGGCCCCGGAGGCGAAGGAAGGCTCGGCTGCGGCGACGCCGGCGGGCAGCGGGCCCACGACAATCACCTTGGACTCGTAGGGACCGAGGACGAGGGGAATCTGCACGGAGTCTCCCGTGGCCTTCGCTCCGGTCATGGGGTGGATTTCGCCGGTGACCAGGTCCCAATCCTGCGCCTGGCCGTGACCCTCGAGGGTGGCCATGCGGGTTTCGGGCTGGGTGCTCTCGTTGAAGAAGAAGTAGAGGTCGCCGTCGGTAAATTTGCGGTGGGTGTAGGTGAGGCGGAGGAATTCGGAGTCGAGCTTGACGTCGGGCCTTGGCAGCGCGGCGATGACGGCGGGCGTGATGTCGCCCGAGGATTCGAGGAGCGTGGCGAAGCTGAGGTCGGGCTTCTCTTCTCTGGCGTCGAGGTAGGTCTTGTCGAGGACGAGGGTGGGGGTTTTGCCGACGAAGATGACCTTGCCGCCGGCCTTGGCGAAGGCGCGCAGGCGGTCGAGGCCGGTGCGGGTGATGACCGTCATGGAGGGAAGGACGATGGCTTTGTAGGTCTGGCCGCTGAGGTTGGTGAAGCCGCCGTTGGAGATGGTGGCGACTGAACTGAGGGACTGCTCGTCGAAGTAGTCCCAGTCGACCTGGTGCTCGAAGAGCTGCCAGCCGAGCTTGGTGGTGCTGCGGTCGGCCTCGGTAGCGGCATCTCCGCCCAGCCAGATGGTGTTGCCGGGATGGTACAAACCGACTTGTGCCGCAGGCCGGCCAATGGCGATGAGATAGCCGGCGCGGTTGGCGTACCCGAGGGTCTGCGGAGTATCCGGCGGGGGCGGCGCGAAGGACTGGGCAGGTCCATTGGCGCGCAGTCCGTTGACCCGGACCTGCAGCGCGTTGACGCCGCGCACCAGCTGGAAGTTCATTTGATATTTACCGTCGACGCCGGAGCCGCCGCCTTCTTCCGCCCAAACCTTGGGCTTGCCGAAGAGATGTGCGTCGGAGGAGGCGAGCTTGGGGAAGTTGTTGTTGGTGCCCCAGGTGGCGTCGAAGCGGTGGACAGCGCTGGGGATGAGCTGGCTGAGGTTGTCGATGCCGGGGACTTCAACGTAGCGCTCATCGCGGAAGTAGTCGCCCTCGCTGGCCTCGAGCGAGAGCATGGCTTCCTCGTGGTTGAGGTGGACGAGGTACTCGACGTTGTGTGCCTTGGCCCAGTTGGCCTGCTCGCCGAAGAAGGAGCTGCGGAAGATGCCGCTCCAGACATCGTAGTAGTCGGCCCAGGCGCGCCGCGACTGCTCCGTCTGCTGGCCATCGAACCACGAAGGAAGGTAGGGCGTGAGGTCGTAGCCCTTCTGCGCCTTGAACTGGTCGAGCAGCGTAGGCGTCCAGGGAACCCCGGCGCTGCCGGGGACGATGGGGCTGCCTGTAGTGTTGCTTTCGCTGTAGTCGGGCTCATCGCCAAAGAAGCCGAGAACGATCTTGCCGAACTGGTCGCCAACGGCCGAGCGGTAGGTTTCGTGAACGATGGAGAGGAAGGCGTCGGTGGCCTTGGGATCGAGGTAGTCGATCAGCGAGTAGGTTGCATTCTTGGCGCGGGTGCCATCGGCGCGATTGAAGTTGCGGGTCGGCGAGCTGAGGTAGATGTGGCGCAGGAACTTGACCTGGCACGAGACCGGCGCCTGATACTTCAACTGCCCGTCTGCGGGGATGGGGATGGGGACGACGGTCCCGCTGTTCTGGACGGCCCAGATCGCGAGCGTGTCCGGGGGGACGACCATCTGCAGCGTTTGGCCGGTGACCGCACGGACGGAGATGTCCGCAGCCATGACCTGCATGCCAAGCTGGGGATAGCGCTCACTGATATAGCCGCCGGCAAAGCCGCTGGGATAGTCACTCTCGTCCTGAATCCAGAGGCGCATGCTGCGCTTGGCCGCCTCGGCGACGATGAACTTCACGAGGTCCATGTGACCGGGCGAGAGATAGGCGGGCTCGCCCGGGGAGCGGCGTCCCGGCGAGAGGTTGAAGATGAAGTTCCCATTGGCGGCCATGCGATCCAGGTCGGCGACGATGCGCTGCTTAACCTCGTTCTGGTCGGCTCCGTTCCAACTGGTGAAGGCCTGAATGGCGCCGTACTCGTGCGGGGGCGCCTTGAAGTTGGCGGCAACTTGGCTTACCGATGGGACCGTAATCTCCTGCCAGGGGCGCTGGGCCAGCAACGCCGGTGCGAGGAATGGGAACAGAAGGACTGTGAGGGCAGCTTTCATCGCGCGACTCCGGGAGCCTGAATCTTGGGCATGAATCTTGTTCGGGGAAGAGTATACGCAGCCGCGTCCGCGACAAGCAACGCGGCTGCCTGCGGGGATGGGGCCGGCTTCGAACGCATCCATGAAGCGCTGTTAGCACCGTCACGCGGTGCCGTGCGCGCTGCCGCCTGCTATCGCATCGCAGGTCGCGCCCGAAAACCATTCGCGCCGCGTCAGAGACGAGGTGGCCAGAAAGTCCGTGACCAGGAGGTTCTCGTCCTGATTGAAGTTATCGCCGATTTATGGACAAAACATGTGCCGATTGGCCGAAACCGGATGTATACTTCTCGAATTCCCCCGGCCAGATCCATTATTTCCACAGTGCATTCTCTTCACACTTGTGAGGTGCCGTGTGACATTGCAAGTCTTTGGCGCAGACTGTTTAGGCCCCGGTGCAATCCTTTGCCGGCGAAGCTTGGCAATAGCGATTTTGGCGGGGGGCATCGCCTCCAGCGTGCCGTTCACATCCTCGGCGTGGGGACAAGCCTCCCAACCCGATGCTGCGTCGCGGACGATCAGTCTGTCGAAAGCCGAGTTGGCGCGCCGGCTGCTGGCGCAACCTTTCCACTTCGAGGCGCGATCCAGTGGCGCAGGGGAGGCCGGGTTTGTCGCGGAAGGACCGGGCTACGGTGTAGCTTTGTCGCCGGCGGGCGTCTCGGTTGCGTTGCTATCGGGGCAGGCAGCGAATTCAACGGCTGGTGTGCGGTCAAAGAACGCAGTTTCGGTGTTCGACCTGGCGCTGGTTGGCGCGGACGCTCGCGCGAAGGCGACCGCGCTGGAGCCGTTTGCGTCGAAGAGCAACTACTTTATTGGCACAGACCGAAGCGCGTGGCGTACCGGCGTGGCCCAGTATGGGCGGCTCACGTATTCCGAGATATATCCGGGTGTCGATGTTGTCTACTACGGCAACGGCGGAAGCCTCGAGCATGATTTCGTGGTCCAGGCCGGCGCCGATCCCGGGCAAATCAAGATGAGGTTTGCCCAGCAACAACCCCATTTGGATGAATCCGGCAATCTGCATTTCTCCACCAATGCAGGTCAGGTGCTCCTGCTCAGGCCAGTCGCCTATCAACAACTGCCGAATGGTCAGGGCACTCGGAACCAGGTTAAGAGCCGTTATCAGCTCGCCGCGAATGGCGATATCTCGATTGTGCTGGGGCAGTACGACCGCAGCTTGCCAGTCACGATTGACCCGGTGCTGCAATATTCCGCGACATTCGGGTTCGACGATGTCGTGAACGGCATTACGGTGGATTCATCGGGAAACATCTACGTGACGGGCCAGGCGTATGTTTCATTCGGCGTCCCGACCAAGAACCCGTTGCTCTCTCCGGGTACTGGTACTTACAACGCGTTCGTCTCCAAGATTAACCCGACAACCAATACGTTGGTGTTCTCGACCTTCATCGGAGGGAACAACGACGACCAGGGCAACGCGATTGCGCTCGACGGAAACGGCAACATCTTCATCACGGGATACACGGATTCGACAACGTTTCCGACCATGAATCCGGTCCAGGCGACGCTGGGTACAGGCTCTGTAACCTGTTCCGGGACGTGCGGAAAATCCAATGCATTCGTTACCGCATTGAAGGGAGATGGCTCGGCGCTGCTCTACTCGACCTACCTGGGCGGAAATGCGAGCGATATCGGGTATGGAATTGCAGCCGATGCGTCCGGCAATGCCTATGTGACGGGCTCAACTACCTCGGCCAATTTCCCGCTGAAGAATGCGATCTACTCCACGATCAACCAGGGCGCGAGCTGTTCCTCCTGCTCGGATGCGTTCGTCGCTGAGTTCAACCTC
>Ga0182013_10008064_pt1 | contig 11420 bp, 14 predicted proteins | sample 612S2MmetaG_FD_120487 | JGI IMG/M metagenome (GOLD analysis project Ga0182013, IMG submission 120487) | Permafrost microbial communities from Stordalen Mire, Sweden - 612S2M metaG | ecosystem: Environmental > Terrestrial > Soil > Wetlands > Permafrost | place: Sweden: Stordalen | collected...
GCGGATGATCTTAAGGCGTGACGTCTTCTGCCGGCGCGTCCACCACCAGCCGGCGCCGACCTGGGTCAGGAGCATCAACGCCCACCACGCCGGCCAGAACGAAGAACGACCGTCGAGCAGCCATGCGACCACCAGCATCGGCAACGCGGCGGCCAGGCCGACGCTGAAGACGAATGCCGCCGTGAGGCCGGCCTGAATTCCGAGACGGCGCGGACCCTTGGCGCCGAGCGAGGCGACCGTGTCGAACACCCCGATGAAATAAGGCGCGACGTTCGAATTGACATTGCCGTCGGATCCGTACTTCTCGCGGAAGCGCCGCGCCTGCTCTTCGCGCTCGGCGGCGTATTGCGCGCGCGGAAAGCCGGCGCCGTGCTCCAGCACCATGGTGACCGCCTCCATCGCGATGTCGTCGACCTGCTTCCTGAACCGCATCAGCGGGCCGCCGGGCGTCGTAGTGGGCACGCCGCAGAGCATCAGTAGGTTCGCCAACGACCTGACCGTGTAGGCGCCGCGGCTGAATCCAATCAGGAACACGCGGTCGCCGGGTTCGTAGTGATTGATGATGAAGGCGTAGCAGTCGGCGATGTTGCGGACGATGCCGTTGCCGGTCACCGAGCCGAGCAGCTTCTGGATGAAGCGCCAGGGCGCTGTGAGCGCGGTGGCGCCGATGTCGGTGCCGAGGCCGGCATCGTAGAAGGCGACCTGGTCGTTCGGATCGATCGGGTTTTCCGGCCCGGTTCGCGAGGCCCGGTACATCTTGTACACGTTGCTGACGCGCTGCTCGGGGCGGACGCCCCCGTCCTGGCCCGTTCCGTCCGAGTAGACCACGATGTTCTTCGGCATGACGACCCCTAGCGGCGGAATGATTTCTTGGTCTGGTAGCGCTGGCGCAGCGTGTCGCCGTTGGCGTCGAGGATGCCGCTCTTCTTCGAGTAAAACAGCCTCTTCGACGATTCCTTCGTCGACTTCTCGATCAGGTTGATGACTTCATACTGGCCGGTGTGGTCGCCGACCGACCGGATGATCACGTCGCCGGTCTTGGTCGTCTTCAGCCAGATGCCCTGCTCGTGCAGCATCTCCTTGATCTCCTCGCGCGGATGGTCGTACTGGTTGTCGTAGTCCGACGAACAGACCGCCACGTTGGGCTCGATGTGCGTGAGGAATTTCTTGGTGGTGAAGCCGTTGTCGGCGCCGTGGTGCGCCAGTATCATGACGTCGGTCTCGCTGCACAGGATGCTCGACCTGCGGAGCCTCGCGCCTATGTTCGGGGATTCGACGTCACCGAGGCTCAGCACGTTGAAGCTTCCCCTGCGGAACAGTTTCACGGTCGAGTTGTCGTTCGCGTTGTCCGAGATGTGATAGGGGTTGTAGAGCGTGTTGCGGAACGCCTTGGCCGACGCCGGTTCAAGGCCGCGGATATAGTCCGGTGTGATGTGTTCGATGACCGGCACGTCACCCGAATTCCGCCGCATCGACCGGTATTCGCCGATGATCTCGAGGCACTCCACGCCGTGGCCGTATTCCGTGCTCGGGTCGTAGCCCGGGCATTCGATTCGCCGCGGCCGGATCAGGTTCAGCAGGTCCGGCAGTTCGTTCTTGTTGCAGTGGTCGGCGTCCCAGCTGGTGATGTGGAGCAGGTCGGCGCAATCGACATTGCAGCGTTCGAACATTTCCTTCTCGACCTGCGCCCGGCTTTCGTCGGTCAGCCGGCCTTCCATCATGGTGAAGTGGCCGTCCGCGAAGTAGGAGAACGACGAACCCGGCGAGCCGAGGTGATAGGCGCGGAAACGCGTGGGGATACTTCTCATGCCGGGTCCTCCCATGGCAGTGATCGCGGGAAGCCCGCAGGAACGTAGGTCGTGAGCGTGGCGTCGGCGGCCTCGAAGCCGTGGCGGGCAAGCCCGTCGAACCGGTTTTCGGATATCGCCTTGAGATCGGTCGGATACTGCAGTGCCCTCGCGGCCTGCTCGTCGGACTGGAAGGCGTCGTAGAAGGCGGCCGGCTTGGCACGGTCGGCCTTCACGTCGACGGCGCGCACCGAGTTGCCCATGCGGACCAGCACGCCGGACACGATGCCCGAAGCGATGTCGGCAATGAGCATCCTGCTCCGCAGGGCGCGGATCTGGTCGCCGGCGACGTCGAACAGCCGGGGGCTGGACAAATGGCCCCGGGCGAGCGGGGCCAGCGGCGAATTTCCCGGCGGCCGCAGCGGCCCCGAGGCGTCGCTGCAGATCAGAAAATCGCAGGAGCGAAGCCCGCGTCCCGGTTTGGACACGGCCTCAAGGCCCATGTTGTCGTAGGCGCCGCCGTCCCAGAGCCTGACCGACCGGCTCGACGGTGGCCGCATCCGGATCCGCGCGCCTGTATCGGGATCGGTTTCCCACCATCCCTGCTCCGGCAGCGGCAGCTTCAGCGCGCCGATCACGTAGGGCACCGCGGCGGAAGCGGCGACCGCCTCCGAGAGCGGCAGGTCGGGCGAGGCGTGCCGCCCGAAGGTCCAGTCGCCCATCTCGCGTTTCGCGAAACGCCAGTTCTTGCCGGTCTCGATGCAGGTGGTGTTGATCTGCCAATCCGGATCGTCGGGAAGATCGGCGAGCCTTCCCGAGATTCCCCAATTCCGCTCGAGCAGCCGCGCCAGTACCGTCGCCCGGCTCCGCACGAGATCGGCATTGAACTCGATGGCTCCGCGCCAACCGATCGCCTTCGGGCTGAACAGGTCCGTCGTCGTCATCGTTTCGCGCAACGCCGGAAACACCTCGTCGAGAAACCGGCGTGACGACGGCCACCGCATTCCGGAACGCGCGATGATCGCCGCCATGACCAGGCTTCCGCCCGACACGGTCGACGCCACCGAAACTTCCTCCAGGAGATTTTCGGTGGCCATGCGCTTGATCACGCCGAGATGGAATACGGCGGCCCTCACTCCACCGCCGGAGAGGGCCATGCCGATGCGCCGGCCGGGCACGCCGGATGCGGGCGACCTCAGTGCCTGCTCCGCAGCGGGTGCGTCGTTCATCGCTCAAGTCCTTCGTATTGTACGTGACCGGGCCTGGCACGCGCGCGGCGCGTCGCCTCCGGCCGGGCAAGTGGGGAATGAGGGGTCGTGGGTGTTATGAAATTGCCTGCCGCCTTTCGCGCGTCCGTTCGTCAGGACGTTGTTCGCGCGGGTGCGGCAGAGCTCGACAGGATTTCATGAAAATTTTTCGGAAGGCTTCAAATCGACCCGGCACTCAAATGGTGATGTGGTTGCGTCGGGTCAAGCTTGCAATCTGAGGAGGCCGCGATGGACCCGCACGACGCGCTAGGAAACGCCATCGACGCTCCAGCGGCGCCGCTGGCCAACGAGGTCCGCGGCGCCGTTTTTTTCCGGCAATACGTCGGACCGGCCACCTGCCGCCGGGGACGATCTCCGTACGGACTTCTTCCACGCGCGTTCGCGCACGCCCCCGTGGAACCGCAGTAGGCCGATTTGCGGCGATCCGGCGCTCTCGGGGGCCGCTAAGCGGGTTCTGGTTAAGATCGCTTTTCCGGGGGCAGACATCCGGCAGCGCTGCTCCGCGCCTCCTGCAAAGTCATTCCGATGCGGGAACGCGGCTCGTTCGTCGATTGCGCCCTGGAGGCCGGAGCGATCCGTTCGCACCGGCTCATCTCGGCAATCTGCCGTCGCGTCGTCAACCGCTTGCGAGCGATGATCACTGTGCTGAGCGCCCCCGCTTCCGCCGCGGTCCTAAGGCTGCGGGCCGTGAGCAATCCCTCCGGCCAGTGCAGCGCGGCAGCCTCCTCGAGCGTGAGCAGCTCGTCGAGTGCCCATTGCGAAGGATTCGGTCTGCGCGCAATCCTTTCGGGAAGTTTTTCGCTGTCCACAATTTTTTGGCTGTCCATAATGCGTCTCCTACTAGTCTTCTTCCGCAAATCGGTCGGCGTCGCGAGGGACCGCTCGCCGCCGGCGGCCCTATCGTGCCGGCGGCGGGAGCGGTTCGTAGAACCGCAGCTTTCCCGACCGAGCCCGCCGGCGTCCCTGAACAGGTCGGGCGCCGTGGGCGCCCGACCGTTTCGAGTTAGTCTGCGTCCGCTTCTTTGCGGGATTATCGGATCGTCCCTGCTTTTACGGACCCGCTTCATGACTTCCCTCCTTTCATCCATCGTCGATCACAAAATATAATCGGTGTCTTTTTGTAACCGACGATGACCGGAAACGCAATAGCATTCTGGTGGCCGGTTGCGGGTGAGCGCAGATAGGGTTAATCGGAAGTTTCTCTAGGGATGTTAAGGATACGGCTGCGTCCGTACTGGTGGTCCCGACCGTTCTGATGCTATTGCCGCTGCGTGCGGCTAGCCGAGAACTTCGGGTCGAGGTGGCCACGAAGCCACCAGCAAACCCCAAGTGATTCCGCTGCATCCAGCGAGCTGATCGTCCTGTCGATAAGGCGCGCCTGCGCGAGCGACTGTTCTTTCGTCGCCCTCGCGTTCCCTGTGAATGCTTTCCGCCACGTCATCTGATGGACGTATGTGACCGGGACGCTTTGTGCGGCGCAGACTTCTTCCGCGACGGCACAGAGACCGTAAATGCGCATGTAAGTTTTCATCGGAGGGCGCGTCTTGATAGGAGCGCCGGTCTCTGGATCGATTTGGCCAGTACCGATCTCGATATCGGTTCGCAGCGGCTGCTCGACCGCCACATGCTGTACGCCGTGGTCTTCGATGATCTTGGAAAGCGACTCACGAAGATGGCGAAATACAAGACCGTTGGTCTTGGCTTTGCAGTTAAACTCACGGGCCCATAGATATCGCTCGCCGTCCAACATGGCAGCGCCGGTCGTTGTTGCGATATCTAGGCCGAGTAATCTCATGGGCGCGACAGCGGCATGCCGGTGAGGGTCGCCATGAATTCGACGAGCTGACGCGGGTTGGCCATCCTTCCGGCTCCGATCGATTCCGATCGAGCGAGCCTGGCCGACGGAGCGTGATCGCCGGCTTGCGGCCGCTTCTTGCGCTTGCCCGTCGGATTTACGGCATCGACGACGTCTTCCGCAGTCGCACGGTCGAGTCCGGTCACGTCGCAGAGCCTATCGACATACTGGTGGCGCCGCGCATCGTCCGAGACCACAAGTCGTTTTCGTAATGGTGTTGGGCGTCCGGGCGCAAGGATACCGCCCGAAGCTCATGGAAGTTGACGTAACCGAACATCTTGGCGACCTCATATTTTATCATCGTAGTCGCTCTTCTGGGTTTTGTTTCGCTGCAAAATTGCTGATGATGAATTAAGAACTTATTTCGATGTCTGCCCGCGAAGCTGTGAATTCGACCAATAGAGACGATCGAGGCACAATAGCGAAAATGCTTTCCTACTCCGCGCGACTCACGGGCGGAGGGCCTCGCTCTGCTGCACGTCGTCGGCGGGCTTGTAGGTGCCGCTGGTCGGCCGGACCATGTCGATGATGTGCTCGGCATCCCGCGGGGAGACGCCGATCTCCACTAGCTTCTCGACCTGGGACCAGAAACGCGCGGCAAACTTCGCGTCACCCACCGCTTCGTCGTCGGGGGAGCACGTCACGCCGTCGACTGCGTGAAAGAGTTCGTTGTAATTGGCGTACCCGTACATGCGCGCGACGAGTTCGAGGTATTTCAACAGGCCGATCTTGTACCCCGCCTCATCCAGCACGCGCTTCAGTAGTTTGCTCTTCCGCTTCGGACGGCCGATCCCCGGGCAGACGTATCGCCCGGCTTTCGGAAGGGCCTGGTCGCCGGACGGAAATCTCTTGGGCATCATGCGCGGATCGGACATCTCTTTTATTCCATCATTACAGGTTGAGGTGCGAGGCCTCCCTTCGGCCCACATTTGTTTGATTTGGATTCAAAAGGGTTATTGCTTTTCACAATTTTCGAGCCACTCCAGAAGGCTCGACGTGCGGACATAAAGCGTTTTGCCCAGCTTGAACCCCGGGAAATCGTCACGCTCTGCCAGATGATAGACGCGGCGGCGGCGACGCTTATCGCTGGCGCCGAATAGAAACTTCGCGATCTGGTTCGCGCCGCCTAACAGTTCGGCATCGCAGGGCGGGACATCGTCCGCCTTGTCCTCTTCGTCCGCCATCACTGCATCCTCAGGCATGCAGCAATTTCGCGAAGCGCGTCCTCGTCGCATTCGCATATCTGCCTGGATTTCAGCTTTTGACGCCGGCCATAAACCCAGCTCTCCCTGAAGTGGCCGTGCACGCCGATTGTCAGTGTCGCGTAGAATTGCGGATACTGGACCGAAAACCGCGCGTAGAGTCCCGTCTCTTCATCTCTCCGCGCGGGCGGGGCGATGTGCCGAAGAAAATCCTTTTCTCTAGCAAAAATCAGGATCGCAGCAGCGAGGCCGTCGATAACGGAGTGCGAAGACTCCACCTCAAGAGTAAACAAGGGTGGCCTCTCCCGGTCGGAAGTCAGCCGTGGTGTGCGGATGCCCTGCCGTAATGAGGGAAGAGCCTTCAATGCGAGGACGGTAGAAGCGCTATCCTGCACCGAGGGGGATCCGTAAACGGCGCAAAGCAGACTGGCTGCGTCTTTCGAAGTCATTCTCGGTGCTGCGATGCCCCTGCCGCCCGTGGTGACGAGGCTCGGTTCTGCCTCCCTTAGATAGCGCATATGGCCAGTGACGCTCGCCAACGGCCTTCCCGTTATAGAGGCTATGCATTCCACCAGTTCGCGCGAATTTGCCATTAACCACGTTTCTCCAACGAGTTGACAGGGAAAATCTAATTGTGCCAAAACCACTAAGACTGGGATAGTCCCATTTAGAAAGAACGTCAAGTGGCGAGTATTCGTAAGCGTACCCTGAAAAGCAAAAAGGTCGTCTGGCAGGTCGACTATCGCGACCTGAAAAAGAAGCGCAGGCACAAACAATTTGCCACGCGTAGGGCGGCCGACGATTGGCTGGTGACGGCGCGCTCCGAAATTGCTGATGGTACCCACGTTCCTGCCAGCGAATCTCGTACGTTCAAAGAATGCGCCGACGCTTGGATTTTGGACTGCCAGCGAAATGGGCTCGAGAAGACCACAGTCGATGTCTACGAACAAAGACTGCGCGATTACATCGTCCCGCTCATCGGCGACCGCAAGGTTGGCGAATTTACCGTCGCCAACTGTTACAACTTTTACGAAGACGTCCTCGATAAATCCCGATCCAGGGACATCGTCCGTCGCGTGCGTATCGAGGTAGGTGCAATTCTGCGCTACGCCCAGAAGAAGGGATGGGTCGTTAAAAACGTCATCTCGCTAGCGCCCTATAAGCACGGCAAGCGGAAAAAGAAGCGTCCGCCGATGCCGCGCCTCGACGAGGTCCGTTCAATGATCGATGCGACTACGGCAAACTGGGCCGATTGGCTTGCCATGTTGTTTGTCCTGATCTTCTGCGGGCTACGTGGCAGCGAACTACGAGCTCTCTGCTGGAGCGATATCAATTTCAAGACCAATACCATGTCGGTGACAAGACGCGCCGACAGATGGGGCAACATTAGTGTCCCGAAGTCGGAAGCCGGAACGCGCGACATCGTGTTTCCGGCGATCGTCGCCAAGACTCTAAAGGAGTGGAAGCTTCGCTGCCCCAAGAGCGATCTCGGTCTGGTTTTCCCGACCTCGACCGGCACTGTGCAAAACCATTCGAATATTATGAATCGCTGGCTGCGCTTGGTTCAGATCGAAGCTGGCGTCTGCACCAATAAGACCATCACTAAAACCGATAGCAAAAAGACCGTCAAGCTCGTCGCCAAATACGGCATGCACGCGTTCAGGCATTTCTGTGCCTCGGTGTGGATTGAAGCCGATTTCTCTCCGAAGCGCATCCAGACGATGATGGGCCACAAGTCGATCGATTTGACGTTCGATACATATGGCTATCTTTTCGACGCCCGCATGAACGTCAACAAGGCCACCCAGCGCACGCAGTCAATCGTATTGGCGGGCTGATTACAACGCCGGTTTGTCAGAGAACTCGTATGAATTCAACTATCGTAAAGCGGTCGATCGTCGTTGCTGGAGCCAAGACGAGCATTACCCTCGAGGAGGAGTTCTGGACCGCTCTCCAGGAAATCGCAGGCCTCCGCAATATGAGGCTCTCAGCAATCATGAGCGAGATAGATCGCGAGCGACAACGAAGCAACCTTTCATCGGCGACCCGCGTCTACGTTCTCAAGTTCTTCAGAGGGAACGCGTGACCGAGACAAGCAGGACCGAAAAGCACTCGATGAGTCGCGCATAGCTGACTGACGTTAAGGCGAGCTTGCGCAGCGTGTCAGCGTTCGACGATCGGATCAGCTTGCCGGTCCTCCGGTGTCTCCGCAAGCCGAACGGGCTATCGAGGATATTTTGGTCGCTCGGGAGATGGTCCGGATCGATATGGGCGTAGATGTGTTGGTTGCCCAACCGCAAGAGTACACCAGCGATCAAGGAGATGATCAAGGACTTGCTCGAAGGCGGTCAAGAGGCGTTCGAATTCCGCAAGCAGAAATACGGTTTTTGAATCAATGATTATTGACCAACCTCGGCTGCGTCACTGCTTCCTGACACGCACTCCGAAGCGCGTACCCGTGCTCGCCTGAATCTGCATCAGCGCTGGCCTTTACCGCCTACTGTATGGCCCTTTGGGGCGCGGCAGCGGCGTTCGTATGGCTCTTACGGTAAAGGAGTCGCGAGGTGACCGATAACGTAACGCCACCGCCCGTTCTCGCCGCCATGGGCTACGTCGAGCCGCATGCGCCGTTGCTGCGCGCGCCTCCAGCCGGTCAATCGCTGTACAAAATAATGAAGCTCGAACACTTTCTCGGGTCGGTCGAGGGCGAGTACCTGCATTTCAATCGCGTCGATGCTTATTCCGACTTCCCGAACGCCGACAGCAGCGACGGTCAGCAGCTCCCTCGCGATCTTCCGGGCAACGAAATGTTGCGTTTTGCCAAGGCGCCGGATTTCTCGGCCGCGAATTATTACGACCAAAGCCGCGCTAGAACCTATGCTTGTTGTTTTTCGCTGGAGGACTCCGCCTACATCTGGGCCAACTATGCGAACGGCAGCGCCAAGGGGAAGGTCGGTGTCGTTTTTGATTACGCGAAGATGCGCGCGGTGATCAATCGCATTCTGCAACCGGGAAACGCCGGGCTTCTCTACAACGGTGCCGTCCAGTGCCGTCAGATTTTTTCCGTGAATTACGGGATGGTCGATTACGTCGATTGGGCCACCCATCAGGCGAACGAAACGAGCCTTCCGAACCCGATCATCTACACCTACCTGAAGGACCGGACGCAGTTCTCTGCGGAAAAGGAGCTGCGGGTTTCCTTGTCGGCGTTCGGCATGGGGCACTTTGTCCTGGACGACGGTAGCCGGATAGATTTCCCGACCAGCCTGCATTTGCCGTTCGATTTCAGGTCGGCTTTCGCGGACGGGACCATTCAACAGATATTGTTAGGCCCGGATTGCGATCTCGACTATCTGCATGCCGGGATGCGGACGCTCGGCGTCAGCCCGGCTGATGGGTCTGACCTTCCGGCCGGATCATGACCCTTTCATTGGCGCGGCGCTGTTCGATATACTGTTATAATGTTCGGGAATCCGGCCATTCGGCGCGTCGTATCTCCTTGTCGATTTGGGCGCCGAGATAGCTCCACAAGATCGATGGTTAGTCGCGAGTAGCATGCTTCGGGAAATTGTGGATTTTTGGGAAACGTTTCTCGAATAAAATTTCCCGAAACCGATCACGACTGAGACATCTGTTGCCGAGGGCGAGTAAAATGGCAATGACAGCGACGCGTCATCCCTTCAGTTCCGAAGAGCTGGTGTTGCACGAAAGGGTCACCGCTCTAGCAATGCAGTCAGCGAGGCCGTTAATTTGGCACGATGTTCGGGAGCCTTGGCCGAAGCGGCTTTAAGGCGGCACCTGTTTCATTCTTCGGTTCGATAGGGGATTGGTTGGCATTACCGCGGCGCACGTCGTGACCGCGTATGAGAACGCCGCGCGGCGCGGCGTCAATCTTGTCTGTCTACTTCGAACCGCACCCTTCAACCTCAATGAAGCAATAATAGATCGAGACGAGGCGCTTGATATTGCCACCTTTAGTGTTACGGAGGATCAGCTGATTGAGAGTAAGGCCATAGCGATCGATTGCCGATCGCAGTGGCCGCCGCCGACGCCTGATTGCGGGGACGCGCTTAGCGTCAGCGGCTTCCGTACGGGCCCATTCCATACCCGCGATCTTCTTTGTCGAATGGACCGGCGCACAATGCTTCGTACCGTTCGTCAGTCGTTGCAGCACGAGGAAATGCGGGCAGGCCGTCTCCAACCAAGCGACAAATGAGGATTTATCGTTGATCATCACACTTCCGAGCGTTCTGGGCGCCGTCGCTTTCAGCAAGTGGGCCCACCCACTCGTGCAGATGGAATGCGGACAGTATGCAGTTCATCGCGCGCCCAGAGTCATCGATTTTTTCTTCGAGCGCAGCCAAGTCGTCCTTTACCTTCGCGAAAAATTCAGCGGCGTTCGTTATTGCAAACATTATTCGCACCTAAAGCCCGCTCAAATCATCCGGCGCGTCGCCGAACTTCTTGAGCACCTCAGCATCCTCAAACGTCCCGGAGGATAGGCTGAATGCGATCGATCCGACGACTCCCTCCCGCCGCGACAGGTAACCGTGGAAATCGCTGCGGACATCCATCAATACGCGAGCTTGGGCAATACTGGATATATAATTGGCATTCCAGTCGAACGACGCGTTCGACTTTTCGAAGCGAACACATCAGCTTCGTTTTTGCGGCAACGGCGTGGTCTCAAAACCCACGGGCGACGACCCATTATTGCTAGAACAGCGAGCGAACAAACCGACCTCCTCGTGTTGCATCCGTGTTGCATGGAACAGGCGGTACTGCCTGTAACTCCTTGTAACTACAGGGACGGGGCGGAATAGGCGGAATCACAAAAAACCAGCGCGCCGGAGACCCAGAACAAACAGGAAATATCGAAAAAGTCCCTATTTTACCGGGCTTTCCTGCGTTTTTAGGCTGGCGATCCCGGCATGACTCGAACATGCGACCTACGGTTTAGGAAACCGTCGCTCTATCCGGCTGAGCTACGGGACCGAAGACCCGCCGTGACCGGCGGGTGCCTGAGGGCTAGATAGCAGAGCACGTCCGCAATCGCCAGTGTCCGGCAGGGACTTTACCGGAACAAAAACCATGGTGTCGACAGCGATTTTTGGCCAGAATGGACGGACCGTTTCCGGCAACTGCATGAGCGCGCGCATCATGAAACGCATCGCAGGCTTGACACTTTTCCTGGCGATCCTGGCAAGTAGCGCCGAAGCGCACGATGTCGTTCGCGTCGAGCCGGCGTCCGCGGGGCAGCCTTATGACTACGTCGTCCACGTCCTGAACACCTACGACATCGCCTACA
>Ga0182013_10008065_pt1 | contig 11419 bp, 10 predicted proteins | sample 612S2MmetaG_FD_120487 | JGI IMG/M metagenome (GOLD analysis project Ga0182013, IMG submission 120487) | Permafrost microbial communities from Stordalen Mire, Sweden - 612S2M metaG | ecosystem: Environmental > Terrestrial > Soil > Wetlands > Permafrost | place: Sweden: Stordalen | collected...
ATGCTGGGCCAGGTATTTCAACAGCTCGAACTCTTTGTAGGTGAGGTCAAGGGGACGGCCACGCAGGCGCGCGGTGTAGGTGCCTTCGTCGATCACCAGCTCGCCGAGGCTGACCTTGCCCGCGCTCTCCTGGTCGGCCAACCCACCGCGGCGTCCGACAACAAGCCGTAGTCGGGCGTCGATCTCGGCGGGCCCGGTGCTGGGCAGCAGGATTTCGTCGAGTCCCCAGTCAGCGCTGACCGCGACCAAACCGCCTTCGCTCACCACCGCCAAGACCGGGACCGAACGGCCGGCCGTACTCAACAGACGGCAAAGACCGCGCGCGGCCGACAAGTCCTGGCGCGCGTCCACCAGCACAGCGTCGGCGGTTCCGGCCTCCAACAATGAGGAAGGCTCCGCCGGTGCCGTCCGGACGGTGTGCGGGAGCAGCGATAACGACGGCAATACCGGGTCGGGGTGCAGCTCCGATGTCAGCAGTAGTAGCTCCAACAAGCCCCTCCAGCCGTGTGAAAGGCATCTCCCAAATTTACCGACGCCACATGGCGTTAGTTACCAGGACATATAACGATAACGTGCCGCCGGGGCGCCGTGTGCGGCCCCCGATGGACTGTGAGCCCCACCACCAGGCGAACCGGGACGAAACGCTGGCTTGGGCCAGGCAGATGGGCCGAAGATGGCTTGACGATTTTTAGGCCACAATATGCCTATGCGCAAGGTGCTGATCGGTCTGATCGCAGCTGCTGTCGCCGTGGGAACGATCGTCATCGGCGCCGTCGGCGTCGACTTCGGAACCAGCATCTACGCCGAGTACCGACTGTCGTCCACCATGCGTAAAGCAGCCAATCTGGGGTCCGACCCATTCGTCGCCATCCTGCCCTTCCCGTTCATCCCGCAGGTAATGCGGGATCGCTATAACCAGTTGGAGATCAAGGCCAACGCCGTCGAACACCCGGCGACAGGCAAGGCCACCCTCGAGGCCACCATGCACTCGATCGACCTGACTTACGCGTCTTGGCTGCTCAGGCCCGATGCAAAACTGCCGGTGGGAAAGCTGGAGAGCCGCATCATCATCGACTCCACGCACCTGGGCCGATATCTGGGCATTACTGACCTGATGGTTGAGGCACCGCCGCAGGAAACCAACAACGCCACCGGCGGCACCACCGAATCCGGCATTTCCGGCAGCCATGGGCTGGTGTTCAGCGGCACGCCGAAGTCGGCGAACTTCGATCACCGGGTCAGCGTCTCAGTGGACCTTTCCATTGCCCCGGACGACCAGGCGACAGTGGTCTTTACCCCCACCGGCGTCCTCACCGGACCCGACACCGCCAATCAACGTGTTCCCGACGACATGCGGGAGGCGGTGTTACACGCGTTCAGCACCAGGCTGCCCAATCAACGGCTTCCCTTCGGCGTCGCGCCGACCACGGTGGGCGCACGTGGCTCCGACGTCATCATCGAAGGGATCACCCAGGGAGTAACTGTGACCTTGGATGGGTTTAAACAATCGTGATACGCGCCGGCGACTCTGCAGAGGCTGGCGATGAAAAGGAGCGGCGCCATGACGACTGTGCTGATCGCGACTACCGCGGCGTTGGCTGTGGCGACCCTTGCCGGCTGGCTGCTGAACCGGCGCTCGGGCAACGTCCGGGAAATTGATCAGGAATCGGCACAAGGCGCCCAGGGCGGCACCACAGACACCGAGGATCTGGGCCTGTCCCGTACCGGGCCCACTGTCGTGCATTTCAGCGCACCGTGGTGCGGACCCTGCGATCGGGTGCGTCGGGTAGTCGATCAGGTCTGCGGCGACCTCGGCGACGTGGCCCACGTCGAGATCGACCTGGACGCCAATCCGGTGGCCGCACGCCGTTTTTCGGTGTTGTCGCTGCCCACCACGCTGATCTTTGACATCGACGGACGGCAGCGATATCGGGCGTCCGGAGTACCCAAGGCTGCTGACCTGCGGTCCGCGCTGCAGCCGCTGTTGGCTTGAGCACCATGTTATTGGGTAAGCTAGGCGACGTGTCAGCCCGCCTGGAGCCCATGCTCACGCAGCGTCGCGCAGTCGATCTGTGCCGCGTCGCAGGCTGTTGCTGTTGCTGTTGCTGTAGCTGCTAACCGGGCGCGCCCACCCGCGCAGCGCTCGGAGCAGCCCCGGAGTCCAACCGTGGCTTGTCGCCCGTCGTCTCTGCGCAGCAAAATACCTAGGAGTAACACCGTGTCGAGCAATAACACCACCACCCAGCCGGACCGCGTCGACGTTCGCGGGCCAAGGTTCGCCGCCTGGATCACCCTCGCGGTCCTGGTGACCGCACTGATCGTCTCGCCGATAAGTCCGCTGGCCGCCGCGATTGTGCTGGGCCTACAGGCCGTGGTCTTCGCGATCGGCGCAATCGGTGGGCCGCGCCGGCACCCCTACGGGCGGGTATTCGCCAAGCTTGTGGCACCCCGGCTGGGGCCGGTAAAAGAGCGCGAACCGGTGCCACCGCTGAAATTCGCGCAGCTGGTCGGCCTGATCTTCGCGGTCTCCGGCGCAGCTGGATTCGCCGCCGCCGGCGGGTCCACCGCAGGACTCTGGGTGGGCATCATCGCCACCGCTTTCGCGATCGTGGCGGCCTTTTTGAACGCGGCCTTCGGCATCTGCCTGGGCTGCCAGCTCTACCCGCTTGTCGCGCGCTTCCGGCGCACGCCCCATCCGGCTTGAGTCGGTTGAGGGCCTGTTTCATCACAACGCAATCGAAAGGATATCCACCATGGCACGCTCTGACGTCCTGGTCTCTGCCGACTGGGCCGAGAGCAATCTCGACGCAGCCAACGTCGTATTCGTAGAGGTAGATGAAGACACCAGCGCTTATGAAGGCGGCCACATCGCCGGCGCGGTCAAGCTGGACTGGCGCACCGACTTGCAGGACGCGGTCAAGCGCGACTTCGTGGACGCTGAGCAGTTCTCCAAGCTTCTCAGCGACCGCGGCATCGGCAACGACGACACCGTGGTCCTCTACGGGGGCAACAACAACTGGTTTGCCGCCTATGCGTATTGGTATTTCAAGCTGTACGGCCACGACAGGGTCAAGCTGCTCGACGGCGGCCGCAAGAAGTGGGAACTCGACGGCCGCCCGCTGTCCAGCGATTCCGTCAGCAGGCCGGCCACCTCTTACACCGCGGCCCCGCCGGACAACACCATTCGGGCGTTCCGGGACGAGGTCATCGCCGCCATCAACGTCAAGAACCTGGTCGACGTCCGCTCGCCCGACGAGTTCTCCGGCAAAATCCTCGCGCCCGCGCACCTGCCGCAAGAACAAAGCCAGCGGCCCGGACACGTACCCGGCGCCATCAACGTGCCGTGGAGTAAAGCCGCCAATGAGGACGGCACCTTCAAGTCCGACGAGGAATTGGCCAAGTTGTACGCCGCCGCCGGCCTAGACGGCACCAAGGAAACGATTGCCTACTGCCGAATCGGGGAACGCTCGTCGCACACCTGGTTCGTTCTGCAGGAATTGCTCGGGCATCGAAACGTCAAGAACTACGACGGCAGTTGGACGGAATACGGCTCCCTCGTGGGTGCCCCGATCGAGTTGGGAAGCTGATATGTGCTCTGCACCGAAGCAAGGTTTGACGTTGCCCGCCAGCGTCGATCTGGCGAAGGAAACGGTGATCACCGGGCGCGTCGTGGACAGCGACGGCCAGGCCGTGGGTGGCGCGTTTGTCCGCCTGCTGGACTCCTCCGACGAATTCACCGCCGAGGTGGTCGCATCGGCCACCGGTGACTTCCGATTCTTCGCCGCGCCGGGATCCTGGACGCTGCGCGCCTTGTCCAAGGCCGGTAACGGCGACGCCGTGGTGGCGCCGTCGGGGGCGGGCATCCACGAGGTGGACGTCAAGATCGCCTGACGGGAGAGACAAGCCCGGACGGCGCGGTCCCCGCAAGCCGCGCCGACGGATCAAGGCGAATAGACTCGAACCCGTGGTGCTCTTCTTCGAGATCATCCTGGTCGGGGTGACGGTGCTCATCGCATGGTTCGCGCTCTATACCCTCTACCGGCTCATCACTGACGAGTCGTGAGTTCCGAAGAGGACCCCGGACCGGCCGGTCCCGACGGCTTGGGCGACCACGCGGTGGCTGCCGCTGCCGAGCGCGCCAAGGCGACGGCGGCCCGCAACATCCCGACTTTCGACGATTTGCCGGTTCCCGCCGACACCGCGAACCTGCGCGAAGGCGCCAATCTCAACGATGCGCTGTTGGCACTGCTGCCGCTGGTCGGCGTGTGGCGCGGGGAAGGCGAGGGCCGCGGACCTGACGGCGACTACCGGTTCGGCCAGCAGATCGTGGTCTCACACGACGGTGGCGACTATCTGAACTGGGAAGCCCGCTCATGGCGCCTTGACGCGACGGGCGGTTACCAGGAACCAGGCCTGCGCGAGGCGGGCTTTTGGCGATTTTTCAGCGATCCCGACGACGACCCGAGCGAGTCCCAGGCGATCGAGTTGTTGTTGGCCAATTCGGCCGGTTACGTCGAATTGTTCTACGGACGGCCGCTCACCCAGTCGTCGTGGGAGTTGGTGACAGATGCGCTGGCCCGCAGTCGGACCGGCGTGCTGGTGGGGGGCGCCAAACGGCTGTACGGCATCGTCGAAGGCGGCGACCTGGCCTACGTCGAGGAACGGGTGGACGCCGACGGCGGTCTGGTGCCGCATCTTTCGGCGCGGCTGTCCCGATTCGCCGGGTGAGTTCGGTCGCCATGCCTCGCAACAGAACAGCCTCGCCCGTTTTGCGCTGGATCGTGAACGCGGCCAGCCTGCTACTGATCGGTTACCTGGCCGCTGTGGCCGTGCGGCCGGCCATCCTCGACGGGCTGCCCGGCTGGCTGAGGTGGTTCGGCAGGCCGGGATCGATGCCGACGCTCGCGATCGTGGTAGCGGTGTTGATCACTATGTGTGTCTTGACCTTTCGCTCCAGGGCAAGCCAGCAGTTGGTGGGCGTTTCGTTCACCGTGATCGCGCTGCTCATCAGCATGAGCGCGATCCTGGGCCTCAGCGCATATTGGGGATGCCACGACATCAACCATCCGGCCTTCTTCACGCCGTTGATGGCGACCGCGCAGTTGGTCAAGGGCGGGATCGGCGACTATTCGCTCAGCGGGCACACTTGCCCGAGCCTCACACCGGTCGGCCTGGAAGTGGCGCGGATGGCGGCGTTGTCGGCGATCTTCACCGGTTTGGGCGGAGTCGTCGTCGGCGTGTTTCGATCCCAAGTCGACCGGTTCCGGTCCAATGTCGCCGATTCCGTCACCGCCTTCGTGGGTGTCGACGACGACACCCAGTCGTTGATCAGCGGGGTCGCCCAGACGCTGGACAAGCGCAGCACGCTGGTCGTCATCACCGGCGCGGGCGACGACCGCGTCCAGCGCGCCCGTAGGCAAGGTGCGCGGGTGGTCCAGGTGGACTTCAACGCTCCATCCACCCTCGTGTCGCTGCGGCTGTGGCGCCACCTCAGCCGGCTCTACCTGATGGCTCCCGACCCGGCCATCAACCTGTTGTGGCTGGACCTGATCAGTCGTCGACTCGCCGAGATCGACCACAAGCAGCGGTTGCCCCTCATCGTGCGCATCGATGACCCCTGGCTGGCCGAGGCCTGGCGCGCCCAGCAGTTCGGCGGATCCGATACGCGATGGGCGGCCGACGTCGTCGGAAAGTACGAGGTGACTGCAGGACGGCTGCTCGATGGCATCATCGCGACGGGGACCACAAAGCGTGTATTCGTCTGCGGCACATCGCAGTTGACGCTGGCCCTGTGCGCGGACCTGACTCGCCGCGCCCTGGAACGCGACTTCCACACCCCACCGGGTGCCGTCCCGTTGCCCGCGCTCACTCTGGTCGAAAGCGACGCTGAGGAGTACTTGCGGGATCACGAGTTTTATCGTCGGCAAGCCGGATTCGTCTCGGATGGACCGGTGATCGATGCGGTGCCCGAGGCGCCGACGATACCCACCATGCTGCGTTTGATCGGCGACGCCGACCCCGCGACCTGCGCGGTAATTTTGGTGGACGCCCACGCGGCGACGACTGCCACCAGGCTGGCCGCCCGCTTCCCCGAGATGCCCGTCTACGCGAGCGATCTCAACAACAGCATCGTCGACGACTCGATTCAGGTCGTCGGGATGCTGCAGTCCTACTCCCTGGTGCTGGACACCCGCGAGGGCCAGGTCCGGGACGCTTGGGAGCGGGCGGCGAGGCTGATTCACGAGCGCTACGTCGCCACGCTCGATCCGGCAGCGCCGCGGTCCCCCGCAGCGATGCCCTGGGCCGAGCTCAACGAGCTCTACCGCGGGTCTAACCGACGTCAAGTGCGCAACGCATTGTGGATGGTCGAGCAGATCGCTGGACACACCTGGAACACCTGGGGCAGCCCACCGGCCCAGCTGTCAGGGCGCGACATGGCCGATTCGGCGCCCCTGGAACAACTTGCTCTGCTGGGCTTCGATCAGTACGCGGCGATGAGCATGGCCCAGGCAGAACACGAGGACTGGTGTCGCTACTACCGCCACAACGGCTGGAAGTATGGTTCGCCCCGCGACGACTCACGCAAGATCCACGACAAGCTGGTCGACTGGTCGGTGGTGGAAAGCAAGCCGGATCTGCTCAACACCGCGGTCCGCAGTTTGGCGGCTACTCTCTGGAGCCTGCGGCAGCTCGGCTATCGGTCACGTCCGGTGTGGCGGCCCTTCCTCCGGGTTGGCACTGTCACCGCGCAACAACGGAACACACCGTGGACTTGGGAGTCGGATTCCGGCCACACCATGCAAGCCAACGCCGGGGACTGGGCGGTGCACGATGACGGGAAGACCTGGTCGGTACGCGACGCCATTTTCCGGGATACTTTCGAGCCGGCCGGCGAAGGACGCTGGTTCCGGAAGGGCCGGGTTCAAGCGCGCCCGGCGCACCCGGGCGAGACCGTCAACACGCTGGAGGGCCCGACGACCGCAGCGGAAGGCGACTGGATTGTGCGGGGATCCGGTGGCGAGCAATGGCCGGTCCCTGGGGACGAGTTCACGCGTCGATACGCCGAATTCCATCCCGCCGAAGACGCTGATATTCACAACGAAGCCTGACGGATAAACCTTTTTGCGCGCTGCGAGAGAAATTACGGCTAACCAGGAATTAATGACTGCCCGTCCTGAATTCAGCCGAACACTGATACGGTATCCGCGCATAGTCGGCTTCGGGGCAGGCCTTGCCGCAGGTGCACGCGCAGCCGTCGCAAATAGGCCTTCACCCCGGTCGCTCGCTCGGCTTCACTCTAGGAGACTGTGATGGCGCTGTTTGTCAGTTACTCGAGCCAGGACAGGTCAACCGTCGATGGCCTGGCGAACGCCCTTCGGAAAGCACAACAGCAGGTTTGGTTCGACCAAGAGCTCGGCGGCGGCGATTCCTGGTGGGCCAAGATTTTGGAGCAGATCCGCGCCTGCGATGTGTTCCTTGTCGCGCTGTCAAGCAACTGGCTACAGTCCAAGCCCAGTCAGTCCGAGTTGCGTTACGCGCAGGCCCTGAACCGGCCGATCCTCCCCGTTCGGATCGGCGATATCGACAGCATGCGCGTCAACCCCCTTGCCGCGTTGCAGATCATCGACTACCGGAACCCAACCGTTGATGCCGGCATTCAATTGGTTACCGCCGTACATTCACTAACCGCCAAACCCCAGCCGTTGCCGGATCCGCTGCCCGAAGAGCCGTCGGTGCCATTTGGCTACATCACGCGACTGGGCAACACACTCGCCGAGAAAGAACTCAGCCCGCAACAGCAGCTTCAACTGTTGGTCGAACTTCGATCCGGACTCGACGAGGACGGCGACGACCCCAGCGCCCGCAGCGACATCGCCCAACTTCTGCGCATGCTGCGGCTGCGACACGATGTCACCTACCGCACCCGAAACGATATCGACAACGTGCTGGCATCGATCGAGGCGACCGAAGCCGCCACGGCAAAGCCCGAAATACCGACGCCTGCCGAGAAGTCGACAACGCCAACACCATCCACCGCCGCACAGCAGACAGCGGCGGCCCACGTCTCGACCCACGTCTCAACTGAGGCCGTCGCACCGGCCGGATCTAACCGGCGATTGATCATCATCGGTGGTGCCGCACTGGCGGTCATCGCGGCAATCGCGGCGGTGGTGCTGACCACACAAGGCGGCAAGTCCAAGCCTGCCCCTAAGGCGGGCCCCGCGGGCGCTGTCAGCACTGCGGGCCCCGGGGGCCCTGCGAACTCTCCGACCGGTCCCAAGCTGGAATCGTATCTGCTTGGCGCGGCTGATATCGGCGGCATCATGGGCGACGCCAACTTGGTGGCCTCGGAAAAAACCGAGCGGCCGCGTATCGCCAGGGGGACATTGTCCAACGAGGACTGCCTGGGCGCCTACGAGCCCATTGAGGACGCGGTGTACAAATCCAGCGGCTACACCGCGGTGAGTGGCCAGGCTGCGCATGACGCCGGAGAAGACCCGGCCCACCGGGTATTCGAAGCCGTCGCCCAGTTTCCGTCAGCTGACCAAGCGGGTGCGTTTGTGCAGGCGTCGGCGGACAAGTGGAAGGCGTGCGCGGGGCAACAGTTGGTGGTGACCTTCAATGGCAAGACAAGCGCATGGACGTTCGGGCAGCTTGCGGGGGCCGCGCCGAGGATTGCGCTGGAAAGAGTCCAGGCAGACGGCGCCCGGACATGCCACCACGTGTTGCACGCCGCCTCCGACGTGGTGATCGACGTACTGGTTTGCGGAACGGACGTAGCGCCTGGTCAAGCCGCCAAGATCGCCGAGCAGATAGCCGGCAGGGTGGCGCAGTCCTAGCAACGCGTTTTCAGGGAGGCTCGGCCGAGGCCAGACATGGAGCGGCCCCCGAGCAAGGTTCCTGGTTGGACATACCGGGAGCTCGGGGGCCGGGTGGCTGCGGGGAATTCGCCAGCGCGCGTGAATCGCCAGCTCTTATCCGAGCCAAATGCAGCTAGCGTGCAGCCACCTCACATGTCCATGAAGCTATCAATTTCGCAGACCACCTCCTTTCTTGTGTACGGCCGACCGTACCCGCCACTCCGCAAGCCGACAACAGATTTGACTGTTTCAGCGGTCGCTGATGACGGCCGCGTCGACCAGTGCGGCGAATGCGGCAGCCAGTTCAAGGGCCTTCGGGGACCGAGGCAGCCTCCGGCCGTCGAGCGTGTGCACGCGCGCGGCCAGGGTCATGCTGGAGATCAACCAGATCCCCTGGGCAGCACGCAGGTCCGCGACCCGCAAAGCGCGATAGTCGCAGTCGTACCCCTTGGCACGGGCCGTCTCGAAGAGAGCCTGCTGCGTGGTGCCGCGCAGGATCGGATACCATGGCGGCGGCGTCAGCAGGCACGGATTGCCTTCGGCCCCTTCGGATTCGGTGGCGATCACCACCGTCGAGCGCGGACCTTCCAGAATGAAGCCGTCCGTGCTGAGGAAAATGACATCATCAGCGTTTTGCCGCGCGGCGTGGCGTAAGACGGCCATGTTCACCGCGTATGACAGGGTCTTCGCACCTGCCAGCAGCCAAGGCATCGCATCGACACCGGTGGCGGGCAAGCCGCGGTCGAGCGTGACCGCCGAGACCCCGTCGCGTCGCGCCGCGACCACTCGTTCCGGGACGGCGTTGACCATCACATACGCGGTTGGCGTCGACCCGCCTTCGCGACCGCGGCTGTAAATCAGTCGCAACGCCGCCTCGTCATCGGTGCCCTGTGCCCACTGCCGCGTGGCCACCTCAATCGCGTGCCGCCAACTGGGAAGGTCCGGCTCGGGCAGATCCATCATTTTGGCCGACTGCTTGAGCCGGTGCAGATGCAACTCGACCAGGCAGGCACCGCCGTCACGGATCAACAGCGTCTCGAAGGCGCCATCGCCGCGGAGCGCGGCCAGGTCGTCGGCGTGCAGCAATGCCGTTCCCGGTGGATGTATCTCGCCGTCCAGCGTGACAACGACACCCGTCTGCCCAGCCATGGAGACAAAGCCTAACCGCGAGCGTGAAACTGGTTTCACGTTCGTCGGCGAGCGTGAAGCTGGTTTCACGCTCGTCCCGGCGTAACCGGTCCCGCCAGGTCCGTAGAGTTGACGTGTGAGCAATGCCGTCCCCGCACCCGATTCCGGACCCGACGCGGGCGCGATCTGGCATTACGGCGATCCGCTGGGCGAGCAGCGGGCGGCCGAAACCGATGCCGTGCTGGTGGACCGCTCGCACCGCGCGGTGCTGACCTTGACCGGCAGCGACCGGCAGAGCTGGCTGCATGCCATCTCGACCCAACACGTCAGCCAACTCCCGGACGGCGCCAGCACCCAAAATCTCAGCCTTGACGGCCAGGGCCGGGTCGAGGACCACTGGATCCAGACGGAGCTGGCCGGCACGACCTACCTCGATACCGAACCGTGGCGGGGTGAGCCGCTACTGAGCTACCTGAACAAGATGGTCTTCTGGTCTGATGTCGCCCCGGGGGCTGCCGACACCGCGGTGCTGTCGCTGATGGGGCCTCGCCTGGCGGATCAGGCGGTGCTCGATGTGCTTGGCCTGGACACGCTGCCCAACGAACTGACCGCGATTCCGGTGGAAAGCGGTGGGCCCGAAAGCGGCTTCGTGCGCCGGATGCCGGGCGGCCCCGCCGGGCAAATCGAATTGGACCTGCTGGTGCCGCGCGCCGAGTCGGCCGCTTGGCAGGCCCGGTTTGTGCAGGCCGGCGTCCGGCCGGCCGGGGTGTGGGCCTATGAGGCCCTCAGGGTCGCGGCGCTGCGCCCGCGGCTCGGGGTCGACACCGACGAACGCACCATCCCGCACGAGGTGGGCTGGATCGGTGGCCCCGCCGAGGGTGCCGTCCATCTGAACAAAGGGTGCTACCGCGGCCAGGAGACCGTCGCGCGGGTGTACAACTTGGGTAAGCCACCCCGGATGCTGGTGTTGTTGCACCTCGACGGCGCACGCGAACTGCCGTCAACGGGTGAGCCGGTGCTGGCCGGCGGTCGCGTGGTCGGCCGCCTCGGGACGGTGGCCGAACATGTGGACCTGGGGCCGGTGGCGCTGGCGTTGATCAAGCGCGGCCTGCCGGCCGACACGGAATTGGCGACTGGGCCCGAGGCCGCCGTCGCCGCGTCAGTCGACGCCGATTCACTGCCACCCGACGATGAGGTCGGCGCGGGACGGCGAGCCGTCGAGCGGTTGCGGGGGCGGTGACCCGACCGATGGCGTCCGCCACAGCGGGCGGGGTGGCCGACACCCAGCCGCGAGGCGCGGTAAACTGTCGGCAGGACAATAAACCACACCAGGAGATCGGAGCCGCCTACTTGTTAGGCCGCTCCGTTATTGCGCGAGGGGGTCCCCCCATGGGCCGCGGCCGGGCGAAGGCAAAGCAGACCAAGGTTGC
>Ga0182013_10008067_pt1 | contig 11419 bp, 7 predicted proteins | sample 612S2MmetaG_FD_120487 | JGI IMG/M metagenome (GOLD analysis project Ga0182013, IMG submission 120487) | Permafrost microbial communities from Stordalen Mire, Sweden - 612S2M metaG | ecosystem: Environmental > Terrestrial > Soil > Wetlands > Permafrost | place: Sweden: Stordalen | collected...
CACCGTGGGGCCGAACTGCGAGGTGAACTGATCGACAGAGAGAAAATGGCGATAGTCGGGGCTGGACGGATCATAAAGCCGGCCCAGCAGACCGTTCAGTTGGCTTGGGTTGCGCAGCGGCAAAACGATGGAGAGAGATTCATCTGCTTCCCCGGCGGCAACGAACTCACCAGCGCCGCTCGCCCGCCAGCGACCGCGGAGCGGACATGACCATGCAATGTCTGGAGCGATTGCTGCGCTTGGCAAACTGTGAGAAGGGACAAGATTGCAATTGGGAAGACGACAAAGGGAAACCTGCGCATACCTGTCGAAAGGGACATTGGCACTTTCCTTGCGATGCACTTCGTTATTTGTCAGGCTTGGATGTCAATGGGCGGCAGAGAGAATGGTATCCGTCGCCGCGACGTCAGAATGCGCAGTGAACTCACCTAGGGTGAGAGGAGGTGAATCGAAAGACTGGATGAGCCGGGAGCTAACTCCGCAGGCCGATCAATTCGCCTTGATTGTGCCGTGGCAAAACGCTCTGAACTTGCATAAACCGAGTGCCGGGAATCCGCTCCAACCCGTGCCCAACGCCCGTTTGGAGCCAGGGGACAGACACGACTTCGCAACACCTGAAACGGCAGTTGTGCGCGACCTGGGATGGAGAATGAGAAAGGGGCTGCGGAAACGAGCAGTTGCCAGAAGCTCCTGACTTTCAAGGATAGCCTCCACTGGATTGGCTGATTGCCTTATCGGCGAAAAGGTGAATTCAGTCTATCATTCACTTTACGAAGCGCGTTCAAGAGAACCAAAGTGGGAGTTCGATTCACAATATTGGGAATGCCGTTCGCGCCCCTCGTCGACTCTCCGCGTCGCAGCACGGGTCCTCCTTTATTGCTGAGTGACAGGGACGCGTCAAATTGAGCGCAGTGCTGAATGCGAAGGCTCTTGCGAAGTAACCACCGTCCGCAGGGCGGCGTTGGTTACTTCAGCGCCACCGAGGTGTCGAACTCCACACTGGATAAACGTGGCCCGCTGACTCGCGCGGAATTCGATCGCGTGGAGTTTCACACGATGTTGACCGGGTAGATGCTACGCCGTGCTTCGCCGCTGGCGTCGCCGAGCAAAACACGCCGGCGTACGCTCTTCTGCTGGCCGTACCCGCACTGGCAGCCATCGCAAGCGGTTCCTGGATCTTCTACAATACCCACGTCCTCAACACATTTCACACCGACAAGGGCGATCGCAAGCTGCAAGCGGAGTACGAAAAACTCTACAAGAAATACGAATCAGCGCCGATCCCCAAAATTGTCGCCGTGGATACCGCGGTCAATATCTATCCGCGACAGCGCAGCTTTTCGGCCACCGGCACATATACCGCGATCATTCAAACCAGCACGCCGATCCAGGATATTTATCTCGCCAACGGTCGTCGCTCCATCCGATCGATCAGCTTCGATCGTCCGGCTGCCGCCACACTCACTGATACCAGGCACGGGTTCTGGATCTACCATCTTGCCATACCGCTCAATCCGGGAGAGTCGATCCTGATCCGCTTCCAGTGCGGATATGAGAACCCCGGCTTTCGCAACTCCGGCGAGGTGGGTGAGTTTGCTTACAACGGCACTTTCTTTGACCGCAACCCGGAGGATAACTGGTCAGACGTCGAGAAATAGGGAGCGGGTTCGTGTGCCTGACACTATGGCGACGGCGAAGAAGATGGCTGAACGATGAATCCGTGAAGTCTTCTCTCGATCAGCTTCGCCCTCAGCCGTGCCCTGACCGGGCTTGGATCACAGATGCCACGATGTGCGAGCTTTCGCGCCCTGCTTCAATCGCCTGGTTGCAGGAACCTGAGGCGAATCGGTTCATTGACCTACGGCGCCCCGCTGAGAAGCACCGCCTTTCACGGCGCACATGCAGAGGTTCCTTTGAAGCTCATCGCGATTCTTCTGGTCTGTCGTTCCCACGACAATGGGTTAACATAGACCCATGAAACTTGGAGTGAGTGCCTTCGCATGGGCTGGAAAGATGGAGCCGTGGCTGCTCGATGTGCTACCAGCAATTCGGAACTTGGGCATGGACGGCTTCGAGATTCCCATGTTCGATCCAGCCCTGTTGCCCGCCGCTCGGATCCGATCGGCCTTTGAACAGAGCAGCCTTGAATGCACGGTTTGCGCGATTCTTCCTGACGGGATCAACCCCATCAGTCCCGATGCCGATGTTCGCAAAAGATCGCTGCGCTACCTGAAGCAGTGCGTGGAAGTGACCGCTAGCCTGGGCGCGAAACTGCTGGGAGGTCCTCTCTACGCACCCATCGGCTACTTTACCGATTGCCGTCCGACGGCCGATGAGTGGCAATGGGCGACGGAAGCTTTTCAATCGCTTGCGGAAACGCTCGATGCCTGTGACGTCACGGTCTCCATTGAGCCCGTGAATCGCTCGGAAACGTTTTTCCTGCGGACGGCCAAGGAAGCGCTCGCGCTATGCGAGGCCGTGGGCCATCCGCGCGTTGGCGTCACCATCGATACCTTCCACGCGAATATCGAGGAAAAGAATCCGGCTGCGGCGGTTCTCTCATTACGTGATCGCCTCAGGCACATGCACGTCAGTGAGAACGACCGCAGCCTTCTGGGACAGGGGCATGTCGATTTCCCTGGTATCGTCGAGGCATTGCGCGCGATAAGATACCAGGGCTATCTCATGATCGAAGGATTTGGTTTTCTACACGATGTCAAGGATGGCCCGGGCACGCTTTGGGCGGAGTGCAATGTTTCTCCGATGGACATCGCAAGCCAAGGCGCAGCGTACCTGCGCAGCTTGCTTCACGATTCGCCAAAAGATGCATTAACCGGAGCTCTTGGCGGAACTCAAACAGACTGACAGCCCTTGGTTCGGTTCCGCCCCGTCGACTCACTTTTGCAGACCGTATTCCGTCTGGTCGGAGTGAAGGAGCACGGCGCGGGCCGGATTTGCAATCCAGTTATAAAACAGACCCAGGAAAAGCAAGGCGGCAAAGACGGTTGCCAGAACGAACCCTGCCTGCAGGCCTCCATACACGTCGCTTACCGCGCCCATTGCCAGCGGGCCGAGCGCCGCTCCGAGGCAGGTAAAAAAGAGCAGAACGCCGGCGATAGCGCCGTGTTCGGCTTTCGGAAAACAGCTGATCCCTTTCGAGTTGAGAGTGGGATAAATGACCGACATGAACACACCGGAAAGCGCCAGCAGATAGACTGCCGCGTTGGCTCCGCCGAAGATGGCGCCGGCGAAGCAGATGAAAATCGCGCCACTGAAAAGAACAAGAATGGTTCTCCAGTTCCATCGCGCTGTGACCCACGCGCCCACAAAGCGCCCCGCCGCGCGCAGGATGAAGAAGATCGAGATCACATAGGCCGCCATAAACGCCGACGATGGCTTGTGGTCTTTGAGGTAGGACGGCAGCCAGACGTAGACGGCGCACTCAACTGCGACGTAGAGAAAACAGAGTGCGGAAAAGCCGAGCGCATAGGGATTGCCCAGCAGCCGCAGCGTGCGTCTCAGGTTGACCGGCTCCTCGGAACTCCGGACGGTGTGCTGCGGATAGCGCACCTGAGACGCGATCGCGACCAGCAGGACACAAAGAGAGCCCGCAATCACATACAGCCACTTCCAGGAAACGCCCGCGAGCAGCAGCCGAGCGACGATAAGAGGGCCAATGATGGAACCGGCGCCGAAGAATCCTTCTACGATGTTCATCGTCGAGGTGTGTTCTTGCGTCGAATCGGATATATCGCCGATCAGAGCCAGCGCTCCGGTCTTGAAGATGCCAATTGCGGCCCCGGAAACTGCAAGAAGTGTGACGAAAACAGCAAACGAATCGGTAACCGCGAAGAGATACGAGTTAAGGGCAAATAGCACCAGGCCAAGGATGATGGTCCACTTTCTGCCGATGAGATCGGCTAGAAATCCGAGGAAGATGGCGATAATCGCGATGCCGGCCATGCTGGCGTAGTGAAATGCGCCCGCGGCGGTGTCGCTCAGATGGAGGGTCCGAATCACCTCGGGAATGATGACTCCGACCGAGTCGGTGGTCATCGCGAACATCATGAACATCAGGTAGGTCAGAGCGCGAATCACAAACTGATTTGCGCGTGGCGCGTGAACGGTCGCCAACGTACTCCTCCTTCGTGGATCATCTGGCTGGAATGGCCATGGCCACGGTTGTATTCAGGCCGTTGGAGCATTCGAGCGTCGCGCACGGTTTGCCCAGGTCGACTGCGAGCGAAATCCAATGCTCATGGTGACGCCAGCGAATCGTGAGACGATCGCGTGACGCAGATTCCACAGTGCACTCGCCGTTGAATGCGGGGTGGCTGTTGCGCAAACGGATTAGCTCGATGAGCCGCCGCACCAGAGACGTGTCAAGCGATGCGGCGATTTCCCCTGTGGTGAAGTAGTGGCGGTTGATGTCGCGGCCCACGCCGCTCTTGGCCAGAAGTTCCATGTCGTTATGAGCGCCGAGCAAGCCGACGTAATAGACCTGGGGAATGCCGGGTACAAAGAACTGGATGGCGCGCGCGATCAGGTAGAGTGTTTCATCGCCGCCGAGAGCATCCAGGAAGGTACAGTTAACCTGATAGATGTCGAGATTGTTGGCTGCTGCTCCAGTGGCCTGTTTGCTCTGGTTTTTGCTGCGGCGATGAATTTCTTCGACCAGGTTATGGATGGCCTCGGGCGCGAGCATGCCGGGATTGCCTTGCTGGTCGGCGCCGACATCGATGACGCCAATGCCGTCGTGCGTGTCGAGGACGTTGATGGCGTTGTGTGGACGGACCTTCATCCATTCACAGAGTGGTTGGGCGTCGGCCGCGTGTAGGGTATGCAGAACCAATGGCGGCAGCGCGAAATCGTATACCCAATCGACTTGGCGGGCAATCTCGATTTGCTGCTTGAAGTAACTGTGCACCTCGACGAGAACTTCCATGCCGAGCGCGCGGGACTGTTTCGTGAGTTCAGCAATGAAGTCGAAGGTTTCGGGAATCATGAAGCAACTGGTGCCTGGTTTCTTGATGGCGTAACCGACAGCGTCGAGGCGAATGGCGCGTATGCCCGCCGCGTGAAATCGCTTTAAAATAGCGCGCAGGTAGGCTTCCCCCTGCGGATGTGTGACGTCGATGTCGATCTGTTGCGACGTGAAGGTGGTCCAGAGCAGCTTTTTTTCGCCATTGCGTAGAGTCGAATAGGTGAAGGGAAGTCCCGGCCGCGGGCGATAGATGCGCAGTAGATCGGCTTCCGTGGCGCCCCGCGGGAAGACGCGATCATACGTGAGGAACATGCCGGCGTAGGGCGAATTGACGCCGTTTTCCGAGACGTCCAGAAACTGCGGAGACTGGCTGGAAACGTGGTTCACGATCAAGTCGGCCATCAATTCGAGATGGCTTCCAAGCGCGCGCAGGTCTTCCCAGGAGCCCAGCCGCGGATCGACGCAAGAGTGATCGATGGGATCGAAGCCGGCGTCGGCGCCGTCAATCGGATCGAAGAAGGGCAGCAGATGAGCCCCTGCAAACACGCCTGCCAGAGGACCATCGAGCAGTCTGGCGAGATCCTGAATACCGCCCGCCGAGAGGCGATCAATGTAGGCGATGAGTTGAACCTGATTCTTCATGGAAGGTCTCTCAAAGGGTGAGCGAGGTCAGATGGGCTCATAGTTTCGCGACAAGAGGAGCGGGATCGAATCAAATCGAGGCACTGATCGAGATTCCAGTTGGGGGTGGCACCTGGATAGCTTGCGACCACAGCGCCGAGCGCGTTGGCAAAGTTCGCGTTCTTTTCGAGCGGCCAGCCGGCACTCAATCCGTGCAGGAAAGCAGCGGCAAAGGCATCGCCGGCGCCGACCGTGTCAACAACATGGACGGAGAATCCCTCGAAGGATCGCAGCACATCCTCGGCGAAGATGGCGCATCCACTGCCGCCGAGGGTTACGCAGATGGTGTCAATTTCATATTTTGAAGCCCAATGGCGGCAAAAACTCTCCAGGCTGAAACCGCACTTTCCCAAAGTCAGCTCATAAAGTATTTCGGCCTCGGCGTGGTTGAGCTTAAGGACATTGGTGGCGGCGGAAAGCCTCTCGACAAGTGCCAGGGTCCAGTGGCCTGCGCGCAGGTTCACGTCGTAGAATCGCCGCGCATTGGGGAGGTTCTCGACCAGGCGCAGAATCGCTGCCTCCATATGCGGGTTTGTCTGCACGAGAGTTCCGAAGTACAGCCAATCGGGCGCAAATCGTGCCACGCGCTCAAGAATCTCAGCGTCGACCGTCAAGCAGTCGAAGGCGGCCGGCCGGTCAATTGTGAAGACCGTGTTCAGTTCGCTGTCCGTGGAGACAATAGCCGTTCCGGTCGGCCGCTGCGTCACGCGCTGCACAAAGTCGGACGACAGGCCTAGATCGTTCATGGACTTGAGCACTCGGTCGCCGCGCTCGTCCGCACCTATGGCAGTCAACAGGGCAACAGAGTTTCCCAGCCTCTGCGATACGACGGAAAAATTGAGGGGCGCCCCTCCGAGGTACTCCTTTTCGACAAAGACATCCCATAGGATTTCGCCCAAACTGAGGATCTTCACTTTAAAAATTCCTTCAACTTTCCCGTCAATCGTTGACAGAAATGCGGGTCAGTCTGTTGCGCGCGAATCAACTGGCGTTGTTTTTCTGGCCGACGACTTACCTTCTGGATCGTTGGCGTTTGACAAAGCCGTCGATTGGCGGACGATGAGTTTGAAGTCGAGAATGTAATCGCAAGCCGGCATGGTGGGGTGTGCAATGCGGGCAAACATGGCGGCCAGCGCGGCAGCTCCCAGTTCAAGGCAGGGCTGATGAATCGTAGTCAATGGAGTTTGCAGAAGGCTGGCATACCGCAGGTCATCGAAGCCCGTCACTTTCGCTTCTGACGGCACACTGACGCCGATGGTGTTCAAGGATGCCATCAAGCGCGCCGCAGTGTAGTCGTTGGCGCAGACAAAAGCATCCGGATGATGCCGGGAGAGGATGGCGCGGATCAGGGAAACCTCGCCGGGGTCCCCGAACTCTGTCCAACCGGCAGCCTGCCGATCCGCGGAGGCGCGGATGGCATCGAAAAAGCCCGCAGTGCGCATAGCAACGGTGGGCGCAGAGTTAGGGCGTGCAAAGAATACAATGCGCCGTGCGCCGCGCTCCAGAAGATGATGGGCTACGGTGAATCCGGCGCGGCGATTATCGATGGCCACCAGATCGTACTTGCTGCGCTGTGGATACGCGCAAAGGTCGCGGTCGAGAAGAACAATCGGAACTTGCGCCGCACCGATGGCGTTCGTAATGCTGCGGTTAATCTCGTCGTTGCTCGCGGTAAGTTCCAGCGGAGCAAAGAAGATTCCCGAGACATTCTTCTGCAGGTAGTATTCGCAAAGTTGCTGGGCCTGATCTTCGACCGAAGCGCCGGGAGAAAGCGTGGAACCCCACAGAAGATCGTGAGAAGGCCCGGTGCGCTCAATAGAGATACCCCGGCAGATGGGCTCGAAGATCTCCGTCACTCCAAGGTCTGGTATCAGGAGGCCAAGGACATGATTCTCCGCGCTCTTCTCCGCCAAAACGAAGGTTCCCGAGCCAGCCCTGCGATCGACCAACCCTTCGTTCTCCAACTGGGCCAGAGCGCGGCTGACCGTGGGACGGCTAGCGCCGAACTGCTCGACGAGTTCGCTTTCGGTCGGCAGTTTGTCGCCTGGCGCGAATTCGCGGTTCGCCAGTGCGCTTCTCAGGCGGGTATAGATCTGCTTGTACTTGGGCATTTCCCGGAGAGACTCAAGTTCGAGATTGTCCGCCATCTTTCCTTACTCCCGTAGAGCGTGACCAGTATGACGACTTTCCCTTGAGTATGTCTATCAACTTTCCGTCTCGTTGATCTGCAACTCAACAGGAATTCTTGGGTAGGACACATTCTAGGCCTTCCAGCCTAGATTTAACTGGCTTACAATCAGTACTTTCAAAAGATGTAATTACAAATTAGCAGATGTATCAACGCGTGTCAAACATTTTATTATTGACAAGTTCTGATGAAATATCTAGCATTTCGTCCGAGATTGGAAGGCAGCGATCCCCGGTTTTCGTGTCCCCGGGAATCCGAGTCGCAGACGAATTTTGGCAGTGCGGCCAATCAAGCCTGCCCTCGGTAGGGGATCGTCAGTTGAGGGGTTTTTCGGCTGGTTAGCAGGTCGAATCCCGACTCTCACACACGCAACGCCGTCTCGCCTTGGTTCAAGCGTGGGCCGGCACGGAAATTTGGAAACAGAAATTGCAATCTGGAGGCTGTATGAGGATGAAGGAAAGAAACGTGGAGACAAAATCCTGGGCTGATAGGCGCGTTAGCCCGCAGGCGCTGCATCCAGCGGTGTTTCTGCTGCTGCTATTTTTCAGTTGCATCGCCTTCACGGTGGACGCTCGCGCGCAAACCAGCTACGGGTCTGTCGTGGGTTTGGTGACCGACCCCACGGGCGCCGTGATTCCTGGCGCCTCGGTTGTGTTGAGGAACTCTGCGACCAATGCGAGCCAGACCGTGGTAACGGGTGCGGGCGGTAATTACAGCTTCGTGAACCTGAATCCGAGTATGTATGACGTTACGGTGACAAAGGAGGGCTTTGATTCGCTAACGCAAAGTGGAGTCAACGTGCATGTGAGCGGCGTCGTGCGCTTGGATGTGACGTTGAAGCTGGGCACACAAAGCCAGACGGTGGTCGTCTCCGCAACTCAATCCGAGATGCAGACAGAGAGCTCCTCGCTGGGCGGCGTAGTGCAGGGCGAGCAAGTTGTAGAAGCGCCGTTGAATGGGCGCAATGTGAACAATCTGCTCGATTTTGTTCCCGGCGTAGTGCCGGGCGGCGGAACCCAGGGCAGCACCATGTCCAATCAGAGCGATGGGCAGACGCAGGCGATTGCCTACAACAACTACCAGATTGGCGGCGGCTTCAGCGGCCAGAGCATCTTCTTCATCGATGGGATGGAGCAGAATATTGCCGAGAACAATGTGGATCCTCTGGTTCCCACCCAGGATGTCGTTCAGGAGTTTCGCGTTTCCACCAGCGATGTAAGCCCGGAGTTCGACGGTTACGGCGGCGGCGTTGTTCAGATCGTTACCAAGAGTGGCACGAACAAGCTCCGTGGAAACGCATATGAATATGTGCGCAACACGGATCTGGACGCGAACGACTGGTTCAGCAACCATTACGGTCTGGGAAAGACGCCGCTGCACCAGAATCAGTATGGAGCCAACCTTGGCGGACCAATTCTCAGAAACAAGGCCTTCTTCTTCTTCTCCTGGGAACATGAGTCGCTTCTTTCATCGTCGCCTTCGAGCGAGACCGTTCCTACCACAAATGAGCTGGCGGGCGATTTCTCCAGCGATCCGACAATCATCTACTGTCCCGCAGTCGGGTCGTATGGCTGCACCCCCGGCCAGCCGCTACCCGGGAATCAGTTAACTTACATTGATCCCACCGCCCTGAGTATCGCAAAACTGGAGACCCCCGGTGAAACGCGGGTAACGCAGTCGCCCTACACAACAAACTTCAAGGCCGCTGCTCCCTACGAGGGCTACCAGACGCAATTCAACGTTCGCGGCGACATGACGCCGGATGAGAAAGACTCGCTGTTTGTGCGCTACACCTACTGGAATCCCCACAACGGGCCCAGCGATCCGACCGGCACGAAGACGGGCCTGGGTCCGACCGGAAACTATACGCAGGAAGGTGAAATCGGCGACAGCCACACGTTTAGTGCTTCCACTCTTGTCGATATTCACCTCTCGTACCTTGAGAACTACAACTTCCAGAACATCCTGAGCGATGGCTACGATATGTCGTCGCTGGGCAGTGCCTACGGCACAATTCAGGGCGCAAGCGAAAACAATCGGGGTATTTTGCCCGCTCTCAGCATTCAAGGTTATGGAATTGGCGCAGCTCAGAGCACGCTCTACTGGAATAACAACGTCTGGGGCATCAACGGAGGCTTGACGAAGATCCTCGGCCATCACACCATCAAGGTCGGCGCGGAGTGGCGTCAGATGCTGTGGGAAGCCTATGGATATTGGACCTACGGCTTGAATGCGACGCCGTTCTTCACCGCCTCCTCCGCCGCGGATACGACGACTGGCAACGCCTTGGCATCCTTTTTGATGGGCATACCTTCCAGCACCGTCGCATCGTATGGCGGTACGGAGCATGCTTATCTGCATAACTACGCACTGTATGTTATGGACACCTATCAGCCCACGAAGAAACTTACCCTAACCGCGGGCCTGCGCTGGACCCAGCCTGGAGCATTCTCCGAAGAGCATAACCTCGATTCAGTGCTGCAGCCCAATGCCTCGGTCACGATTGGAACGGTTTCCTCGTATACCAATCCGGTATCCGGTAGCACGGTTCCGCTTACCGGCGGAACGGCGCTGCTCGCCAGCTCGCAGTATTCGGGTACCAGAGACGAACTCCTGCATTGGCATCTGTTTTCTCCCCGAGCCGGGCTGAGTTATGAAATCACGCCACAGACAGTGTTTCGTCTGGGATATGGGATCTCCTACCTGCCGCCGGATCTGGCGCAGGAAGGACCGCAGTTGAACCCAATCAACCGCGCCAACACGAACTACACGAACCAATGGGGACAACCCCTCGTTGCCACGGTGGATAATCCCTTACCGAGCGGCTTTGTGTTGCCTGGCGGCCACACCCAGGCTGCGCTCGACGCCCTGTTGGGGTCTGGCGTCTGGGCTGGCCTTCCTCAGGTTCCCTACGGCTACGCGCAGCAGTGGAACGTCGCAGTGCAGCGAGCGCTGGGAGCAAACAGCAGCCTGACCGCCGCCTACGCCGGCGCGAAAGGAACCCATCTGGTCATAGCCAGCGCCTATACCGGCCCGGGCTACAACCTGAACCAGCTTCCGGATCAGTATGACTCTCTGGGGACAAACCTGTTAACTCAGGTTGCGAATCCTTTCTACGGCGCTCTTCCCTCAACTTCGGTGGTCGGCGGACAGACTGTTGCGGAGGGCTACCTTCTCGAACCTCACCCGCAGTATCCCGATGGAATGTTGCAGTACAATCCACGCTACGGAGCCTCGACCTACAACGCTTTGCAGATGCAATACAATCTGCGCATGGCGCACGGCAATCTCCTCCAAGCGGCGTATACCTTCAGCAAGCTCTTGAGCAATACGGACAACACCAGCTCCTTCCTGGATAACCAGGGAGCGGAGGGAATCACCCAGGACAACTACAATCTCAAGGCTGAGAAATCGCTGAGCATGCAAGACATCACCAATAATCTGGTGATCGATTACGGCTTCAGCCTGCCTTTTGGCCATGGGCAGCGCTATCTCGCGAATTTGAGCGGCGCGGCGAACTCGGTTTTGGGCGGCTGGCGCGTGAATGGCATTACGATCTTCCGCAG